>Ga0307373_10008807_pt1 | contig 15253 bp, 12 predicted proteins | sample OX2MG_FD_202534 | JGI IMG/M metagenome (GOLD analysis project Ga0307373, IMG submission 202534) | Soil microbial communities from Risofladan, Vaasa, Finland - OX-2 | ecosystem: Environmental > Terrestrial > Soil > Coastal area > Acid sulfate soil | place: Finland: Risofladan, Vaasa | collected... | reverse complement strand
CATGGGGGTGCCGTGCACGGTGCCGGCGCGGGCGTACTCCTCGTAGGCCTGGCCGGCGAGGTAGCCGCGCACGATGCACTCGAGATGGAGCATCTCGGCCTGCCGCACGAGCACGGCCCGGCCGGCCCAGTCGGCCGGCAGGTCGGCACCACCCAGCGCCTCGGCCATGGCCACCGGGTCGGCGGTGATCTGCGACCCCGGGACGATGTCGGCCATCTCGTCGCACCAGAAGCTCGTCATGGCCGTCAACACCCGACCCTTGTCGGCGATGGGCTCCGCCATGATCACGTCGAACGCGCTCACCCGGTCCGAGGCCACCATGACCAGGCGCCCCCCGCCCGCGTCGTAGAGCTCGCGCACCTTGCCCGCGTGGATCCGGGGTAGGTCCACGCTCAGAGGGCAGCCAGTGCGTCAGCGAAGCGGTCGACGTGGCGCAGCGTACGGGTCAGGTCGAAGGCAGCATTGAGCTGGGCGTCGTCGAGGGTCACCTCGTCGTCGGCCTCGAGGACCGCCCGCAGGGGACGACGTTCTTCCCAGGCCAGCCGGGCGTCGCGCTGGACGATCCGGTAGGCCTCGTCACGCGTCGACCCGCCCGAGACCAGTGCCAGCAGGACCGACTGGGAGAAGACCAGGCCCAGCGTGCCGTCGGTCAGGTTCTGCAACGCCCGCTCGGGGTGCACGACCAGGCCGGCGGCAAGGCCGGTGGCCTTGCGCAGCATGTAGCAGGCCAGCATGGAGGCGTCGGGGAGCGCGACCCGTTCGACCGAGCTGTGGGATATGTCGCGCTCGTGCCACAGCGCCACGTCCTCCAGACCGGCGCCGAGGTAGCCGCGCTGCAGGCGCGCCAGCCCGCACAGCCGCTCCGAGAGGATCGGGTTGCGCTTGTGGGGCATGGCCGAGCTGCCCTTCTGGCCGGCGCCGAACGGCTCTTCCGCCTCGCCCAGCTCGCTGCGGGCCAGGTGCCGGATCTCGGTGCACATGAGCTCAATGGTCGAGCCGATGGCCGCGCAGGCGTAGAAGTACTCGGCGTGGCGGTCCCGGGCGATCACCTGGGTGGCCGGTACCGGCGTCAGGCCCAGCGCGGCGCAGACACTGGCCTCGACCGCAGGATCGATGTTCGAGAAGGTGCCGACCGCACCCGAGAGCTTGCCCACGGCGATCCCGTCGCGGGCGGACCGCAGGCGGCGACGGTCACGGTCGGCTTGCAGCGCCCACAGCGCGAACTTGGCCCCGAACGTGGTGGGCTCGGCGTGCATGCCGTGCGTCCGACCCGTCACCGGCACGTACAGCAGCTCCAGCGCGCGCGCCTTGAGGGCGGCGACGAAGGCGTCGATGTCGGCCAGAAGGAGGTCGGCGGCCCGGGTGAGGGTGGCGCACAGCGCGGTGTCCACCACGTCCGAGGAGGTCAGCCCGTAGTGGATGTGCGAGCCGGCCGGCGCGCCGATGCGCTCCTGCACGACGTCGACGAAGGCGGCGACATCGTGGTCGGTGACCTTCTCGCGCTCGAGCACGTCGGCGACGAAGACATCGTCGACCGTCGGCGCCTTGGCCCGGCAGGTCGCGGCGTCCTCCGCCGGTACGACGCCGACGGCCGCCTGCGCCTCGGTAGCCAGCAGTTCGACCTCGAGCCAGAGCGAGAAGCGGGCAGTGTCACTGAACAGCGCCGCCATATCGGCGGGCGCGTAGCGCGGGATCACCGTGCTCCTTCCGGCACGCCCACCGGCGAACCGGCGATCAACGCGGCGATGTCGTGGCGCATCTGCATCCCTTCCCAGTCGATCGGGGCCACCGCGGCGTAGGCGCGCTCGCGGGCTTGGCCCAAGGTCGGCGCCACCGCGGTCACGCCGAGGACGCGCCCGCCCGCCGTGTAGAACGGCCCGTCGGGAGTGTGGCGACGGGTGCCGGCGTGAAAGACGATGACCCCGTCGATCCCCGCCACGGACTGCCCGGCGGTGTTCAGCCCTTCAATGGCGTCGCCCGTGCGCGGGCTCTCGGGGTAGCCCTGCGAGGCCAGCACGACGCACACCGCCGTCTCGTCGGTGAAGGCCGGCGCCCGGGTCTCGTCTAGCTCCCCGTTGGCCACGGCCAGGAAGAGCTCGGCGGCGTCGTCGGCCAGGAGCGGGAGCACGACCTGGGTCTCGGGATCGCCGAAGCGCACGTTGTACTCAATGACCTTGGGCCCCTCGGCGGTCAGCATGAGGCCGGCGTAGAGCACGCCGCGGTAGTCGATGCCGCGGCGGCGCAGCTCCGCGACGAGCGGTCGGACGGCGCAGTCCATGATGACCTCCACCGTGGCGGTGTCGACGTGGGGCATCGGGGCGTAGGCGCCCATGCCGCCGGTGTTGGGCCCACGGTCGCCGTCGCCGATGCGCTTGAAGTCCTGCGCCGGCACCAGCGGCACGACGTTCGTCCCGTCGCACAGGACGAGCAGCGAGCACTCCTCGCCCACCAGGCCCTCTTCGATGACCACCGTGCGCCCGGCATCGCCGAACGAGCTGCCGGACAGCTTGGCCGTGACGTCCCGGCGGGCCTCGTCCAGGTCCCGCGTCACCAGCACGCCCTTGCCGGCGGCGAGGCCGTCGGTCTTGATCACCCAGGGACCGGGCAGCGACTCGAGATAGGCGAGGGCGGCGGCGGACTCGAGCGCGTCGAACGCGGCGAAGTCAGCCGTCGGGACGCCGGCTGCGCTGAGCACCTCTTTCATGAAGGCCTTGGACCCCTCGAGCAGCGCGCCGTCGGCACCTGGGCCCATGACCGCCTTGCCCTGCGCCCGCAGCGTGTCGGCCAGGCCGGCCACGAGCGGCGCCTCGGGGCCGATGACGTAGAGGTCGGCGGCGATGTCCTCGACCGGCCGGTCCTCGGCCACGGTGATCGGTGCGACCATGCCGGGGTTGCCCGGCGTCACGACGACGTCCGCCGAGCGGGCCAGGACGTGGGCGAGCGCATGCTCGCGGCCGCCGCTGCCGACGATGCAGATCTTCACGCGGTGGCGAAGGAAACGGTCTGCTCGCGGCCCGGTCCGACGCCGACGAGGCGGACGGGCACACCGATCTGCTCGGACAGGAAGGCCACGTAGTCCCGGGCCGCCGTGGGCATGTCGTCGGGCGCGGTGGCCGCACTGAGGTCGGTCCGCCACCCCGGCAGCTCCTCGTACACCGGCTTCGCCTTGTGGAAGGTCGACTGGTGGTACGGCAGGTGCATGTAGCGGATGCCGTCGGCCTCGTAGGCCACGCAGACCTTGACGGACTCGAAGGTGTCGAGGACGTCGAGCTTGGTCAGGGCCACCTCGGTGAGGGAATTGAGGCGCACCGCCTGGCGCAGCATGACGGCGTCGAACCAGCCGCACCGACGGCGGCGACCGGTGTTGGTACCGAACTCGTGCCCGCGCTCGACCAGGAGCTCGCCGATGTCGTTCTCCTGCTCGGTCGGGAAGGGCCCGGCGCCCACCCGGGTCACATAGGCCTTGGCGATGCCGATCACGCGGTCGATGTCGCGAGGTCCGAGCCCGGAGCCCGTGCACGCCCCGCCCGCCACCGGGTTGGAGGAGGTGACGAAGGGATAGGTGCCGTGGTCGAGGTCCAAGAAGGTGGCCTGCGCCCCCTCGAGCAGGACCTCGCGCTGGTGGTCCATGGCGTCGTGGACCATGCCGACGGTGTCGCCCACCATGGGCTCAATGCGGGGGGCGTACTCACCCAGGTAGCGGTCTGCGATCTCCCCTGCGTCCAGGGGCAGCCGGTTGTACACCTTGGCCAGGACGGCGTTCTTCTCCTTGAGCGCCACGTCGAGCTTCTGACGGAAGATCTTGGGGTCGAAGAGGTCCTGGACCCGGAGCCCGACCCGGGTCGCCTTGTCGGCGTAGGCGGGGCCGATGCCGCGCTTGGTGGTGCCCAGCGCGTTCTTGCCCAGGAAGCGCTCGGTCACCCGGTCCAGCTCCTGGTGGTACGGCATGATCAGATGCGCGTTGCCACTGACGACCAGCCGGCTGGTGTCGATCCCCTTGGCCGCCAGGCTGTCGAGCTCGGCGAGCAGGACGGCCGGGTCCACCACCACCCCGTTCCCGATGATGGGCGTGATGTGGTGGTAGAGGATGCCGCTCGGGACCAACTGGAGGGCGAAGGCCTCGCCGTTGACCACAATGCGGTGACCGGCATTGTGGCCGCCCTGGTAGCGGACGACCAGGTCCATTTCGCGGGCGAGCAGGTCGGTCAGCTTGCCCTTCCCCTCGTCGCCCCATTGGGTCCCGACCACAACGGTTGCGGGCACGCGCCTCTCCGTTCGCTCTGTCGCTCGGATTACGCACCAGTGTATCCATTCTCGAAATCGGGGTCGGCCAAGCCCGCCGTGTTTCGGCACCTGGCCAGGGGGTAAAGGCCGCGAGAAGCAGGGCGGACGGTGCCGGAGCGTCCGGGCGGTCCCGGGGGCTCGAGGAGGTCAAAGGGATGACCAACGAATTGCGGGATCAGCGGGTCGCTTTCGTCGTGGCGAACGAGGGCATTGAGCAGGTCGAGCTGCTGCGGCCCTGGCGGGCCGTCGTCGACGCCGGCGGAACGGCCGAGCTGGTGGCCTCGCAGCCCGGGATGGTCGAGACCATGCGGCACCTCGACCGCGCCGACCGCTTCCCGGTCGACCAGGTCACCGAGCGGGCCCGTTCAGACGACTACGACGCCGTGGTCCTGCCGGGCGGCGTGGCGAACCCCGACCACCTGCGGACCGACGCCGCGGCCGTGGACTTCCTCATGGCGATGTTCGAAGCGGGCAAGCCGGTGGCGGCCATCTGCCACGGACCATGGACGCTCATCGAAGGGGATCTGGTGGCGGGACGCACCCTCACCTCGTGGCCGAGCCTGCAGACCGACCTGCGCAATGCCGGCGCCTACTGGGTCGACCGCGAGGTCGTGGTGTGCCGTCTCGGCATCAACACCCTGGTGACGAGCCGCCGTCCCGACGATCTCGACGCGTTCTGCCGCGAGCTGGTGGCGGCGTTCGCGCCGGCGAGCCTGCTCGTCTGACGCCCCTTGTGCCTTGTGCCTCTGCCTTCTCGCTTTCGCTATACGGTGACAACCGAGCGAACGACTCGGCGGGAACAAGGAGGGCTGATTAGCATCCCGGAGCACGGGTGGCGGCACCCGGGGACCGGTGGGGCAACGGATGAAAACCCGATTGCGGCGCTTGACCTCGCTCGCATTGTGCAGTGCTCTGTGCGGGGGGCTCTCGCTCATCGTCCTGGCCGGCACCGCCGGCACTGCCGCGCGGCGGGTCCGGCACTGGTGGCGTCGCCGGCCGGTTCGAATTTCGGTTCGGTGACCTTGGGTGATGTCGCCGGCCCCGAGACGTTCACGCTGACGAACACCGGCGCCGTCGACGATGTCATCAACGCCGCGGCCATCACCGTCTCCGGCGCGGGCGCCAACGACTACTTCGCGTTTTCGGACCCGACGGGCCCTGCCCCCGACGTTCAGGGCAACATCACGCTGACGCCTTCCGGGTCCTGCACCCTGGACACCTTCTTCATCCCCGGGTCGCTCGGCCCACGCCCGGCCACGGTCAGCGTCCCCGACAGTCAGACCTCGGGCGTCACGCTGAGCCTCAACGGCAACGGCACCATCGGGTACTACCAGGTCGACACCAAGGGCACGGTGGCCCACTTCGGGGACGCACTCTTCTTCGGTGACCTCTCCGGGACGCCGCTGAACAAGCCGATCGTCGGCATCGCCCAGACTGTCGACGCGGGCGGATACTGGCTGGCCGCGTCCGACGGCGGCATCTTCAACTACGGCGACGCCCCGTTCTACGGCTCGACCGGCAGCCTGAACCTGAAGAAGCCCATCGTGGGCATGGCGGCGACACCCGATGGCGCGGGGTACTTGCTGGTCGCCTCGGACGGGGGCATCTTCGCCTACGGCGATGCGCAGTTCTAGGGCTCGCCCGGGAACATCCACCTGGCCCAACCCATTGTCGGCATGGCGGCCATGCCCGACGGGGGTGGCTACTGGTTCACCGCTGCTGACGGCGGACTGTTCAACTACGGCGACGCCCCGTTCTACGGAGCCGCCGCCGGCTCGGGCATCGGCACCGTGGTCGGCATGGCGACCGACGGAGCACCGACCCTGCAGGCATTCTTGGACCTCTCCCGTGAGCGGGCCCACGCAGACAGCCCGGTGCCGCTCATTCGTCCGCTTCCGGCGAACGTCCGGCAGTTCGCGGGGGGTTGAGCCCGGACACGGGGCGGGCCGGACAGACGGACTGACCACTTGGCCGAGCCTCAACCATCCGCCGGACCTGGAGGCACCAGGCGGCGCTCCTCGTGCGCGTGCGACCTGCTGCGGGAGGACACCACGGATTCGGCTTGCCGGCGACCCGTCGCTGGCCGTCAGGCTCCCGGACTCGTCAGGGTGCCCTCAGCTGGAAGCTCCGGCGAGGCACCGGGACGTCGACCCTCGGCCTGATCAGAACCCGGTGGCGGCGATGATCGGCCCGTTCAGATGGGTGGCGGTCATCCCTCCGTCGTTGGGCGCGTCACCGAAGTTGTAGACGGCGCCGAGCGCCGAAGAGACCCAGTAGCCGGCGCCGTCGGACGTGCTGAAGATGGAGGTGGCGGGGTCCAAGAAGTTGAAGTCGGTGGCCGGGGGCGAGCCGTCGGCTGCCGCGTCCCCGTAGGAGAACACCTGACCGTTAGCCAGCAGGACCTGATAGCCCAGCCCGTCGGGAGACGGCACGGCTGAGGTCACCGTGCCGTGACCCGGGGCACCGAAGTACGGGGCGTCACCGAAGGTGTAGACGCTCCCGGTGGACGTCACCAGCCAGTAGCCGTGGCCGGTGGCATCGGGCATGACGGCCACCGCCTTGCCGGAACACCCGCCGATACCCGGACACGATCCCGCAAACTGCGCGTCGCCGAAGGCGAACACGCCTCCGTCCGACGCCACCATGAAGTAGCCGTTGTCGTCGTGGGATGGGACCATGCCCACAATGGGCGCGTTGAGGCTGTTGGGCAGCCCCGAGCCGGCCGGATGCAGCCCGAGCCCAGGGATGGAACCGTAGAACTGGGTGTCGCCGTAGGAGAAGACACCGCCGTCGGAGGCATCGAGCCAATAGCCGCCGTGGTCCGCCGTCGGCACAATGCCGACCACCGGCCGCTGCAGGCGCAGGCTCCCGGTCGAACCGTAGAACTGGGCCGACCCGAAGCTGAAGATCCCGCCGTCGGAGCCGACGAGCCAGTACCCGCGCTGGCTCGGCACGTAGCTGTCCGTGAACGACGCCGGGTTCCCCGATGCCCCACCCGCGGCGGCAATGAGGTTCCCGCTCTTGTCGACCATGTCAATCGGCGCCAGGTTGACCGTGCCGACCGGGCTGTAGGTCATGTTGCTGAACGTGGCCGAACCGAAGTTGGCCAGCGTCGGCTGGGCCGAGCCCACCGCCGTCGGCAGCTCCTCGATCCACTCGGCCGACGCACCTGGACCCGCGTAGGCGAGGTTCGTCAGAGCATGGCTCACGCCCGTGCTGACGTCCGTGATCGTCAGGCTCCAAGTGTTCGGGCCGGTCTTGGTGATCGACGCACTCATCTGGTCGCCCGGGGAGACGACGTTGTTGAAGTAGAGGGGTGGCGCCGGGAAGAGCTCGTACCAGGAGGAGTAGGACGCAACACCGCCCTGGGTGGTCTGCACCGTGCCGGTCTGAATGATGGAATTGGGCGAGCTCGGACCGCCGTCGATGCCGATCCACGTGGCCGACGCCCCTGGGTACGAAGTGGGTTGGATGGCCGGGACGACCCAGCTGCCCGTCATGCCGGTGAACGTCAGCCCGGTCGCGAGCTGACCGGACCAGTTGGTGGACACGTCCGCGTAGGACTGGCCGGCCACGTGAGGCTGGGGCCCGCTGAGGAAGTGACCCGGGTTGGTGTGGAACTGCGCCGGAGCGAAAGACGAGCCGTGGCCGGCGGGCGCGGTCTGCGCTCCGGTGACCGACGCTCCCATGACCAGACCGACGGCGATGAGCGCAAGAGCACTCAACCACCGCCACATACGAAAGGACCCTGGCAATTCGTCCGCCTCCCCAAGTGCACCTAGAGCAAGAACCGCAGGGATTCTACGCTTTCGCACCTGAATTAGCAGGACATCGCCGGTGTCCTTGCGCGTGAATTGTCAACTGCAATCGTCGTGTCGAGCCGAAGAGGGCTCAGCGCAACACAATCCGATCGTCATCGACCGCCACGGTCACCGTCGCCCCGTTGAGGTACTGCCCCTCCAGGAGGGCCAGCGCCAACGGGTCCTCGATGACCCGCTGCAGCACCCGACGCAGTGGCCGGGCGCCGTAGTCGGCGTCGTAGCCGGCATGCGCGAGCCACTTCTCTGCCTCTGGCGTGACCACCAGCGAGAGGCGCCGCTCGGCCAGACGCGCCCGCAGGCGACCCAGCTGAATGCCGACGATGACGGCGAGGTCGTCCTCGCTCAACGGCTTGAAGCGCACGATCTCGTCGACACGGTTGATGAACTCCGGCTTGAAGTAGTCAGCCGGCTCTCCCTTGAGATTCGACGTCATGATGAGCACGGTGTTGGTGAAGTCGACCGTCCGGCCCTGCCCGTCGGTGAGACGCCCGTCCTCGAGTACCTGCAGCAGAATGTTGAACACGTCGGGATGCGCCTTCTCCAGCTCGTCGAGCAACACGACGGAATACGGGCGCCGGCGAACCGCTTCGGTGAGCTGCCCGCCCTCGTCGTAGCCGACGTAGCCCGGCGGTGCGCCCACGAGGCGCGACACGGCATGCTTCTCCATGTACTCGCTCATGTCGATGCGGATCATGGCCCGCTCGTCGTCGAACAGATACTCGGCCAGGGCCCGTGCCAGCTCCGTCTTGCCGACTCCGGTCGGGCCGAGGAACAGGAAGGACCCGATGGGCCGGTTGGGGTCGCTCAACCCGGCCCGACTGCGCCGGATGGCGTTGGCCACGGCGGAGACGGCCTCCGCCTGCCCGACCACGCGCTCATGCAGCGTGGACTCGAGCCGCACCAGCTTCTGCACCTCGCCCTCCAAGAGGCGCGTCACCGGCACGCCGGTCCAGCGGCTCACGACCTCGGCGATGTCCTCGGCGTCGACTTCCTCCTTCAAGAAGCGCGAGCCGGTCTGGAGCTTGGACAGCTCCTCGACGGCGTCGGCGATGCGCCGCTCGAGGTCGGGCAGCTCGCCGTAGCGGATGGCCGCGGCACCGGCGAGGTCGGCGTCACGCTCCAGTCGCGCCGCCTCCTCCTCCTTGGAGGCCTTCTCCTCCTGCAGCTGGCTGACCGCGTCGAGGGAGCTCTTCTCCTGCTGCCAGTGCGCCGCCATGGAGTCGCGCTGCTCGGTCATTTCAGCCAACTCTCGCTCCAGGCGCTCCAGACGCTCCTTCGACGCTTCGTCCGTCTCCTTCTGGAGCGCCAGCTTCTCAATTTCGAGCTGGCGGATGCGCCGCGAAATCTGGTCGAGCTCGGTCGGCATGGAATCGATTTCAATGCGCAGCTTCGACGACGCCTCGTCGATGAGGTCGATGGCCTTGTCAGGCAGGAAGCGCCCGGTGACGTAGCGGTCCGACAGCACCGCGGCGGCCACGAGCGCGGCGTCTTGGATGCGTACCTTGTGGTGCGCCATGTAGCGCTCTGACAGGCCGCGCAGGATGGCGATGGTGTCCTCGACCGAGGGCTCCCCGACGAACACGGGCTGGAAGCGGCGCTCCAGTGCGGCGTCCTTCTCAATGGAGGTGCGGTACTCGTCCAGTGTGGTGGCGCCGATGAGGCGCAGCTCGCCCCGGGCCAGCATGGGCTTGATCATCTGGCCGGCGTCCATGGCACCCTCGGCCGCTCCCGCCCCGACAATGGTGTGCAGCTCGTCGATGAAGGTGACGATCTCGCCCTCGGCGTCGGTGATCTCCTTCAGCACCGCCTTCAGGCGCTCCTCGAACTCGCCGCGGTACTTGGCGCCGGCCACCATGGAGCCCAGGTCGAGCGCAATCACGCGCTTGCCCTTCAGGCCCTCGGGCACGTCACCCTCGATGATGCGGTTGGCCAGTCCCTCGACGATGGCCGTCTTGCCGACGCCGGGCTCGCCGATGAGGACGGGATTGTTCTTGGTGCGGCGCGACAGGACCTGAATGACCCGGCGGATCTCCTCGTCGCGGCCGATGACCGGGTCGAGCTTGCCCTCCCGGGCCGCCTCGGTGAGGTCGCGCCCGTACTTGGCCAGGGCCTGGTAGGTCTGCTCGGGGTCGGGCGTCGTGACCCGGTGGTTCCCCCGCACGGCGCGCAGCGCGGTGAGCAGGGCGTCCCTGGTGACACCGATCTGGTCGGCCAGCGCCAGGACCATGTGCTCCACCGAGACGTAGTCGTCGCCGAGGTCGCGCCGGTTCTGATCCGCCGCCTCCAGGACGGCTCGGGCGTCGCGCGACAACCCGGGCTCGGCGCCGCCCTCGGCGCGGGGCAGGCGCGCCAGCTGCTCGTGCACCTTGCCGGCCAGCACGTCGGGGTCGACGCCGACCTGGGACAGAAGTGGGCGCGTCATGGTTTCCTGCTGCTGCAGCAGCGAGTCGAGCAGGTGGGCCGGCGTCAGCTCGGGGTGGTTCGACGAGGCGGCATGGCCCGTCGCCGCGCTGAAGGCGGCCTTCGTGTTGTTCGTCCAACGTTCTGGGTCTATCGGCACCGGCTCGCCTCTCTCGTGTCGCGCCTCGTGCGCGAATTCGGAATCGTCTGTCTCGTCTTGTCTCGTGGTCCGTCTCGACTAGGTGCCGGTCCGCCGCCGGAACGGCACCGGTGACTGGCGCAACGGCACCAGGTCCCGCCGGTACTGGCGGTGTGTCGCCGCCACCGCGTCGAGCGCCTGCTCCCGCGCCTGCACCAGCTCCTCGCGCACCCGGGACAGCTCGGACTCGAGCTGGAGCACCCGGCGCACCCCTTCGAGGTTGAGCCCGGTCGAGGTCAGCTCCTGAATGTGGCGCAGGCGCTCCAGGTCGCGCTCGGAGAAGCGCCGGCTGCCCCCACTGGTGCGCGACGGGTCCAGCAGGCCCTTGCGCTCGTAGATGCGCAGCGTCTGCGGGTGCATCCCCGTCAGCTCGGCCGCGACCGAGATCACATAAACCGCCTGGTTTATATCGCGGTCAGGCATCACCCCATCAACCCACTTCCACTCCCACTTCCGTCACGCACGTCACGCACGTCACGGACGTCACGGACGGAACGCACCGCGCTCACCCCTCCACCGCGATCCGCGGCGCGGGCTCCGTCACCGCCGCCAGCGACTCCACCGCCGCCTTCTGCTCGTCGGTGAGCTCCGTCGGCACCACCACCTCGACCTTGACCAGGAGGTCCCCGGGCTTCTTGGCGTTGCGACCCGATCCGGACGGCACCCCTCGGCCGCGCACGCGCAGCACCTTGCCCGAGGCCGTCCCCGCCGGCACCTTCAGCGTGACCTTGCCGTCGAGCGTGGGCACCGTGATCGTCGTCCCCAGCGCCGCCTCCGGAAACGTGATCGGCACCGTGATGGTCAGGTCCCGCCCGCTGCGCCCGAAGACCTCGTGGCGGGCCACGTGGACGACCACGTAGAGGTCGCCGGGGGGCGCCATGCCCTGTCCGGGCGCACCCCGTCCCTTGACCCTGATGCGCTGGCCGCCCTCGACCCCGGCCGGGATGCGGACCTTGACCGAACGCACCTTGTGCTCGTTGCCCGTCCCGTGACACACGGGGCAGGGCGTGTCGAACAAGGTGCCCCGGCCCATGCAATCGGGGCAGACCGTGCTGAGGGAGAACATCCCCTGGTTGTCGTTGAGGCTCCCCGACCCGCCACAGCGCGGGCAGGTGTGCGTCGAGGTGCCCGGAGCGGCGCCGCTGCCGCGGCAGTTCGAGCACCGGACTTCCTGGGGCACGTTGACCGACGTCGTGACGCCGTGCACCGCGTCCTGGAAGGACAGGTGCAGCTGCGCCTCCATGTCGGCCCCGCGTTGAGGCCCGCGCTGGGTCGTGCGCGTCCGGCCGGCGCCCCCGCCGAAGAGGCCGCCGAAGAGATCACCGAGGTCGCCCATGTCGTCCATGCGGAAGGTGCCACCACCGCCGCCGCCCGGCATGCCGCCGAAGCCGCCGACCGGCCCGCGGGCGCGGACCTCGTCGTACTCCTTGCGCTTGTCGGCGTCGCCGACCACGTCGTAGGCGGCGCTGATCTCCTTGAAGTGCTCCTCCGAGCCGGGGTTCGTGTCGGGATGGTTCTCCTTCGCCAGCTTCCGGTAGGCGCGCGTGATCTCCTTATCGGACGCCGTCGGCACGACGCCGAGCACCTTGTAGTAGTCCTTCTCGAACCATTCACGCTGTGCGGCCATGGGTCAGTTCACCCTCGCACGCGGACCATGGCGGGGCGCAGGACCTGCCCCTTCCAGCGGTAGCCCGAACGCAGCACTTCCTCCACCATGGTCTCGCCGCCGGGACCACCTTCGCCGTCGGCGTGCGCCACACCGTCGTGCACCGAAGGGTCGAAGGGGACCTCGGGCTGGTCCACCCGCTCGAGGCCTTCCCTCGAGAGGATGTCGAGCAGCAGCGCCCGCGACGAGTGCAGCGCCTTGGCGCCCTCACTCACGTCGAGCGACTCCTTGAGGTGGTTCTCGGCCAGGTCGAGCGCGTCGAGCACGGGCAGCAGCTTGTCCACCAGATGTTGCGAGGCCCGTGCTGCCTGCTCCTCCTGCTGGCGGGCGATCCGCTTGCGGTAGTTCTCGAAGTCGGCCTGGGTGCGCTGGAGCGCGAGCAGGTACTCGTCCCGCTCGCGCGCCAGCAGCTCGCGCGGATCGGCCTCCTCGGCCACCGCGGGCTCGGCGGCCGGAGCCGTCGAGCCGTTGACCTCATTGTGCACGCCAGGTGCGCCCGGGCCCTCAGAGGAGACAGGCTCCTCCTCGGGCAGGGCCTCGTCGCCGAAGCTCATTGCTCATCGACGATCTCGGCGTCGACGACGTCGTCGTCGGACGCGCCCTCGGCGGAGCCACCGCCGCCGGGGGCACCGTCGCCCCCGAAGCCGGCGTCACCACCGGCCGAAGCCGAGGCGGACGCCTGCTCGTAGAGGCGCTGGCTGAAGCTCTGGGACACGCCGACCAGCTTCTCCGTGGCGTCCTTGATGGCCTCCACGTTGGTGCCGGCGAGCGCGTCCTTCACGCCCTTCAGGGCGGTCTCGACGTCCTCCTTCTCGGAGCCCTCGAACTTCTCGCCCTGATCCTTGAGCAGCTTCTCGGTCTGGTACACCAGCGTGTCGGCGCTGTTGCGCACCTCGGCCTCCTCGCGGCGGTTCCGGTCGTCCTCGGCGTGCGCCTCGGCGTCGCGGACCATGCGGTCGATGTCGTCCTTGGCCAGTGAGGACTGGCCGGTGATCGTCATCGACTGCTCCTTACCGGTGGCCTTGTCCTGGGCCGACACGTGGACGATCCCGTTGGCATCGATGTCGAACGTGACCTCAATCTGGGGGATCCCCCGCGGGGCCGGCGGCAGGTCGACGAGCTGGAACTTGCCCAGCGTCTTGTTGTACATCGCCATCTCGCGCTCGCCCTGGAGCACGTGGATCTCGACCGACGGCTGGCTGTCCTCGGCCGTGGTGAAGATCTCCGACCGCTTGGTCGGGATGGTGGTGTTCCGCTCGATGAGCTTGTGCATGACCTGGCCCTTGGTCTCGATGCCAAGTGAAAGCGGCGTCACGTCGAGCAACAGGACGTCCTTGACCTCGCCCTTGAGGACGCCCGCCTGCACGGCGGCGCCGATGGCCACGACCTCGTCGGGGTTGACGCCCTTGTGGGGCTCCTTGCCCGTCAGGCTCTGCACGAGCTCCTGGACCGCCGGGATGCGCGTCGACCCGCCGACCATGACCACGTGGTCGATGTCGGAGGTCTTCAGACCGGCATCCTTGATGGCGGCGTCGAACGGCCCGCGGCAGGCCTCGACCAGGTCGGCGGTGAGGTCGTTGAACTTCGCCCGCGTCAGCTTGAGGTCGAGGTGCTTGGGGCCCTCGGACGTGGCTGTGATGAAGGGCAGGTTGATCTGGGTGTCCTGCACGGAGGACAGCTCGATCTTGGCCTTCTCCGCCGCCTCCTTGAGGCGCTGCATGGCCATCTTGTCCTGCGACAGGTCGACGCCCTCGGTGTTCTTGAATTCGGTCACGAGCCACTCGATGACCTTGTCGTCCCAGTCGTCGCCGCCGAGCTTGGTGTTGCCCGAGGTGGACTTGACCTCGAAGACGCCCTCACCGATGTCGAGGACGGAGACGTCGAAGGTCCCGCCGCCGAGGTCGAACACGAGCACGGTCCGGTCGGAGTCCTCCTTGTCGAGGCCGTAGGCCAGCGCGGCGGCCGTCGGCTCGTTGATGATGCGGAGCACCTCGAGCCCGGCGATCGACCCGGCCTCCTTGGTGGCCGTCCGCTGCGCGTCGTCGAAGTACGCGGGCACGGTGATGACGGCCTGGGTCACGGTGTCGCCGAGATACGACTCGGCGTCCCTCTTCAGCTTGCCCAGGATGCGGGCCGAGATCTCCTGCGCCGTGTAGGGCTTGCCGTCGATGTCGACGGTCCATCCCGTCCCCATGTGGCGCTTCACCGAGCGGATCGTCCGGTCGGGGTTGGTGATGGCCTGGCGCTTGGCCACCTCACCGACGAGCACCTCGCCGGTCTTGGAGAAGCCCACGACAGAAGGAGTCGTCCGGCCACCCTCCGCATTCGGGATCACGACGGGCTCGCCCGCCTCCAACACGCTGACCACCGAGTTGGTGGTTCCCAGGTCGATTCCTACGGCCTTGGCCATTTCTGCTGTTCCTTCCGCTTTGTCTTGTCGGTTTTCTGCCGGTTCCGTCCGGCGCCTCTGTGCTGCCTGATATTCGCTTCACTGTCGCTGCTTGCTGTGGACAAGTGTAGCAAAGTTGAGTCGCTCTATGTCAGGATTCTTGATGCAGTGCATGCCACGCCGGATAAATAGCCACTGAACTGGTGGTTTCCATCTTCCCGCCGGACCCACCTACGCTGGTGAGGTGCTCGATCTCGTCCTGATCCGCCATGGGCAGTCCACCTGGAACGCCAAGAACCTGTTCACGGGGTGGGTCGACGTCGATCTGACCCCGGCCGGCGAGGCCGAGGCCAGGGCCGGTGGCGAGGTCCTGGCCGCCGTCGACGGGCTTGACTTGCGCATCCTCCACACGTCCGTCCTGACCAGGGCCATCCGGACGGCCGAGCTGGCGCTGGCCGCCGCCGGGCGCTCGTGGCTGCCGGTCCGCCGTGACT
>Ga0307373_10008805_pt1 | contig 15259 bp, 14 predicted proteins | sample OX2MG_FD_202534 | JGI IMG/M metagenome (GOLD analysis project Ga0307373, IMG submission 202534) | Soil microbial communities from Risofladan, Vaasa, Finland - OX-2 | ecosystem: Environmental > Terrestrial > Soil > Coastal area > Acid sulfate soil | place: Finland: Risofladan, Vaasa | collected... | reverse complement strand
GCGCCGCCGGCGCGCTCGCGGTGATGGTCAGCGTGCTCGCGATGCGCGATGGCGTCGTCCCGCCGACGATCAACCTTGAGCATCCGGACCCGGCGTGCGACCTCGATTACGTGCCGCTGGTCGCGCGAGAGGCGCAGGTGCGCACAGCGACGATCAACGCATTCGGGTTCGGCGGGCAGAACTGCGTGGTCGTGCTCAAGGCGCCGAGTTCGAGTTCGCCGAAGTGAGCGTGCGCGCCATGTGGATAGAGACTGCGACGGATTGCTGTCCACTTGTACGAGGCGGTCGCTATGCCTGATCACGGAGGATCTAAGCCATGATCTCTGCCCTCATCATCTCCTACGACGGCACCCCGAACGACGACGATGCCCTCGCGCTCGGAAAGCTTCTCTCACAGACCGGAGCATCGGTGGCGCTGGCATACGTGCGCCACTCCAGAGAGTTCGACCCGCGGCGCGAGCAGGTCGCCCAGTACGACGCCGAACAGCGCCTCGAGCGTGGTGCGACGTTGATCGGCATCCCGGTCACCAGGCACATCGTCGTTGGCGCGAGCACAGGTCAGGTGCTCGGCGAGCTGGCCCAGGAGCTGGACGCATCGATCATCGTTTTCGGCTCTGACTACCGCACACCGCCTGGGCGCGCCGAGCCGGGGACCTCTGCCCAGCGCCTGCTTGAGAACGGCACCGTTGCGATCGCTGTGGCAGCAGCCGGCCTGCGCGCGAAACCAGAGAATTCGATCAAGTCGATCGCGGTGCCGTTCGCGGGTCCCATCAACGACGACGCGCGGGCGACCGCTCAGGCGCTGGCGACCAAGCTTGACGCCGAGGTGGTGGACGCGAGCGCCGATTCGATCGATCTGATCGTCGTCGGGTCTCAACAGGGCGCCCCGAAGGGGCACGTTGTCGTGGCCGGCGAGGTCCGCAACGAGCTCAACAGCGCCCGCAGTTCGGTGGTGGCCCTCCCGGCTGAGACCCGAATCGAATTCTGAGCAGGCCGCAATGAGCGTTGCCGGCATCTGACCAGCGCGACGCCCGCGCTGGTTACCCAAACGCGGGCGTCATTTCGGGGCTATATGACGGAGGACCCCGCCGCTCGGCTCGCAGTCCCGGTCCCCAGGGTTCAGGCCGCGAGCCGAAGCTTTCAGTCCTTACGCGACCGGTTCCGGGGTCGTGGTCGGATTCGTCTTCTTGAGCTCCTCGAAAAGGCGCTCCTCGGCGGAGACACGATTCGAGTGCACGATGCCGAGTCCGGTCAGGACCAGGAGGACCGCAGCGCCGATGAAGGCGGCAATCGATGCCCAGAACATGATCACGCTGATTGTTCCGAAGCCGTAAGCCTCAAGCAGCAGCCCGCGGAGGGTCGTGCCCTGGAAGACGGCAGTCTCAAGGCCCGCCATCGCCGTTGCCTGCTTGCTACCCGGCTTCGCGCTGCGTGCCGCGCCACTCACCAGGCTGTAGACGCCGTGCAGCGGCATCGCGTACAGGTGCTGGCCGATGAAATCGTCGGCGTAGACCTGCGCCTCTTTGCCTGTCAGGACCTGCTTGCCGGCGTACGGCGCAAGCGCCGAGATCATCAGCTTGGCGTTCGGAAACTCCGGATCCGTGACCGCCTTCTGACCGCCCTTGGCGTACTGAGCCTTGACCGCGTTGATCTCGCCCTGCTTGGGGAAGTAGATCTGCTGCTGCGCCAGCTGGTTATGGACGTTGCTGCTGGCAAAGCTGTGGCCCCACACGAGCAGGCCGCCGGCGATGAGAAGAATGACGACGAGTGCTGCCCCGACGCCCGATGCGAGCCTGTCGAATACCTTGCGTTGCATTCCGGGTTCCTCCTTAGGTTTGCGGTTCAGTCCTCCGGTTGCACTGTCAATGCTCCGCTTCGCAGGCCCCTGCGGGATCCGTGTCTGGCCCACTTCGTACGGTGGCGGGCTACGCGTCGGACTGCAGCGTTGCCGCGCGCCCGCCCGCGGAGAACTACGGATACGATCTGCTCGTGCCGAAGCGCCTGTTCTTCACAGATGACGACACAGCCAACGCGCTGCTCGCCGACGAGCCGATGGCGCTGCTGATCGGCTTCCTGCTGGATCAGCAGGTCACAGTGCAAAAGGCCTTCTCGGGGCCGCTCGCGATTCGTGAGCGGGTCGGCTCACTCGACGCCGCGACGCTCGCCGATGCGGACCTCGACGCCGTCTTCCGGGAGAAGCCGGCGATCCACCGCTTCCCGGGAGCGATGGCGGCGAAGGCGCACGAGCTCGCGGCAATCGTCCGCGACGACTACGCGGGTGACGCGAGCCGCATCTGGAATGAGGCGGCCGATGCCACCGACCTGCGCGCACGACTGGGCGGACTGCCCGGCTTCGGCGAAATGAAGATCAAGTCGCTGGGTTCGGTGCTCGCAAAGCGTTTCGGCGTCAAGGTCGCCGAGGGCCTCGTGCCCTCGCATCCGACGCTCGGTGACGTCGACTCGCGGGAGGCGCTCGCCGCGTATCAGGCGGCGAAGAAGGCCCACAAGGCGGAGTGGAGCAGGACCAGGGCCGCCTGACGGCCGGATCACAGACCCGCGTCAGCGAACCCAGCGATCGAGCACCATCAGCGTCTTCGTGCCGGTGACGCGACCGGTCCGCCGCAGCCTGTTGACGACCGCCTTGAGATGCTCGACGTCATCGACGCGGATGCGCAGCAGCGCGTCCGGATCGCCCGCCATCGTGAACACCTCGCGGATCTCGGGGATCTCCTCGACGGCGGCGAGGATCTCGTCGATGTCGGCGTCGCCGGCGAATCGCAGCTCGGTGAAGGCGTCGATCGAGGGGCCGATCAGTGCCTGGTCGACCGTCACCGTGTAGCCGGTGATCACGCCGAGCTGCTCGAGCCTGTCGATCCGGCGTTTGACGGGCGCCGGTGAGAGGTTCACGCGGGTGGCGATGTCGGTGATCGTGCGGCGCGCGTCGTCGCGCAGCAGGTCGATGATCCGCTGATCGAGCTCGTCGAGCTTCACGTTGGCCGGCACGGGCCCCACGATAGCCGGATTTCTTGCGTGGCGCGCACCAAATCCGGCGCCGCGACCACGGTTAACGCTCGAATAGTGCGTGTGTGCACCGAAGGCTGCGAACGAGTTGTGTGAACGCCCTCCTCGCACATGCTTAAGCAGCATCTGGATTGCGACGGAGGAGGCAGGTGACATGGAGGACAGCTCCTGGGACTACTGGCACAGCGAGCAGTTGGTGCTGTGCCGGGACGACGCCGTGGGACTGCGCGCAGCGATCGCGATTGACGACACGACGCTGGGCCCCGGGCTCGGCGGCGTGCGCTGCGTCGCATATCCGAGCGATCAGGCCGCGATCGTCGAAGCGCAGCGACTCGCTGCAGCGATGACGCTCAAGAACGCGTTCGCGGGGCTGCCGTTCGGAGGCGCCAAGTCCGTGATCATCGCGCCTGCGCCCGAGTTCAACCGGCGCGCGCTGATGGAGCGCTTCGGCGAGTTCGTGCGGCGCACCGGCGGCGCCTACCTCCCTGGTGTGGACATGGGCACGAGCATCGACGACCTGCAGGCGATGGGTGACGCCGGTGCTGATGTCTCCTGTAACCATGAGGACCCGTCGCCATGGACCGCCGTCGGCGTGGGCGCCTCGGCCCGCGCCGCGGTCGAGCACGTGGACAACCGCAAGGGCATCGAGGGCACACGCATCCTGATCCAGGGCGCCGGACACGTCGGCGCCGCACTTGCACACGACCTGGCCGGCGATGGTGCGCAGATCGTTGTCTCCGACATTGATACCGAGCGCGCCGCGGCTGTCGCGGCGGCTGTCGGCGGCAGCACCGTTCCAGCCGGCGATGCGCTCCAGACTCCGTGCGACCTGTTCGCGCCCTGCTCGGTCGCCAAGGTCATCACGCCCGACACGGCCGCGCTGCTGCAGTGCCGGATGATCGTCGGAGCCGCCAACGACACACTCTCCGATCCCGGCTGCGCCACGCTGCTGGCTGCCCGCGAGATCACCTACGTGCCGGACTTCGTCTCGAACGCCGGCGGCGTGATTCACATCCACAGCCTCCGCGCCGGCCAGGACGAGGACCGTCTGCGCGAAGACGTCATGCGGATCGGAGCGCGTACGCGAGAGATCCTCGAGACCGCGTCCGGCACCGGTGAGATGCCGCTGACGATCGCAACAGTACGTGTACGCCGGATCCTGGCCGACGCCCGCGACGCTGCAGACGGCGCGCGAAGCAGCGGCGCCGCGCGCCGTGGTAAGACCCACGACCGGACCCTGCAACACGCATGAACACCGCCACGCCACTGCGCGAGTTCTCGCTCGACGATCGCTACACCGCCGTCTCGGGCGAGGTTCTGCTCGACGGCATGCAGGCGCTCGTCAGGGTGATGCTCGACCTGCGGTGGCTCGACGCGCGCCGCGGCAACGACACGGGCGTGTTCGTGAGTGGCTACCCCGGCTCGCCGCTCGGCGGGCTCGACATCGAGCTCCAGCGTGCCGCGCGCCACCTGGCGCCGGCGGGCATCGTCTTCCGCCCAGGGCTCAACGAGGAGCTTGCGGCCACGGCCGTCGGCGGCACGCAGCTGCTCGGCGAGCTCCCGGGAGCGACCAAGCAGGGCGTTACCGGCTTCTGGTACGGGAAGTCGCCCGGCTTCGATCGCGCGGCAGACGCGATTCGCCACAGCAATTTGTCGGGCACCGCCCCGCTGGGAGGTGCCGTCGCGCTGATCGGCGACGACCCGATGGCCAAGTCGTCGACCGTCCCGGGTGTCTGCGAGCCGATGTGCCGAAGCCTCGTGATTCCGGTGCTGGCCCCGGGCACGATCGCCGAGCTCCTCGAGCTCGGGCAGCACGCGGTCGCGATCTCGCGCCATGCGGGCGTGTGGACCGGGCTGAAGATCGTCACCGAGCTGGCCGACTCGTCCGGGATCGCGTTGGCGGGGGCGGCAATCGAAGCGGTGCCGACGTTTGCGCCGCGCGAGCCGCACTCGCCGCCGATACTGCTGACGCCGTCGAACCTCGTGGCCGAGTATGACCTCTTCACGGCGCGACTCGAGCGTGTGCAGGAGTACGCCGCCGAGGCGCAGCTGAACCGGGTCATGTTCGAGGCGCGGCGTCCGCGCATCGGCGTGGTCGCGTCCGGGATCGGCCATCAGGCCGTGCTGCGGGCGCTCGCCGACCTCGGACTCGACCGTGAGGACTGGGAGACGCTGGGGCTGCGGCTGGTGCAGCTCTCGATGCCCTGGCCGCTGGCGAGCGAACAGCTGCGACTGTTCGCCGACGGGCTCGAGACGGTGCTCGTCGTCGAGGACAAGCTGCCGTTCGTCGAGGCGCACCTCAAGGAGGCGCTCTACCGGGCGCCGCACGCAGCCTGGGTGCTCGGCAAGCAGGATCGCGAGGGGCGCGAGCTGCTGCCGATCGGCGGCGCCGTCTCCTCCGACGATGTCGCGCGTGCGTTGGTGCGCTTGCTACCGGCCGAGGGCGTTCCGCCTGAGTTGATCGAACGCATGCGGTCGGCGGTCGAGGATCGCGCCGACCCGCTCGATCGCCTCGCGCTTGAGCTCAAGCGCACTCCGTACTTCTGCTCGGGGTGTCCACACAACACCTCGACCCGGGTCGGCTCCGAGCAGCTGATCGGCGTCGGCATCGGCTGTCACACGATGGTCGCGCTCGAGGAACACGACCGCCGTGGACACGTGCTCGGGATGCCGCAGATGGGCGGCGAGGGCGCGCAGTGGCTTGGCCTTGCCCCCTTTGCGAGCGAGCGCCACTTCACCCAGAATCTCGGCGACGGGACCTTCCACCACTCGGGGTCGCTGGCGATCAGGGCGGCGCTGGCGGCCGGGGTGAACATCACCTATCGGTTGTTGTACAACGACGCGGTCGCGATGACGGGCGGCCAGCACCCCGAGGGCAAGATGGCAGTCCCGGAACTGGTCAACGAGCTCGCCGCCGAGGGCGTGCGCCGCGTCGTGATCACGACCCCCGAGCCTGAGCTCTACCACGGGGTTCAGCTCGCGCAGATCGCGTCGGTTCGCCACCGCGACGAGATCGCGGATGTGCAGTCCGAGCTCGCGGCGGTCGAGGGCGTGACCGTCCTGATCCATGACGACCGCTGCGCGACCGAGAAGCGGCGGATGCGCAAGCGCGGCCAGCTCGAGACACCGCCCGAGCGCGTCTGGATCAACGAGCGCGTGTGCGAGGGCTGCGGCGACTGCGGCGAGAAATCCTCGTGCCTGTCGGTGCAGCCCGTGCAGACCGAGTTCGGGCGCAAGACCCGGATCCATCAGAGCTCCTGCAACCTGGACATGAGCTGCATAAAGGGCGACTGCCCGTCGTTCCTCGTGGTCGAGCCGGCGGCCACGCCGCGCGCTCGCGCCGCTCGTCCGGAGCCGCCGGCGGACCTGCCCGAGCCGGTACTGCGCGTCCCCGAGGACGCCCTCATTCGCATGCCCGGCGTCGGCGGCACCGGCGTGGTCACCGCGGCGGCGATTCTGCGCACCGCTGCGCACCTGCAGGGACGTTATGCGGCAGCGCTCGACCAGACGGGGCTCGCCCAGAAGGGCGGCCCGGTCATCTCCGACCTACGGCTGGCCTCGACACCGATCGACGGTCAGATCCGCGCGAGCCACACTGGTGTCGACGTTCTGATCGGCTTCGACTTGCTCGGCGCGGTGGCGCCCCAGACGATCGAGGTGCTCAACCCGGCGCGCACGGTCGCGGTGCTCAATTTGGATATGACACCGACAGCGTCGATGGTTTTGGATCCTGATGTACTCGCGCCCGATCCCGAGCGTCTGGTGACGCGCGTGCGGCGCCTGACGCGCGATGAGGACACTGTCGCGTTCGCGGCCGAGACACTCGCCGAGCAGCTGTTCGGCAGCCATCTGCAGGCGAACATGCTGCTGATCGGAGCTGCTTATCAGCACGGCTGCCTGCCGCTGAGAGCCGACGCGATCGAGCGCTCGCTCGAACTGAACGGTGCCTCGGTCGAGGCCAACGTGGCGGCCTTCCGGTGGGGTCGGGTTGCGGTGGCGCGGCCGGACCTGCTTCCCGCGGCGGCGGCTGGGCACGCGGGTGCCGGCGAGGCGGGCATCAGTGCGGCGGGCATCGGGACGAAGACTGGAGCGGTTGATCCCGGCCGTGCGCTCGCTGACCTGCTGAAGCGCTACGAGACGGAGCTGACCGCATTCCAGGATGCTCGCTACGCGCAGGCTTTTGCGGCGGAGGTGCAATCGGTGGCCGCGACCGTCGAGGAGCGCCTTGGCAGCGGTGGCATCGAGCTCACGAAGGTCTATGCGGACGGCCTCTTCAAGCTGATGGCCTACAAGGACGAGTACGAGGTCGCGCGCCTGCACCTCGATTCGATCGAGCAGGCGCGGCTGCACGCGGAGTTCGGCGACGACCTGCGCGTGAAGGTGCTCCTGCACCCACCGCTGCTGCGCGCGCTCGGGATGAAGCGCAAGCTGCGCATCGGCCGCTCGGCGGTGCCCATGTTCCGGGCGCTGCGAGCGTCACGGCGGCTGCGTGGTACCGCGCTTGACCCGTTCGGGCGCACCGAGGTGCGGCGGGTGGAGCGGGCCCTGATCGAGGAGTACCGCGAACGGGCCGGCGCTGCGCTCACGGACCTACGGCCGACGACCGCAGCCGTCGTCCTCCAGATCCTGCAGCTGCCCGACATGGTGCGTGGCTACGAGCACATCAAGCTCGCGAACGTGGAGCGCATGCGCGCCCGGGCGGCGGAGCTGACCGAGCAGCTGCACGCGCCGCCGCAGGCCGGTGCCGAGCTCGAGTTGATCCCGGCGAGCTGACCGCGTCTGCCGTCCAGCTCGCAGCCGTCCGCTGGAGCGGCGAGTGCGGTGACGACGCGGGTCATCGGTCGGTCCATATTCTGCCGCCGTCGCGCGTGCGCCAGAGGCTCGAATGTCCGTAAGCGCCCTGCGTCACTGCCCAACCGTGGTGTGAACCGTGACCTGAAAGCGGGCGACGGGAATCGAACCCGCCCTAGAAGCTTGGAAGGCTTCTGTGCAACCACAACACTTCGCCCGCGGCGAGGGACACAGCTTAGTGGCCGGACGCCACACGGTCGGGGTCGACGGCGCGTCCTGACCCGCACTGCACGCCAAGCCAGCTGCACGCCATCGGCACCGCCGAGTTCGGCCTCAACATGGCCGTCGCGATGGCGCTCACGCAGTTTCTGAACAGTCCGGCCGCGGCGTTCGTCTACGCCAGCGAGTGGTGATCCGCCCGGGTCCCGCCTGCGCGACTTCCGACGACTCTGCGAACCGCTCCGCCCCGAGCCTCTTACAATGGCTCGACCGAAGGGGAGTAGCACAATTGGTAGTGCACCGGTCTCCAAAACCGGGGGTTGCAGGTTCGAGTCCTGTCTCCCCTGCTTCGGATCTCCTTTAGACAAAGGGATTTTGTGTCCTTAAGTCCATTAGCCTGGTGGTATTTGAGCCCGGGAGGACCATCAGGGAGGACCAAATGGCGCATGGAACAGCGAGCAGGGCGGCCGGACGATCCGACCGCCCACACACTCCGCTTCAGCGCTCCAAGGCGGTGCGTCGGTTGATCCGCCGCCGCGGCGAGAGCTCTTCCATCGCCTCGCCGATCACACGCGAGACGAACCGGGAGAGACCCCCAGTCGGGCTCGCCCTCGCGACGACGGTCGCTCCCGAATACCAACCCTCAATTGGCCTGGTTGCCGCGGAGCCCGTAGGCGAGCGCACGGCGCGCGTGGCCGCTTGGATCGTCCGTGACGCCAAAACGAGTCTTGAGCGTGATCGCGATGCCTCACCCAGATCGGGAGACGCGAACCCGCGCCCGCGTACGCCCACAGAACACATCGTTGGCAGCAGACGGCGGCTTAAGCGCCGTAGGATCGAACGGTGGCGGCAGGCCGCTCCGTGCAGAAGCCATGACGCAAGCATGGAAACCCAGGCTTGAGTCGTGCGGGGCTCGACTAACCGTGAAGATATCTGCCTTGCCAAAGGCGGGATTTTGGTCATCTCTATGGGTGTCAGTCGACCGATCTCGCTGAATGGTGGGCAGACGACGACAGCTTACGACTGGACAACGATCGCTGGACGATTCATGATCTGCGTATGGACGGTCTTTCGGCCAACTAGCAGCTAGACGGACCGTCCGATGGCTGTACGCAAGGGGTTCGTCTCAGGCGGGTCTGTCATCGGGCGGACTTCGCCAGAAGGTACAGGGGTTCACGGATGAGTAGTCTGAGCCACTCTTCGTCGTCGCGGGAGATAGTCGGCCATGACGAGGTTTCTGGCCGTCCAAGCCAGTCGGGGCAGGCCCCGCGAAATGCGACAGCAGACGTGCGTCAGCCTCGCGAGCAGATTGATCTCCGTGGGCGGGTGCGACAGACACCGGTCGCATGGCAGTGTCATGTAGGCCTGACGCGCGAGGAATGGCAGGCCTACGGCTCTCGCATAGGCCTGGCCTCCAAGAGCACGAACTGGTGGCTTGGAGACTGGATGCGCTTCGGAGAGCGATACCAGGATCAGAGATATCACCACGCCGCGGAGCTCACGGGCTATGAGGAGCAAACACTCATGAACCTCGCGTACGTTGCTGGGCGATTCGTAACCTCCCGACGCCGGGAGATTCTCAGCTGGAGCCATCACGCTGAGCTTGCCGCTCTCGATACTACAGACCAGGACTTCTGGCTAGATCAGGCAGCGATACGTCACCTTAGTGTACGGGAGCTGCGGGTGGGTTTACGCGGTCCGCGGGCGCCGGCGCCACGAGATCGTGCGAAGTCCGCGAGGGCCGCATCAGGCTCAAGCTATTCGCCGAGATCGCCTTCCCCCGACGTGCGATTGGTCTGCCCAACGTGCGGTAGACCGCTCGCAGACCAATTGAACACGGTTGCAACCTAGCTAACGTAACTAGTCAGAGGTTACATCCGGTGGTGGGCGCCGCTCACGATCAAACGTGAGCTATGAACATGGCGAAGCGTGTCCCAACGCACTGACTAGGTAGTCACCGAATCGAATGGGCTGTCTACTGGAGCTCTCGCACGGCGCGGCGGTGCCGTATCTTCGTGACTCGTTGCCGGAGTTGCCAAGGCTCAGTGACGTAATCCTGCAGCCGAACGATGCGCGGAACGCTCGTATCCGCGAGGTGGTCACGCGTCGCTGGCTGGATAGCTACTGCGGTGGCGATCGTCAGCAAACCTATGATCACGTACAGGTCTCCTACCAGGAGCCCAAGTGTGCCGAGGTCGTGCCCGCCTGGGCTCTTCGCGATGACTATCGTGATCGTTGATGACCCGAGCGCCAGCGCTGCCGCGGCCACAGCGGCGACAACACGGAATAGCGAGCGCTCTGAAGGAGCCAGCAATAGCAAGAGGCCGGGCACTGCGATCACCCAATGATGTGTCCAGGAGATTGGCGATATCAGCAGGCCGGTGATCGCAGTCAGGACGAAACCCCACGCTTCGTCTCCCCGTCGTCCGGCGCTGGTCGCTAGAAACAAGCCGAGGCTGGCGACAAGCAAACATGTGATCACCCACAGCAGGGTCATATGTGAGATCCCGGGTGCGAACCTGAGCAATGCACCACGCAAGGACTGGTCCGCCGGCCCGGAGCCAGTCAGATGGGATCCGCCCGTAACCCGGGACGTATCGAGGAACGTCCCACTCCAGTAGGTCGCTGCGTCCCTCGGAACGGCCACGAAGCTGACGATCACGGTAGCCAAGAACATCCCGACCGCACGAGCAGCCGAGCGTCCACGTCCGGTGAGCGCCAGGTAGACGATGAAAATTAGCGGTGTCATCTTCAGTGCTGCGGCGATGCCGATACCGAGCCCACCCCACCTGGAGTTGTGGTCAAACGTCGTCAGATCGATCAACACCAGGGCGGCAATCAGAACATCTATCTGTCCGAACCCAATCGCAGACCTGACTGGCTCAGTCCAGAGGGCAATCGCTGCCAGCAACCACGCGACCGCGGGCCTACCCGCTCGTCCATCTTCGGCAAGAGCTGGCCTTCTGAGTCTAAGCGTGCAGTGCACGACGGCCGCAACCAGTGCGACGTTGAGAAGCGTGACCGCTACCTCGTCTGCCCCAAGCGACGCTGCCCTCAGTCCGAGAAACATCAACGCTGCAAACGACGGGTATGTGAACCCGAGCCCCAAACCGAAGTGCGCAGCGTAAAGCGGTCGCCCCGAGGCCAATACCCCCGCCGCCGCGCGGTAGACCTTTAGGTCAAAGAACCCTGGCGGCCGCTCCTGATCCAGACGAATTGCCGTGCCGTGCACCAGGACACTGAGCGACAACAATGTAGCTGAAGCAAGGAAGACTAATAGGGCCAGCCATGGCAGGTGTCGTCGCAACGGGTGCCGCGTAGTGCCAGACGCACGACCAGAACCCAGCACCACTTGTAAGTGACGTCGTAGGACGCCAGGTTGACCGGGATATGACCCGGCAGTGGTCGTAACTCTTGCAGGCACACCACGAACATAACCTCGGGCTCGTATGCAGTCCAGATCCGCTACTTTGCCCTTGACACAACTGCACGGCTTGCGCTCGCCATACCCGGCTTGCAAGTATGGGAGGCGTCATAGTCGACCGCTTGGAGCCGGTCGACGGCATACCCAAGGAAAGGGGTAAAGATGCAAAGACATCTCGCCAAGTTGGCGACGCTCGCGTGCACCCTCGGTGTCACGGCGGTCGTCGGACTGGGCTCGGCCGGCGCTGCGCATGCGGCGGGGGAAACCTGCTACACGGGTGACAACAGCGGAGACTGTTTTTGGACGTTCCCAGCCGATAACCACAACTCACCAAACCTTACGCAGGCCTATGACGAATTCTCGGTCAGCGTGACGAACGCTGGCTGCTATACCGGGTATTGGTGGAACGGTAGCGGCTGGGTAAAGGGAGCGCCTGGCGAGAAGTGCGCTACGGCCTATAACAACACAGCGAATCTGTTCAATACGTACACAATCGGCCAATCAATACACGCCCTAGAGAACTCTGGCGGCGACAATTATACCGCGATCATTTTCTGACACAGCGGAGATTGTTGTCGTCGGTGGAACAGCGTGATGGGAGGGCGTAAGTACGCACTGGCAGGCTTGATCGCGTTTATTGCCGTGCTTCCAGACGGATGCGGGGTCATGATCGGTTCTAGTAGGCCTGCCAGTGCGACGTCCCGTCAGGCGGTCGCGGCCGCGGTCACCGACTATCTCGTGCCGGTGAGTGGTATGGCTCTGGTCGAAGGTCAGAGCTCAATTTACAACTACCCTGCGAAGGTCGCGGACGACGTAGTCGATGCGTGTCTCGTCGCAAAGGGAATGCCGAGGCTCCCAGCGGAACCTGGCCCGACACTGGCCGGTGCCGTGCAGTTTCCAAATCTGAGCTACATTGAGTCGCACCGTAACTTCGGTTTCGGGACGGTTGTGCGATCCTCCGATCCAACGCGCGACATGACGGTGAAGGCAAAGAGGGCGTACAACAGGACCATCAAGCGGTGTAGTCCGCGGTTGCAGTCGCTGGCCGTGACCGTAGGACTTGGTGAGCGCGTATTCAGCGAGTGGCTCACGCAGGCGCTGGGTCTCCTTAGCACCTCCAGGCAGGTGCGAGGTGCGAACCGCGCGGGGGCCAGATGTAGCCGGGCGACAGGATTTCCAGCAACCACGTACGAAGATGAACAGACTGTCGTCGGCGATGCATCGGACGCTCATTACGCGCGCTGGAAGGATGTGCTTGGACGACGTATCGAGCGGCAGGGAGCTGACGTCTTCGTGCGATGCTTCGGTCGAGCCGTCGAAGTCGCAGACAGGTCGCTGGATTCACGGAGCAGAGCATTCCTGACCGTGCACGCCACAGCTATCCGGCGGCTCCAGAACGAGACATGGAAGCAGGTGCGATTCCTCGAAACGAAATATCACGTCGCGTTCGAGACGCCGGCGGCTGTTGCGTCGCAATGGTAAAGAAGCGACCGAACGCAACTGCGAGGCGAGAACCGGGCTGGCTGAGGTGCGACCTGCCCATTCGCGTCAGGTCGGCTGAGGAGGCGCTGGCGCTCGTGGTGGGTTGCTGGCGGTTCGTGCCCTCGGTCCGCGATGATGATGTCGGGCTTGTCGTGAAACCTTGGCGCATGATCCGGACATATAGAGGCAGGACCGCCTCTACCCGGGAGGATCGCGATGCAGAGCAGCGAGGCGCGCGAGGCGCGCTTTAACGAAATCTACGAGCAGCACTTCGAGGTTGTCCGCCGCTATGTCTGGCGGCGCGATCCACTGATCGCTGACGACATCGCCGCAGAAACCTTTCTCGTCGCGTGGAGGCGACTTGAGGACGTCCCTCTGGACGCGGTGGCGTGGCTGATAGGTGTCGCCCGCAATGTTCGGCTCAACGAGCTCAGGAGTGCACGGCGGCAGACTGCGGTCAGTGATCGATTAGCACGTGAACCGCTTCCAATCACGACCGAAACGGACGCAACCACGTCCGACACCGTCGAAGCTGCCCTCAGCTGTTTGCCTGAACGAGACCGCGAGATCCTGCTGCTGTCCGCCTGGGAGGATCTCGACCGCGCCGCGATAGCAGCGGCTCTCGGCTGCTCGAAAGCGAACGTTAAGGTGCGGCTTCATCGAGCGCGCCGCCGTTTCACAGACGAACTCAAACGCCAGCCGCTGGCGAGTTCCCACTTTCACCCTGCGACTCTCAGTGGAGGTTCCGATGCCTGATCTATCCGAGGCCCTCGACCAGCTCGCGTCCCACGACCCGGCCAGGTCGTTATCACCACTTGCAAGCAGCGAGCGAGAAGCGATCCGTGAACGCATCGTCAGCGAAGACCCATCCATGCCTCCCCTCCGCACCCGAACGTACCCCAGATGGCGGCGGCTGACCAAGCGAAGAATAAGCATAGGATCGTTCGGGGTTGCGCCAGTAGGTCTGCTAGCCGCGTTCGCAGTGACCGCCGTAGCGGCGGGGGCCGTCATCACCATAAGCGCGACCACGCTCTTTCAAGCTGATCCACAGGGCTCGAATTTCAATGGTGACATCGAAACCGTACTGCCGTCGACTGTCCACGAAATCGATACCGTCAGCGTCCCTGACTATGGGCAGGTCGAGGTCTGGGGTGCTACGACCAAGCCGGGTGGCTTCTGCTTCGCGTTGAAGCTGCCGGACGGCGTCTGGGGAGGCCTCGATTCCGCGCACCCGGGCCCGGATGGGTGGCAGGGCGGTTGGGCCGGTGGCACCGTTCCCGGTTGTCTCCAGACCCAGCAGCAGCAGACGCTGAAGTACGGTGGGACCGCAACCGGCCAAGCGCTCGAGGAATGGGAGAGTCTAGTTCGGAACAAAGCCGGTCAGACGTACTCGATATTCGTCGGTTACGTGGAGGCTCAGGGAGTCGCAGCGACTGTTCGCGACTCCGCAAACGGTGTCACGGCGCCAGTGAGCAGCGACGGCTACTACGCACTCGTAGAGCGGACGCCGATGACCGCGCGGCCACCCGACTTGCCCGCGGGCTTCCCCAAGGAGATGGTCTGTGCCTCCTGCGACGCAAAGGATCTGCAAGTCCTGAACGCCGCAGGTCAGCGACTCAGGCCCGACTACACCTCGGGCGCAATGCTGCCCGGCTACACCGCCGGACCGACTCCCGGAGCAAGCTGAGGCCGCCCGCGTGTGTGACCGCCCGATGACGGGCCGGTCGCACACGCGCGTCCGTGCGGTGCCTATATCGCTCAAATGATCGCCTGGGCGATCAGCGTCACGGTCGCCAGAAGCACGAGGGTGGCAGTTGGCAGTCAATTGTGGGCGATAGGCCGAGAACAGCAGCTCTCTCGGATGGCGCCAGTCGTTCTCATGCGGTCAACGCGACGATCTGTGATCGATCCGTGACAGCATGCCGAGCGCTTCTGATTTGGGTGCTGTCCCCGGTCTGGTGCGGTTCGCCGTCCGCTAGTCGCAGCCGAGTGGCCAGCTCGATCGCGAGATCGTTGCCGGCGCGAATGTGCCGGTCAGCCATACGGAGTTCATTGCCGGCCGCTCTCGGGCCATCAGAGTCGGCTGATGTTCAGATCGTGATGTGCGGCGTGTGACTCGCACAGTTGGTGCGGGAGTGGCACGGTGTGCGCAGAGTCCGGAACGCTCGCGGTCGTCTGGAACCGCGGCCGCGAGGCTGTCACCGTCTTGGGCGTAGGTGTTGCAAAAGCTGGCTGTGGTAGCGCCTGACGAGGTTCAGGTATCGGGGCCTCCGGTCGTTTGATGGTGACCTGGGTGTGGCGGTAGCCGGGAGTCGGATGCCG
>Ga0307373_10008804_pt1 | contig 15259 bp, 15 predicted proteins | sample OX2MG_FD_202534 | JGI IMG/M metagenome (GOLD analysis project Ga0307373, IMG submission 202534) | Soil microbial communities from Risofladan, Vaasa, Finland - OX-2 | ecosystem: Environmental > Terrestrial > Soil > Coastal area > Acid sulfate soil | place: Finland: Risofladan, Vaasa | collected... | reverse complement strand
GCGCTGGCCGTCACCGGCTGGCGCGGCTGCTTGTAGGTGAAGCGCTTGCCCTCGTAGTTGCGGAAGATCACTTCTTCGTCGGTGATCTTCTCCACGTACTCGGGCAGCAGCGGCACCTTCCCCCCGCCGCCGGGTGCGTCGATGCAGAAGTGGGGTACGGCCAGCCCCGACGTCCAGCCGCGGAGCGCCTTCACGATCTCGAGGCCGGTCTCCACCATGGTGCGGAAATGCTCGCCGCCCGCCACCTGGTCGGCCATGTACAGATAGTACGGGCGCACCCGCGCCTTGAGGAGCTTCTGCATCAGCTCCTTCATCGTCTCCGCGTTGTCGTTCACCCCGCGGAGGAGCACGGTCTGGCAGCCCAGCGGCACGCCGGCGTCGGCCAGGCGCCCCAGCGCCGCCACGGTGGCCGGCGTGAGCTCGCTGGGATGGTTGAAGTGCGTGTTCATGTACACGGGATGGTACTTCTTGACCATCTCGCAGAACTCCGGGGTGATCCGCTCCGGCAGATGCGAGGTGATCCGACTGCCGATGCGGATGATCTCGACGTGCGGGATCTCACGCAGCCGCTGGAATAGATATTCCAGCCGGCGGTCCGAGAGCATCATCGGATCGCCGCCGCTCATGATCACGTCGCGGATTTCCGGGTGGCTCCGGATGTACTCGAATGCCGATTCATACTGGTTGAGCGGGATCTTCTCCGGGTCTCCCACCTTCCGGCGGCGGGTGCAGAACCGGCAGTACGACGCGCACACCGGGCTCACCAGGAAGAGGACGCGGTCGGGATACCGATGCGTGATGTTCGGCACCGGCGAATCTCCGTCCTCGTCCAGCGAGTCGATCACGCCGTCCACCACGTCCAACTCCTGGATGGTGGGGACGTACTGGTTCCAGATCGGGTCTCCCACTTCCTTGATCTGCGCGAGAACGGCCGGCGTGAGGCGCATCTGGAAATTCTCGAACGCGGGCTGCAGGGCCTCGACGTCGATGACGTCGGGTCCGAACCGCTCGGCCAGCTTGTCCAGCGTGTCGATGCCGGTATGGAGGATTTGCTGCCAGTCGCTCATGGCCGTCAGGCTCCGCGATCTGCGGGTAAGGGGGAACTGCCGAGCTGCCTCGTGAATACCACCCGGTCGTCCGCCGGGGCGTAGAAATCGCGGAGGCGTGCCGCCGCGCGGTAGCCGCGCGCTCCGTAGAACCGCCGTGCCGAGTCGTAGCCCTCGCGGGCCGACGTCTCCACCACCACCAGCCGCGCTCCACGGTCCCGGAGCCGACGCTCCACCTCGGCGAGCAGCGCCGATCCCACTCCCGCCCCCTGATGCGACGGGTGCACCGCAATCCAATAGACGTCGTACGTCCCGTTGGTTCCCGGCGTTGGGCCGTAGCAGCAGTATCCCGCGAGGCGTCCCGCCGCATCGAGCGCCGCCACGAACTCGTAATCCGCGCTCGGTGCCGGCGGTCCGAACGCCTCGTCGAACAGTTCGAGCGCCACGCCGATCTCGTCCGGACGGAACGACCCCGTGGCGTGAAGCAGGTCGCGCAGCGCCGCGCGTTGCGACGCGTCCATGGCACCGATGGTGATCATCACGAGGCCTGGCGCGCGCCGTCGAACAGATCGGTCTCGAGCGTGGGATCCACGCCCCCCGAGAGCTGGAACGCCAGCGCCCACAGCCGGTCGGCCTCGCCGACATCGATGCGATGGTGCAATCCCAGCTGGCACACGGTGCGGATGAGCTTCGCGTAGCTGATGCCCGCCACTTTGGCCATGCGGGCGAGGCCGGCGTCCGGCGCGATGTCCGGATTCGCGTTGACTTCCAGGATCCAGGGCCGGCCGTCGGCGTCGATGCGCATGTCCACCCGCCCGTAGCCGTAGCCGCCCACCAGCCGCCACGCCTCCAGCGCGATGCGGCGCACCTCGGCCTCCAACTCCGGCGAGAGATCGGCCGGGCACCGTGGCGCCGTGCCGAGGTCTTCTTCACTCCCCGTCTCCCACTTGGACCGATAACTCACGATGCGCCACAGGCCCTCGGGCATCTGTTCGAAGTCGATCTCGGCCACGGGGAGCACCGTGTCGCCCACGATCCCGACGTTCACCTCGCGGCCGTCCACGTACCGCTGCACCAATACCTGATTCCAGCGTTCGAGCATCGCTTCCAGCCGTTGGGCCAGCGCGCGCTTGGTCCGGACCACGGATTTCTGCTCGATGCCGATGGATGCGTCCTCGGCGGTCGGCTTGCAGATGGCCGGATAGCCGATCGACTGCACCGGGTCTCCGCTGCGGAAGGTGGCGAACCGGGGCACCGGGAGGCCGGCGTTGGCGAGCAGGGCGTTCACCACGTGCTTGCGCAGGCAGAGCGCCGTGGTGTAGCTGGAGCTGCCGGTATACGGAATGGCCAGCAGTTCGAGCACGGCGATCACGGGGGGCTCCAGCGCGGCGATGCCGTCGATCCCCTCGCACATGTTGAAGACGAGCTCGAACCGGCCCTTGCGCAGGCGCTCGATCCAGCGGCCGTCGGGGTGCACCGGCAGCCGCGTCACGGTGTTCCCCTCGGTCACGAGCGCGTGCTCGATGGCCTCGACCGTTGCCAGGATCTGCAGGTCGGGGAAGGCGGCGATGGCCGATGCTCCATCGAACAGGATGGCGATTCTCACGGTATGCTCCCGCGCTCGAGTGCAACGCCCTGGCGCTCTGCGGCGTGGATGAGACAAGCCTGGATCAGCCTGTCGTACGACAGCCCCGCCGCGCGCGCGGCCTTGGGCAGGCAGGAGTGGTCGGCCGGATCCGGCAGGATCCCGGGCAGCGGATTGACTTCGATCACGTGGGGGGCGCCGGCGGCGTCCAACCGGACGTCGATCCGCGACCAGTCACGGCAGCCCAGGGCACGGTACGCCCCCAGCGTGACCGCCTCGATGGCCGAACGAAGCTCGGGCGCGATACGCGCCGGGCATTCGAAGATCTCGAGCGGATGGTCGCGCGTGTCCCAGACCCACTTGGCTTCGAACCCGTAGATCGGCACGGCGCCGTCAGGGAGCGTGTCGAACCGCAGCGCCACGATCGGGAGTACCCGCGCGGCGGCGCCGTTGCCGAGCACCCCGCACGTGAATTCGGCGCCCGGCAGATACTCCTCCACCAGCACCGGCTGGTCGTAGTCCCGGAGCAGTTCGCGTCCGCGCATCAGGAGCTCGTCGGGGCCGCGCACGAGATTCCGCTCCGTGATTCCCTTGGACGAGCCTTCCTGGACGGGCTTGAGGAACAGCGGGAACCGCGACGGCGAGCCGGGAAACCGCGGATGGCGGCCGGCGGCCAGAGCCTCGAGCTCGGCATCGGTCTCCACGAGCGCGAAGCCGGCCGTGGGAATGCCGTGCGCGGCCAGCATCTGCTTGGTGCGGGCCTTGTGCAGGCAGAGCGCGAGGGTGAACGGGTCGCTCCCCGAATAGGGAATCCCGAAGAACTCGCAGATCGCCGGCACGTGCGACTCGCGGTTGGGGCCGGCCAGCCCCTCGGCGATGTTGAACACGATGTCCGGCCTGGCGTCGCGCAGCCGCTCGGGGAAGTCGGGGGTCGCCTCGAGCCGGATCACCTCGCCCATCGCCGAGAGGGCGTGGGCCACGGCGTCGATCGTCTCGGCGGAGTCCCATTCCGCGAACACGTCGTCGGTGACGGCCGGCGCGGGAGAGGCGGGGACGACGAGTCCCGTGCCACCGCCTGCCGTGGCGAATGGAGTGGACGGGACAGAGTAGAAGGTCCGGGCGCTTTCGTCCCGGCGCGTACTGGGCGGCTCGTCGTCGGCGTCGACCGCGTCGGATGCAGCATGCGACGCGGGAGTCGACTCTGGCTTTTGATTGTACGCGAAACCGATGCGCGTCATCCGATCTCGAAAGGACGCGCCAAGATACGTAGCCTGAATTCGTCGCGCAACGGGAAAAAAGGCGCGGCGCGCGGTTCGCTCAGACTTTGTGGTATGAGATGCGCGCCGCCTCTCGGCGGTCCTCGGCCATGTACACCTCGAAGTCCGAGAAGAAGCCCGGCGCCTCGGCCTGCAGCATGCGGAGGATGGCGATGGCCGCGCGGCGAATCTCCATCTCGGCGCCCTCGCCCGATCGAAGCTCGAGCATGGTGCGCCAGGCGCGGGCGTTGGCGGTCACCACGATCTTCGTCTCGGTGGAGTTGGGGAGCACCGCGCGCGCCGCTTCCCGAGACATCTTCCGCCGGTGGACCTTGTCGGCCACCCACCCGTATCGCTCCATGAGTTGCTCCACGAGCGCCACGTAGGCCTGCTGGGCCGATTCCACCTGAGCGCGCCATGCCGCCTCGAGCGCCGCGTCGCCGATGATGGCGGGAGGGACCACGAATGCCGCGTGGGACTCGTCCACGTACCGCTGCGAGAGCTGCGAGTAGGCAAAGCCGGCGCGGTGCCGCACCAGCTCGTGGGTGAGCGACCGGCTCACCCCCTCGAGGAGGACGGAGTAGTTGGCGTGCTCCAGGACACTCCCATGCCCCTGCTTCTTGATGTTATCCAGATACTCCCGCGTGGCCCGCTTGGCCGGATTGTGCTGGCTCATGTAGCACAGCCGGCCGGCGAATTCCGCCAGCCGCTCGCCGTCCGTGCTCTCTCCCTGCCACTCGACCGGAAGGTGCGCCGGCTCCGTGAACGCGGGCCGGGCGAGGAGCGTCACGCGGGGGGCGGTGAAGAGCTCGGGAGTCTGGGGAGTCATGGACATTGGGAGTAGGGCGGTGGGACGGTAGGACGGTCGTGCGTAAACGGCGTTCGGCAGGCATCCGTCCTTCCCTCCTACCGCCCTACCGTCCTACAGCTAGTCTGCAACCGAGTCTGCACTGGGGCGACCTCTCACATCTGAATCAAGACTCGGCGTGCGCATCCAGCAAGCCGAGCCGGAATTCTCCGTACGCGCGATCGCGCTCCACCACTTCCAGCGCCCGGGCCGCGGCGGCGGGAATCGGCGGCAGCGACGGATCGTACTTCACGTCCTTCACGGCGCGCTGTCCCGGGAGCGGCACCTTCACGCCCGGATTCAGAATTCCGCGGGGGTCGAAGCAGCGCTTCACGAGCGAGAACCGCTCCCGGGCGGCGTCGCTCCACACCCGCGACAGCAGCGGCGTCCGCAGCCGGCCGTCCCCATGCTCGCCGGTGAGCGTGCCGCCCAGCGACGCCGTGAGCGCCACCACGCCGTCGAGGATCCCGTCGAACTTGGCTCGCCAGTCGGGCTGGCTGACGTCGATCAGGGGGTTCACATGGATGTGCGCGTCCCCGGCATGTCCGAAAATCACGCCGCGTACCCGATGGCGCTCGAGCACCGCGCGCACGCCGCGCACATAGTCGGCCAGATGCTCGGGCGGCACGGCGCCGTCTTCGATGAACTGCATGGACTTGAGCGACGGATCGAGCCGCGACAGGATGGGGCTCACCGCGTGGCGCAGCTCCCACAGGTCGTGCTCGGCGGTCGGCTCGAGCGCCAGCGTCACGCCGGAGGCGCCGAGGCGCCGAAACACCTGCTCGATGGAACGGGCCCGCGCCCCTACATCACGGGCAGACTCTCCCTCCAGCTTCACCAGGAGCACGGCGTCGGCGCCCGCGGCCACCGGGAGCGGCGCGGTGCCCGTGCTCGCCAGCTCCAGAAACGTCCGGTCGAGCAGCTCGCAGGCGGTGGCGCCTGTCTTGCGTACCTCGACCGCGGCCCGGACCGCCGTGTCGAGGGACCGGAATTCGCCGAGCAGACTGGCGCTCGATGCCGGGATGGGCTCCAGACGAAGCTCGACCTCGGTGAACAGCGCCAGCGTGCCCTCGCTGCCCACGAGCAGATCCACGAAGTCGCCGCTCGCGGCGTAGGCCGCGGTGGCGTACCCCGACGAGTCCTTGTACACCCGCGGATGCACCGACGGCGTGGCTCGCTCGCGACGCGCGATGGCGTCGTGCGCTTCGCGCATGAACCGGTCGATGGCCGCGATCTCCCGCGCCGGCGCCGCGCCGCGCCGGATGTCGGCCACCGAGCTGTCGTCGAACACGCAGCGGAGTGCCTGCACCCAGGGCCGCATGGGACCCTGACGCATGGAATTGGCGCCCGCCGCATTGGTGGCCGCCATGCCCCCCACCGTGCAGAACTCACCGCTCGACGGATCCACCGGAAAGCGCAACCCCACCGCGCGCGCGGCCCGATCCGCCTCGCCGCGCAACACGCCGGCGCCCACCCGCACAGTGCGCAGGGATTCGTCCACCGCGCCCATGGTCCGGAATCGCGAGAGGTCCACGGCCACGCCGTCGCCCAGCGCCCCGCCGGCCACGCCGCTGCCCGATCCTCTCGGGACGAGGGGCACGCCTTCGCGATGCGCCCACCCCACGAGGGTCTGCAGGTCGCGCTCGTCGGCGGGCACGGCTACGGCGCTGGGCCAGTTGCGGGTGATCCCCGCGGCCTCGCCGTACACGGCGCGCGCCGCGTCGTCGGTACGGAACGTTCCCCTGAATCCCGGCGGTGCAGTGATGCTCACGCGAACGATGTCCTCTCCAGAGACGTGCCGGCGGGCAGCGCCGGCGCTTCCGGCGCGGTAGGTTTCTCGGCGAACCGGCAATGCAGAAGTTTAACGAAACCACTCCGCTCACGACGACCCCGCAGGTCCCCGTGTCGCCGCCCGATCCTCGCCTCGAGAGCGCGCGCCGCTTCTCGCACGATATCCTGCCGGCCGTGTCCCGGACGTTCGCCCTCAGCATCCGGGTGCTGCCGGGCGTGCTGGGGCAGGCGGTGAACTGCGCGTACCTGCTCTGCCGGATCGCCGATACCATCGAGGACGAGCCGGTGCTCCCGGCGGCCGAGAAGGCGGCGCTGTTCGACCGCTTCCTCGCGTGTTTCGACGACCCGGCCCTGGCCGACGGGTTCCCGGCCCTGATCGAGCGGATGGCGGGCGAGCCCGCCCACCTGCGCCTCGTACATCACGCCGATCTGGTGTTCGTGGTGTTCCGGCAACTCCCGCCGGCCACCCGCGCCCACGTGCAGCGGTGGGTCACCGAGATGGCGGTGGGCATGCGCAAGTTCGTGCTGCGGTACCCGCACGGCATCCGCATCCAGACTCTGGACGAGTACCGCGAGTACTGCTACTACGTGGCCGGCACGGTGGGCTACCTGCTCACCGACCTCTGGCACGAGCACACCCCGAGCATCGGCCAGCGCGAGTACGCCGCGCTCCGCGAGCGCAGCCGGTCGTTTGCCGAGGCCCTGCAGACGGTCAACATCCTCAAGGACGTGGCCCCGGACGCGGCGCACGAGAACTCGATCTACATCCCCGAGCAACTGCTGGCCGAGTATGGCAGCAGCCACGCCGCGATCCTGGCCGGCGAGCGGGTGGAAGGCACGCAGGCCGCCCTCACGTCGCTGATCGAGATGGCGTGGGAGGACTTGGAGCATGCCAAGGACTATCTGCTGCTCGTCCCGCGGCGTGCCGTGGCTGTCCGGCTGTTCTGCGCGCTGCCACTTCTGTTCGCCTACGCCACGCTCCGCGACCTCACGCGGTCGCCGACGGCACTGGCGCGACGCGAGGTGGTGAAGATCTCGCGCGCCGAGGTGAAGTCGCTCATCGCGCTGAGCGTGATCGGGATCCTGAGCAATCGGGTGCTCAACGGGCTGGCCGAACGCGCCCGGCGCCGGCCGGTGAGGCTCGTGCCCCGATGGGGCGGACGTCAGTAGCGCCGCGGAACGGCGCCCGCCGCCGATGCGAGGAGCTTGAGCAGCGACGGATTCTCGGCGCGCTCGCCGCGCTCCAGCCGGTCGAGTAGCTGCTCCAGGGTGAGCTGGGCCCGGTTCACCGCGTTGGCGTGCAGCTCCCGGGCGCCGAAGAATCCGAGTGCCCCCAGGGCCACCACGGGCGCCACGGCCACGAGCGCAGCAAAGTGCAGCAGGAGCGCGGCGCCGCTGGCCGCCGCGCCGATCGTGGCCACCCCGATCATCCGGCCGGTGGCGGCGCGGAGGTGGGAACTCAGGTCGGCGTCCAACCGCACCAGCAGCCGGCCGTCATCCACGGGCACCACCGTGGCGCCCACGTCACTCGCCTTGGACAACGCATACCCGCGCCCGCCCACGTTGAGCATGCGGCGGATGCCGCCTTCCAGATCGCGGCGGGGTTCCCAGACGATGCGGTCCGGAAACTGGCGCTTGATCTGCAGCCACTCGTCTTTCTGCAGCCACACATCGAGCGCCGAGAAGACGTCGGCGGCGGTTCCGCGAACGGTGCGCTCCGCGCTGACCAGCGACGGGCCGATGAACCGGCCGGGTCGGTGTTCGCGATCGCGGCCGGCGCGCTCCTCGGCCAGCGCCTGCCGCAGGTGCAGCGGCGACAGGCCCACCTCCTTGCCGAGATCGAGGATCTGATCGTCGGTCATCATATCTGCGGAGTCGCCGGTGCGCGCCTGCAACTCGGCGGCGCGCGCCAGCACACGTTCCAGCGCGGCGCGATCGAGCGGGGTTCGCGGGACGGGAACCTGCGGGTCGGCCATGATCTCAATATACGGCGCGAAGGCCGGGTCAGCTTCCGCCGAGTGCCTGGTTGATCTGGCGGGCCAGGTCGGCGACGATGGCCGTGGGGAGCGGGAACGTGCTGGTGAACACGGCCTGCACGCCGGTGGCCGGGGGCGTCACGCCGGCCTGGCTCAGATAGAAGCGCATGAAGCCGTCGCCCAGTTCGGGCGCCACGCGCTCGATCAGCATCTCGCCGCCCCGCACGGCGGCGGTGGGTGCGTATCCGGCCGCCACCCCGTTGCGCTGCTCGGCCGGCGAGGCGTTGTCGTTGATCGCCGCGGCGGCGATGGTCTGCACCAACTCGTGCGCCACCACGTAGATGGGTTCGGCCACCGTGGCGGGCGATGCGGGCAGCGTCACCACCATCACGTTGTGGTCGGGCGCCGCGTTGAGCGTGCGGCCCTCGCCGCCCAGGACCAGCGACAGCACGATCTGTCCGTCCAGCTGGTGCGTATTGGTGAGAAAGCGCTGGAAGCGCGGCCGCAGCGATTGCCAGAGCGAGTCCACCGACCCGGCCACGGGGCCGCGCGCGCGCTGCTGCGCGATCCAGTACTGGTGGTAGAAGTGCTCCGATTCGTCGCCCAACGACTGCATGAACAGCCGCAGCCAGTTGCGGTCCTGCACGGTGGGGAAGATCGACGCGAGAAGCGCCACCTGACCCCGCAGCGACGGCTCGGCGCTGCGGGGGTCGCCGTTGGCGCCGAGGAAGGCGGTCGTGGCCTGGACCACCTGGTCCCACGAATCGAAGTACAACGGCACGAACTGCCCGCTGGAGATCTCGGGGTTCTGCGCCATCAACGCGCTCAGTTGTTCATGATTGGCGTCGAGGCCGGTGAGCACGTTGGCGCGTTGCCGGATGACGGTCATCGAGTCGCGATAGCCGCGGCGGAATACCGGCACCTGCGCCGCGTCGCGCGTGAGCATGGCGTATCCGTGAAGCCACAGATCCACGTCCTCCCGTGTGACCACGGGCCACGCCCGCGCCGGGGCGGCCGCGGGCGTGGCGCCCCCGCCGGCCGTGCGCCGCGCTCCGGTGGCGCATGCCGTGCACGCCGCGAGCGCGACCAGGGCGCCGCTCCGCCAGACGCGCCGCATCATGCGTTCTGGCCGGACGACCGGCCGCACGCCACGCAGAACTTCCATCCCACCTCCAGTTCAGCGCCGCACGCGCTGCAATTCATCACCGTGAGGTTCTGGCCGCAGTGCGGGCAGAACACGACGCGACGCCCCTGCGGCAGTCTCCCGCTGCAGTACCGGCACCGCAGCTCGTCGGCGGCCGCCGCGGCCGCCGCCACCGACGCCGGCGTGGACAGCCGGACCGTCGATCCGCCTGCCGGCGCCGGTTCGGCCGCCGCCCCCCGCCCATGCTGTTGCAGCGCGGCCGGCGAGAGCGCCACCTGGGCGTCGGCATACTGCCGGAACACGCCCAGATCGGGGTTGGGCGACGCCAACTCGCGCGCCAGCGCGTCGCGCATGCGATCGTCCACGATGAGATACCCGCGGGCCCCGGAAAGGAGCTGCATCAGCGCGAGTTCGTAATCCTCGTTGGTTTCGATCGCCAACTCCCGTCGGAAGTGGCGATACGGCAGGAGCGTCTGGTACAGCTCCGCCACCTCGAACGGCTGCGTGAGGTATCGCGGTTGCGTGTCGCGCACCGTTTGCGCGAGCACGGTGAACATGCGGTCGATGGCGTCCATCCCGGCCTCCACTAGTCGAGCATCGTCGCCTGCGCCACGGGCAGCGGCCGCGACGCCTTGAATCTACGAGGATCGGGAAACGGCGCCGGGTCGGCGTGCATCCGGCGGGCGGCCCGCTCGGCCGCCAGCCATTCGCCGAACCGGGACGGCTCGGCGCCCACCGAAGCCGTCTGCTCCCTTGCTGCCCGGATCGCGAGATGGTTGGCGTACTCGTTCTGCACGTGGCCGTCGTGGCCCCGCACCCATTGCCACTGGACCGCGTGCGGGCGGACCCGCTCCACGGCCTCCTTCCACAGGGCCAGATTCTCGATCGGCCCGGTCTTGCGGCGCCAACCGCGCGCCATCCAGCCCGGCACCCATTCGCTCATGCCCTTGATCAGATATTGCGAATCGCTCGTGAACAGGACGCGGAACCGGCCCCCCTTCTGCGCGATGAGCTGGAACGCCTCGATCACGCTCAGCAGCGCCATGCGATTGTTGGTCGTTGCCGGCTCCGAGCGCCAATAGTCCCACCGCTGCACGGCGCCGGACTCCGCGCCGCGGAATTCGATCACGCCCCCGGCGGCTCCCGGGTTGTCTCCCTCGCGCCCGTTGCCGAGGCACGATTCGTCGGCATAGATGGCGATCAGGGGCAGGGGAGCGGGCTCGTTCATCGCACGACCTCGATGGTGTCCATCTCGTCGATGAACAGCGTCAGGTGGTCTCCGGTGGTGGGGTTGCGAGCCTCGATGGCCTCGCGGCGGTCGTGCAGGCACAGCCGTTCCGGCACGACGATGAATTCCGTACCCCGGCGGTACACCACGAGCCGTTGCGAGTTCGCCACGGCCCGCTCGAGCGTGTCGTACTGGGCGGCGGTCAGTTGCGCCATGGCGCTTCCACTCCGTTGGTCGCGCCGCCGCACCACCCGCGCGCCAGCCGTTCGAGGACGGCGGCGGCGCGCCGGATCTGTTCCGTCTCCACGTATTCCTCATGGGCGTGGGCGAGCGACATGTCGCCGGGCCCGAAGCAGACGGCCGGGATGCCGGCCTCGTTGAGCACGGCGCAGTCGGTCCACGCGCTCATGCCCTCGGTGCGGACGTCGATGGCCTGATGCTCCAGCGCATCCCGCAGGGCGCGCACGATCGGCGCGTCGGTGGGCACGTCGCTCGGACTCTGCGCCAGCGACAGGCGCGCATCCACGCGCAACGCGGGCCGCCGGGCCCGCACCCTGGCGCAGATGGCTTCCACTTCGGCCATCACCTGGGCCGGCGTCTCGCCCGGAATCGTGCGCCGCTCGATCTTGAGTTCGCACCGGTCGGGATACGTGGACATGCCCGAGCCGCCGGCGATGAGCGAGGCGTGGACCGACGGATGGCCCAGCAGCGGATGGGAACGCCGCGGCAACTCGTCGGCGTCGAACGCATCCAGCTCGGCGAGCACCAGACCGGCGTGGCGGATGGCATCCACGCCGAGGTCCCACCGGCTGCCGTGCGCGGCGCGGCCGTGGAAGACGAGGTCCACCCACACGAAGCCGCGGTGCGCGGGCATGATGGCCAGTCCCGTGGGCTCGGTCACGACGGCGGCATCGGCCCGGATGCCGGCGGCCACGAGGGCGCGTGTGCCGCGGCTCTCGAACTCCTCGTCCACCACGCCGGCCACGACCACCTCGCCGTGCGTGAGGCCGTCGGCGGCGAGGGCGGCGGCCGCGCACATCGCCGCCACGCCCGCCTTCATGTCCGACGACCCGCGTCCGTACAGGCGACCGTCGCGCTCGTCGGCGGCGAACGGGGCATGCGTCATCCCGTCCACGCCCACGACGTCGAGGTGGCCGTTGAACATCAGCGCGTGCGGGCCGGGCGTGCCGATCCGCGCCACCACGTTGGGGCGGCCCGGCGCCACCTCCTGCAGCTCCACGCGGAATCCCCACGCGTCGAGCACGCCGCGGAGCACGGCGGCCACGTGGCCTTCGCCCGGGCCGCCGGGCACGAGCGACGGATTGCGCGAATCCGTGCGGATGAGCGCCCGGGCCAGGCCTACGGCGTCTCCGCGTTCCAGTCGCATGCGATCAGTCCTGTTTCATCCACCGTGAATGGCACCAATGCACCCAGCGCGCCCATGGCCCGGCGCACCGCCTCTTCGTCGCCCGCGCGCGCGATCGCCACCACGCACCCGCCGCCGGAGGCCCCGGTGGCCTTGGCGCCCAGGGCGCCGGCGTCGTGGGCGCGCGCGATGACGGCATCGATGCGGGGCGTGGGAATGGCGGGATGCAGCGCCCGTTGGTGCGTCCAGTGTTCGCCGATCTGCATCCCCAGCGCATCGACGTCGCCGTCCTCGAGCGCCGCGATCATCGCCCTGGCCAGCTCACGCATCCGCGCGAGAGCGAACGTTACACGCTTCTCCCCGCGGTGGTAGCCCTCGAGCACGCCGGAGATCGTGTCGCCCGAGACGCGCGATTCGCCCGTGTACACGAGCACGCAGCGGCGCTCGAGCTCGGCGCGCAGCGGCGCTGGCAGCGGGATGCGGTGGACGGCCACCGCGGCGCCGAAGGTGAGGCCGAGCAGTCCCCCATGCGTGGCGGCGTAGTGATCCTGCCGCCCACCGGCCACGCCCAGATCCTCGACCTCGATCGTGCGCCCCCGTTCCGCGATGTCCGCGCGGTCCAGCGGAACCCCACGCCAGCGATCGATCGCGCCGAGCAGCGCGGCACCGGCGGCGGACGACCCGCCGAGGCCGGCGCCCACGGGGAAGTCGCTGGTCAGGGACGCGCGGACGGATCCGGCCAGATGGGCGCGTGCGAGTGCCGCGCGCACGAGCGGCGCGTCGGCATCCATCGCCTCGCCGGCGCGGCAAGGTGCGGGCGGTGTGTCGTCCCGGAGCACCGCCGTGGCGTATCTCGCGATCGCCACGCTGCACACCACGCCCCCCTCGCGTTCGCAATACGGCGGAACGTCGGTCCAGCCGCCGCCGAAGTCCACGCGCGTGGGAGCGCGCATGGCCACCACCCGCGCCACGCTAGCTCGAGTGGTCGTGCACGATGAGCCAGCGGCCGCTCACGCGGCGCATGACGAGCGACGTGGGTCCGCGGGCCGTGATGGAATCGCCACGCGTGAGCACGTACCAGGCGATGGTGTTCACGAGGTCGGGGCCCAGCACGTCCACTTCCACGTTCTGGAAGTGCAGCGAGTCGCGCCGGGCGCCGGGCGCGAAGCGGGCGGCGTACACGTTGCGGATCGCGGCGATGCCGTGGACCACACCCGTCTTGGTGATGAACGTGGTCTCGGTGTCGGGGAGATAGTCCGAGACGAAGGCGTCCAGATCGCCGCGGTCCCAGGATTGGGCCCCGTGGTCGAGCATGGCCATGATCTCACGCTGGATCTGCATGGGATCGGGAGGCGCGGGCGGCGCCGAGGCGACGCGGCGCAGCGCGAACCACCCGGCGACGACCGCGATGAGCAGGAGCACGAGGTGCCGCGAGCGAAGCATGCGCCGATCTCCGGAACTACCGCTTCTTCTTCGCGGCAGCCTTCTTGGCCGGCTTCTTGGGCGCCGGTTTGTGCACCTTGGGTGCGGCCTTCTTGGCCGGCTTCTTGGGCGGCGCGGGCTTCTTCGCCGCCGGCTTGGCGGCTGCGGGCTTGGCGGGCTTCTTGGCGGCAACCTTCTCGCCCTTCACCGGCTTGGGCATGAACACCTTGGACGGGGGCTTGGGAGGGCGCGGCGGGTGGAGTTCGGCGAACGCGGCGGCGGCGATCTCCGCGGCCCGCGCGGCCTGCGCCTTGGCCAGTGCGACTCGCTCAGCGGTCACCTTGGTGGCCGTGGGCCGAACGCGCTCGGCCGCCGGCCGCTTGGCGTGCGCCGCTTCTGCTTCGCGCAGCAGCTTGTCCGCTTCGTCCTGCGTCATCTGTCCGCGGCGAACCATGTAGTTGGTCAGGTCGCGCGCGCTCTCGATGGCGAAGCCGGCAATGCCGACGGAGGCGCTGATCACGTCCTTCATGGCCGCTGCCACTTTGCTCCCGGCCTCGAGGCTGATGAGCTGTGCCTTCTCGGCGAGTTCGGCGACAGTATCACGCGCGTCGGCGCGATGCCCCGGGCCGCGGCGTGGAGCCGGCGGGGCCGGCGGGGCCGGCGAGGTGGCTGGGGTGGTGGGCGGGTGGTCTGTGGCGGGTTTGGCGGGACCGCCCTGCGCATTGTGCGGCATCTATCGCGTCCACTCGTTGGTAAGGGGGAAGTGCGCCCCGTTTCATTTGATGGACAATCGGCGGCGCGCTATGTTCGCGGGCCCCGAATCCCACACCTGTGGGAGAATTCGCCGCAAGTATATGATTTTTCGACAGCTATGCAAGGACGCCGGCACCATTTCGACGCATATGAGCGCTCGGCGAGAACCGACCGATATGATCTAAATCAGCAACACTATACAGTCATATTCAAGCCATCATATGCTCACTGGACTAAAAATACTCGATCTTTCCAGAGTACTTGCCGGCCCGCTCTCATCGATGCTGCTGGCCGACCTGGGTGCGGACGTGATCAAGGTGGAGCGTGCAGGTCAGGGCGATGAGACTCGCGGATGGGGGCCCCCGTTTGACGAGCGCGGGGAGAGCGCCTACTTCCTGAGCGTCAACCGCAACAAACTGAGCGTGGCAGTGGACCTCGACCGTCCCGACGACATTGACCTGTTGCGGCGTCTCATCAGTGAGGCGGACGTCGTGATCGACAACTTCCGCCGCGGGGCGCTGGAGCGGCGGGGAATCGATCCCGAGGCGCTCGTCGTGGCCCACCGCCGGCTCATCTGGTGCACGATCACGGGATTCGGCCGCGAGAGCACGCGTCCGGGATACGACTTCGTCACCCAGGCCGAATCGGGGTGGATGGCCATCACGGGAGAGCCGGGCGGCGATCCCATGAAAGTCGGCGTGGCGCTGGCAGATGTCCTAGCGGGCAAGGACACGGCGATCGCGGTGCTGGGTGCGCTCGTGGCGCGTTCCGGCAGCGGCGTCGGGCGCCGGATCTTCACGTCGCTGGCCGAGAGCGCCGTGGCGGCGCTGGGGAACGTGGCGCAG
>Ga0307373_10008803_pt1 | contig 15259 bp, 12 predicted proteins | sample OX2MG_FD_202534 | JGI IMG/M metagenome (GOLD analysis project Ga0307373, IMG submission 202534) | Soil microbial communities from Risofladan, Vaasa, Finland - OX-2 | ecosystem: Environmental > Terrestrial > Soil > Coastal area > Acid sulfate soil | place: Finland: Risofladan, Vaasa | collected... | reverse complement strand
AGGCGCGACACATGACGAGCGGCATGCCGTCTCGCACGGCGCAGACGCAGGCGGCGGAATTCACTCTGGCGAGTGGTCGTAGGCTGATTTGCCGCGCGCATGCCGGTCGAGCGGGACGAGCGAAGCGAGTCCCGCTTTCCGCTTTCCGCTTTCCGCTTTCCGCTTTCCGCTTTCCGCTTTCCGCTTTCCGCTTTCCGCTTTCGGTCCGATCAAAAGGGGCGCGCGATGCCTGACCCAAACAGGCCCTTGAGCGAGGGCAAGATCGCCGCGCTGAAGCGGCTGAAGTCGGCGTACGACGACGCCGAGGACATCGGGGAGCCTGCATCCCAGTTGGCCGTCCGCAATCGCGAGCTCATCGCAGGCGGCGCGGCCGCAAGCGACCTGCAGTGGCTGATGAAGCTGCGGTATGTCGAGCACCTGTACGATGTCACGCGCGAAGGCCGATCGCGGCGCCAATTCATCGCGGCCACCGGCGCGCCGCTCCGCGACAATTCCTGTTTCGTGCTATCTCACTCCGGCAAGGTCTACGTGGAGCGCAATCTGGAGCGGCGGGCGGCGAAAAAACGAGCGTTGGCCGATGCCGCCGACCGGATGGCATCCGACGCCGCGCCGCCGGACGCGGCGCGAACGAAGCGCGCGCCGCCTGCCGCGCCTCGCCAGCAAAGGCCTGCTTCCACCGCGTCGAGGCCACGACGATCCAGTGGCGCCGAGGCACCCTCCGCAAATGGTGAATCCGGTGTTTCGCCGGTTCCCGACTGGCGCGCGGTTCAGGGCGAGCTCTACTTCCGCGGACGGCTGGCGCGGCGGCGCGGGCCAAAGTCCGCGAAGTTGGAGGAATCTCTTCTGGCCAAGTTCTCCCGCGCCCGTTGGGCGCGCTCGATCTCGGTCCGCATTCCACGCAGGCCCTTCAAGACGCGCGAACAACTGAAGGAAGCGGTGCGCCGGCTGAATGACCACATGCTGGTCGAGACGCTGCGGTTCCACGTTCATCAGGACGGCCCGATCGTGTGGTGGGAAGATCGCGTGATCGATGCCACCGGAAGCCCAGAGGACCCACCCCGAATAAACCATCAATAAACCATCGCGCTTGCATCACGGCGAAAGTCGTGGATAATCCAGAGCGGCACAAAGCTCAAGGACAAGTCGCTCAGCGTTCGTTATCCCGGTCGCCGGTTCATTTTATGCAAGACCCTGTTACGATGCCTTTCGGTGTGCCAGCAGTTGCTCGCCAGGATCGTAGGGATTGCGCTAGGTATCCGCATCGGTTTAGTCGGATGCGCTTGGCGTTCACGGTTTTCGTGGGCGCCTTTCGCGGTGCATTGGGGCTGAGGTTCTGCCAGGTTCTCCTCGAAGGTTGCTCAGCAACGTTTTCGGCGCGGCATCCCAAGCAAGGCACCGACCCAAGCAAATCGGCCCCGCCTTGCTGGGCATTGATTTTCGTGGGGAGCATGAGACTTGTATTGGTGGCTAGCGCCGCTGCAGAGGCCGCCGCACCGACGTCTATCCAGTCGGCGGAAGTCTCCGCCGAAGCGGAAGCCCGAAGAGACGACGAGAGGCGCGGGCGCGTCAGGCTCGCATTTGCGTCGGCGCGACGCGTCGATGATGAAACGCAGATTTCTTTTGCTCTGCACAACGGCAGCGGTATTCCCGCGCCGCTTGCTACGGCTTTTATCGAGCAAGATGGGCAGCGTCTAGGTCAATTACTTCGACTAACGAGCGCGGCAATACCGGCCGACGGTTATGAATTCGGCGTGATCGTGATTCCCCGCCTCGCTACCGATTCGCAACTCGTGCTCATGACCGCAGCAACCGGAGGTCACGAGGACTGGCGCTTCGCGATCAATCTCGAAGGAACTCTCGAGAAGGTGGTGTTCTCCCGCGACTGCACAACGCTAACGATCTACGGAGTGTCGAAGGCTAAATCTACGCCTAATGCCTGCGTGAACGGGGCGCCTGCCAAGTTGCTGGAGTCGAGCGTGCTGCCGTTGCCATCGGCACTGTATTTTCACAGCCTGGTTGTAGCGGCGCCGCGGCATATTCAGAACGGTGATCGCGTCCTGGTCGAGTGCGCATGGCCGCAGGAGCCGGATGAACAGGGAACACAGGTGCGCCTCGGTGCCATGCAGAGAGCTTTTTCTCCTTTCACCATCGGCGCGTCCCAGTATTGCTTTCCACTTCGCGTAGTATCTGCTACGAGCATCGGTGAATGGGTCAAGGTGCAGCTCTACAATGAATCGACTGCCGCCAAGCCTGAGTTGCAGATCGACCGTGTACGCCTCAATGGTTACGACGTTACGGAACGGTGTCGCTTGCCAAGCGGGCCCCTTCCGGCGGATCGGCAACGGTACGACGCTGACAGGCGGGCTCTCTGGATGCCTCAGCCCTGGGACGAAACTGAGGTGGGACTGTTGACGCTCGACTACCATCTGCTGCCCGCCGCGCAACTGCTGCACGCGGTAGACACCGGGGCGAAGCGCCTTGAGGTCGGACTAAGGAAAGGCGTCGGACTACCAATCGGCGTCGCAGGAAGCCCTATCCTTGCCGGTGCCGTCTGTCTGCACGCTGGTGGCCTCCGTCCTGATTTAGAGCGCCCGGCGTTGAGAATGCTCGCCAGAAGCTTGGCCACGGGGGCGCCTGAGATTCCCACGTATTTGCGCATGTCAGAGCTTGCCTCGCCGCGCGATACGGCAAGAATGGCGCCTTTCGCAGACTTTGTCGTTGTTGGCCCTTCACAGCGCATGAAGGCTGACGGGCTGAATGCCGCCGTCGAGTTTTTGCGATTTCACGATGCTTTGCGGCAGCGGGGTGTCCGCTTTATTTCAACGATCACCAAAGATGCCGATAGCCACTTTTCAGCGGACGACGCTCGCTGGATGTGCCTTGCGGCGCTATTTAAAGGAAGTGAGGGTGTACTTCTGCAGGGGACGCCAGGGGATGCGACGACGGAGCCCATTTTGCCTGAAGATGTCGAGAAAGTCTCGCCATTTCTCAACACCGCATGTCCGGTTGCGTTGCATTGCACGTCGAACCACGACGGCATCGATACATCCTGCGTCGCATTGAGCACAGACAGGTTGGCGGTTCGAGCGCTGAATTGCTGGACCACGAGAGCCTCGCAACAAGGCTCGGAGCCGTTCTATGCGGTGCGGCGCGGCGGTGTAGAGGTCACAGTCCATGTTGGGACCGACTGGGTCCATTCCTTGGATGTCGTCGATCTGAGCACACAAGAACCGCTTCCATGTACCTTCGGCGAAAATGGTGACATCACCATCCAATTTCCGGCATTTCGCCTCGGACGCATTGCGATCATTGCTCGCACCCCAAAGGAGGCAGCGAGAGCGGAAACCGCAACCGCAACAGCATTTCTTGCCGAGCGCGCCGATACTGTGGCCGTGCGGTCTCTGGAGTCGCCTTTCTTGAAGCTACCGGCGGTGGAAACGCGCACCGCAGCTCACTTCAAGCTAGCACTCCAAAATGATGAAGATGTCCCGGTCGATATTTGTGCCGCCGACGTCTCGGCGGGCGCCTCTCGTCTTTGGCGACTTAATTGCGACCCAATATGTCTCCCTCCTCACGGCTCTGGGGTTCTCGAAGGTCAGCTCGTCGCGCCTGCCGTTCCCTGTCAGACTGTGGTTCGACTGTCGCTGATTTCGCGACGCAATTCCGCAGAGGTATTGCAGGCGTTTCTCGACGTGCGGTCATTTGCTGCTTTGCGTGCAGATCCGGTCGAGGTGGACTTTGGTCTAGTCCGTTCCGCAGCGTCGCCATCGTGGCGGAAAATCCGCGTACTTTCAAAACCAAGCGGGGCCAAGGTCAATCGCGTTTTCGCCGACGGCGATGTTGCCGTCGACTTCCGCATCACGTCTGATGGCACGGCGGTGGAGTTTGCTCCCCGAATTGAGCGAAATGGTCGATACTCGTCGCGGCTCACAATTGAAGTCTGCCTCGTCGACAATGTCAACACTCGAACTCTTATTGTTCCGTTTCATGTGGAGCGAGTAGACGCTCTGCGTGTGTTGCCTGCAGAACTGATTTTGGTGCAGAGCGCCACCGCGCAGACCCGTACGATCCGATTGATACATCCGACGGGGGCGCGGCTCGTAGTTAAGGATGTCTCCGTTTCCGACGCACGCGTCGCGGTGGAGCAAGTCGAGCGAGGTCGAATCGGTCCCGCGGAGCTTAAAGTCATCATCGCCCCGGAAGTTAGCGAGGATGCGAAGGTTTGCATCAGCATGGCTGACGGCGACGGCAATGCATACGATGTGACGGTTCCAGTCCGTGTTGTGGCGCGAGTGCGCGTTCATAGCGCCGCCGAAGGTTCAAGCGCAGAATTACGGGCGGCGTTCGCTCTCACGAGCGACATTCTGCGCCGGTTCCAGGAGTTTTCGCTCCCGGCGCACACACCGTCCTGGCTGGTGTTTCACCGCCTACTCATGTTCGGTGACTCTTCGACCACCTCGCGAGATTTCAAGATCGCCGTCGCTGACGCAGTCAGTCGTGATTCCGACGCGGTGCCGCCATTTGTCCGGTTGAATGGACGTATCGCAGGCAATCGCGGAGGCTCGCAATTCGAGCATGAGCACCATCGAGATCAGTTTTTGCAGTATCTCGCGTTAGCTGGGGTGCCGCCCGATACGGAATTGACCGTATCTGGGAAGCCGCTTCGAGTGCGAGATATTTTGCATGACGCGAAATGGTATGCGAGGGAACGCGGCGAGTTATGTTGGACCGCAGGTGCGTTGGCTCGATACCTTAAACCTGGTGAAGTCTGGCGCAACAGATTTGACGAGCAGCTATCAGTTGGTGATCTTTACCGGGGGGTGCTAGCCTGGCCTAATCCAACCTGCGGCGGTACTCACCAGCTCTGCAGTATTGCCTGTGCGCTTTCGCGGCCCGAACTGAGGCGAGAGGAAAAACTAGATCAGATTTGGCCGCAGCTTGAGCAAGCGGTAGCCAAGGAAATCCGGATCCTGCGACTGCTGCAGCGCCCTGACGGCAGCTTTGCTCTTCCAAAACTGATGCAGGACGACCCGCGTCTACGCGATAGCGACGTCGTTCCCTTCGTCGTTGGGATCCATTATACAGGCCATACGCTCGAATGGATGGCCATTGGCCTGCGATCGGAAGAACTACGGGAGCCTTGGGTATTGCGTGCGGTGCGCTACCTGACTGCGGCAATCGACGCACAGTTCCCGTACGCGTCCGAAATGCTTCCCTTCAATACAAGCGAGCGATGTATGAACTACGGATTTGTCGCCCACGCTGTTTCCGCACTCCAGCGCTGGCATTCCAAAGTGTACCGAGAGTGACGGACTTGCGATTAGATAGGAGTTATTGAGGATGAACGCGAAAGTCATGGTAATTGGTGGCTACCTTCTGGTCACTGCCGTCGCCTTGGGTTTGACACGCGGCCAGGACGACCGAGTAGCGGACCTCGGCTTGCGGAGCCTTTCGACTGAGGAGATGGCGCTGTCCGTTGGCCAAACCGGGGGATGCCCCCTGAACACTGGAAGTGGGCCATCCGCGCCCTCGTGCGTGAGTGGCGCAACCGTCTGTTTAAACTCAAAGTATTATTGCTGCAATGCGACGCCTACCAACCAGAACACGGCCTGCACGTCAATCCCACAGTACCAACCGAATGGGTCGCAGCCGTCCGGAGCCTGGCAATTCGTGAACGTGTCTTGCACGAACACCTACTCGCTGTCGCCATGTTATTGCGGATGGGACACGTTCTGTTATGCAGACACGACGAACACATCGACACAGGCATGCGGCGGCACCATGACGGCTTCCATCCCAAGTTGTTGAGGCGCCAAATGCGGTATGCAGATCTTGTCGTGGGATGTAGTAGTTCGCGGCAACCGACACCCTTGGGGTCTTAGTACGGAAATGCCTTCCAGCCTGGGCGCGAAAGGGGTCAACTCTATCTATGGAGGAATGGTTGCTATGCCACGCGTAAACTCTTTCGCGCCCCTGGTTGCGTCCGTCGTGCCTCGCATGGTCGGTCTATTGAGGCAGAATGCCGTTCGCAGCATGGTTTTACTCTCGTTGATGCTGTTCGCGCCCGGCCTTGCGCGTTCGGAGGACATGCCGCTCGATGTGCTGGCGCGCCGCATCGAGGAGTTTCGTCGCGACCACGGGAACGCGCCAGGATTTACCGACTTTTTCCAGATGACGAGTCGGCCGGGCGGCGGCAGCCTGGTGGCCAGGAAAGACCGGAGCGCCGCCTGGAGGCTGTTGCAGGAGGCGCAACAGCCAGAAATCAAAAAGGCTGATCTGCTAGCGTTGTTCGAGGCAACTCGCGATGCCATTTTGGACTTGTATATGGAATGTAGCCTTGAGGAGCGAGAGTACCCCGAAGACAAGTCGCCGATCGTGCAGCACAGCTCGAGTCTATTTGCGACGGACGCGGGTAAGGTTCTACTGCGGACGACTGGACAGCTGCCGGGTGATAAAGCCTCAACGGTGCGCACGCGCGGTTACGATGGCGCGGTCGTGAGGACGTGTATTGCAGAGGGCGCGACTACGGCCGGACAGGTGACGGCATTTGAGTCCCGTGCGATGTTTTACGAGATTGAAACGAATGTTCTTTTTGGTGCGATGCTGCTTGACGCGCCGGCGACAATAGGCTCGGAATTACGGCACGCTGACATGAAGCTGTTTTTGTCTCTGCCTGGGGCCACAGTCTTTGAACGCCAAGAGGTTGTGCGTGGCACCTCGTGTGTCGTCCTGTCCGATGCGGCCGCGGTCATTTACCTCGATCCGGCGCGAAACTATGCGGTGGTTGAGCTTGCGGCTTTTTCGTTCCCAGACGACGCGCCACCCTGGATCCACGGTAGGCACGAGTTATCTGACTTTGCCGATTGCGGTAACGGAATTTGGCTCCCAAGACGAATGCATCGCCGAAGATTCAAAAAGCCGGATCGGGACCCAATGCTCGTGGGTGAAGACATTGCGATTGTAACCGATCTACGAGTCAACCAGGGAATCCCGGGAACCGCGTTCTCGGACATTATCCCGCGCGGCACAGTCGTGCTGGACGGCGTGCAGAACGTGACCTACGTCGAGGGGGAAAACGGCTCCATACAGTCCACCCTCGATAGTTTTTCGCCCTTGCGGCGGCACACGTCCGGTCATAGCAGCTTTCTTCGCTCTCCGTTTTTCATTATGTCGAACTTGATCGTTTTTGCCCTGACCGTCTTCGTGTTGGCGTGGAGGTTCCGGATTTCGCGATCCCGCGCCTCGTGCCTAGGCTCTCGCTCGAAAGGAGGCCCATGACGGCCGGAGAAAAGGGTATTTTAGGAGGCGTTGTGGTTTAACTGACAAAGCACGGTTCCAGATTACTAACAGAGCATCGAGACACATGGCAGCTCATCAGCGTCTTAACAGAGTCCATGTCGATAAGCGTGGCGGCCCGCGGCGAGCCGCGCGAACATTCTTGCATCGCTGCGTAGTCACCGGCGCATTTGCTGTCTTGGGCGCATCGAATGTGGCTGCGCAGCCGGCGCTGCGCGAACGCCTACGCGACGCGGAATATCGAACGGCCTGCGGCCCGATTGCCTGCTACCTAGCTATACGCTCCGTCGGTCAAGAGACGACACTCGCGCAAGTCATCGCCGGTTGCGGATGGTCCGAAGGGAAATATACAACGTTGCGCGCGATGCGCGATGTGATTCTGGCGCACGGCTTATCTTGCCAGGCCGTTCGACTGTCCCCGTCGCGCCTGGCCGATCTCCTCCGCCATACGCGGGGTGCCGCAGTCATTCCCGTTCGCAAGCGATCAGCAACGACGGATCATGCCGTTTGCGCCACCGACGCCGATGGCGATTTCATTTGGGCTGCCGAGTATCCTGAGCTAGGTCGATGGGTTCATGTCGACGAGTTGGCCGAAATCTGGAATGGTGAGGCGCTTTTTGTGGAAGCGAATGCCAAGCGGGGAATCCGCGAATTCATCATGGCAGTTGTTCCTGGCGCCTGTGGCGGCTTTTGCGCAGTGCTTCTGTTCGCTAGGGTCCGTAAATGGCGCGGCCGAGATCCGGCGTCGCTCAGCGTTCCCTCGGAGGAGTCGATAGGATCATGACCGCTCGTCTTCTCGGTAGTGCGATAGTTATAGTAACTACGTTGTCCCGGCCGTCGGGCTTGCCGGTAGTCGCCGGTGCTGAAGCTAATACAACAGAAAATGAATCCACCGCGCCAGATGCGGTGCTTCGAATCACGCGCGATTTCGGCTTGGTCGACCAGGGCCCTGTGGTCGTTCGCGAGTTTTCGGTAAAGAATGTGTCCGCGGGCGCATTACGATTTGAGGATTTCCGCCTTTCCTGCGGCTGCCTTTCGATTGCCGATCAGCCGCGGGCAATTGCCGCGAACGAGATCGGCACGGTTGCACTAAAGCTCGATACCACGGGATTGCGCGGCCGCGTGAGCCAATCTGTCAGTTTTAAGGTGATCCACCGCAAGTACCGCTATGTGCAATTGGTGCTTGAGGGTACCGTTCGCGGCGTGTGGGTGGAACCCTCGACCATCGACCTCGGATCACTGACGACAGCGAGTCGACCGGAGGCGCGCTTCTTTGTCGTCGCTTCGGGTAGACCCGATGTCAAGTTCACCGAGGCATATAGCGACGACTGTGAGATCGAGGTAACCAAAGGCAATGCGACAACGCCGAACACTGCCTTAGCGCGCGACGTCCGCGCCGTCGGTGCTGTGACAGTCAAGTGGGGCGGCGGGGCGAGGAAACCGGGGCCATATCTCGGAAAAATCATTGTGCGGCTCGGGGACGATCAAGACGCGCAATTGACAGTTCCAATAACGGCCCACGTGACGGGTGCCATGGACGCAACGCCGCCCCGGCTTGTGTTTGGAAGAGTCGCGCCTGGCTCGACGGTGCGACGCGAGTGCCGGTTGCGCCTCGGGTGTTCCGGTGAATCGGTTGATCTAGGCGAACTGACGTTCCAGGCGGACCACGGGCAGGTGGCATGTGACGTAACGCGGCGCGAGCCAACGCTGGAGGGTTCCGGAACCTTGCGTGTGACTCTTACCGCTGCGAAAATCGATCGCGGCCAACTACTCAAAGGAACCGTTGTTGCGATGCGCGACGGCAAGGTTATCCTGTCAATCCCCTATGTTGCGTTTCTGGCCGCAGACTGAATGTCCAATGAGATTTCGCGTACTGGTCGCTGTTTCCGGCATTTTAGTGTCTTGTGTCGCGGTGGCAATGGCGATTCTCGTCCTCGCGAAAACACGATCTCGAGCAGCCCACGTCCAATCGCTTCCGACGGCCGAGAGTTTCTCGGTAGCGCCGCCGCCCGCTAACAAGGTCGCCGCGCTCCGTACCGCGTTGGGCGCATTACTCGAAATGCCATCAACGGTCACACTGACGAACCTCTTGTCCCTCAACGGGCAACGCGTTGGAACGATCGAGAAGATCGGCAACAGCATGTGGGGAATCAATGCAATCGTGGAATTTGCAAACGCCGATGGCGAGCGGATTGCGGTCCCCGCGCGGATTGTGGGACAACTGCCGCCGAGAGTTACCGATCCGGCGATGACTCCGAGGATGGATGCCGTGTACATTTTTGACCGTGACGGCAATCTGCGCAATCGGGTCGGCGGAGGAGTTGCCCCAGACGGCGTAAACGGCGACGCGGCGATGTTGACGAGCCTCGGGCTCAGCGACGGACTTTTTGTACTCGTAATGCGCTTCGAGGGGTTTCTGGGCTACGAGCAAGTTAGCGAGGTCTTTACCTTGAAGCCGTCGGTGGCGCGTGCGCTGCGGGTCTATCATTTTGCGAATGATCCGGCGATTACCGGGAAGGCAAGCGACGTAGAACAGTCGCACGGTGCCGGCTTTGGATTCCTTGGCCAGCGAGACCGTGCTCGACTTCCGATGTATGCGACTGGAACGGGCGCTGACGGGAAGCCCCACTCGAACTGGATTATCTGGGACCAGGAGGGCTCATGTTTCCGCGGCGCCTCGAAGCTGGCCACCGATGGCCAGCCGGTATTTCAAGTCGATGTAGATGCGAGTCGCGCATTTGTACCGTCGGACGTCGCGGAAGATCAGCGGTAACCGCGCAACATTTTCTCTTCCATGGTCGTGGCAACTCGTAAAGCCCTGTTAAGCATCGTAGTCCCCCTACTAGCATTGTTTTGCGGTTGCGCCCGAGAACGGGAATCGCAGATCGATAGGAAGGCGGGCCGCGTGGAGGCGAATTGGCCGCTGTGCGCTGACCCGACGACGCTTGACCTGGGCCGATTGATACCCGGCGACGAATTGACCGCATTCGTGACGTTACGAAACCCCGGTACAGAGCCGCTGATTGTTGAGCGCCTCTACATTACTTGCGACTGCGTGCAAGCATCCCCCAGACAGTTTGCACTGGCGCCGGGGGGAGATCAAACCATCACTGTGACAGCACGCGCGGAGCCCGGCACACATGCTTCGCTTGCTGTAGAGATTGACGGCGTTGGCAACGGCCGGACGCTGTTTCGCGTCATAGCAACATTCACTGTCGACTAGTGCAATTCAGCCCGCTAAATCCACCTTCTGGCATACTCCAATGCACGATGCAACAAAGCTAATTCCGCTCCGATGGCGGCGCGAATGCCAAGGCGGGCCGCAACACGAAAAGCCCTGTGCGTGCGCCGCCGCTCGTCGGTTTGGCTTCACGATCATCGAGCTTCTCGTCTCGATCGGCATCATCGGGATGTTGCTGGCGCTGTTGCTGCCGGCGGTGCAGCAGGCGCGGGCGGCGGGGAGAAGGACGCAGTGCCAAAACAACATCCGGCAGATCGGCCTAGCCATGCTGGGCTCGGCCAGCACGCAGGGCCGCTTTCCCGCGTCGAGCTGGTGGTGGGTCGATAAGAACAACTCGGCGCAGCCCATGCACAGTTGGGTCGTGCCGCTGTTGCCCTGGCTGGAGCGCAGCGACCTGGCGCGGCTGTGGGACAACGACCTGCCGATCACCAACGCCCAGAACGCCGCCGTCGCCAAGCTGCACCTGAACGTGCTGGCGTGCCCCGACGATGTGAGCGCGATCGGCGAGAGCGACTTGAGCTATGTTGTCAATGGCGGCATCGGCTTCACCATCCGCACCAGCCAGGGCGTCGATGATTGCCCGTTCGCCCCCCCTGGCCGGCCAGATCGACCTCAACGGCAACGGCGTCACATGCCCCAGCAGGCGTCGGCCGATCATCCCGCGCCGAACGACCGGCAACTCTTGACCAAGTTGGGGATGTTTTTCACCGATACCTGGAAGAGCGAGATCAGCGCCCGTTACCATACGCGCGACAGCGTGCTGGACGGGCTGTCGCAGACGTTCATGCTCTCGGAGAACGTGCGGGCGGGTTACGATCCGAGCGCGGCCGAGAGTGGTTGGGCTTCGCCCGACCCGATGCGCGTGACCTTCTTTTACTCCAGCGCCGTGTGCAAGTCGCTGAAGTGCTCGAAAGGCGACGTGAATTACAGCCTGGCGAACTCGGGAGGCATGGCGATCAACGCCTCCTTGAGCGAGGCGGAAGGGTCGGCGCCCTGGCCGTCGTCGTTCCATGTCGGCGACGGCGCGCACTTCGCGTTCGCCGATGGGCACGTGCAATTCATCGGCCGGGCCATCGACGGGCGAGTGTACGCCGCGCTGTTCAGCCCGCAAGGCAGAGAGCTGGTCGGGACGCCGCTGGAGCAGATGCTGGTGGATGACGCGATGGTGCCCTGATTTTGGATTTTCGATTTTGGATTTTGGATTGATGCGTTTCGGTCTTTGATCTTGGGTCTTTGGTGTTGGGTCTTGGGTCTTGGGGCTTGCGTCTTGGGTCTTGGGTCTTTGGTCTTCGTGTACTGAACTCTGAACCCTGAACCCTGAACCCTGAACTCTGAACCCCGGAGCCTTATCCCTCATCTTTCATCCCTCATCCCCTCATCCGTTCCATGAGCACGTGGCGCTGCAAGGTCGACGACGGGGAGATCGGGCCAATCGCGTTCCAAGAGTTGGCCGATCTGCTGCGCGAGGGGAAGATCGGCGAACAGACCCGCGTGCGCCGAGAGGGCGCGGCGAACTGGGAGCCGGCCTGGAACGTGGTGGGACTCATGGAGGCCGCCAGACGAGAGCCGCCGGCGACGGGGTCGGGAGATTATGCCACAACGGAACGCACTTCGGCACGCCCGCGTGACGCGCCGGGGCATCGCTTAGGCTCTGCCCGAGCCACCGGAGGCGTGGAGAGCGGCCCCGGAATTCTTGCGAATTCCGCTACGCTGGCGCGCGTCGCGGCGGCGGGGTTGGTGGCGCTGGCCGCCACGGCGCTGGTGCATCGCTGGGTCTATTGGAAGACGATGATCTTTCCGCCGCCACGGGACGGGGGCGCGGCCGCCTATTGGTTTCCCCTACTCGGAGAGTGCAGCGCACTGGAATACGCGCTGGCGTACGTCGACCTGTTCGCCGTCGCGGCGGTCGTGGCCTGGTGGCTGTGCGGGCCGCTGGCGACGAGGCTGCGGTGAAGGATGACGGATGAGAGATGACGGATGGGGCCGCGCGCGCAACAGCTCGACGAGCTCAGCTACTTGTTCGACGAGAGCTTCACCTGGAAAACCATTTCGTTCCCTTGGAGCGAATTGCTCGAGCGCGTGGGGCGCGACAATCAGCCGCCGCTCTACTATGCGCTCTTGCAGCTGTGGGCCGGCGTGTGGGGCGATTCGCTCGTCGCGCTGCGGTCGTTCAGCGTGCTGTGCGGCATGCTGACCGTGGCGGGCGTGTACCTGTTCGTGCGCGAGGCCTACGCGGGGCTGCCGCTCGCTCACCCCGTTTCTTGCGCTTCGACATGCTTCACCTGCGCTGAGTTGTCGAGGTCCGCACCTGGATCCCCGCCGCGAACGACGCTCATCAAGATAGGTCCCCCCGTCGATGGCGTCAAGATGGGCCGCTAGAATGGATTCAATGGATTCAAAGGGATGGACGACAGTCGCGGTCACAGTCGCATTCGTGGTGACGGCCTGGGAAGGCCATCCTCCCAAAACCACACGGTCGGTTATCATGCGTTGTGAATGAAGCCGCCTCGCCGAATATCGGTTGTCTGCCTGCTGGCCGCTCAGGCGCTGATGCTGCTGACGAGCGCGGCGCTGCACAGTCCGGTCATGGATGAGCCCGCGCACCTGGCCGCCGGAATCAGCCATTGGGAATTGGGCCGCTTCCAGTTGTTCAAGGTCAATCCGCCGCTGGTGCGGATGGTCGCGGCGCTGCCGGCCATCGCCGCCGGCGCCAAGACCGATTGGAGCGGCTACTCGGAGGGCGTCGGCACGCGGCCGGACTTCACCGTCATGGACGACTTCGTGCATGCCAACGGCCCGCGCGTCTTTTGGCTGGTCACGCTCGCGCGATGGGGGCTCATCCCGATCGTGCTGTCGGGCGGCTACGTATGCTATCGCTGGGCCCGCGAGTTGTATGGCGACGCGGCGGGCATCATGGCGCTCGCGCTGTGGTGCTTTTGCCCGAATGTGCTGGCCTACGGTCAGATCATCAATGCCGACGCCGGGGCGACGGCGCTCGGTGTGGCGGCGGGCTACTGCTTTTGGAAATGGCTGAAAGATCCGGCCTGGGACCGCGCGCTCGTGGCGGGCATCGTGCTGGGGTTGGCCGAGCTGACCAAGACGACCTGGGTGGTGTTGTTTTTGCTGTGGCCGATGCTGTGGTTCGTGGTCCGTTGTCCGTGGTCCGTTGTTTGCGCCGCTATTGTCCGATCGGCGCCGAGAGAAACAAGTCCAAAGTCGCTAGAGAAGGGTTCAGGGGGCCCAGGGGGCGCCCCGGTTCAGGGTTCGGGAAGCGGGCGGAAGTCTCACGACTTCTGCTACGAGGCCGCACAGTTGGCGGCGGTATTGACCTTGGGCGTGTTCTGCATCAATGCGGGCTACGACTTCGAAGGCAGCGGCACGCGGCTGCGCAATTACCTGTTCGTCAGCCGCCCGTTGAAAGGCGCCAACGAGGCGGGGCGGGCGGCGCAGATCGGCAATCGGTTCGCGAAAGGCTGGTGCGGATGGATGCCTGTGCCGTTGCCGAAGGATTACGTCGAAGGCATCGATATGCAGTGGCACGATATCGAGGTCGGCAAGCCGTCGTATTTGCGCGGCCGATGGCGGGACCGCGGCTGGTGGTATTGGTATCTCTACGCGCTGGCCCTGAAGGTGCCGTTGGGCACCTGGGGACTGTCGCTGCTGGCGGTGGGAGTGCGCGCGGTCGGCTGTTGGCGGGTGAGAAGAGACAAGGCCGGTGGTGGCGCTGGACTCCCTCACCCCAGCCCTCTCCCGAAGGGAGAGGGAGACAGCATTCCTCACGTCAGCCGTCTCCCGGAGCGAGAGGGAGTAGCACGCAATCCAAAATCCAAAATCCAAAATCCAAAATGGGCCGACGAGATGGTGCTGCTGGCGCCGGCGGTGGCGGTGCTGGTGTTGGTCAGCTCGCAGACCGGCTTCAGCAGGTACATCCGATACGTGTTGCCGGTCTTTCCGTTCGTGTTTATCTGGATCAGCAGCGTCGCGCGGCTGATCGCTTGGCAACGCTGGCGAGTCGCCGTGGTGCCCGCCGCGCTGCTGGCCTGGTCGGTCGGCGGCAGTCTGTGGTACGCGCCGCACTGGATGTCGTACTTCAACGAACTGGCGGGCGGGCCGCTGGGCGGACCCGCGCACCTCATCGACGCCCAGGTCGATTGGGGACAAGACCTGCTCTACCTCAAACGCTGGCTCGACGCGCATCCCGAAGCGCGGCCGCTTGGGCTCGTCTATTTTGGGCCGATCGACCCCCGATTGGCCGGCATCGAGTTCTCGCTGCCGCCCGCGGCAAGCGGGCCGCCGGACGGTCCGGCCGGAATTGCCGTCCGGCCGAGCGACCTGCCTCCGGGCTGGTACGCGATCAGCGTCAACTTTCTCTATGGCTATCCGCACTACGCGCCCGACGGGCACGGGGGCCGCGCGCACTTCGCACGCGGCGCCTACAGTTGCTTTCGCCGCTTCCAGCCCGTCGGCAGGGCCGGGTATTCCATTTACCTCTATCACGTCGGCGAGTCAGCCGGGAAAAGAGACTGAAAGTGCCTGTGGTGGTTGGTGGTTAGTGGTTAGTGGTTAGTGGTTAGTGGTTAGTGGTTAGTGGTTAGTGGTCAGTGGTTAGTGGTTGGTGGTCAGTGGTTGGTGGTCAGTGGTTGGTGGTCAGTGGTTGGTGGTCAGTGGTTGGTGGTCAGTGGTTGGTGGTCAGTGGTTGGTGGTCAGTGGTTGGTGGTCAGT
>Ga0307373_10008801_pt1 | contig 15263 bp, 14 predicted proteins | sample OX2MG_FD_202534 | JGI IMG/M metagenome (GOLD analysis project Ga0307373, IMG submission 202534) | Soil microbial communities from Risofladan, Vaasa, Finland - OX-2 | ecosystem: Environmental > Terrestrial > Soil > Coastal area > Acid sulfate soil | place: Finland: Risofladan, Vaasa | collected... | reverse complement strand
TCGAGGCCGTGCGACACGGTGCCGTCGTTGTGGAGCCGGATGGTGACCGTGTCGCCCTCGCACGTCTCGATCGTCGGGCCGGGAAGCCGGCCGTCGTACGTCCAGGCGGCGAAGGTCAGTCCCATGCCGAGCGCGATCCCCTTCGTCTGGACGACGTCGAGGTCGAACGTCTTGTGCCGCGGCCCCGCGCAGGTCTTCTCCTGTCCGGCCAGCGCAGGCATGTTCCGGGTGAACAGCGGCGCGCCGGACGGGGACGACCGCGACGCACCGCAGCCCGCGCAGACGACCGCGACGACCGCGACGAACGGGACGAACGGGAGCGTGCGGGACACGAAGGGCCCTCCCGGGGCTAGGCAGCGGAGCGCGGCCGGAGTTTGTGCCTGAAGTACGGGCGGGCGACCGTCCTGGCCAGTTTCCGGAACGCTTCGTATCGGTAGAATCCGAAGTTGCGCTCGGCCAGCAGCGCCGCGTCATCCGGATTCACCACGAGGCTGACTTCGATGTTCGGCGCGGCCCCGATCGGCAGCCAGTGGCGCCGGCAGGCCTCGTAGGCATGCTGCATCACCAGCCGCATCCCCTCGAACGTGGGCGCCGGCCACGCTTCCATGTCCGACCCGACGGTGGGCCGGAAGATGCAGACGGTCGGGAATGCGCCGAGGCCCGCAATGACGTCGATCGCCTGCAGTGTGCGCTCGATCGGCTCGACCCCCGCGATGATCTCGCCCGACACGGCGCCGCGCGGCATCCGCTTCGCGCAGTACGCCATCGCGTCGAGAAACACCTGCTGGCCGTGGATGCGCGCCTTGCCGGGGCAGATCCGCCCGAACCATTCGGGGTCGAAGAACTCGAGGCAGAACGAGATGTGATCGACGCCGGCTTCGATAAGGGCGTCGTAGTGCGAGAAGTCGCGCTCGGGCGCGAGCTGCACGCCGACCAGCAGCCCGACCTCCTGCTTGATGGCCTTCACGTACGGCAGCGTGAACTCGATGCCCCGCGTCCCCTGGAAGCCGCCGTTGAGGTGCACGAACGTGATGCCGGATTCGTCCCGGGCCGCCCGGCAGGTCTCGACCACGTCCGACACCGCCTTGTCGAGCTCTTCGGCGTCGCCGACGTTCTGGCCGGTCGTGCAGAAGCGGCAGTTGAGGGCCGGCTTGTAGTTCCAGAACGCGCAGACCATGCTGACGTACACGCCGAGGTAGGTCCCCTGCAACACGCCGACGCGGCTCATCGGGACCTGCCGCGAGGTCTCGCGCGAGTACCACTGGGGCTCGAGCGGCAGCCGGATCGGATAGCTGAGCGAGAAACGATCGTCGACGATCCGGTAGCCCGCCTCCGGCCCGCCCTCGAGCCGATACGGCGACTCGCGGGCGAACGCTTCGACCACCGGCACGTTCACCCAGATCTCGTCCTTGATGCGCGAGCCGGTCGGCAGCACGACGTCCAGCCCCGAGCCGAGGCCGGCACGGGTCCGCGCGACGCCCCGGACGCCGGCCAGCGAGACCTCGTCCGGCACGCGCATGCCGCGGCAGAACAGGTCGATCTCGAGCTCGCAGGCATTCAGCGCCATGCGCGCCTCCCGTCGAGTCACGAGCCCCATGGCTCCGCTGAGAAACATGCCCACAGGATAGTCACCGGCCGATCCCGGCCCTCATGACGCCGATCATACCGGGCGCGCGACCGCCGTGAGATCCTGTGGCAGTGGCCCGTTCGGGCCGCCTGTCCCCGAGGGTCCCATGACACGCCCACCGCTGCCCGTCGACTTCGACCGCGCGCCGTTCCTGGTCATCTGGGAGACGACGAGGGCCTGCGCCCTCGCCTGCGTGCACTGCCGGGCCGATGCCATGCCCCGCCGCGACCCGCGCGAGCTGACGACCGCCGAGGCCTTCGCCCTGGTCGACCAGCTGCAGGGGTTCGCCCCCCAGCGCCCGCTCCTCGTCCTGACCGGCGGCGACCCGATGCGCCGGCCGGATCTGGCCCAAATCGTCCGCCATGCCCATGAGGCAGGCCTCCTCGTCGCATTGACGCCGAGCGGCACGGCCGCCGCCACCAGGGCCCGGCTCGAAGAGTTCCGCGACGCCGGGCTGTCCCGGATCGCGGTGAGCCTCGACGGCCCGGAGCCTGACATGCACGACGCGTTCCGCCGGGTGCGAGGCTCCTACGCCTGGACCATGCGGATCATCGAATCGGCCATCGCGCTGGGACTGCCGCTGCAGATCAACACAACCATCAGCCGGATGACCCTGCCGTCGCTCGAGGCGATGGCCGAGGCTGTGGGAAAATTTCCGCTGTCCTTGTGGGCCGTATTCTTTCTGGTCCAGACGGGCCGCGGCGCCGGGCTGGACCAGGTCAATGCGGAGGAGTGCGAACGGGTCCTGCACTACCTGTACGACCTCTCCCTGACGGTCCCGTTCGGCATCAAGACCACCGAAGCTCCGCAGTATCAGCGCGTCGTCCGGCAGCGGGAGGAGGCGCGGATCCAGGCCGGCCTGCCAACGCATGAGGTGGAGCGCCGCCGGCAGCTGCGGGCGCCGCGCAGCGTCAACGACGGAAACGGGTTCGTGTTCGTCGACCACGTCGGCAACATCTGTCCGAGCGGCTTCCTGCCCGTGCCGTGCGGCAACGTCCGGACGGCCAGCCTGGTCGACGTGTATCGCACCAGCGACCTGTTCGTGCGCCTGCGCGATACGGATGAGCTGTACGGCAAGTGCCGCCGGTGCCGGTTCCGCGCCGTCTGCGGCGGGTCGCGGTCGCGTGCCTTCGCCGCCAGCGGCGCCATCACCGCCTCCGACCCGCTGTGCGTGTACACGCCGGGACCGGGCATCGAGCCGCTCGTCGACCCGGTCGCCGGACAGGCGCCGCCCCGAAGCGGGCTCGCGGCCGTCCCCCTCGCTGCGCCCTAGCGAGGGGCGACGCACGCGCGCCGGGCCGCGCGTCAGCGGCCCCCGGCCGTTCCGGCGCCCCGCTGCCTCGCGCGATCCGCAATCTTCAGGACGAGCAGAATCAACGCCAGGGCGAGCGTGGCGCCGTTGGCGACGATGATCGGCACGGCCCGGAGACCGAGGCCGTAGACCAGCCACAGCGCCACGCCGAGATTGAACGCCAGGAGCATGCCGAACGAGATGTCGGTGGCCGAGCGCGTCCGCCAGGTCCTGACCACCTGCGGGACGAACGCGAGGGTCGTGAGCGTGCCGGCCGCGAAACCGATGAGCCTGAGCATCGAACAGCAGTATCGCACGGCCCCGCCGGCCGTGCGCCGGTCCGGCGCGGCGCGTGACACGGTGGGTCACGCCTCCGGCCGGCTGCGCTATGCTTGTCCGAGAGAGATCCTGCGCGTCGTGTGCCACGTTCCAATCCGCGAGCCGGCGAAGCGCCGGCCAGGGAGGATCGACCATGTCACGTGCACGCCACTTCCGATCGGTTGTCGCGCTGATCGCGCTGGCAGGGGGAGTCTTCGGCCTCAGCTCACGGGCCGCCGCCCAGGGCTACGGTTTGTACGAGCAGGGGGCCTGCATGATGGGCCGGGGCGGCGCCGGTGTCGCCGCGCCGTGCGATGACGGGTCGGCCATCTTCTTCAATCCAGCCGGGCTGGCGGTTCACACGGGCCTGGTGGCGAGCGTCGGCGCGACCACCATCTCCCCACGCGGGCGGTTCACGGACAGCACGACGCATCTCGTCAGTCCGCTGAACGCCACCACCTTCCTCGCCCCCGGCGAGTACATCGCGGCCCCGTGGCATGGCGTCGTCGTTGGTCTCGGCGTGTTCGCGCCGTACGGTCTGACGTCGGACTGGCCGACGACGAGCGAAGGGCGGTTCGTCAGCTACAAGAGTTCGGTCCAGAGCCTGTACGTGCAGCCGACGGTCGCCTTCCACGCCGGCAAGCGGCTCTTCATCGGCCTCGGGATCGACATCACGCACACCAGCGTGGAGCTGGACCGGCGCGTCGACCTGTCCACGCAGCTGATTCCGGGCGCCGGCGGCCTGACGTTCGCGGCGCTCGGCGTCCCGCAGGGAACCGACTTCGCCAACGTGGCGCTGTCCGGCAGCGGCCTGCACGCCGGCGTGCACGTCGGCTTCATCTTCAAGGCGGACGACGCCTGGTCGTTCGGAGGCCGCTACCTCTCCGGCCAGACGGTTTCGATCACCAACGGCAAGCTCGCCACGCTGCAGGTGCCGACCGGGCTGCGGCTGCCGATCCCGCTGCCGGGCGTGCCGGCCGGCACGCCGATCGACGTGCTGCTCGCGCCCGAATTCACGGCGGGAGCCCCGCTCGGGCCGCAGACCGCGACGACGTCCCTGCCGCTGCCCGACCAGCTCGTCCTCGGCACCGCCTACCGGGCGTCGAAGCAGCTCCAGCTGTTCATCGACTACCAGTTCACCCACTGGGCCATGTTCAACCAGCTGCTCATCCAGAATCAGATCGCGCCGCCGACGGTGCTGTACGGACACTGGAACAACACCCACGGCATCCGCATCGGCGGCGAATACCTGCTGCCGCGCGACATCGTCGTGCGGGCGGGGTTCGACGCGAACACGGCGGCCGAGCCGGCTCAATCGGTGACGCCGGTGCTGCCGGAAGCGCCGCGCAAGGAGCTGGCGTTCGGCACGAGCCTGCCGCTCGCGAAGCGGCTGCACCTCGACCTGGCCTACATGTACGTCAACCAGAGCGACCGGGCCGGCCGCACGGTCGACACCGGCGCGGTGCCGCCGACGACGGCGCTGAACAACGGCCTGTTCCACTACTACGCGAATCTCTTCAGCGCCTCGGTGGTGTGGGGGTTCTGAGTCCGTCTGACGTCGGGCGCTTCGTGCCGCCCGTCCGCGGACGAGGCTCACGCCGGCCGGCATCGCCCGGATCGTCGGCCGGCGGAGCCCGTGGGGGGCGTGACAGAACCCGTCCCCGCTTCAGCCCATGAAGCGGGTGAGGTAATCCATCATCGTGAAGGAGAGCATGATCCCGAGCCAGAAGAGCGCGCCGAGGATGACGAGCTTGATCAGCTTCGAGCTGTACTTCCCGTGCATGAAGAACAGGACGACCAGCGACGCCTTGAAGAAGGCGATCACCAGGGCCGCGACCGGATTCCAGGGCCCGAGGTCGAAGTACGCCACCTGCACGGTCGTGTAGGTCATGACCAGCAGGATGATGAAGATTGCGTAGTAGGTGCTCTTGGGTACGATGTGCTCGCTCGTCATGGGCGTTCAGTATCCCGGTACGTTCAGGCCTCAGCGCGTTACTTGTGCCGGTCGATCAGGTACAGCAGCGGGAACAGGAAGATCCAGATGATGTCGACGAAGTGCCAGTAGAGGCCCATCACCTCGACCGGTGCATGGTACTCCTTCGAGAACCGCCCCTTCGACGTCATGTACATGATCACGACCAGCAGCGACAGCCCCACGATCATGTGGATCGCGTGCAGGCCGGTCATGATGAAGTACAGCGAGAAGAAGATCTCCGCGTGGCCTGGATTCGCTCCGGCGATGGCGAAGTTGGCGCCGGGGAGCAGGTGGTCGCGCATGTCGACCGTGTACTCCACCCCCTTCAGCACGAGGAACGCGGTGCCCAGCAGGAAGGTGAACACCAGGAACCGGATGATGCTCTTCTGGTTGCCTTCCTGCGCCGCGTGAACCGCCAGCGCCATCGTCAAGCTGCTGGTGATCAGGATCGCCGTGTTCGCCGCCCCCAGCGCGATCAGGGTGTGCTCGCTGGCCACCGCGAACGCGTGCGGGTACATCGACCGGTACACCAGGTACGCCGTGAAGAGCCCGCCGAAGAACAGCGCCTCGGTGACGAGGAAGATCCACATCCCGAGCGTGGCGACATCCCGCTGCTGTTCGAGGCTGTCGAAATGGTGCTGCAGCGCACGCGGCGGCGCGACGGCGGCCTGAGACGTCATGTCAGCCAACTCGGCTCTCCTCCTGCTCCCCGGCGTAATTGTACGCGGGCTCGGTCACGATCGGCGTCACCGCGAAGTTGTGGGTCGGCGGCGGCGACGTCGTCGTCCATTCGAGCCCCTTCGCGCCCCACGGATTGTCGCCCGCGATCGGCCCGTACTTCAGCGACCAGAGCAGGTACACCAGCGGGATCAGGTAACCGATGCCGAGCACCGACGCCCCGGCCGACGACAGCACGTTCAGCGCCTGGAACTCGGGCGGGTACACGTGGTAGCGGCGCGGCATGCCCATGTAACCGAGGATGAACTGCGGGAAGAACGTCAGGTTGAACCCGAGGAAAATCGTCAGCGCTCCGAGCTTCGCCCAGCCTTCCGGATAGAGCCGGCCCGTCATCTTCGGCCACCAGTAATGGAGGCCGCCCAGGTACCCCATGATCGCGCCGCCGACCATGATGTAGTGGAAGTGGGCGATGACGAAGTAGGTGTCGTGCACGTGGACGTCGAGGCCGAGGGCGGCCAGGAACAGGCCGGTCAGGCCGCCAATCGTGAACATCCAGATGAAGCCGAACGCGTACAGCATCGGCGTCGCGTAGGAGACCGAGCCCTTGTAGAGCGTCGCCGTCCAGTTGAAGACCTTGATCGCCGACGGGATGGCGACCAGATAGCTCAGCAGCGAGAACACCATCGCCGAGTAGATGGACAGGCCGGCGACGAACAGGTGATGGCCCCACACCAGGAAGCCGAGCACCGCGATCGCCAGGCTCGCAAAGGCGACGAACTCATAGCCGAAGATGCGTTTCCGGGAGAACGCGGCGATGAGCTCGCTGGTGACCCCCATGCCCGGCACGATCATGATGTAGACGGCCGGGTGCGAGTAGAACCAGAACAGGTGCTGGAAAAGCACCGGGTCGCCGCCCCGTGACGGGTCGAAGATGCCCAGGTGCAGCACCCGTTCCGCGGCGACCAGCAGCAGCGTGATCGCCAGGACCGGCGTGCCGAGCACCATGATGAGGCTGGTGGCGTACATCGACCACAGAAACAGCGGCATCCGGAACCAGGTCATCCCCGGCGCCCGCATCCGGTGGATGGTGACCATGAAGTTCAGGCCGGTCAGGATGGATGCGAACCCGGCGATGAAGATGCCGATGGCCGCCAGGCTGACGTTCGTGTTCGACGACAGCGTGCTGAACGGCGTGTAGAACGTCCAGCCGGTGTCGACGCCCCCCGAGATCAGCGCCCACAGCGTGAAGCAGCCGCCGGTCACGAAGATGTACCAGCTGGCGAGGTTCAGCTTCGGGAACGCCACGTCCTTCGCCCCGATCATCATCGGGATCAGGAAATTGCCGAGCGTCGCCGGGATCGACGGGACGAGGAAGAAGAACACCATGATGATGCCATGCATGGTGAACAGCTTGTTGTACGTCTCGTCGGAGACCAGCGTGCCGGCCGGGTTGACCAGCGACAGCCGGATCATCGTCGCAAACGCCCCGCCGATCGCGAAGAACATCGTGATCGTCAGGAGGTACAGAATGCAGATCCGCTTGTGGTCGGTCGTCAGCAGCCACGACCGCAGGCGGTAGTCCGTGTTGAGGTAGTTTTCGCGCGGTAGTACTGCAGTGGTCATAATTCTATCTCTGGGCCGACGGGGCGACCGGCAACGACCGAGCCGACGACTTCGGCACCGCGCGACCGTCAGGCTCTGATGTGGTCACCGTCGGCACGGCCGGCATCGCCTTCAGCGTCTTGATGTACTCGATCAGATCGAGGAGCTGTTCCTCGTTCACGAGCCCCTGATAGGTCGGCATGATCGGCTGGTAGCCGGCCACGACCTGGGAGCCGGGGTTCATGATGGACTGACGCAGGTACGCGTCGTCGGCCACGACCGGGTGTCCGCCCGTCAGCGCCACTTTCTGGTTGAACAGTCCGGTCAGGATCGGGCCGCGGGCGCCCGACTGCGCGTTGTGACAGGTGACGCAGGCGAGGTTCGTGAAGAGCTTCTCCCCGGCCGTCGCCATCGTGTCGCCGCTCACGCCGCCCGCCTTCCAGGCGGCGTACGCCTCCGGCGTCATGACGATGACCTCGCCGGTCATCCGCGAATGCCCCGTGCCGCAGTACTGCGAACAGAACAGGTGATATGTCCCGACCCTGGTCGCCTCGAACCAGAGCGTGCGGTACCGGCCCGGCAGAACGTCCATCTTCACGCGGAAATCAGGGACGAAGAAGCTGTGAATGACGTCCTGCGACGTCATGATCAGCTTGATCCGCTGGTCCACCGGGATGTGCAGCTCGTTGATCTCGCGCTGGCCGTCCATGTGCTGGAACTTCCACATCCACTGCTTCGCCAGCACGTACACGTTGATGGCCGGCCCCTTCGGCGGCTTGTACGCCTGGAAATAGAGGTCGGCCGCCCAGACGAACATCACCATCGCGATCAGCAGCGGGATGACGGTCCAGACGGTCTCCAGCAGGAGGCCGCCATGGATCGGCGCGCCGACCTCGTTCGGGCTCCGCCGCCGGTACTTGATGGCGAAGAACAGCAGCATGCCGGCAATCAGCACGACGAAGAACGCGCTGACCGCGACAAGGAAAAAATAGAGCGCGTCGACCTTCGGTGCGAAAGTGGACGCCTCTTCGGGGAAGAGCTGGATGCCGGACAACATCGTCGGTAATTATGCTTTTCTGCCGGATACCGCGGATCCGGCCGCAGGCGGAATCGCCCGGTGAGTGCCGCGCTTCTCCATCCGCCACATGATGAAAATGAACGAACCCATCGCCAGCACCGTCAGCACGCCGGCGACGCGCAGCAGTCGCATCGTGAGCACGTCGTACTTCCCCGTCAGCGGGTCGTAATGGTAGCAGTAGAGCAGCAGCTCATCCACCGGGGTTCCGATCTTGCCGTTTGACGCCTGGACCAGGGCGAACCGCAGATCGCGGGGAGAAAAGTCGATGCCGAACAGGTATCGCGCGACGCGCCCCTGCGGGGTGATCACCACGATGCCGGTCGGGTGCGCGAACTGGCCGACCGTCGGATCCCACACGTAACGGAACCCGACCGCCTTGGTCAGCGCTTGGATTTCCGGCTCCTGGCCGGTCAGAAAGTGGAAGCCGTCGGCCCCGTCTCCGTGCGTCCCGTAGTCCTTGATGTAGTACGCCTGTTTCTCCGCCGCCAGTTTCGGCGTATCCCGCGGGTCGAAGCTGACGACGACGAAGTTGTAGTCCTTGCCCGCCTGCAGCGTCATCGACTTGAGCGCCGCCACCGTCCCGTCCATGACCTGCGTGCAGAGCATCGGACAGTTGAAGTAGACAAGCGCCAGCACCACCGGCCGCTTGCCGAAGTACTGTCCGAGCGTCACCTGCCGGCCGGTCGCGTCACGGAACGTCAGGTTGAGCGGCACCTGGTGGTTCAGCCGCTGGTCGAACCCGACCTGCTTCAGGATCTGCGTCGACGAGGTGGCCGGCACGCCCGCCTTGTTAGTGGCACCGCCCGCCCACAAACTCGCGCCGCGTTGATCCGCCTGCGCCTGGGCCGGCCGCGGCACCGCCGAGACGCACGCCAGGACGCCGAGGGCGACGACGATCGATCGCGCGTATTGGAATTTCATGACTTGACTTCGACTTTCTCTGTGGCTCCGTCTCCTCGACCCCGGTCCTCCGCCGCCCCTGCCGCTCACGGCACGAGCTGCTCCATCATCCGTCCCGAGCTCGACACCTCCGGATACAGCGGGCTTTCAATCGGTGGGGGATTCTTGCGGGACGGCAGCCCGCGCTGCACGAGCAGCTGCATCGCCCGCGCGATCGGGATGCGCACCACCCCGTTCGACTGGTCCACCCACCCGTAGGTGTCCAGGATGGCGTTCTCCCGCGCCAGCAGCGCGGCCAGGTCGGCCGGCGGATTCGCCTGGACGCCCGGACCGATCGGCGTGCTGGCGGCCGGCTGCAGCGGATACGTCTGCATCTGCGTCGGCGACTCGATCTTCTCCATCGGGGCGACGTCGACGTTCACCGCGCCCAGCCCGGGCGCCTGCCGGAGCGTCGTGCCGGCGAACACGCGGAACAGCACGGCGACCACCACCCCGCAGAGAACGCACGTGACGATCAGCGACACGCCGAACGCCACCGCTCCGTTGAAGCTGATGTCGGCGTCCTCGTGGGCGACGTCCGGATCGTGATAGGCGGCCTGGTGTGGTGCGTCACTCATAGGTCAATGTCGGCGGCGGGCGCCCGGCGCCCCGCTCTCCCGTCCGGTCCTCAGTGCGAATGCTCGTGGCCGTATCGCAGCGCCTGCGCGAGCAGCGGATCGCGCAGCGGCAGCAGCGGACGGCCCTGCAGCTGCCACGCCCAGGTCGCCAGCCAGAGGCCGCCGAGCGCCAGCGGCGCGGCGACGTCCATCCAGGAGAGGTACAGCGACTTGTGGATCGACGGCGCCACCATCCAGTAGATGTCCAGCCACCGGGCCGCCACCAGCGCCATCGCCACGGCGCCGATCCGCGCCACCCGTCCCTTGATCGATCGGTGCAGCAGCAGCAGGAACGGCACGGCGAAGTGGAACAGCACCAGGAAGACGCCGATCACCTGCCAGCCGTGCTTGAACCGCGGCACGTAGAAGACGATTTCCTCGGGCAGGTTCCCGGCCCAGATCAGCAGGAACTGCGAGAACGAGGTGTACGTCCAGAGGATGACGAACGCGAGCATCAGGTTGCCCAGGTCGATCATCTGCCTGGACGACAGGATGCTCTGCAGCGGCTCGCGCCGGGCCAGCCAGCACAGAATCGCGATGACGAAGGAGAACGCGCTCAGCCCCTCGCCGGCCATGAAAATCATGCCGAAGATGGTCGAGTACCAGTGCGGCTGCAGCGACATCAGCCAGTCGGTGACGGCGAACGTGATCGTGATGCCGTAGAGCACCAGGCCGCCGCCGCTCAGCCGCTGAAGCCGCCGGCTGATCGCCGGGTCGCCCGTGCGGTCCTGCTCCAGCGACCACTTGTTCAGAAAGTGCGCGATGCTCCACCAGACGATGAAATAGATGACCGCCCGCACGATGAAGAACGGCTCGTTCAGGTACGCCGCCTTGTCGCGGACGAAGTGATCGGAGGCCACGACGGCCGGATTCGACCAGCTGTAGAGCGAGTGGATCCCGAAGATGATCGGGATGAACAGCAGGGCCAGCAGCGGCATCGTCCGCGATCCCGCCTCGAGCAGGCGCCGGGTGATGACGCCCCAGTTGCCGCCCGTCAGGTGCTGCACCATCGTCACGGCCATGCAGCCGATGGCGATGTTCAGCACCAGGATGTAGGCGATCAGATAGGAGTGGAAGAACTGGGCCGGACTGAAATATCCACCCACGAGACAGGCGACGAACAGCACGGCACCGCCGAGCAGGGCGGGCCGCTGCAGCCGCTGAATGTCGGATGGAACGGGGTACTCGGTTGGCATGGGTCGGGTCTTCGTTCCTCAGCCTCGTCGCTGAATCGCTAATTCTGTCCGCCGGACGCGTTCTGCGCCTGCAGTTTGGCCCGTTCGGCCGGCGGCACGTCGTCGAGCGTCGCGCTCTCGCTCAGCTGCAGCGCCTTGATGTACGCCACGATGGCCCACCGGTCGCGCACCGGCACCTGATCCCGGTAATCGGGCATCGCGCCGAAGCCGTTCGTGATCACGTCGTAGAAGTGGCCGAGCGGCGCGTTCATCAGCCGGGCTTCGAAGTAGGACGGCGGCCGCCGGTAGCCGCGCTGCACGACCATCCCGTTGCCGAGGCCGGTCGTCCCGTGACACGGCGAACAGAAGATGTCGAACCGCTGCCGGCCCCGGGCGACCATCGCCGCCGTCACCGGGTACGGGAACTCGTTGGCCACCTTCCCGTCGATCTCGCCGGTGTACAGGAGATCGTCCTCCCGCAGCTGGCCGCGGGCGACGGTCCCCTTCACCAGCGGCCGCTCCGATCGGCCGTCGCCGAAGAAGTTGGTCGGGCGCAGCGGCAGGTACTTCGGCTGATTGTGCATGTCCTGCCGGCAGCCGGCCGCGAACAGCAGCAGGAGACTGCAGGCGCCGAGCGCCAGGAATTTACGGGACAACGTCCGTCACCTCTCGCGGGCGAAGGCTCTCGAGGAACGCCCGCGTCCCTTCGCGGTCGAACTTCGCATCCTTCGATTCGATGCACAGGAAGAACCGGTCGGTCGTGGCGCGCTCGAAGCCGGGCACGTTGAAGACCGGGTGATACGGCTGCGGCAGCCCGTTGAGCGCCAGCATGCCGAGCGCCGTCGTCAGCGCGGCGAACAGGATCGTCAGCTCGAAGGTGACCGGGATGAAGGCCGGCCAGCTGTTGAACGGGCGGCCGCCGACGTTGATCGGATAGGCAATCACCGAGACCCAGTACTGGAGGAAGAAGCCGGTGAGGCAGCCCGTGATCCCCCCGATCAGCGCCGTGAGCGGCACTTCGTTCTGGTGCAGGTCGATCGCCTCGTAGATCTCCTCGATCGGCACCGGCGAGTACGCGTCGAGATGCCGGTAGCCGGCCTCGTGCGCGTGCCGCGCCGCCTTGACGAGGGCGCCCGCTTCCTCGAATTCGGCCATCAGGCCGTACAGCGCCGGTTCCTTCCCGTGCTCATGCATAGTCTGCACCGTACCACGCCGCCTCGTCCCGCCGGCGGCCGCCCGTCAGGGCAGCTCCTCCTTGACCTGCGACTGCGGCAGCAGCGTCCGCATCTCGACGATCGAGATCATCGGCAGGAACCGGATGAACAGGAAGAACAGCGACAGGAACAGCCCGATCGTGCCGACGAACGTCGCCCAGTCCCACATCGTCGGCGCGTAGCGGCCCCACGACGACACGAGGAAGTCGCGGTGCAGGCTGGTGACGACGATGACGTAGCGCTCCAGCCACATGCCGACGTTCACGACCAGCGCCACGAAGAACAGCAGCGGGATGTTCTGCCGCGTCTTCTTGAACCAGAGCAGCTGCGGAATCACGATGTTGGTGGCGATCAGCGCCCAGTACGCCGACGCGTACGGCCCGAACATGCGGTTCCACATCATATAGCGCTCGAAGGTGTCGGCGCTGTACCAGGAGTAGAACACCTCGCAGCCGTAGCCGTAGGCCAGGATGAGGCCGGTCGCCAGCATCACCTTCGCCATCACGTCGAGGTGCCACATGGTCACGAAGTCCTGCAGGCCGTACGCCGCCCGCAGCGGAATGGCCAGGCAGAGCACCATCGCGAAGCCGGAGTAGATCGCGCCGGCGACGAAATACGGCGGGAAGATCGTCGTGTGCCACCCGGGCACGATCGCCACGGCGAAGTCGAAGCTGACCACCGTGTGCACCGAGACGACGAGCGGCGTGGCCAGACCGGCCAGCAGCAGCGACGCCGTCTCGTAGCGGAACCAGTGCCGCGCGGACCCGCGCCAGCCGAGCGCCAGCGTCCCGAAGAACTTCCGGCCGACGTTCGTCTTCGCCCGGTCGCGCAGCGTCGCCACGTCCGGAATCAGCCCGACGTACCAGAACACCAGCGACACCGTCGCGTAGGTCGACACCGCGAAGACGTCCCACACCAGCGGGCTGCGGAACTGCGGCCAGACCGTCATCTCGTTCGGATACGGGAACATCCAGTAGAACAGCCACGGCCGGCCCATGTGCATCAGCGGGAACAGGCCCGCGCAGGCGACCGCGAAGAGCGTCATCGCCTCGGCGAAGCGGCTGATCGACATCCGCCACTTCTGGTGCAGCAGCAGCAGGATGGCCGAAATGAGCGTCCCGGCGTGGCCGATCCCGATCCACCAGACGAAATTGACGATCGCGAAGCCCCACGCGACCGGGATGTTGATCCCCCAGATGCCGACGCCCTTGAGGAACAGGTACGTCGCCGCGGTCAGGAAGACCATCATCAGCGTGAAGGCCAGCCCGAACCCCGCCACCCAGCCGAGCGGGGTCTTGCGCGTCAGGACGATTTCGCTGATCGCCTGGCCGACGGATTCGAAATCGTGCCCCGGCCCGATGACCGGCGGCGGCCCGGCGACGGCGACCGCCGCCACGGGATGATCCAGCGGATTGTTGGAACGTTCAGCCACGTTGATGTCGCTCTCGGTCTAGCTGTTGACCGGCGCCGTCGCCGCTAGCTCGGGATTCGGATTCTTCAGCAGCGCCAGATACGTCGTCCGCGGGCGCGTGTTCAGCTCGGCCAGCAGACCGTAGTTCCGGGTCTGGGCCTTCAGCTTCGACACCCGGCTCGCCGGATCGTTGATGTCCCCGAAGATGATCGCGTCGGTCGGACAGACCGCCTGGCACGCCGTGACGATTTCGCCGTCCCGCACCTTCCGGTTCTGCTTCTCGGACTCGATCTTGGCTTCCTGGATGCGCTGCACGCAATACGTGCACTTCTCCATGACGCCGCGGCTCCGCACCGTCACGTCCGGATTGCGCACGAACTTCAGGCTCGGCGTGTTCCAGTCCTGGTAGAGCAGGAAGTTGAACCGCCGCACCTTGTAGGGACAGTTGTTCGAGCAGTACCGCGTCCCCACGCAGCGGTTGTACACCATGTCGTTCAGCCCTTCCGAGCTGTGAACCGTCGCCCCCACCGGGCACACCAGTTCGCACGGCGCGTTCTCGCACTGCTGGCACGGCACCGGCTGCGCGTACACCGCCGGGTTCTCCAGCGTCCCCTGGAAGTACCGGTCGACGCGGAGCCAGTGCATCTCGCGGCCGGCCATCACCTGGTCCTTGCCGACCACCGGAATGTTGTTCTCCGCCTGACACGCGATGACGCAGGTCCCGCACGCCACGCACGCGTTCAGGTCGATGCTCATCGCCCAGGCGTACCCGAGGTACGGGTGCTCCGCCGGGTCGAACATCGTGTCGCCCGACGACGGCGTCTCCACCGCCTCCTTCACGAAGGCCGGATTCTTCCTGAACGCCTCGAGCGTCGCCACCTGCACGAACCCGCGCCCCTGCATCGAGTAGTGCCCCTCGATCGACGCGAGGTGATACTCCTCGTCCAGCTTCTTCACCTGCAGCCCCGACCCGCCCCACGCGGCGGTCGACGTCCGGATCAGATTCGCGTTGTAGCCGGTGCCGTTGCCGACGTGCCCGGCGCGCGTCCGGCCGTAGCCGAGATACAGCGTCGCGCAGCCGTCCGCGTGGCCCGGCATGACCCAGACCGGCGCCTTCACCGTCCGGCCGTCGAGGGTCAGTTCGACCAGGTCGACGAGCGCCTGGCCGTGCTCGCCGCCCTGATACGCGTAGCGCGTGACGAAACCGAACAGCTCCGCGGTCGCCGGGCTGATCACCACGGCGTTGTCCCACGTCAGCCGCGTCAGCGGCTTCGGCAGCTCCTGCAGCCAGCCGTTGTTCGCGAAGCGGCCGTCGTACGTCGTCGGATCCAGCCGGTA
>Ga0307373_10008799_pt1 | contig 15264 bp, 10 predicted proteins | sample OX2MG_FD_202534 | JGI IMG/M metagenome (GOLD analysis project Ga0307373, IMG submission 202534) | Soil microbial communities from Risofladan, Vaasa, Finland - OX-2 | ecosystem: Environmental > Terrestrial > Soil > Coastal area > Acid sulfate soil | place: Finland: Risofladan, Vaasa | collected... | reverse complement strand
ACTCCTACTACTCCGCGCGGCACCAGCCTTATCAGTACTACAACTACACGATCTTCGTCGCCGAGGTGGCCAGTACCTTCAACGAGCAGCTCCTGAGCCGGCACCTGATGTCCCGTGCCACGGACGACCGGCAAAGGGCCTTCCTGATCAACCGGGAGATCGACGCGATCCGCGGCACGATCCTGCGGCAGACGATGTTCGCCGAGTTCGAGGCGCTCACGCACGAGTTGGCCGAGCGCGACGAGCCCCTGACGGTCGAGCGGTTCAAGAGCGTCTACCGCGAACTGCTCGGTCGCTATTTCGGGCCCGAGTTCACACTCGACACGGAGCTGTCGTTGGAGTGCTTCCGCATTCCGCACTTCTACCGTGCGTTCTACGTCTACAAGTACGCCACCGGCCTTTCGGCGGCCATCGCCCTGGCCGAACGCGTCCTTTCGGGCGGCCGGCGCGAGCTGGACGACTATCTCATTTTTCTCAAGGGGGGCTGCTCGCAAGACCCGCTCGACCTGTTGCGCGGGGCCGGCGTCGACATGGAACAGCCCGCCGCCGTCGATACGGCGCTTGCGTATTTCGGCCGCTTGGTGGAGGAGTTGGAGGAATTGCTCTGACGTTCCTCTCCGTCGTCGACAGGTCGTTGTAAAAAACGACAACCCGTCGAAAAACGCCCCTGGCGGCACATCGCCGCCAGAGGCGCTGTCGAACGTCGAGCCTTAGGTAACTACGCCGGCCGGCGGCACTGCGGCAGGTCTCTGTCGGCGCTTGATGCGGCCGTCGCGTCCGAATTGCAGCAGGCTTCCTGCGTTTCGCAGCACGCATCGGGCGCTTCGCAGCATGCACCCTCGCTGCAGCAGTTGTCGCCTACCTCGCAGCACTCCTGGCCGGCGGTGCAACACGCCTTCTTATCGCCGGTAAGGCAGCAGGCCTCGCCCACGGCGCAGCAACGGAGCTGCGCCTGGCAGCAATCGCCTGTCACTTGCGCGCGGGGCGCGGCAACGAACAAACCGAGCGTAAGCACCAAAGCAGATAGAATCGTCGCAAACATGGTAACCTCCAATAGAAACTGAATCTGGCAATTCGCGATCCAAGCCGGACCACGACAAAAAACATTTACGCACGTGCAAGCGAACGGATAGAAGGTCGCAGCACGATTAACAGCGCCAGACGCAGTGGAGAACCTGAAGCGAAGGGCCGAGGGGACGCAAACCATCGGCCAATGGACGAGGGGCGCATTGGTCGGTCGTCGTATCTGCGGCAAGCGACACCGGCGCCGTGAAAAGCGCCTTGCCGGTCATTTTCAGTTGGCTGGCCGGAATGGTCATGTCGGCATGGCAGCAACACAGATCGATCGGCCGCCCGGAGCAGGGGCCGGGCGTGTCATTCGTTGGGCTGTCTTGGTTGCAGCAGTCCAGGTAGCCGATTGCCACAAGGGGTTGTTCAGCCGTCGTGGGCTGGGGCGCTATGCAGCACCATCCCGGTGGGAGGGCCAGCAGCAGGGCCTGGGTACATGCGAGGATGCGCAAGTGCGTCGCCATAACGTTCATTACGCGGCCACTCGGTAAAAGGTTCGAGGGGATTTGGTTGGAATGTGGGGATTAAGGCGAAAGGATGGAAGATGAGAGCGGAACACGAGTTCCGGCGCCCACTCCGCCGACGACTAATCAAGGTACGCCGATTTCCCTTAGATCGCGAAGTCATGCCCCGTCGCCGCAACCACGACGAGTATCGGACCACCGAAGGCGAACTCCGCGCGGCGTGCGCGAAATTTTGGGGCGTCTACTATGAGTCGATGTGCGAGTTGCACGCGCGAAGAGGGCGGGACGCGGTCGCTCCGATCAAGGATCGGAACCTCGGCACGACCGACGCGAAGCACATCAACGTATTCGAGGAATTCTGGCGCGTTCAGCTCGCCACCGCCTTGCACGTAAAGGCCGCGGAAGTCGGGCCCCGAACGATCAGGTTCCGCGACCATCGCAGCAAGAGCTTCGATGTCTGTTGGCCGATGAGCGGCGAGCCGAAGATTCTGATCTCGATCAAGAGCATGCAAAACGCGTATCGCAATTTGACGAACCGCGTTGAAGAAGCATTCGGTGACTCCGCGGTGTTAAGGCTGTATCGCTCGACCCACACGGTCTTCGGTTTCTTCTTTTTCCTTCTCGACGGAACGGTCGCGCGCGGAGTTGCCGAGCCGGGGCGACCTGGCCTGGGCGATGCGCAATCCGGTCGGGGAAAGGGAGTCGCGCCATTTCTGGATCTGATCGAACAAGGGGGCGATTTTTTCGACCTGGCCCGAGTTGAGGAATATCGTAAGCCACCTTCGCAAAGAGCCCCCGCGAGGCAGGACGTCGTCGCCAAGGCAGAGCAGTCGCTGCTTGACCTTGTCGCGCCCGAGCCGAGCCGCACAAGTGGAATCCACTACGACGCGATCGCATTCGCACCAACGAGAATCCGCCGCACGAAAAATGGACCCAAAACGAAGGTGGGTTGGACTTGCGAGATTTCGACGGTCGATGAACGTCTTGATTTTCGTTTCTTCATTTCGCGGTTGATCGCGGTAGCCCAATTGCGCGGGTTCCTCTAATTGGCGCGCCGTCGCGCCGACGTGCCCTGCACTAACTCCAGCTCTTCGTCGTTGAGGCCATACAATTCGGCCACGACACCGTCGACCTCCGACGCATCTGGCGAGCCGTCCACGGCGATCATCTTCTTGAGTGTCGCTTTTGGGATGCTCATCAGGGGCGGAATGCAAATTCGGCGCAGGTACTGGGCCTGAAAACGGAGGAAATCGCCGCGCATCTTCACGCCATACATCCAGATGAAGAAGCGGCCCAACGACGACCTCAGGATCGTTCGCAAAGCCCGCAGATCCCAATACTCCGATGCGACATAGTACAGGTTGTGGTGCGGATAGAGCCGGCCTTGCTCCAGCACGATCAAGTTTTCGGCCTTGATATCGGGGATCAACAGTTTGGGCGTGGTTCGCAGGCTCGGGTAGATCCTGTCGATCGTGCGGTACCACCGGTCCAGATCGCGCTGGGCCACATTGCGTCCGCACAGACGAGCTCGGTGCCGCTCAAAATACGACTTGGCCTTGGGAAATTTCCGCAGGTCGATCAGATTCGTCGAGTCGCCGTTGGCGAAGGGATTGATCACGCAATTCCTAGTCCAATCGACGCGGCCGGAAGCGATGTCGCGCGTGGTCACTAATGGCATGAGTAGTTCGTGCTCTACTTCAACGAAGTTGGCATCGACGATGAACACATCGTCCGCGCCCGTGGCAACCCCGATACCGACGCGGCAGCCCGAAGCTTCCTCGCCCAGGGGCACACCATCGGCCTCCAGCCTTCGCATCAACTCCAGATGAGCAGGCGATTCGACGGCCCATTGCTCTTCGCCACTGAACCAAGCCTCGTAGCGATGGTGAATGACTTTTGACTCGGACCTTACACGGCCGCACCCATTCGACACTGCCGAGCGCACGGCATTGCATTCGTCCGGACCACCATCCGTGAGCCGAAGATGGTGTACGGCGCCCGCCGCCTTCCCTTCGGTGATGATGAAGATGCCCGGGTAACAGGTCACGTCCGGCTCAAAGGGCGAAGCTTGGGCCAAGTCGAGCACGTGGCGAACGGCGAATCGTTCGGAAATCAGACCGCGCAGCTTCTTTCCGTAGTTGTTACGGGTGAAGCGGTCGGGGCAAATGAACCCGAGTGTCCCCCCAGGTCGCAAAAGATTCAACCCGTTCTCAAAAAACGCCACATAGAGATCGGCGCGGTCGTAAAAGCACTCAAACACGGATCGGTAGCGTTCGAGCGACTTCTTCGGGATCGCCTCCTGGCGGACATAGGGAGGATTGCCGACCACGAAATCAAAATGCCGGCCCAGCGGGTGGTCCAAGAAATCCGCGCACACGATCCAGCGCTCGGCGAGTTTCGTCGCCAGCCGTCGCGGTATGCCTCCGCTGATGAGCGCATCGATCACCTGCAATCGGCAGACTTTAATAGCATCGGCGTCCTTATCGATTCCCACGAGGCAGTCGGCTAAGTCGTCGAATTCCGCGGTCTTGCGCAACGACGCCACGAGCCGCCGCGCCGCGCGGACTACAAACGCGCCCTGTCCGCAACCAGGGTCGAGCAGCGACTTCGACCGTAGCGACGATCCGCTGTAGCCCGACAGGTCGAGCATCAAATCCACGATGTGCGGCTTGGTGGTTACTTTTCCATCGACGGCCACGGCCGGCGAGGTGTCGATCTTGCGGTAAACGCTGAACGCCGAATTCATTGTCGGGATTGCCGAGAAATGGTTCGTGGAACCGGGGCCATATCACGGCAAGGATTGTATCGGACAACGGAACTGTTGTCCAGTGACCGAGTCGGAGCGAGAGGCGCCTCATTCCATCCGCCTAACGCCGTTTTCCAACCTACGCCAGGATTTCCCGCACGATGCGGGCTGGCCGGCCGTCGATGAGTCGCTGCTCACGGCCGTTGGCGTGGTAGACGAGCCGCTCATGGTCCAACCCAAGCAGGTGCAAGAGCGTGGCCTGGTAATCGTTGGGCGTCACGACGTTCTCGGCCGCCTTGTGGCCGACCTCGTCGGTGGCGCCGTAGGTCACGCCGGGCTTGATGCCGCCCCCAGCCAACCAGATCGAGAAACCCTGGCCGTTGTGGTCGCGACCGGCAGAGTCGTTCAACTCTCCCTCGCAGACGGGCAAGCGGCCTATCTCGCCGCCCCAGTGGACCAGCGTCGTATCCAATAGCCCGCGCTGCTTGAGATCCTTCACCAGCGCGGCCGCCGGCTGGTCGGTCCGGCGGCAGATGTCAGGCAACCCCTGCCGAATGTTGTTGTGCGTGTCCCACGGCTGGCCGCCGAGGAAAAGCTGCACGAACCGCACGCCCCGCTCTACCAGCCGCCGGGCGATCAGGCAGCGCGTACCGTACTCGCGCGTGGCGTCCTGATCGAGCCCATACAACTTGTGGATGAATTCCGGCTCTCGCGTGAAGTCGAGGGCCTCTTTGGCGGCGGTCTGCATCGCCGCGGCCAGTTCGTAGCTGGCGATCCGCGTTTCCAGGTCGGCTTCGCCGGGGTGCGCCGCGAGATGGCGGCCGTTGAGCTGCCGCAAGAGGGCCAGGTTCTGTTCTTGCAGCTTGCCGCGGAGCTGGGTCGGCGGGTCGAGGTTCAAGATCCTCGGTTCCTGCGGGCGAAGCACGGTCCCTTGGTAAAGGGGCGGCATGAACCCGCTTGACCAATTGTGCGTGCCGTCGACCGGGTGCCCGCCGGGGTCGGAGAGCACCATGTAGGCCGGCAAATCCCGTGACTGGCTCCCCAGGGCGTACACGATCCAGCTTCCCAGGGTGGGCCGACCGGTCACGCCGGCCAGTCCGCCGTGGAAGTAGCGGATCGAGACTTCATGCCCGTTGTGGCCCGTGTGCATCGAGCGGATGATGCTGATCTCGTCGACGATTCCGGCGGTGTGCGGCAGCAGCTCCGACACGTCGGCGCCGCATTGGCCGTGCTTGGCGAATTTCCAAGGGCTTCCGAAGAGTTTCTTGCTGGCCCGGTTGACGAAGCTGAAAACCACGTCGCCGCCGTAGTCGGCCCCGCTCTTGGCAGTGAGCTCGGGCTTGGGATCGAGCAGGTCGACGTGTGAGGGACCGCCGTGCATGAAGAGCGAGATCATCGCCGTCGCCCGCGGGGCGAATTGCCCTGCCCTGGGCTGCGTGTCCAGAGGCAGGTTTTCGCCGGGCTTGCCGGCCGGAAGGGCAAGCAGCCGATCCTCGCGCAAGAGGCTTGCCAGCGCGAACGCACCAATGCCAAAGGCCGATTGCGAGAGAAAAACGCGGCGGGTAGGCATACGCGGATCAGTCGACATAGAGAAACTCGTTGGAACAAAGAAGTTGCTGGCAGAGGCTCGTCAGGGCCGTCAGCTCGTGGTCCGACGTGTCGCCGGTCGCGCGCAGGTGCGATACTTGATCGCTGACGAAGCGAATAGCAAGCTCCCATTCTTCGACGGTCGGCGGCCGTTGGTAGGCGAGCTGCCAGCCGTACGCAATCTGTTGCGGAAAGCTAGTGCCGAGCGGGCCGTGGAAGTCGGCGGCCGAGTTCCAGGAGCTTAACATTGCGCCTTGAGCGTCCGCCAACTTGATTTCGACCGCCCACTCGAACGAATCGCTGGTGACGTCGCCCAGGCAATCGACGGCGAAGTCGAGCGTGTCGCCGGCCTCTACCGCGAGTGCCGCAGCGACGGTGGCGGTCTCACTAGTTTTCACAGGCCATTCGCCGCAAAGCCCTGACCGGCTGGAGACGATCCGGCCGCGGACGCCATCGCCGTTTTCGCTAGGGTGCTTGAGCGTGCCAGAGATCGCCAGCGTACCGGCGAATGGCGCAACCCAGCGGCGGACCGCCGCGTGGAGCTGGTCGTTACCCGCGTGGCCTCCGCCGGCATGCACGATGACCCAACCGGTGTTCGGGTCGGGCAACGTTGCGCCGCCTTGCCAGGCCGCGCCGGTGAAGTGCTGCAGCGGAGTGAATTGCGTCATCCGGCCTGCCGCGGTGTCGAACGCGCCATGGCCAAATTGCCAGACGTCCGCGTGCCGGGCGAATCGTGTTGCGAGTGATTCGGGCTGCGACCTGGCAAATTCCGGGGGCGTTTCGGACCTCAAACGAAGCGCGAACAAGTTGGCGTGCTTGAGCACGAACTCGCTGTTCATCAGCATCAGCGATTGCGGTGCTCCCGTGCTCGGCACGCGGCGCTCGCAATTGAGTGTCATGACGGGAGCGTCGAATGCCTGTAGGAACGAAACCGGCTTCGTGCGGCGTGCTTGCAGGTAAACGCCGCGGCGCGGAGCGTCGTCAGCCACGACGATCTGGCCGACGAAATCCTCGCTGATGGGCACGGCCGGACCATACAGCCTGCGGTCGAGCACGCCGCTTGCGACGAGCATGCGATCTCGCAGGATTTCGGCTTCGAGACGCCGCACAGGAAAGTGCCAGTACCAGGCGTCGTTGGCGTCGAGCGCGCGGGCGTCGACGGCCCGCGGCCCGGAATCGTTCCTCGCGACCGACGACTGCCGGTACACGGTCGAGAGCATGATCAGCTTGTGCATTCGCTTCAAGCTCCAACCTTGGGTCACCAACTCGTCGGCGAGCCAATCGAGCAGCTCGCGGTGCGTGGGACGCACGCCGAGCATGCCGAAGTCTCCCGGCGTCTCGACCAGCCCCCGACCGAAATGGTGTAGCCACAACCGGTTTGCCAGGACGCGCCCCACGAGCGGGTGCTGGCCGCTGGTGAGGTGTTTGGCGAAGGCCAGTCGCCGGCCCGACGTGGGCACGCCTGGGTCTTTCTCGGCGATCTCCCGGCGCTGGCCCTCGGGCGCGGCGATCGTCAGGTCGCCGGGCGCGACCGGTTTCGTCGGCTGGCGATAATCGCCGCGATGAAATACGTGGGTCGGCGGCAGCGTGCCCGGCGATTCATTCAAGACGCCGATGAAATCCTCGACGGGCTTTTCCGCCTGTTTGGCCGCGATCTTGGCCTGGTCAGCCTTCAGTTCGTCGGCGGCCTTCTGGTCGTATTGATAGAGGACGCCGGGGCTGATGTTCACCTTGGGATTGGCAGCCAGAAGCTGCTTCTGCTCCTCAGTGCGTTTGTCGACGGGCGCGCCGTACGCCTCGCGAAGCTTGCCCCGAATCTCCTCGGGGAATTTCATCAGTTCCTTCTCGAACGCCGTGGCCACGTAGTTCGTTTGTTTGGAGTTGAAGTCGGCTTGCAGTTTGGCGACTTCCGCATCGACCGCGGCGGCCTTGGCCCTGTCGGCGTCGGTGTAGAGCGAGATCAGCCGCTGGACCGGCCGGCGCCAGTGGGCCGGATCGAGGGCAGGCTCGAAAACGGCTCGTAAGCGGTAATAATCCGATTGCGGGATTGGATCGTAGCGGTGGTCATGACACTGCGCGCAGCCGACGGAAAGCCCGAGCAGCGACGAACCGACGATTTTGAGCGTGTCGGCGACGACCAGGTTGGCGCCCGCGGCCTCATCGCCGCCGCCCGTCGCGGTGGGGTCGGCTGCCATCCGCAGGAAGCCGGTCGCCGCGAGCTTCTCGATCTGTTCGGACGTCAGATTATTCCATGGGAGCGCGACCAGCTCGTCGCCGGCCAATTGTTCGACGAGGAACTGGTCAAGCGGTTTGTCGGCGTTGAAGGAGCGGATGACGTAGTCGCGATAGTGGTAGGCATACGGGCGCGGCGTGTCGTCGTTACCGTTGCCTTCCGAATCGGCGTAACCAACCACATCGAGCCAATGGCGGCCCCATCGCTCGCCATAGTGGGGCGATTGGAGCAGCTTGTCGAGCAGACGGTCGAAGGCTTGTGGGTCGGTATCCGCCAGAAACTCGTCGATCTCGGCCGGCGACGGCGGCAAGCCGGTCAGGTCGAAGGCCGCTCGGCGAATGAACGTGAGCCGGTCGGCGTCGGGGGCGAAACGCAGCCCCTGTTCGCGCAGGGCGGCAAGCACGAACGAGTCGATCGGCGTGCGTACCATGTCGGCTTCCGGGTGCGCGGCCAGCAGCGATTCACGATCGACCGTATCGACAGGCCGAGGCGGGACGACGCGGCGGATCGGCTGGAACGACCAGAAATCACGTTCTTCCGGCGTGATGTCGATCCCGGGCGGAAGCTGTCGCGGCTCGTCGCGCCGAGTCATGGCGCCCGAGGCGATCCAGCGTTCGATGACGGCGATCTGGTCAAAGGTCAGTTTCTTCTCGCCTGGCGGCATTTCACCGGCTTTCAGCCGCGTCAACATGAGACTGGCCGCCACGTCGCCCGGCTCCAGTGCCGGGCCGCTTTCGCCCCCTTTCACGGCCAGGTGCCGTAGCCGCAGGTCAAGGCCCCCCTCAAGCGTTTCGCCGCCACCGTGGCAATCGAAGCAATGTGCCTTCAAGATCGGCCGCACGTGCTGTTCGAACGACACCGTTTCTTCGCCACCCCGGGCGTGCGCAGGCCAGATGAACGGCGCGCACGCCAAGGCGCAGGCATGGGTCAGAAGCCACATCAGCCGGTTGGCAATCATGGGCGACAATCACGAAAAACTGGCGGGAGGGTTTGTCCGGCCACGAGCGGGGCTGCCAGCGTGTTTCCGGACGGCATGCAGGTCGCATTCAGTGTACATTCACGGGCAATTCGAGACAACCATGGTTAGCGGCGTAGCTTGGTGAAACTTGCGCGGCTGCGGGACGCCGAAATCTCGGCAAACAGGGTCAATTCGACACTTCCGTCGGGCCGACTAAAACCGAGGAGTGCTTTCGATCATGGCAAGCCAAGGAAGGTTGCCCGTGCCACGGCTTTCGATTCTGATCCCCGCCCTGAACGACCCAGAACGCCTGGAGCACACGCTGGTATCGGTCCTGGCGAACCGGCCCGAAGAATGCGAAGTGGTCGTGGTCTTGGCACATCCCTACGACGATCCGTACCATCTGGTCGATGAGGTCCGGTTCGTGGCGGCGCGTCGCGGTGCCGGCCTGGCGGAATGCGCCAACCTGGGCGTGCGCGAGTGCCGTGCGCCGATCGTCCATTTGCTGGCCTGCGGCGCGAACGTCGAGGAGGGCTGGACCCACGCGCCGCTTGAGCAGTTTCACGACGAACGCCTCGCCGCGGTCGCGCCCCTGGTGCTCGACGAGAATGACCCGGCGCGGGTCGTGTCAACCGGACTCGAGTACCATCCAGGCGGGGTCCGCCGTCCGCGCGGTCGCGGGCTTTCGACGGCGGATATTGGAGGACCGGCCACCACGATTCTGGGGCCGACGGCCCAAGCGGCTTTCTATCGGCGCCTGGCGACGTCGCCGACACAGGCCCTTTTCGACACATCGCTGGGCGATCCGCTGGCCGATGTCGATCTGGCCCTTCGATTGCGGCAGTCCGGTTACTTGGCACGTTTCGAACCCGCTTCGATCATCTACCATGCCGCTGACGATTCGCCGCAAGCCGGCGGCTTCGCCGCCGCGCGGCGCACGGAGCGGCTTTTTTGGCGCCACGCCCCGATGTCAGGCTGGACGCGGTCGATCGCGCTGCACGGTCTGGTCGTGGGTGGCGAATTCTGCCGCGCCTTTCCGCGGCCCGATGCACTGACCCGCCTTGCCGGACGAATGGTTGGCGGTTGCGACTGGGGATTTCATCGGCGCCAACGGCGCCGTTGGGCGCTTCCGCCGGCCGCCTTTGGTTCGGAGCCGACATCCGAGAACGCCGCCAAACCAAGCGACACGGCTGAGGGAACCGGCGCAAGGTGCCGTTTCGACTTCAGCCACGCGCAACGCGATCCGTCGAAACGCGTCGCCGACTTCGCCGGTAGCCAGGCCCAAGCTGCGAGTTAGAGCAACCCTCATCAATGAGGTCGCGGCGTCCCGCTCAGGTGCTGGGCTTGCCCATTGGCGCGCGTCACGGGCACAGGCAGGCCTTGGCGGGAGGCGACCGGCGGGCGAGGAGACAGCGAATTCGATTCAGCGGATTGTGGTATTCGGCCGTTGGCGCCGCGGTTTAGGTTCGGCCGGCGGCGCGGCGTCGAACGACCTTCGGCGACGAACGTGGAGTCCGAGGCCACCAAGGTAGGCTCTTCATTGACCGCGAAGAAAAGCTCGCAGGCGGCGTCGAACAGAGTCTTCGCATCGTCCTCGATGCCGGCGGCGTGCAGTTTCTCGCGCATCTTGCCGATGAGCAACCGTCCCATCGGCCATCGCACGGCGACGATTTCCGCCACTTCGTCGAGCAACTGATAGACCCTCGCCCGCGTCAGGCCCAAACGCTGCGCCGCCTGGCGCACGGTCGCGCCGCTGGACGACATGCGCCGCTCCGCCAACTTGGCGACCTGGCTCGTGGCGTCGATGCGCACCTGGTTCAACAAGGGCGTGACGAACCGTTCTTGGACTTCCGCGAGCGTGATTGGCTCCCGCGATTCCAGCGAGTCCATGACCCAGGTTTCGAGCGCGACGATCGACTGTGGCACGACTTGCACCGCAAGGTGCGGCCGGCGGCCGGCATGCGCCAAGATCGCGTGCAAGTTCCCGAACACTTCGAGCACCGCGTTGACCCGCTTCACTCCGTGCGTCTTGAGGCTGCGAACCTCGGCCAGGCTGAGGTTCGTGTAGTTCGATAGCGGCCATCGCCAAATCACGCGCGGCAAGTCCCGTAGGGTCTGGACCAACCGACCCAACGTCTCCTGTTCCAGGTGTCGCTCGGTCACCGTCGCTTGCCATTGAACCCACAAGGCCTCGGAAACGATGGCGGCGTCGACTTCCTCGGCCGCGTCCGCGTGGCCGTTTGCGGTCGCAAGATCCTTCGGCGCCACGTCGACCGGCGGCGCCAAGGCGCCCGGCGGAAGCGGCTGCGACGCGCGGTTGAGCAACATGATGAGCGTTTGTACCTTGCGAATTCCGATGCCGGGAGTCGCCAACAAATCGGCAAGGGGAGTTTCCACCAGCTCACCGAGCGCGCGATCGAGAAAGGCGAAAGGCAGGCGGCGATCGCCCGAAACCACCCAATATGCCAGTGGCTTCTCCAGCCGCTCGGCACAGTCAGCTTGCGATAACAGCTTCCGCCGTGCTTCTCCAAGTCCCGCTGTCAGATTGTAATCCACCGTCGCCTTCGTTTTCGTTCGATACATTGTGCCGCATTCGCTCCGTGGTAAATAAAAGGACGGGGTCGTTGAGCCCCTTCCAAAGGGTTGCCCGCTGGATAGTTTCTGACCAATTGGCGCTTTCGACGCCAGCCTGCGCACCGTTGTGCAGTCGTTTGCCCTCGACCAGCACGCGGCGAAAGGCCATTACGTGAGTCTTCTCAAACGTAAGGGAAAAACCAGCAAATTTTATGCCGGTCTTGCGATCTAACCCTGACGCGCTCGAGAATGACGGTCGTCGAGCACCACAATGGCCTATTCGGCACAGGCTCGTTGGCCTGCCGCCTAATATGCGTTGCGATGGCGCAGCCCGCGCGCCAGGGTAAGGCAGAGAATCTTGCAGTCGAGCCAGAGCGACCAGTTGCTGATGTAGTACAGATCGAACTCCAACCGCCGCCGCAAGGAGGTGTTGCCGCGCCAGCCGTTGACCTGCGCCCAGCCGGTGATACCCGCCTTCACCTGGTGCCGCTGCGCGTAACTGGGAAACTGCCTGCGGAATCGTTCGACGAACACGCCCCGCTCCGGCCGCGGTCCGACCAGGCTCATGTGGCCCGCCAGGACATTGAACAACTGCGGGAGCTCATCCAGACTCCACCGGCGCATGAAGCGTCCCAGTGTCGTGCAGCGCTGGTCGTCGCGATCGGCCCAGACGGGACCGGTGCTGCGCTCAGCGTCGAGGCGCATGCTGCGAAACTTGAGCATGTCGAATGGCCGGCCACCCAAACCGGCCCGCGGTTGCTTGTAGAGCACCGGCCCGCGGCTGGTGAGCTTGATCAACGCCGCGAGCAGGACCATCCAAGGCGCCATGATCGCCAGCGCCAGTGCCGCCAGCGCGACGTCCATGGACCGTTTAGCGACACGCCGCCAACCGTAGTGGGGGTTGCCGCGCAGGCTGAGAAACGCCACTTCGTCGATTTCCATCGAACGGACGCGCATTCCCGCCAGGTTCGGCAGGTCAGGGACGAGCTGCACTTCGACCAGCAGATCCGCCAAGGCGCGGTACACGTCGGGCAACTCGCCATAGCGCGCCAGCGGCAGCGCCACGAACACGTGGTCGATCCGGTGCGCGGCGACGATCGCGCCCAGTTGATCGATCGTTCCCAGCCGCGGCAGCCCGATCGGCTCGGCCTTGCCCGGCGCGTCGACGTAGCCGACCGCTTCCAGACCGGTCCAAGCGTTCTGCCCTATGGTGCGGGCGACGAGCCGGCCGGTGTGTCCGCTGCCGACGATCACCGCGCGGCCGTAGTTCAAGCCCTGGCCGCGGAGGTACTTCAGCACCCGCCACACGACGCGCCGCGCGACGGAAAGTGCCACGGCGTTCAGCCCCAGGAACAGCGCCAATGCCAACCGCGATTCGTACATTTCGCGGCGGTAGAAGACCGAAGTAATGGCCAGCACGAATAAGAGGCCGCTCGCCTGGCAAACAAGGCCGAGCTCGCGCGGCATTTCGCGCAACCGGTGGACCTCGTAAAGCCCGCATGCCCGGTAGGCGACGCCGGCCAGCAGCAAGAGCAGGGGCAACTCGCCGACGACCACCGCCAGCTTGGGCACGCCGTGCTCGGCGGGCCAGAGGGCATAGCGGAGAAAATAGGCCGCGAACCAGACACCGGCCGTCACCGACAGGTCGCAGGCCAGAAACGCCAGACCGAGTTTTTGTCCGTGCCGACGATACATCCTTGGATCGCCATTCTTCCTCAGGGAACACCCGCCGTCGGGCAGTTTCCAAGCGGCAATTTGCCCCATGCATGGATGGCAGGTTGAAAACCTGCCCCACGAGAACGCCCTCCGTGGCTTTTCCTGGAAGGCTTCTAACAACTTGGGCGGTTTGGGTCAATGTCAGCCTTGTTCAAGCCGAAATCGTTCCGCACGTAGAACGGAATTCATTCCGTTAGAAGGCGCGAAACGGAATGAATTCCGTTCTACGAACCGATTCGCCTTTTTGGCTGTTCTTGGCGGCATTCGCGGTTATCATCGTGGTAGTTTCCGCAACTTCGAATTTTCATCGCTCGAATCCAAAACCCATGACTTCTCAATTCTCCCGACGGGACGTACTCGGCATGACCAGCACGACACTCGGCGCCGGTGCCTTGGCGGCGCTGGGCGCGAATCCGGCAGCGGCGGCCGATGCCGGTGGCGACATCCCGGAACCGTTTGGCTACGCGCTCAATACCGGCACGATCCGCGGCCAGAAGCTGGCCCTCGATCGGCAGGTCGACCTCGCGGCCAAGGCCGGTTACCAGGGTATCGAGCCTTGGATCAACGATATCGAGGCCTACGTCGCCGGGGGCGGCTCGCTGGCGGACCTTGCCAAACGCGCCCGCGACCTGGGTATTGCCGTCGTCAGCGCCATCGGCTTCGCCCAATGGATCGTCGACGACGATGCACAGCGGGCCAAAGGACTCGAAGATGCGCGCAGGGCGATGGACCTGGTGGCGAAGCTCGGCGGCACGCGGCTGGCCGCGCCTCCGGCCGGTGCCACCGACAAGCCGGGTCTCGACCTGTTCCGGGCCGCCGAGCGCTATCGGGCGCTGTTGGAGTTGGGTGACGAGATGGGTGTCGTGCCGCAGGTCGAAGTCTGGGGTTTCTCCAAGAACCTCAGCCGGCTGGGCGAAACGTTGTTGGTGGCGAGCGAAAGCGGCCACCCCAAGGCCTGTCTCTTGTTGGACGTGTACCATCTTTACAAGGGAGGCTCGGGGTTCGACGGGCTGCGGCTCTTGGGTGGCGCCGGAATGCACGTGTTTCACGTCAACGATTACCCCGCCGATCCGCCGCGCGACACGATCAGCGATGCGAACCGCGTCTATCCGGGCGACGGCGTCGCTCCGTTAGGCGAAATGTTTCGTACGCTGCGCGACGCCGGCTTTCGCGGCATGCTCTCGCTGGAGCTGTTCAACCAGGAGTATTGGAAGCAAGACGCGCTGGCCGTCGCCCGGACCGGATTGGAGAAGACCCGCGCGGCGGTGCGGAACGCGCTGGGTTAGGCGCCGCCTGGCTTTTCATCGGAAGCAACCATGCGACTCTGGCACGTTTGCCTGGCTTGTTCGGTGGCATGTGCCTCTTGGGGTTCCAATGGGCTATTGGGCGCTGAGACCGACCGGCCGCGGATCGGCGACGAGATTGCCGAACTGCGTTTCAAGGACATCAGGTTTCTTCCACGCTCGCTCGACGACTTCGGCGAACAGCGGACCTATGTCGTCGTTTTCACGAACACCACCTGTCCACTGGTCCAGAGATATTGGCCCAAGCTCAAACGGCTCGACGAGCAATTTCGCGGACGTGGCGTACAGTTCGTCGGCGTCAACGCCGGCCCGGGCGATACGATTCCCGAAGTCGCCCAACAAGCGATCGACTTCGGCGTGGAGTTTCCGGTCGTCAAGGACGCCGACGGATCGTGCGCGCGCGCCGTCGGTGTCGAACGCACGCCGGAGGTCGCGGTCATCGACGGCGAGCGCCGGCTGCGCTATCGCGGCCGAATCGACGATCAATACAGGCTCGGCGGCGCCCGGCCCGATGTTACTCACGACGATCTTCAGCACGCGCTCGAAAACCTGCTCGAAGATCGACCCGTCGGCGTCCGAGAAACACCCGTCGACGGTTGCAGGATCACGCCGCC
>Ga0307373_10008798_pt1 | contig 15264 bp, 13 predicted proteins | sample OX2MG_FD_202534 | JGI IMG/M metagenome (GOLD analysis project Ga0307373, IMG submission 202534) | Soil microbial communities from Risofladan, Vaasa, Finland - OX-2 | ecosystem: Environmental > Terrestrial > Soil > Coastal area > Acid sulfate soil | place: Finland: Risofladan, Vaasa | collected... | reverse complement strand
CCCGGCCTGGGAGCGGCTGCGGAAACTGGTTTCGCCCGCCCGCACCCAGCTCTTCGCGGGCAACCGAATCGCCCGCCAACACGGGGATGGAATCGAGTTCGCCGACATCCGTGCCTTCGCCCCCGGGGACCGGGTGCGCCGGATCAACTGGCGAGTCACCGCCCGGACCGGCGTCCCCTTCGTCAACGACTTCCACCTGGAGCGCAACGCCGATGTGATCCTGTTCCTGGACAGCTTCGCCAATCTGGGATCGGACCTGGATTCGGTCCTCAGCCTGGCGGTGAGGGCGGCCGCCGCCCTGGCCGACGGCTACCTCGGGTCCCGCGACCGGATCGGGGTTATCGGCTTCGGAGGAGTGCTGCGCTGGATCCTGCCCGGGATGGGGCCCCGCCACTTCTACCGGGTGGTCGAGACCCTCATCGAAACCGAGGCGGTGACCAGTTTCGCTCGGCGCCAGATCGACGTAATCCCGTCTCGAGTGCTGCCGCCCGCCGCCACGGTGATCGCGCTCAGCCCTCTGCTGGACGCGCGCACCGTGGGTGCGCTGGTCGACCTCCACCGACGGGGTTTTGACCTGATGGTCCTGGAGATCTCGCCGGAGCGGTTCCTGCCCCGGGAGGGACGCGGCATCGACCCCGCGGCCCTGCGACTCTGGCGTTTGCTGCGCCAGGCCCGGAGGCGGTCTCTTCAGAGGGCTGGCCTGATCGTGCTGGAGTGGCCGGAGGGAGTTGCCTTGGAGACAGTGCTGGGCCAGGCCAGGGAGTACCGAAGATTCGCCCGCAGGAGTACAGCGTAGGCGGTTCGATCTCAGATCTCGTGCCCTGAGTGCCTTGCTGACACACTAGATAGCCCCTGATAGTGTGTCAAGTTGGTGTGTCAGCTCTCCCGCTTTTTCTCGATAGTGCGGGCATCCAAGTCCAAGCGGCTAGCAGGGCAGCACAACGATCGCAACAAGTGAGGTGATCCCTGGCCCACTGTTTTGTAAACAGCTGGTCGGGAGTTCGAGTCTCCCCGTCGGCTCCACAATCTGATCTCCAGCGGACCTCAGCGGACTCTAGTGACCCGAAGATAGGGGCTAGAGAAACGCTACTTAGGGTCTACGATGTCTCATCTCAAAGTTGTCAGCTGATTACCCTTCCCAGCTGGGATCGACAACCTACTCCGCGGAGTACCCTTCGCTGGTAGCATCGCGGGCCATGGGAGCCACCCGGGCTGACCGCGACCTAGCAGTCCATGTGTATCGGGAGCACGCCTGGCCGCCTCTGCCCTACCTCCGGTTCTCAACGGCTCGGGCGCAGCACGAAGCCGAACATCGGTGGGGTGTCCCGGCCCCTCAGCCTGACGGGCCGTGGAAGGTGACTTACTAGGCTATCCCACCATGGCGCTGCTGATCCCCGAAGCCCACGCACGCGGCTGCGATCCTTTGACCGTGGCCTGTCACGTCGCCCTCGACCATAACTGGCGCGTCCCCCAGGGTCGGGAGGTGGAGCGCCTTCACCTAATGGTCCACGGCGCGGACCCCATCTGGTGGGCGCTGCCGGACTTTCCTTTCGTGCGAGTGGTCAGGCAACCTTAGCGCGGCGCTCGGCGGCTCCGAAGCGATGGCGCTGGCGGTCGAATAAGGGGCTGGTTCACCGGGTATGCCGTCCGTCCGGGGTTGCGGCCGACCCGATTCGGTGGTAGGGTCCGGGCGGAGTGGACCCAATCGAGCAAATTCGCTTGGACGTCCTTGGGGGGACCGTGTGAGGCACCTAGTAACCGTTGCGGTGGCAGCGGTATTCGCGTTCGGAGCTATCGCGGTCGGATCGTGAGCGACCGCCCGACCCCGAGAGAGCGTCGGCAGGCGCTGGTCACCTTGGCTCAGGTGGACCGGCGGCGCGAGCTCGAGGTGCCAATGCGGGACGGGCTGATGCTAGCCGCCGACGTTTATCTTCCTGACCCCGATCCGGGTCATCCGGTCCCGGCGGTCGTTTTCGGTACCCCGTATGACAAGCGGGGGGTTGGAGCGGTCGCTGAAGGGCGCTTCTTCCAGGCCCGGGACTATGCGTACGTCTCCTACGACACCAGGGGCCGTGGCAAGTCCGAAGGTGAGTGGCGGGCGCAAGTGAATGACGGCCGGGACGGACATGACGTCGTCGAGTGGGTGGCCAGCCAGCCCTGGTGTGATGGCAAGGTCGGCACAACCGGGCTCAGTTACGGGGGCTGGAATCAGTGGGCTACCGCCCGCGAGCACCCGCCCCACCTGGTGTGCATGGCCTCGTTTGCCGCTGCTGGCCGCTGGATGCAGGAGATCCCCTACACCTTCGGCGTCTTCCAGCTCTACTTCGCGTACTGGGTGTACGGCACCAGGCGGCGGATCCAGACCAGCCACTCCGACCTCGACTGGGAGCGACTCCTCATGCAGCTGCCGGTTTCGGAGATGATGGAGTCGCTGGGCGCGGCGCCAGGGACGTGGCCCGACATGCGCGACCACGACACTCTGGACGACTTCTGGCGGGGGCTGCGCCTCGACGACGACTATCACACCCTCACGGTTCCCTGCCTACACGTAGCCGGGTGGCACGACCGTGAGGACCTACTCGGTGCCTTCCACCACTACGAGTCGATGATCGCGGTATCGCCAAGAGCAGATAAGCAGTGGCTGATCGTCGGTCCCTGGCCCCACGTCGGTACCCGCTACCCACAGGCGAGCTACGGCGGGGTCACTTACGGTGCCGATGCGGCGTTGGACATGGACCAGATCCAGCTCCGTTTCTTCGACCACTGGCTCAAGGGGGTGGACAGCGGCTGGGCCGTACAGCCTCGCGTGCAACTCTTCGAGACCGGCACCAACCGGTGGCTCACCCCGGACGCCTGGCCGCTGCCGGCGGAGCGGCGCCCGCTGTACCTGTGCCATCACGGCTCAGAGTCCAGCCTGGAGCGCGAGCCCGCCGCCTCTAACTCGGCGCGTTCCTACCGCTATGACCCCAAGGATCCCGTGCGCGTGCCCGGGGGCCTCAGCTACGAGGAGTTCTACGAGCCACCGCTGGACGAGACCTACCTCCTCGACCGCTCTGACGTCATCTGCTACGGGACCGTCCCTTTGGAAGCTCCGATCACGATCAGCGGCTGGCCCCGGCTTGAGCTCTTTGCCTCCAGCGATGGCGACGATACCGACTGGCACGTGAAGTTGGAGGACCAGCGCCCGGATGGCCGCATGATCAGAGTTGCTGCAGGTTGCCTGCGGGCGGTGTGCCGCGAGTCGCTCTCCGATCCAACTCCGCTGGTGCCCGGCGAGGTCACGCGCTTCGAGGTGGAGCTAAATCCGGTGAGCCACGTGTTCCTCCCCGGCCACCGAGTGGTACTTGCGGTCACCAGTAGCGACTTCCCCTGGTTCGCTAGGAACTGCAACCATGCTGGGCGATTGGTCGACCAGCGTGACCCGCGGGTGGCGGTCAACACGATTCACCACGGTCTGGGCCACTCCTCGTGCCTCTGGCTGCCAGTGGTCGGGATGCCCGCAAACGGATCGTCTGCGGAGCCGGGCGTGGGGTTCGCCGGACGCTCGGGCGCGCCCGACTGCTGAGTACTGCTTTGCGGATTCCCCTCTGGCGGCGTCTCGTCAGCCACGCGCGAACTCTACTACCGGTACTCTCTTCTCGTGGTGTGCCAAGTATATCGTTGCCCTAGCTGCTTGGCCACTTTGGGCAGGTCCTAGCCCTCACCCATTAGCCGGTCCCCTTCCCCGAGCTTCCGCACCATCTGCTCAGGACTGTGCCTTCTGCCCTACGTCCGAGTTCCCCGGGCCCCAGTGTGCCGCTGAGAAACGCTCATACCACCAGGTTCAACTCGCGGGGGGCCGGTCACCTCTACGCGATCAGCTCATCCTGCCCTTCTTGACGGAGGTCGCGACTCAGTCGTATAGTTTGTCAATATTCAGCGGGCGTGTCGAGGAGCGGGAGGGGTGCTCTGATGAAGTCCAGGATTGCCACCGGCGTGGTAGCAGCCGTGCTCCTGATCGCGAGCGGCGGATCTGCAGTGAATGTCAGCGCGTCGCGGTATCACGGCACGGCGAGGTTCGCCCTCGCCCCCACGCAGACGGCGCGCTACATCTTCCCCTTTACCAGCGGAGCCTACGCCAACGACACCGAGCTCTTTCAGTTCCAGAATCTGTTCTGGCGGCCTCTCTACTGGTTCGGAAAGGACGGCGGATTTTCCGTCAACTACAAGCTCAGTATCGGCGAGCCCCCCGTTTACTCGAATGGCGGCCGGACGGCCACCATCACTCTCAAGCACTACAAGTGGTCCGATGGTCTCCCCGTCACGAATCGCGATATCGAATTATGGCTGGATATATACAAAGCACAGCCTGGCGAATATTACGGGTATGTACCGGGGGACATCCCCTCCAACATAACGTCGATGAGCTTCCCGGCGAGCACGCCTTACACGTTCAGTCTCACGTTCAACAAGGCATACAGTCCTCTCGGTCTGCTCTACAACAACCTCAGCGAGATTTCCCCGATCCCGCAGCATGCGTGGGACCGCACCTCGGCCAGCGGCGCGGTCGGAAACTACGACCTGACCACAGCCGGCGCGACGGCGGTCTACAACTTCCTCAATGCGCAGTCCGCTGACCCGGGCTCTTGGACAGCTAACCCTCTCTGGAAGGTGGTCGACGGCCCCTGGCGGCTTTCCCTGTTCGACGCGACGACTGGCTACGATGTGCTCGTGCCCAACCCGAGCTACTCCGGGCCAAACCCGCCGACGCTTGCCAAGCTTGAAGAAATTCCATTCACAAGTTCGACTGCGGAGTTCAATTCGCTGCGCTCCGGTGGGCTTGACTACGGCTACTTACCGGCGTCAGATATCGGGCAGCGCCACTATCTCACGACGCACGAATATTCCCTCGTTGCGTGGCCTGACTGGGGCTTTAATTCATTTTGGCTCAACTACTCAAATCCCAATGTCGGGTCCATTTTCAAGCAGCTCTACATACGCCAAGCTATGCAGCGCCTCGTGAACCAGCCCGAAATCGTTCGTGACGTATTCCATGGGGTGGCCTACCCATCCTACGGTCCAGTTCCGCTGACGCCTAAGAGCATCTATTTGACCCCATATGAAAGCCACAATCCATATCCTTACAGCCCGAAGGACGCACGCCAACTGCTGACCAGCCACGGCTGGTCAGTCCACGTCGACGGCATCGACACGTGCATAAAGCCTGGGACGCAAGCCGATCAGTGTGGTGCTGGCATAGTCAAGGGTTCCCAGCTGGATTTCACAGAACTAGGTGCGACCGGGTCACCGGAGTTCAACGCAGAACTTGCGGTGATGCAGTCCGATTGGTCGTTGGCCGGTATCCACCTGACTCTCAAGGAAGAGCCAGCGGATACGATTTTCTCAGAAGTGGTCCCCTGTGACATCAAAACTGGTGTCGGCTGTAACTGGGAAATCGCGGATTTCAGCCCGCCTGGCTTCTCCGCCACCTTCTCGCCGCAGTATCTTCCGACCATCGCCGTGTGGCTTGGGACCGGGGGAGTTCTCAACGCCGGAGCCTACAGCAGCTCCGCCCTAGATCGCCTGATCGCCGCGACAAATACGGTCCCGGGTTCAGCTCCCTATAAGGCCGAGGAGAACTACGTGTCTAAGTACGTGCCATGGATCTCGCAGCCGAACTACCCTTACCAATTTTCTGTCATCAGCAACAAGCTCCGTGGTGCCCTCCCTCAGGACCCGAACCTGAACATCTACCCAGAGAACTGGTACTTCACCAGTTGATGATTCCGCTTCCGAGGCGCGGCTTGTCCGGAGGCCACCCGGCCACATGACGCCCGGGATGCTTGGACAATATTTGATCGGAAGTTGTGGCACACAGGTCACGGCGTGCGTGGTCTGCTGGCGCCACAACATCGTTGGTCCTTGATAAGGCTTAGCAGCGAGCACATCTTCGATGGCACCGGGGGTGAGCCCTTCGGCGGTTGGATCCGACTCGCCGATGGCCAGATTGACTGCGTCGAGCGTGGCCCAACACGCGCGCAGGGAGGTGATGACCTCTTGGTGGAGCTCGATGACTTTTCCATCCTGCCGGGACTGATCGACGCCCATACCCACCTTGGCCTCGTAAACATCCCTCCCGATCCCGGAGCGGCCATCGCGGTGGTCGCGGCACAGATCTTCGAAAACCTTAGGCTGGCCCTAGCCGAAGGCTTTACCACAGTCCGCGACCTGGGTGGGCTTGACGGTGGGGTGGTCGAGGCGGTGAACCGGGGTTTGGTGCCCGGGCCGAGGATTTTGCCCTCGGGTCCGATGATCAGCGAGAGCGGGGGACATGGCGACTGGCGCCCCGCGTTCGCCCACGAGGATTGGCAAGGGAATGTACCTGGTCTCGTTCAGCCGTCCGTGCTAGTAGACGGCGTGGCGGCGGTCCGACTCGCGGGGCGGAGTGCTCTCCGAGACGGGGCCACTCAACTCAAGGCGGCCATCAGTGGAGGTTTTGCTTCCAGCTTCGACCGACTCGACGACTCCCAGTTCGCAATCGAGGAGCTGCGGGCACTGGTGGAGGTAGCCGAGGCGCGCCACACATACGTGACGGGCCACGCCCATCACTCAGAGGCGGTGCGCCTCGGGCTGGAGGCTGGCCTCGAGTGTTTCGAGCACGGCACTTTCCTCGACCAAGACGCCGTCGACGCGATGTCCACCCACGGCGCCAGCCTTGTCGCTACCCTCTCGCCGGTCGAGCGGTACCAGGATCCGAGCCAACGAAAGTCGCTTCGCGATGACCTAGCTGTCCGCGCCGTGGCCGCATTTCCGGCGATGTCCCGCTCCGTAATCATGGCTATCGCAGCCGGGATCACCGTGGGATCGGGATCGGATCTAACAGGGGCGTCACAAAAAGGGCGTGGGCGTGAGCTAACGGTCCGATCAAAGGTGACGAATCCCCTAGAGGCAATCAAGGCAGCCACAGGGGCCAACGCCCACATTCTCCGTCTCGATTCTGAAACGGGTGCACTCCGAGAGGGACTGTCCGCCGACTTCGTGGTAGTGGAGGGCAATCCAATCGACGACCCCGACCTCTTTAGCCAAGCGCACAAGATCCGCTTAGTAGTCCTTCGCGGTCGGCTGTGTAAGAACATGCTGCCGGAGCCACTTGCGCAAGCCGTCGAGACCGCCTTCGCGGCACACTGAGTTGGCTCGCAGTTGTCGACCACCGCTCAACCCTCATTGCGCGATCCTTCGAAGGAGCTCGCAGACCTCTCCAGTCCGAAGACCGTAGCGTACGCTTCCCTCCGTGCCGTAGGTGGTGTCTGCGACGAACAGAGCATTGATCACGGCCTCGTCCGTGGCCTCGACAGCGCCCTCAAAAAGCCGGTTCATGGTCGGACCGTCCTCGACTAGGATTGGAACCTGCGACACCGAGCTACTTGACCAGTGGGACACGCGGCGAGCTGTTGAAAAAGCGACGACAAACTCGCCACTGTTGTGCCGGCCATATGTGCCTGTGCGAGCCAGACCCGTCTGAGCATGTCGAGAGACCCGCTGAAGTTGTCGGTGGTCAAGCGGGGCGTCGGTGGCCAGAACGACGATACAAGAACCGCCCAGCGGCGTGTCTCCTGGCCGACTGGATGAAGTAATTCGCTGGCCAACTGGCACTCCCGAAATCACTAGCTCCCGTTGCTCCCCGAAATTGGCTAGAACCAGCACGCCGACGGTGGCCGTAGCACCGCCGATCTCGACCTGCCGAGACGACGTACCAATCCCACCTTTCCAGCCATAACAAGTCATACCGATTCCGGCCCCGACCACCCCTTCCTCAACACGGCCTACCGTCGCCGCTTGGATGGCCTGGCGCACGTGGTCGGGTCGAACGTGGAGCCCTCGAATGTCGTTAAGACCTCCATCGTTGCACTCAAAGACTATTGGGTTGACGGAACCCGTGCTCCGACCAATCTCAGGGTTGTGATCCAGCGCATCGAGCACAAGGCCCTCCATCGCCGCCCCTACTGAAAGCGTATTGGTCAGTGCCACCGGTGTCTCCAGAACACCAAGCTCGTTGACCTGAGCCTCGCCAGCAGGTTTTCCGAACCCATTGATGACGTGAACGCAACCGACCACCTTGTGCCGGAAGAGGTTATCGCCGTGTGGGAGCACCACCGTGACACCTGTCCGGATCGCACGCCCGTCGGCCAGGTCTTCGAAGAGCCCGGCATGTCCGACCTGGACCCCTGTCACATCGGTGATAGCGTTGTTCGGGCCCGGAGTGAGCAGACCAACCTGTACCCCCAATTCCCTGGCTCTGGGGCGAGGACGCGGGGGCGTCACGCTGGCGGGTCCGGGTGTCACTCGGTTATCGTGACGTCAGAGGAATCACGCATGCCGCCGGTATGGCCGCGCCGAAATGCCTCGACCGCATCGCGCACACGGGCGAATCGAAGACTCGGATATGTAAGACAATGCTCGATGAATCGTTCCAGTAAAAGCAACCGGTGTCCCCGACCGATCACTTGAGGATGCATGGTCAAGTCAAAGACACCGCCCGGGATTCTGCGCACCATGTAGTCAATGTCGGCCGACCAGATCTCAAACACTTTGTTGGGATTAGCTAGCGTGTTACTCGTGAAGCGTGGTGAATTAACGAACTCAAACTGAGGAAAGTCGTCCCAACTCCAGCTGACAGGTACCTCCACCAGGCTCGTTTCCGCACCAAAAACGTAGCCACCCGTCGGAGCAGGGACGTCGCCCTGACGAGCAAAGTAAAGGCTGTAGTCGTCGGCAGCCATGCTCGAGTCGTATTCAAACCCGAGCTCTAGCAATATACCGACGCTCTCCCATGTTAGATCCCAGCCCGGCGACCGGTACCCGATGGGACGGACCCCTACCACCCGGTCGAGTGCCTCGAGCCCCTGTTCGTACATTGCCCGCTCTCGCATTGGGTCGCCGAGAAATTGCGTGGGGCTCTCGTGCAGGTATCCGTGGTGTCCAATCTCATGACCTTGGGCAGATATCGCTTTCACTGCCTCCGGAAAGCTCTCTGCAGTGTATCCAGGAACGAAGAAGGTCGCCGGGATCGAGTACCTCTCGAGCAGGTCCAGCACCCGCCAGATCCCGACTCGACCTCCGAATTCCCCTTTGGACAGTACACCCGGAGTGATCGCGTCGAAATTATTCATCCACGCGGCCATCGTGTCGAAGTCGAAGGTCAAGCACACCGTTCCCTGCAGTGGCGCGCTCTCAGCAGTCACGCTATCCCACCAGCGGGCGGGGTCCTCTCGGCGGCTCCGACCCGGGCGGGGAGCTCAGCCGTCATCTCCGCGGTACGCCCCACAGACCGTTTACCGCCGCGTAAAAAAAGGATCTTCATCCGGGACCATAGTGCCAGCCATTGAGACGATCGTTTGGCGGGTCACTCGCCGATTCTAGTCCAATCAGTTGGTCCGTATCCGTGGAGGGCCTACTTGAGATCAGATGACCATGCTTCGGACCGTAGACCCTCCGCTTGTGTCCGCCATTATCTGTTCAGGGTGGGTAAACGCCTCCCCTTGTGGAGAAGTACTGCGGCGTTCCAACGCTAGTCTAGCAGGCTAGGGTAGCGACCGGGCATGACTCCCTTCCCCTCTGTCTGCCCTAGGGGGAGCGGCGGGGAAGGGCAACTTGGGCCCAAATCGCCGGTTGCGCAAACGGGCTTAGGTGGACGGCAGATCATCGAACTGACGACTCTCCGCCAGTGAGGCCAGCGGCGCCGGCGCCCGGGCCACTATCCGTGGTAGTTGAGAGAGCGGGCTATGGAGTGCGCGTCTCTGTGCGTTTTGGGGAGCTAGGTGGAAGGTCAGACGATCGGCTGCCGCATCAGGGGGCGCCCGGTGGTGGGACTCGGCTCCGAAGTATCCTAAGCGGACTTGTCCCAGGCGTTGGACAACGCCACGACGGTGCTTGACTTTAAGCGGGAATTGGGAGCGGAGGCTGGGATCAAGCTGTAAGGTCGGGAGAGCCGGCTAGACTTGGGCGCGTATTGTGCGAACGGGAAACGCACGTGACGATTAGCGGGAGGATCGAGAATGTCGTGACCAAACTGACCGTAGGGGTGATTGGGGGGATGGGCCCGGCGGCCACTGTCGATTTTCTGGCAAGGATCATCGCCGCGACGCCCGCAGAGCGGGACCAGGACCACCTTCATGTCCTGGTCGACTGTAACCCTGAGGTACCAGACCGGACCGCTTTTCTGCGGTCGGAGGGTCCGGACCCGAGGCCGATATTGATGGCCATGGCCAAGCGGCTGGAACAGGCGGGTGCGGACCTTTTAGTCATGCCTTGCAATACCGCTCACGCATTTGCTGACGATATCCGGATGGCGGTGGCGATACCTCTTGTGGATTGGGCTTCTGTGGTCGCGGATGCCGTGGCGCTGGCGGGACTCGACCGGGTGGGAATCCTCGCCAGCACCGGCACCCTATTTGCTGATCTCTATCGGGTGCCCCTGGAGGCACGTGGCATCCGTCCGGTGGTCCCGACACCGTCGGGCCAAGTCGAGGTGATGCGGGCGATCTACGGTACCGAGGGGGTTAAGCGCCTTGGGCCGGATAGTCCGGTTGCGCGGCGAGACTTGCTTGCGGGGGTACAAGACGTGGTCGGCCAAGGGGCAGCAGGAGTAATCTTAGCTTGTACTGAGTTCTCGGCCATTAGCAGAGTACAGAGTCTGGAGGTTAAGGTCCCGGTATTGGACGCCTCGGAGATTGTCGCTCGACACGTAGTCGGCCGCGCCTTAGGACTTCCAGTCGCGGCTGGCGGCCGCGTTACAGGTAAGCCGGCCAACGCTGCGTGAGGCGATACGTAGCTTGGTCCACGAAGGAATTGTGACAGAGCAGCCGTACAGGGACGCCCGAGTGGCCGACCCCAGCCTGCAGTCCATCCTCGATGTGGCGGCGGGCTGAGTAGCACTGGAGGATCTCGCGTGCCAAACCGTGGCTCTTCAAGTGGACGGGTCGCATCAAGAGGGGCTTGAGAGCGCACTTGGAGCGATCGTCAGAGCGAGGGATGCCCGCGATGCTCTGAGCTTGGCCGAAGCCCACACTCAGTTCCACCGGGTAGTCGTGGATTCCGCCGAGAATGGCTTATTGGTGCAGGTATGGCAGTGGCTCGAGGGGCACATCCGCCTGCCACTCACCGTAGATCAGATCGTTCATCCAGACTTCGATCGCATGGTCAACTCGCATCAGAGGTATCTGGACGTCATCCGGCTAGGGGTCCCCCCTGGCATCACCGATGAGGTGAGACGTCATATCCTCGAACCCGCGCTGGAATCTGCTTCAGGTGGGGAGACTTAGGGCCACGTCCCGGGGATACCGGACGTGACTGTGCTTACTCGGAAGCCGACTTGTCGCCGCAGATCAGCGCAGGTGTCTTCGCGGGCGGCCTCTCGTTGCCTGAGCCCGCGAAACAACAGGCACTCCCTTCCTCCACCCCTAATCGATCCCTTCCGCAGCTTCCGCTCAGAGCAAAATTCTGTCTAGACCGTCGACGCCAGTCAAGTGGGCGGAGCTAGGGCCGTCTAAGTGTCCTGGGCTCCGGCTAAAGGCCAAGCTCCGGCACCGGATCGCCCGTCTGGCCCGTCCGCCAATCTGCCCAAAGCCGGCGGTGACAGACGAGCTTCTGCGCAGCCGGCGGGATGCCGGCAAGGCTCTCAAAGCACAGGAGCACAAGGGTGCCAGACAGGCCCATCGACGCCAGAGCCGTCTCGATGGTGGTTACCCCTAGCGTCTCCATCCGGGCGGTGTACGAGGCTACGAACCGCTCCACTGAGCCGGTCTTGGCTAAGTTCCACTCGCTCCAGGTTGGGGCCAGGATCATCAACGTGCCAGCCAGCCGGTGGGGGAGAGACCAGCGCGGCGGGAATCTGGTGATCCTGACGCCGTGACCCATGCTGGGCTCAAACGCCTTGTAAGAGCAGGTAGCTAGACGACCCTTGAAGGGTGTCGCCCCTCCCTTCAAGCTGCTTCACCGTCCAAGGCTGCCGACTGCAAGGCCCGTCGAACCGAGGCGGCGAACCACACGCCACCACAGGCGGTCGGTATTCCGTCGCCGTTGAGTTGGTCAGCGATCCCGGATAGTGTCAATCCGTTTCGGCGGCTGGCCACGACCCTGGAGCGGATCTCGTCCGAAAGGAGCCTGGGCCTACCCAAGCGAACGCCACGGGCTTTCAGCGCAGCCAACGCCTCCTGGGTACGAAGTCCGATTAGGCGCCGTTCGAGCTGGCTGAAGACCGCAAGCATCGAAGCCAGAGCTTCTCCCTGTGGCGAGGTAGTGTCCGCCGGAGCGTCGAGTGCCAGCAGGTGCCAGTGCCCGCGAGCCGCCCCGTCGAGAAGCTCCACGAAGTCTTTGGTCGAGCGGGACAGGCGGTCGAGCTTGGCGGCGAGCAGTACATCGGCCTCGCCTCGGTCAAGCCGCTCAAGAGCTTCGTGCAAACCCGGCCGGCCTCTCATTGACCCACCCGACCCAGCGTCGGTGTAGGTCTCGACCAGACTCCATTTCCGCCGGGCGACCTCTGCTTCGATGAGGGCCTGCTGCGCTTCGAGGCCGAGGCCGCTGACCTCTTGCGCCCCGGTACTTACTCGCCGGTACGCCACCACCCTCTGGGCTCGCTCGGGTGATCGTATGATGAGTTGATTATACCGTAAAGGGGGGTATAGCGTATCCGAACTCGCGGTACGGCTCGTCTTGAGGGTCTAGCTCTCGCACGCGAGGCTTGTCCGGGTGCTCGAGTTCGTCCGCCCTAGATGCGAAAAACGTACGGTTGCCTCAGATCGACTGCGACGGTTGCCTCAGGTCGCCGGCGACGGTTTCCTGGCCCGCCGCCGCCGGCCATCGGCTGACTCCCGCCAGACCCCGTCGACCAGACGGAATCCGGCTCGGATCGTCAAGGGCCCGGTAGGTGCGGGGTCGTCGGGCCCTATGTCATCGCTCCAGCGGCCATTCCAGCGACCCAGCCACTCCTGGCACTCGTGGCTGTCAGCGAACCTCCACCCGCAGACCACCCGCGTCCGGTCGGTGTTTAGCCGCGGTTCACCCGGCACTCAGTAGCCTCCCCAGCCGCTCGGTGGCTTCGACCTGGAGTATGTCCGCGACCCCGGCATAGGTCCGGGCGGTTATCGCTATCGACGAGTGGCCGAGCCGCTTCGAGATCACCGCGAGATCGGTCCCCGAAGCCAGCAGCAGCCCGGCATGGGCACCTCTCAGATCGTGCCAGCGCATCGGCCGGAGGTTGGCCCGGCGCAGAGCCGCCTGGAAGGCGGCCAGCACCGTCCCGCCGTTCCGCGGCGCTCCCCGAGCATCGGTGAACACCAGCCCAGGGATCGCCTCGGACCAGCGAGGGCCGGCGGCTTCGCGGGCCTGTTCCTGAGCATCGCGCTCCGCTTGGAGCGCTGTCAGCGCGGCGTCGGTCAGCGGCACCAGCCGCAGCGACCTCCGGGTCTTCAGCGGGCCTAGGGCCTGGCCGCCACCCCTGACCTTGACTAGCCCTTGGTGGACGTAGATACATCGATGCTCTTGGTCGACGTCGGCCCAGGTAAGTCCGTACTGCTCCCCGAACCTGACGCCGGTATGCACAGCCACGGTCACGGCCCGGCGCAGCTCAGGGTCCGAAGCTTCGAGGATCGCTGCTACTGCTGAAGGTGCGAGCACTACTGGCTCCCGGTCCTCCACCTTGGGAGGCTCGGCGTCGGCCGCGACGTTGCGGACCAGCACCCCCTTTCGGACAGCATCGCCTAAGGCGGCTCGAAGGACTGTCCGGGCTAGGAAGACGCTTCGGGCCGAGAGTCCATCGGCCTGTAGGGCCCGAAGCGCCGTCGAGACGTCTTGGGCGGTGAGTTTGGCGAGGCGGGAGTGCCCGAGCTTCGGCAGTAGCTGGTAGTTGACGACCTGCTCGTAACGTCGCGCCGTGGCGGGTCGGACGTTCAGCTTGCCGGCCTGCCAAGTCTCTAGCCACTGGGCGACTGTGAGCGTCTGAGGGATCGGCTCCTGGCCGCGCTCCAGATCGTGGAGGACGTCTCGAAGCCGGCGTTCGGCATCCAACTTGGTCGGCGCATAGAAGGCGTCAACCTTGCGCTTGCCGTCCTCCCAGCCCCGGTAGATTCGAGCTACCCAGCGGCCGTCCGAGCGCTTGGTTACGCTGCCGGTGCCGCGGGCACGTCTGCTCACTTCCGACGATCCCCAGCCGAACCCGTGTAGCCATCCCATCCGGGCGTGCTGCCGTCCCCTAGCCCGTGGATACTCCAGGCCGCGCCGTGGCCCTCCGGAACGGCCTGGCCGTCGGCGTCGTGGGTGTGGACATTGAACGAGCCCACCCCGCCGATGCCGCCGGGAGCGGCCGAGTGCTCGAGGGCGTGTTGGGCTTGGGCCTTTTCGTACTTGAGATAGGGTTGCGATGCCCAGCCGTGCGGCCCCTCGAGATGGCCGCGTAGGTTCTTTAGGTTGCGTAGGTCTGTGTTCATGGCGTCTCCTTTGGTACTGCCGGGGCGAACCTCTTGGGCATCGGCTCCAACCCGCCAGGGCGCCAGGGGGTCAGGGTCGCTCTCTCACCACTCCTGGAAGGTCTGGAGCGGCTTCTCGACCATGCCGCCACACTCCAGGCGTTCGGGTGGAGGGGTGACTGTGACGTCGCCGGGCTTCCCTGTGTAGCGGTCTTGCTTCTCGTTCATGAGACGATGATAACACAGTTAGTGTGTCAGTTTGTGTATCAACGCGGTGACAGTGAGTTCAACCCGAAGTCGAGCGGATCTCAGATCGGGAGTACCGAAGATTCGCCAGACGTTCCGCCGCCTGATTCCCGCGGCCGCAGCCGTACTCTGCCTCGCCGCCTGCCCGGCCCAGACCGCGCTCGCCCACGGCCGGCTCCCGGTCAGCCTCTTGCTCGGCCTGGAGATCGCCGGGACGGTGCTGCTGGTGGTGGCGACGGCGCTGGCGATCTCCGCGCTGGTTGTGCCGGCGGTGCTGACCGTCGGTTTGGCGGTGGGGGCGTCGGTGGCGCTGGGGGGGCCAGAGGTGCTGGCACCGATCCTGGGCACGGCGCTGCTGCTGGCGGCCGAGCTGGCCTTCTGGTCGATCGACTGCTCCCGTCCGGCCCAGGCGGGGCTGAGGGTGGGGACGGTGCGGGGACTGCGCCTGGCGGTGCTTGGACTGGCCGGCTGCGTTGCCGGCCTGGCGCTCTCGGCGGCCTCCGAACTCCCCTTGGCGGGCGGCTTCGTCCTGACCGCTGCCGGCACCCTCGCCGCTCTGGGAATGTTGGCGATCCTG
>Ga0307373_10008796_pt1 | contig 15265 bp, 11 predicted proteins | sample OX2MG_FD_202534 | JGI IMG/M metagenome (GOLD analysis project Ga0307373, IMG submission 202534) | Soil microbial communities from Risofladan, Vaasa, Finland - OX-2 | ecosystem: Environmental > Terrestrial > Soil > Coastal area > Acid sulfate soil | place: Finland: Risofladan, Vaasa | collected... | reverse complement strand
CCGAGCCCACCTTTTCAGGGGTGGCCGGCGTGAGTTGGAGGTTGGGTGGGTTGGTCGTGGTGACGAGGGTGGCCGAACCGTTGAGCTGCCACCCACCCGCCGTCGGTGAGGGAATGGTCGAGCCCCCCGCGCTCGACGCACCCGTGAGAGCGGAGACGCCCAGAGCCATGCCTACGGCCGACACCGCAAGCGCCACTCGTTGCCAGGTCCGGTGCACGGGTCGGCTACGTCTCCCTCTTCGTGATCGCACGGAAGTGGGAGTTTCCGAGAGGAGCATAGAGCCCGAATATTTCCTCAGAATGACTCGGCGCACAAGGGTACAAATCCCCTACTTCGGCCAGAATCGATCGGTCGTCCACAACCGGTACCTCACCGTGAGAACGGACCCGCCCAGCGCCCGTGCGGCCCGCATGCTCGTCCGGGGTGCGGGCGATTCCCGAAGGATTCGTCCGCACCTACGGGGATGCACGTTCAGCCGCGCCGCGACGGGTCGGACATGTCCTTGTCACTGCGCCAGAAGATGTTCCATGGCACTGCGTGGTGCGCGCCGATGCGAGGCGACCGTGTCCACAAGCGACTGGCACGATTGCCAGACGTGGCCTCCTGGAGCTCTCCACGTTCGGGAAAGAGGTTGCACCGTGGAGGCGATCCGGTTTCACGGCCACGGACACACGGATCGAACCTGACGAACCTCTCGCACCGTCTCCGCGTAGCGCCTACCGTGGACCGCAATGGTCGATAGGCGGATAAGGGACGCGTGGAAACCCAGCCCTGGCGGCGATGGATCAGTCGTGGCTACGGCGCGGGTGGCTCCACCGGCGCGTCCCCATGGGCGAAGGGCGGCACCCCGCGACGCTCTCACGTCGGTCTGTGCGAATCGAAACTCGATTGGGGCAAAGTGACCGTGGCTGGCGAACGTAACGAGTTGCTCGAGGGTCTTCGGATCGTCGACTTGGCCGCAGAACCGGCAGCCATGACAGGGCGCATCTTGGCCGACCTGGGCGCGTGCGTCATCAGGCCCGAGGTAGCGGGAACGGATCTCTTGCGAGAGGCGCAGCCACTCGGTCCGGACGGGAATTCGCTCCGGTTCGTCGCGTGGTCGGCCGGCAAAATAAGCCTGACCATTCGCGGGCCGGAAGATCCGTTGTTGCGTCGGCTCCTGCACGAGTCCGATGTCGTTATCAGCACACCTGGCTGTCCTGGGACGTTCGATGTCGATCGGTCCATGGCACCGGACGCCGCCTGGGTGGCAGTCACGCCCTTCGGCCTCGATGGCCCGCGTTCGGACTGGCGAGCGAGCGACCTCGGCATCATGGCCTCGACGGGCAACCTGTTCTGTACGGGCGATGCTGACCGCCCCCCGTTGCGGTGCACCGAACCAGCCTCGCATGCACACGGAGGGGCAGAGGCTGCGTTTGCGGTGCTGACCGCCTTGGCTTCGTGCCGTCCGCAGCTCGTCGATGTCTCGCTCCAGGAGGCCGTCATGGTTGCCTCCCTGGGCGGCGCGGGAAGGGCAAGCCGCAGCGGGCACGGTGGCCAGCGAGCCGGTGCCAACATTGGTGGGACACGGGAGATCTGGCAGTGCCGGGACGGCTATGTCTCGTTCGGTCTGCGCGGCGGAAGGGCCCGCCTCGCAAACTTGGAGACCATAACCCGGCTCGTTGCCGAAGACGGCCTCGGCACCGTCGCACTCACTGATCGCGACTGGGCTGAGTTCGACCACGCGAAAACGCCACCCGAAGAAGTCGCAGCGATCTCCGAGCCCATTGCGGCCTATTTCGCGCGGCGCAGCATGACGGAGCTGTACGAGATCGCGTGCGCGACGAACCTCTTGCTCGCACCGGTGAGCTCTCCAGAACAACTCGTCGAGAGTGCCCAGCTTGCTGCTCGAGACTTTTTCGGTGAACTGGGCCAGTTTGGTAAGTTCCCATTGCGCTTCGTGAAGACGTTGAGCCGGGATGGGTCCCTGGCGGAGCCCGGAGCTCGTGCGCCGCTCAGGGCGCTCGAATCGATCGCTCCACTTCCATCGCTGGACGATGCGTCCCCAGGGAGCGTGGAAGAGAACGCCTCATGCTGGCCTGTGCCTCCCCGCCGGCGCTCGCCTTTCGATTGGGCGCAGGCCCGGCTGGAACAAGCCGTCGATCTCGTGCACCCCGGGCGGCCGATATCCCTCGACGATGGCGCGTGGGCTGGCACGCGCATCCTCGAGTTGGGCAGTGGCGCTGCAGGTCCGATCGCCACCCGGTATTTCGTCGAGCATGGAGCGACGGTGATCCGTATCGAGTCCAGTTCCCGCCCGGATTTTCTCCGGGCATACGGGCTGCAATCCGGTAGTCCGTGCGGGCTCGACGGCTCGGACTTGTTCGATTCGCTCAACCCCCAGAAAATGAGCGTGACCATCAACTTGAAGAACGAGGATGGGGTGCAACTGTTCAAGCGGCTCGTCGCATGGGCCGATGCCGTCGCAGAGAATTTTGCACCACGTGCCCTGCGCGGACTCGGTCTCAGTTACGACGACCTGGTCGCTGAGAAATCCGACCTCGTCATGGTGAGCTCGTGCATCATGGGACAAACGGGGCCACATCGCGATTATCCAGGTTTCGGCGGCCAGGGTTCGGCTCTCGCCGGTTACAATTTTCTCACTGGTTGGCCCGACCGTGAGCCGGTCGGTCCATTTGGGACCATCACTGACTCACTGTCTCCCCGCTTTGCGGCGACGGCGCTGGCCGCGGGGCTGCTCTACCGATGGAGGACCGGTAAAGGTGTGCACCTCGACCTCAGCCAGGTGGAGTGCGCCATCTATACCCTGGCGCCGTGGCTGCTCGATTACGACGTGAACGGCCGCACCGGACAACGCATGGGCAATCGATCAGAACGATTCGTGCCGCATGGTGTCTTTCCGAGCCAGGGGAAGGATCGTTGGGTTGCGATCGCGTGCACCGATGACGAAATGTGGAAGAAGTTGGCAGACGCACTCGGGATGGCGGCAGAAGAGTGGAATGGCGTGGACGGTCGTATCGAGGATGTCGAGGAAATTGAGGAAGGCATTGCGTCCTACACGCGCGAACGGACGGCGGAAGAGGTCGCCAGAACGCTGCAGGCCCGTGGAGTGGAGGCCGTACCTGTGGCGGACCTCATCGACGCGAGGGGGGATCCTTCCTTGTTGCATCGAGGACACTTCGTCGAACTCGAGCATCCCTGTATGGGTCTGTCGACGTACGAGCGCAATGGCTTTCGGATGGGCGATGTACCCTCTGGATACGACCGTCCCAGCCCACTCCTCGGGCAGCACACCGGAGATGTCCTTTCGGCGGTCCTGGGTCTGACTGAGGCCAGGCTTGACGCATTGAGAAACGAAGGAGCCCTCGACTGACGCCGAGCGGCGTCGTCATCGCGAATCATGCCCGCTGTCACGCGAGGCGCGCGAGCGGGCGAAACTGCGGCACGGCGAGTGCCTCGTCGATCTCGACGAAACACACCTCGACCGGCATCCCGACCGTGATCTCCCCGTTTTCGCAGTCAACCAGATTGCTGACGATGAAAGGGCCCTCATCCAGTTCGACCACGACCACGTTGTAGGGAACCTTGGCCGCGAAGGCCGGCAGGACCGGTGGGTAGCAGATGGTGAACGAGTACACAGATCCGGTACCGGCGCACAGGGCCCAGTCAAACAGCGCCGACTGGCACTTCGAGCAGCGGGGGCGTGGAAAGTAGCGGTGCAAGCCGCATGCGGCGCAGCGTTGCACACGGAGCTCACCCCGACGGGCAAAATCCCAAAATTCTGCTCCGTCGCCGCTTGCCGGCGGTCTGGGAAAATCTTCTCGCATGTCCTACCTCTCTTTGCGGACCGAAATGACGTTCTCTCTACCGACCGAGGAGCACCGCTCCCGCGCAATCGGTGATGGAGCCGTTGACGAAGGCCACCTCACATCCATCGACCTGGTTGACAGCAGTGCCGCGTAGCTGACGTACAGCTTCGGGCAGGTGATTGAAGCCGTGAATGAAGGCCTCCCCGTTTGATCCGCCGTGGGTATTCACAGGAAGCTGACCGTCGGGCCACCGGGTCGCCCCCGACTCGATGAAGGCGCCACCTTCGCCTGCGCCGCAAAACCCGTATTGTTCGAGGGTCAGCGGTATGGCCATGGTGAAGTGATCGAAGATCATCGCCACGTCGACGTCGCCCGGACCAATGCCCGCCGACTCGAAGAGCCGCCGCCCGATGGACCACCCACCCGTCTCGCGACCTCCGAAATCACCGGTCTCGGTGAAGTACACCGGTAACTGCGTGTGGATCGGGTGCTCGCCCTGGGCGCCGGCGAGCACATACACGGGTTTCTGGCGGAGTCCCCTCGCACGCTCGGCCGTGGTGACGACTAGGGCAACGGCACCGTCATTCTCGAGAGAACAGTCGAAGAGCCGCAGTGGATCAGCGATCATGCGCGAACTGCTCCACTCTTCGAGGGTTATGGCGTTGCGCATGATGGCGGAAGGATTGGACGCGGCGTGTGCTCGCTGCACCACGGCCTGCATCCCGAATTGCTCAGCACGAGTGCCGTAGACGTGCATGTGCCGTCGGGCAATGAGCGCCATCTCCTGAGCCGGACTGGCCAGGCCAAAAGGCCGATGGTACTGCTGACTCCCCTTGAGCAGGGTTCCCGCCTTGGCCCAAGGTCGTCCTCCTTCGTTGGCGCCCGAGCCATAGCCCGAGAGGCGTCCTCGCTTACGGGCTCGGTACACGACAACGGTGTTGGCTTGGCCCGTCTCGACCGCCAGAGCGGCCAGAATGACCGTTCCTGCCACGCCTCCTCCCCCCGATGGCGTGCCGGCAAAGAAGTTGAGGTGCGGGATCCCAAGAGCGTAAATAATGTCCCATTCGGTGTTCTGTTCCACGTCGTAGCGTGTGATCCCATCGATCTCCGTCACCGGAATACCGCAGTCCTCGCACGCGTCCATGATGGCGTCGCATGCCAAGGCCAGCTCGCTGCGTTCGATTTTCTTTTCGAACTCGGTCTGGCCGATGCCGACGATCGTGGCGCGTCGGTGAGAAAGAGTTTCGGACAACACGAGATCAATGAGCCTTTAGCACTCTGATACTTTCGTCATGCTCCGCGGCACAGTCTCAGTGTATTCCGACGAGAGTCGACAGGTTGGCGGACAGAGCGTCCAACCCGCGACGTGCCCCGTCTCATTGCCGACGGCGAGGAGATCCCGTGCTCCGTTGTCCGACGTATCCCGCGTGGCTCGGTTGTTGCGAGTTCGTTGCTGCGTGGGAGTGGGAACGACTCGCAGCTGCGCGACATTGAAGGGACGCGGCGGCGATTGCATGAAACCAGCTCGGAAACGCCCCGCTTCGGCCATGTGATCGGAATGCGGGTCGAGCCGTCCACCCGTAGTCGAATGCAACGACCTCGCTATGTCACGTCGCCTATGAGTTGCAATTTGGTTGCTTACCTATCATTTGTGGAATTTTCGCCCCTATCGCTTCGGGCTTACGCATACCATTGTCATCTGTAGGACAGACGAAAAGGCAAACCTCTCGCGAGAGGGGGACGCAAAGCCACGGGACTCTCTGAGTTAGCCGGGCCGCCGAATAGCCCAGCAACGCGCTATCTCCCAAGCGGCCTCCTTCTCAGAAATGAAAGAGACGTTATGGGCAAGGTACGGAAACTCTCACTGAGTTGGAGGCGTGTCCTCTTCGTAGGCTGCGCGAGCGCAGTTGTCAGTCTTCTTGGCTCCGGGCAAGTTCCTGCCGGCGCGGCAGCCCGGACTGCCCACTCCGCCACCAAGGCGACGCCGGCGTCGTCCACGTTGCTGGGCGGCGCCTTCGTAGCGCCCGGTACACCTGCGGCCATTCCCAAGTGGGATACCGCGACCGGGACGCAGTCGACGATGGCGACAGATTATCTCCCGATGAACAAGAGCTGGGCTGGGATGGATGGAACCGGGGGCAGCCTTTCGTGGATGTTCACGCGTGGGTGGACCGGATCCGGTTATACGCTGTCGCTCGCGGTCCCGATCATCCCGAGTAATCCGAACGGAACCCCGGTCGGCTCCTTGGCGACCGGTGCCACCGGTGCGTACAACGGGTACTTCGTAACCCTGGCCCAGACACTGGTTGCCGATGGAGAGGCCAACGCCGACCTTCGACTGGGCTGGGAGTTCACTGGGAACTGGTATGCCTGGTCGGCGATGACACCCGCCGCCGACGCCAACTTCGCCCACTACTTCGACCAGATCGTCACTGCCATGCGCTCGGTTCCCGGAGAGAATTTCAAGTTCGTGTGGAACCCGAGCGCGAGATCGTTCACGGCGAAAGGTTCCACGGTTGAGGCTGCCTACCCGGGCAACGCCTTTGTCGACTACATCGGATTGGACAGCTATGACCAGTCCTGGCTCACTCCCCACACTCGGGCCGTTTCTTGGAGCCTGACGACCCTTCCCGCGCTGACCGCAGCAGCGAACTTCGCTGCGGCCATGGGGAAGCCGCTCGCCATGACCGAATGGGGTCTGGCCACCACGGCGAAGAACGGATTCGGCGACGATCCTTTGTACATCAAGAGCATGATCGACTGGTTGGCAAATCCGGCGCACAACGTCGTCTACGAGAGCTATTTCGACTCCAGTTATGACACGATCACCGGCGGTGCCGATCCCCTCAGTCTGGCGGCGTTCGCCGCGACCTGGGCCTCGCCCAACTTCAGCTTCAACGGGCTGTCGGTCACCTCTGTCTCTCCCCCGTCCGGACCCCCATCGGGTGGCACCAGCGTGACCGTGACCGGTAGCGATTTCACCGGTGCCACGAAAGTGACCTTCGGGGGTGTGGCCGGCACCAACCTCCACGTGGTCAATGACTCCACCCTCACCGTGACCTCGCCTGCGAATGCTCCCAGGACCGATGATGTGCTTGTCACGACGCCAGATGGGACCAGCGTCGCGGTGGTCGCGGACCACTTCACGTACTGAGAGCACGGAACCGCTGCGCTCGAGCGCGGAACTCAGCTCGAGGAAATGAGGTCGGCCGGGCCGAGAAGGGCAGAGATCGCCATACTCTCGAGGATGTGCCGCGTGACGTCGGCCGGAGCGCTCGGTGCGAGGTGCGGTGTCGAATTGAGGAGCCCGAAGACGGCGTGGGCCTTGGTGCGGGCGATGTTGACGGGAGCGCGCGGATCGGCCCGCCGCAGCACCTCCACCCACAATTCGACGTAGGCACGCTGGAACTGTCGCACCCTCTTCGCCTCTGGCGGAGCAAGGCTGTCGAAATCCCTGACGTAGAGGCGGATCAGGTCAGCGTCCTCCAGCGCGAAGTCGGTATGGAAGGCAATCAGCCGTCTGAGGACCACGGGAGCCGGGAGGTCGGGTCGTATCTCAGCCCGCCCGCCCGCGAGCATCCGCCGGCTCACTCCTTCCAGTAGCTCGGCCAGTATGGCTTCCTTGCCGGGAAAGTGGCGGTAGACGGCGGGGCCGCTGATGCCGACCGTTGCTCCCAGGTCCTCGATCGATACGGCGCGGAACCCACGGGCGCCGAAGAGGCGCGCGGCGGCGGCAAGGAGTTGCTGACGTCGCTCGGCCTTGCGGCGACTGCGCTGTGTTGGCTCGTTCATGGGACGTCGCTCGCTCGTTTTCGCTCGGTGGGCGACCGCTAAGCGCCCATGTTAGCGTATGTCAGTTAGGAGCTATTAACTGAATTTGGAGAGGCGGAATCGGGTGGAGCAGTTGCGCACCGTGGTTGATCGCCGCAGCGAGGCGTTCCGGCGAAATGAGGCGCTCCAGCGCGCCGCGGTGGACGAGCTCCACGCCCGCCTCGAATCATGTTCACGCGGGCCGGAAGCGGCCCGGGCCCGGCATGTAGCCCGAGGCAAATTGTTGCCCCGTGCCCGGATCGACACCCTCCTCGATCCGGGCAGTCCCTTCATGGAGCTGTCGCCGCTCGCGGCTTACGGGATGTACGAGGATGAGGCGCCCGCAGCCGGCATCATCACCGGAGTGGGGAGGGTGAGTGGCCGGGAGTGCGTCGTCGTGGTCAACGACGCCACGGTCAAGGGTGGTACGTATTTCCCGATCACGGTGAAGAAACACCTGCGCGCCCAGGAAGTGGCTATGCAGAACCGGCTTCCCTGTGTGTATCTGGTCGACTCCGGTGGCGCCTTCCTCCCGCTTCAGGACGAGATCTTCCCGGATCGGGAGAATTTCGGGCGGATCTTCTTCAATCAATCGACAATGAGTGCCCAGGGGATCCCGCAGATTGCGGCGGTCCTGGGGTCGTGCACCGCCGGTGGCGCCTATGTACCCGCAATGGCCGATGAGGTGGTAATCGTCCGGAACCAGGGGACGATCTTTCTCGGGGGGCCGCCGATCGTCAAGGCCGCCACGGGCGAGGTCGTGACCGACGAGGAGCTCGGTGGCGGTCTGATGCATGCGCACGTCTCGGGGGTGACCGACCATCTGGCCGATGACGACACCCACGCGCTCTCGATCGTCAGGTCGATCGTGGCCAGCCTGGCCCCCCGGTCGGCCCAGCCGTGGGAGATAGCGCCGAGCGAGGAGCCTGCGGTCGATCCGACGGACCTCTACGGCGTGGTGCCGGCGGACCTCCGGTCCGCCTATGACGTGCATGAGGTCATAGCCCGGATTGTGGACGGAAGCCGCTTCCGTGAGTTCAAGGCCGAATACGGGTCAACTCTGGTCACCGGTTTCGCGCGGATCAATGGACACCCGGTGGGCATCGTGGCGAACAACGGAGTGCTGTTCTCCGAATCGGCCCTCAAGGGCGCACACTTCATTTTGCTGTGCGATCAACGCAAGGTGCCACTCCTCTTCTTGCAGAACATCACCGGATTCATGGTTGGTCGCCAGTACGAGGCCGGCGGCATTGCCAAACACGGCGCCAAGATGGTCCATGCGGTGTCGTGCGCGCGGGTCCCCAAGCTGACCGTGATCATCGGCGGCTCCTTCGGTGCCGGCAATTACTCCATGTGCGGCCGCGCCTTTTCGCCACGCTTTCTGTGGACATGGCCGGGGAGCCGCATTTCCGCCATGGGCGGGGACGAGGCCGCTGCAGTGCTGGCCACCGTGCGCCGGAGCCAAATGGACGGACAGGGTCGGACGTGGAGCGTCGAAGAAGAAGAGGAATTCCGAGCTCCCATCCGAGCGAGAATCGGAGAGAAGGGTAATTCGTACTACGCCACGGCTCGGCTGTGGGATGACGGCCTCATTGACCCTCTCGACACCCGAATGCTGCTCGGATTGGCGCTATCGGTATGCGCCAATGCCCCGCTCCAACCCGTCTCGTATGGCGTGTTCCGGATGTGAGCGCGATGTTCAGCACAGTGCTGGTGGCCAACCGGGGCGAGATTGCCGTGCGGATCATCGCCACCTTGCGACGCCTAGGAATCCGCTCCGTCGCGGTATATAGCGATGCTGACACATCCTCGCGGCATGTGACGGAGGCCGATGTCGCCGTCCGGCTGGGCCCGCCGGCTCCCCGAGACAGCTATCTGCATATCGACCGGATTCTCGAGGCGGCGCGCTCCACCGGAGCCGAGGCGCTGCATCCCGGGTACGGGTTCCTCTCGGAGAATGCCGAGTTTGCGCGCAGGTGCGCCGCGTCCGGCGTCGTGTTCGTCGGCCCTTCTCCGGAAGCCATCGAGCTGATGGGCGACAAAATCCGGGCCAGGGAGACGGTGGCCGCGGCCGGCGTTCCAACCGTTCCGGGACGGGGCGAGCGCGGCATGTCGGACCGGGAACTGGAGGCCGCGGCGGAAGAGATCGGGTTCCCGCTGCTGATAAAGCCCTCGGGTGGCGGAGGGGGTAAAGGGATGCGGCTCGTGGAGCGCTCCGATCAGCTGGCGGACGCTTTGGCCGGGGCAAGGCGGGAGGCGTCGGCGGCCTTCGGCGACGAGACGTTGTTCTTGGAGCGGTTTCTCACGCCGGCCCGCCACATCGAAGTTCAGATATTCGCCGATACGCATGGAACGACCGTGCACCTGGGTGAACGAGAGTGCAGCCTGCAGCGGCGACAGCAAAAGATCGTCGAAGAGACTCCCTCGCCCTTTGTCAGTGCCGCCACCCGGGAGCGCCTCGGGTCAGCGGCCATCGCCGCTGGTGTCAGCGTGAATTACTCGGGGGCGGGGACCGTGGAGTTCATCGTCGGCTGCGATCGGCCGGACAGGTTCTTCTTCATGGAGATGAACACGCGATTGCAGGTCGAGCACCCGGTCACGGAAATGGTCACCGGTCTCGACCTCGTGGAGCATCAGCTGAGAGTGGCGGCCGGCGAGCCGCTCGGGTTCGGGCAGTCTGAGACGCGCGGCGTGGGCCACGCTATTGAGGCACGCGTCTATGCGGAGGATCCCGGAAACGGCTTCTTGCCCACCGGGGGACGGGTCCTGATGGTCCGTGAGCCCAGGGGCGAGGGGATCCGGGTCGACAGCGGACTGGCCGATGAGAGTGAGGTCGGAACCGGCTACGACCCGTTGCTCAGCAAGGTAATCGCCTGGGGTACGGACCGGGCGACCGCGCTGGCGCGGCTGGGGCACGCGTTGTCCGAGACGGTAGTGCTCGGAGTGGGCACCAACATCTCCTTCCTTCGCACCCTTGTCGGCGATCCCGACGTCGTCGCCGGTCGTCTGGACACCGGATTGGTGGAACGGCTGAGTGAAGGTCTCGTCGCACGAGAACCTCCCACGGTGGCCTATGCCGCGTATGCCCTTCTCCGCCTCAGGGGCATGTGGCCGAAGGGACCGATGGTCGATCCGTGGGATGTCCCATGCGGCTGGCGTGTTGGTCCGGCCCAGCCGCTGACCTTCACCTTCGCTGATGCGACGGGCGAGTCGCTGCTGGTGACGATCACCGGCACGCCCGATCGCGCCATCTTTCGCGTCGGGAGAAGCGAACCGATCCCCGTTGCCCTACGACCGCTTCCCGACGGGGCGTTGGTCAGCGTCGAGGGGACCACCCGGCGGGTCTGGGCCGCGATCGAGGAGGAGACCGCCTGGATCTGTGTGGACGGTGGGAGCTGGATGTTGCGCGAGCTCGCCGTTGCCCGCAGAGCCATCGCGGCCGGCGCCGCCGATCAGGATATTCGTAGCCCCATGCCCGGAACTGTCATAAAGCTTCACGTCGTCGACGGTGAACAGGTGCACGTCGGGCAGCCGCTCGTAGCCTTAGAGGCCATGAAAATGGAGCATGTGTTGGTGGCCCCATACGACGGAGCGGTCGAACTCCTGGTCGCCGAAGGCGATCTCGTCGCCGCCGACGAAGTCCTTGCCCGCATTGAGGTTCTCTGATGGACAAGGTCATCGCCGCGACGGAGGTCCCGTTGCAGATCCATCTCTAAGGGAGGGCTACCGGTGGCAGACAGCGATCGTCACATCGTCGAGCAGCGGGGCCTGTGGTTCGAGGAGCTGGACCTGGGCGTCCGCTATGTGCATCACCCGGGACGCACGCTCACCGAGGCGGACAACGTCACGTTCACCACCCTGACCATGAATACGCAGCCGCTCCATCTGGACGCAGCGTGGAGCGCACGTCAACCCTTCGGGCAACGGTTGATCAACAGCCTGCTCACGCTCTCGACACTCGTCGGCCTCTCGGTCAGCCAGCTGACGCTCGGCACGGTTGTGGCGAATCTGGGGTTCGAAGACGTTCGCTTCCCTCAACCGATGTACATCGGTGACACGCTCTACGGCGATACGATCGTGCGCGAAAAGCGGCTTTCAAAGACCCGACCGGGAGAGGGCATCGTGACCTTCGAGCACACCGGAAGGAATCAGGATGGGGTCATCGTCGCGGGGGTCGTGCGCCTCACGCTCGTCCAGATGAAGCCGTCGGGGCCCGATTGGACATCCGGTCACCCGGCGCGGCAGCGATGAGCCCACCTCCTGTCGGTCCGACGCTGGCCGGGTCTGAAGTGCCTTCCGGCGGCGCCACCTCTCCAGGGCGGGCGACGCAGGTTACGCGGGTCGCGGCATGAAGATCGATGGGTTCGTCTACGACGCCACCCTCGAACGTATCGGTGCCATGGCGGCGGACTTCGAAGGGGCGGGCTACGACGGGCTCTTTCTGGGGGAGACCGCGCATGACCCGTTCCTCCCACTGGGTGTTGCCGCGGGGATGACCAGTCATCTCACGCTCGGAACGGGCATAGCGGTCGCTTTCCCGCGTAGCCCGATGCACCTGGCCAACCTCGGCCATGATCTCCAGGTGGCGTCCGGTGGCCGCTTCGTGCTCGGCCTCGGCTCCCAGATCAGGCCGCACATTGAGAAGCGGTTCTCCGCCGTGTGGACGCACCCGGCCGCGCGCATGCGGGAGCTCGTCGAGGCTATCCGTGCTGTGTGGCGGTGCTGGAACGAAGGAGAACCCCTTTCTTTTCGCGGTGATTTCTACACTCTCACCTTGATGACGCCGTTCTTCGTCCCGGCGCCGTCACCCTCGGGGGCCCCGCCGATCATGATCGCCGCGGTGGGAGAGCGCATGGCCGAAGTGGCCGGTGAGGTGGCGGACGGTGTCTTCGTGCACGCGTTCACCAGCGAGCGGTACCTGCGCGAGCGCATGTTGCCGGCTCTCGAACGGGGGCTGGCCCTCGGCGGCCGGACCCGTTCGTCCTTGTCGGTATGCCCGCAGGTCTTCGTCGCGGTCGGCACAACCGAGCGCGAGGTCGAGGAGCGGAGAGAAGCGGTTCGTGGGCAGGTGGCGTTTTACGCCTCCACCCCCGCCTACCGGCCCGTTCTCGAGGTCCACGGGTGGGGCGCGCTGCAAGATGAGCTCAATGCCCTGTCCAAACAGGGTCGATGGTCGGACATGGCCACGCTGATCACCGACGACGTCCTCGATGTGTTCTGCGTCTCGGGGCCGCCCACCCAGGCTGGGGCCGACATCGTCCGCCGTTTCGGTGGATTGGTGGACCGGGTCAGTTTCTACACGCCCGGTCTGGTGGACCCCTTCCGATTGGCCCTTCTCATTGAGGCCATCAGGGAGGAATGCGGTCAGGTGGCCGGTCCCGCCGCCTGAGTCCAGGTGTGCTTCCGCTACTCGAGCGAACGTTGGCACTAGCTCAGTAAGCGAACGTTTGGCCGTCCTGAAACTACGGGGCCGGCCGATAGGCATCGCCCATCAAACAACGCCCGGATGGCTACTGGCCGATTCGTCGTGGCAAGTTTCCGATGCCGTGCGACAACGCCGAGCGAGCGAGCGAGCGGGTCAGCGACAAAACTCCTTGACCAGGAGTGTCAAAGATGTTGAGGTAGTCATTTCCCAGCTTGGCGTTGGCGTTTGCCCACCGTGCTCCGCTGGGTGAGGGCGATTCCCTCTTTGCGTTCGACCAGATCGATCGAAACCTTCTCAAGCTCGGCCACGAGCTCGTGGAGCCTGTGGTTTCTTTCGATGAAGGGTCCGAGGCGCTCTGCTTCTTCGGCGCTGAGGGTCTTGGTCACTTGTCGACCTCCCTCGCGGTGGGTCCAGGTCGGGTAGGGGCCGTGTAGCTGAGGCGGGTCGGCCCGGCAGTGGCAACCCTTGGTCTGACAGCGCGTGCTGCGCTGGATAATGCAGCCCGAGAGCACCGGGCCGAGTGCCGCAATCTCCGCCACGATGGCCCGGCGCGCCTCGTCACCTTTCACGTCTTCAAGCATCCCTTATCACCGACCTTGAGATTAGTACTATGCCAAGGTAATGGCTCCCGGCCGTCGGGCGAAGCGGGTGGACTTGGTCATCACCTCGCTGTCGCGTTTTTCGGTGCGCGAGGGTCTTGGCTCACCACCGGTGCTGGCCCGTGAGGTCATCGAGGCGTTCGTCGCAAAAGGGCTCCAGGGCCGCACGCCCTCAACTCGGGGCACCTATCGCTCGGTGCTGCGTCAAGCCGGAGGACCCGCGTCGGTCTCTGGGCGGGGCATCCCCTTTTCGGCCGCGCCCGCCCCCCATCCCTATGCCCAAGCCGAGCGCGCTGAGCTGATGGCCGTCGCCATGGCCCAACCGAGGTCATGGCGTCGCCATAGCGCCCTGGCGCTGCTCGCCTTGGGCGTCGGCGCTGGACTCCGGTCCGGCGAAATCGTCGCCACCAGGCGAGCCGATGTCACCGAGCGCGCCGGCGCGCTCGACATCAGCGTTGGCGGGGCGACTCCCCGCACCGTGACTGTTAGCGCGCCCTATGGGGAGTTGCTCGCCCAGGTCACCCGCGACGCGCCGGGTGACCACCTTTTCCATCCACAAGAGGCCGACCGTTCCTACCCCAACTTCGTGAACGACTTCTGCCGCCAGCTTGTGGCGGACCCAGCGGCAGTGAAACTCTCGGCCAATCGGTGCCGATCGAGCTACATCTGCGATCACCTTGTCGCTGGCACTGCCCTGTCGGCACTGCTCGAGTTGTCCGGCATCAAAGAGGTCGAGTCGCTCCTGCGCTACGCGCGCCACGTGGACGTGGCACCGCGTTCGAAGGCCGCGTTGCGCCACCTGCTGGCGAGCGAACGCCCATGAGCGGGGGGCGGGCGATCCCCGCGGTCACCTCGTCACTCACTGACGAGGCCATCTCCTTTGCCATCGACGTGGTCGACTCCTCTGGCGTGGCCGAGCGCCTCGAAGCGTTGCTCGTGCGTGCCACCGGACGCCGACGGACCCTCGCGCTGCGGGCCCTGCTGGTGGCACTCTTGCTCCTCGCCATCGACGACCGTCCCCTGCACCTCAAGGCGGCGACGAAGCTTTTGTACTGCTCGCTTTCGACACACTGGCGTCAGCAACTCGACGTGGTGGGCGAGGCCAGCACCAAGAAATCCCTCCTCGCCCGCTATCGCTGCGTGCGCTACCTGTTCCATCTGGCCACTTCGGTGATGGACCCCTCGTGCCAGGTCAAAAACCGGGTCGTTAGTCAAGAGGCACTCGACGCGTTGGCCAAAGAGTTGAGCGAGGCCGAGGTTGTGCTCCGCAAAGAGCGTCTCGAATCGGTCGTGAACGATCTTTTGGAAGCCTCGGTCAAGGTGTGCTCGAAAGAGGAGCTGGAGCGCTTCGACGGAGCGGTCGGCCTCGACGCCACCGTCGTCCCGCTCTTTAGCCGCGGGCCCTCGGCGCGCGCAGGCACCTCGGCCAGTGATCCCGACGGCGGGTGGTATGTAAGAGAAGGCGATCACCGCGACGTGCTCGGGCCCAAGGGACAGAAACTGCGCAAGCTGTTCTGGGCCGACGAGGCCACCCTCGTGACCATGGGGCGCCCGCCGGGAGCCGTTCCCACCCACCCCAATCTCGTCCTCGCCGCCTGTCTCACCCGCCCCGGCGAGGACCC
>Ga0307373_10008795_pt1 | contig 15271 bp, 9 predicted proteins | sample OX2MG_FD_202534 | JGI IMG/M metagenome (GOLD analysis project Ga0307373, IMG submission 202534) | Soil microbial communities from Risofladan, Vaasa, Finland - OX-2 | ecosystem: Environmental > Terrestrial > Soil > Coastal area > Acid sulfate soil | place: Finland: Risofladan, Vaasa | collected... | reverse complement strand
CGGCGGCTCGCAATCGGGCGCTGGCGATGGCGAAGGGGCAATGGATCGCGATCGTCGACAGCGACGACGTGATGCTTCCGCAACGGCTCGAGTTGCTATTGCAACGCGCCGAGGCGGACAGCGCGGCGATCATCGCCGATAATCTCCTGGTCTTCTCCGAAACTTCGCGGCCTCGGCCGTTTTTGAGCGATCGTCTTAGCCGCGCGCCGTGCTGGGTCGGGCTCGGCGAATTTATCGATTCCAACTGCCTTTATTCGCGCACGCCGGATCTGGGCTATTTGAAGCCGGTGATTCGGGCGGAGCTCATCCGCGCCCTTATGTTGCGTTACGACGAAAGCTTGCGTATTGGCGAGGATTACAATTTTCTCGTCCGGCTGATGGCTCAAGGTCATCGACTGCGGCTCGAGCCGACCAGCCTCTACCTCTATCGAAAGCACGAAGGGTCGATCTCCCATCGCTTGCGCGCGGCCGACATCTTTGGGCTGATCGCCGCCGAAAGGCGGTTTTCGGAGCACGCCCGGGCGCTCGGTCCAGACGTGATTGCTGCGCTGAAGCGGCGGCGGCGCTCGCTCGAATCGCTCGCGATCTATGACGATGTCATCGCCACGATCAAGCGCGGCGATCTCGTTAGAGCTGCACGCCGAGCCTCACTCAATCCGCACATGTGGCCGTTGCTGACGCGTCCGATCTCGGCCCGCCTAAAACGGCTGGGCAAAAAATCCGCTTTGTCGATGCGCAGGTTTCGTCCGCAACCCGACGATGAAGCCGAACTCTCTGGAATGTTGCTCCAGGATTGAACCCCTAACCGCGCAGGAATGTCGCGATGACCTATTATAATTATCTCGGCGTCGCGATGCCTGAAAGCGCGAATCCAACCGCTTCCCTTAGTGGGAACGATCCGGCGGGGGGCGACGTATGGACCGCGCCGCCCGGGCCGTCGAGCGTGGCCGGCGACGGGGGCGGAGACACCCTGATCGGCAATACCGGTGACATAACCTTTTACATCACCAATCCGCATGACGTGGTGCAAGCATCGCCGAATTCCGGCGGCACCGATACGATCGTCGCGTACACGTCCTACGCGCTGCCCGATAACGTGCAGAATCTGGATGTATACGGCGATTTCAACTACGCGGTCGGCAACGATCTCAACAATCTTATTATCGTCAACGGCGAGCAGTGGGTCGATGGCGGTGCCGGCAATGACGTTCTGGTTGGCGGCTCTGGAAATGCAACCTTCGAGGAGGGGGCCGATCAGGGCAGCGACGTCATCTATGGCTGGCATGCCGGCGATCAGATCCAACTGACCGGCACCTCGTTCACGGATTTCGCGCAAATCCAATCGGCCATGACGGAGGTCAATGGCGACGTCGTCATACAGGTCGATCCGAGCGATACGCTGACGATTCGAAACACCGCGATCTCGGACTTTTCTTCGGCAGCGTTCCTCCAACCTTTGAATACAAGCCTCCTCGGGCCGCTCACCTTCGACGACGAGTTCAACTCTCTCAATCTCTACAACCCCTCGACCAATACCGGCATGTGGGAGACGAATTTCGGCGGCAATCTGAAGGATCAATGGGCCTACACGCTGGTATCGAACGGAGAGCTCGAGGAATATGTCACGCCGAGTTTTCGCGGCCGCGGCGACCAGCCGATCGGATACAACCCTTTTTCGATCACTAACGGGGTGCTGACGATCGCCGCCGAGCAAATTCCGGCCGCCCAGCAATCGGATGCTTATGACGGCACCTATTTCTCGGGGATGATCAATACCCTAGGGACGTTTCAGCAGCAGTACGGGTATTTCGAAATGAGGGCCGCGTTCTCCGCGGTGCCCGGCACTTGGCCGGGGTTCTGGATGATGGCCCACCCCTTTGTTCCGAATTCCGAAGCCGACATCACGGAGCATCTCGGCGCGACGCCGAACGTCGACTACGTCAGAGCGTATGGTGGCGATGGCAGTACCCAGACGCTTTACAACAATATTTATATGGCGGACCCGACCGGCTTTCACACCTATGGCCTGCTCTGGAGCCCAACGACCGTGACGTACTACCTCGACGGCAACGCGGTGATGGAGGGTCCCACGCCGAGCACCTGGACCCAACCTATGGCGCTTATCGTCAACCTCGCCGTCGGTGGATGGGCCGGGACGCCGGATACGAGCGCTTTTCCTGCCGGCATGCAGATCGACTACGTCCGCGCCTATGCCCTCGCCGACGGATCGTCGATCGTCCAGCATCCCACGCCGACGCTGCCGGCCGCGACCATCGTGGCCGACGGCGCGCAAATCGCCTCCGATCAATCGGCGGCGCAAGTGGTCGCGGCGAATTTCGATACCGGTGGCGCACCGGTTACCTCGAATGCGATTTCTTTTTCGCAATCGGCGCCCGATCCCAACAACCTTCCATCGGGCGACACCTTCTTCGTCTGGGAACATAGCGGCGCCGTATTCGGCGCAAACGCCGAAGGCGGCCAACTCGCCGCGCAGACCGCCTTCATCGCCGGCGCCATCAGTCAGTTCAACGGAGGCACCTGGCTCACCGATGGCAGCGTCGCGCTGACATATTATCAAACCGATAGCGGCGTTCAGGATCTATGGACGTTGGTGTTCAATCCCGCCACCGGCACGCTCAACCGGCAGGAACTCGGTCCTGCAACCGACGACGTCCATATCGTCGCGACCGCCAAGGACGGCTTCGCGGTCAGTTGGAATTCGGCCGGTACGATCGAGAGCATCGCCTATGATGCGCATGCCTATGATGGCACCGGCTGGCTTGGACAAACTCTGGCGATCTCCGGCGATTTGCTCGGCATCAACGGCGCCGGAGACTTGGTGGCCGCGGTGGCAGGGACCCCGGGCTCGGTTCAGCTGTACTCGGTCGTCACGCCGGCCACGACGGTTCCGGCGTCGATTTCGCTCTCGCCCAATATGATCTCGGAAGCCGACGGCGCATCGGGCTTGACCTCCTTCACCTATACCGTGACACGATCCTATGACCTCAGCGGAACCTCGAGCGTCAATTGGAGCGTGATCGGCAACAGCGAATTTCCCGCCGCCGCCGCGGATTTTCAGAACGACGTATTGCCGTCCGGTACCGTCACTTTTGCGCCCGGCGATTCGACCGCGACGATCGCCGTCAACGTCGTTGGCGGCTTGAATCTCGCCCATAACGAGACCTTCGCTGTCGATTTGACGAACATCGCCGGAGCGGTACTTGGAACCGCCGAAGCCGAAGGGACCATCCTTCCCGCCAGCGCCGGATCGTCCAACCCACCGCCGCCTAGCGTCGTGGATACGTCCGCGTCGACCTATACCGTGCCGGCCGGAGTTCAAGACGTTCAACTGACCGGCAGCGCGGCGCAGACGGTGACGGGCAATGCGCTCGGCGACACGATCACCTCCAACGATTACGGCTCGACGCTGATCGGCGGTACTGGCAACGACACCCTGATCGCGGGCCACGGCGCCGACACGCTCACCGGCGGCGGCGGCACGGATAGCTTCGTCTTCAACTCTCTGCCCTGGAATGCCGGCCAGATCACCGATTTCACGCCCGGCACCGACAAGATCGATATCAGCGCGCTGCTCAGCGCCGCCGGCTACACCGGCAGCGATCCGGTGACCGATGGCTATGTGACTTTCGTATCCGACGGAGCCGGCGACGCCAAGATATATCTCAACACGCATGATCCGTCCGATCCTTGGCCTGCCCTGATCACCACGCTCGACCATGTCGCGCCGTCGGGATTGACCGCGGCCAATGTTTTCGGCGAGGCCAGCTCATCCAATCCACCACCGCCGCCGCCGCCTACCGTCGTAGACACGTCGGCGCCGAGCTACACCGTGCCGGCCGGAGTTCAAGGCGTTCAACTGACCGGCAGCGCGGCGCAGACGGTGACGGCCAATGCGCTCGGCGACACCATCACCTCCAACGATTACGGCTCGACGCTGATCGGCGGCACCGGCAACGACACGCTGATCGCGGGTCACGGCGCCGACACGCTCACCGGCGGCGGCGGCACGGATAGCTTCGTCTTCAACTCTCTGCCCTGGAATGCCGGCCAGATCACCGATTTCAACACCAGCAACGATATACTCGATCTGAGGGCGCTGTTCAGCGCGAGCGGCTACACCGGCAACAATCCCGTCGCCGATGGTTATTTGAATTTCGCGGCCGACGGCGCCGGCAATACCAAGATGTATTTTGACCCCCACGGGCCGAACACGACCATCCCTATTCTTGTCACCACCCTTGACCACGTCGCCCCCGCCGCGCTCCACGCAAGCGACTGGCTGTTCGCATGAGTGTACATGGGGGATCGGCGCGCGGCCGGCGCAGCGGAGCAAAAATGAAATATGCCATTTTCACAGCGAGCGCGGTTTTTCTACTAGGCTGCGGGATAGCGCAAGCGCAGCAGAACTGGAGCAAACCGAACGGGACCGCCGAGGACCAGGCTGAAGCGCTCAACCAGTGCGAGCAAATCGCCAAAATAGCGGCGATCAGGCCGGTCGCACCGCCGACCGTCGATAAGCGAACGGGATCATCATCCGCAATGCCCTGGACCGATTCTGCCACCGACAATCAAGCTGTGGCAGCAGAGCAAGAACTCTATGCGCCCAATTCCATCGCGCATATCGAGTTTCGGCAGTTGACGACGCTGTGCATGCAGCGGGATGGATGGAAGCCCGATCCCGACGACCAGTAATGACGGATTACGGCGTATCGGTCACGCTCTAGTGAAACAGATAATCCTTCGCGCTCACGCTCGCCGGCGAAACGTGGTCGAGTGTGGTGATCAGGGTCGGCCACGGGTCGGAAGGGTTATGGGCATTGAAATAGACTTTGGTGTCTCCCGCCCCATCGGAGGCAAGGCTCAAATAGCCGTCCTGGACCGGATTGGCGCCGTGATACCCGGCAGCGGTGAATAGGGCGCGGAGGTCAAGCACGTCGCTGGCGGGATTGAAGTTGGTGATTTGGCCCGCGTTCCACGGCAGAGAATTGAAGACGAATGTATCGCTACCCGCCCCGCCCGTCAGGATATCCGCTCCCTGGCCCGCGATCAGCGTATCGTTCCCGCTTCCCGCAATAAGCGTTGAGCCATAATTATTCGAGACGATGAGATCGTTAAGCGAATTTCCGGTCACGGTTTGCGCCGCCGTCCCGGTAAGCTGAACGTCCTGCACGCCGCTTGGCAGGGCGTAGTTCGCCGCGGAATCGCTTTCGCCAAAGACATTGGTCGTCGTCAGCCCCGCCGGAGAGACGTTGTCGAGCGTCGTGATCAGCGTCGGCCACGGATCGGACGCGGAATGAGAATTGACATAGACCTCGGTTCCTCCACTTCCGTTGGAGGCGAAGCTCACATAGCCGTCGGCCACGGGGTCGCTACCAGTAAAGCCGCTGTCGCTCAGCAACGAGCTGATGTCGAGCCGGTCGGTACCAGGCGTGAAGTCGGTGATATGGCCCGCGTTCCACGGCAGCGCGTTGAAGACAAAGGTGTCCGCCCCGGCGCCTCCCGTCATCGTATCGGCGCCCTGGCCGGCGATCAGCGTATCGTTGCCGCTGCCGCCGATCAGTGTCGAGGCGTAATCGTTGGACGTGATCGTATCGCCGAGCGCATTGGCCGTCACCGTCTGCGCTGCGCTGCCGGTCAGTTGAACGTCCTGGACTCCGGCCGGCACGGTGTAGCTCGGCGCGGACGTATCCACCACGCTAGGCGTGGGAGGCGGCGGCGGATTCGGCGACGATCCAGCGCCGCCGAAAACATTCGCCGCGGTCAATCCCGACGGCGCGACATTGTCGAGCGTGGTGATCAGCGTCGGCCACGGGTCGGACGCGGAATGCGCGTTGAAATAGACCTCGGTGCCGCCGCTGCCATTGGAGGCAAAGCTCACATAGTCGCCGGCCACCGGATCGCTGCCGGTATAGCCGGCGGCGCTGAGCAGCGCGCTGATATCGATCTTATCGGTTCCAGGCGTGAAGTCGGTGATCTGACCGGCATTCCAGGGCAGATAATCGAAGACGAAGCTGTCCGCCCCGGCGCCGCCGGTGAGCGTATCGGCGCCGTGGCCCGCGATCAGCGTATCGTTGCCGCTGCCGCCGATCAGCGTCGAGCCGTAATCGTTGGAGGTAATCGTATCGCCGAGCGAATTGGCCGTTATCGTCTGTGCCGCGCTGCCGGTCAGTTGAACGTCCTGGACCCCGGCCGGCACGGTATAGGTCGGCGCGGACGTATCCACCACGGTCGGCGTAGGCGGCGGTGGCGGTGGTGGATTGGATGAGCTGGCCTCGCCGAAAACATTGGCCGTCGTCAGTCCCGCCGGCGAGACATTGTCGAGCGTGGTGATCAGGGTCGGCCACGGGTCGGACGCAGAATGGGAATGGAAATAGACCTCGGTGCCGCCGCCGCCATTGGAGGCAAAGCTCACATAGCCATCGGCCACCGGATCGCTGCCGGTATAGCCGGCGGCGCTGAGCAGCGCGCTGAAGTCGAGCTTGTCGGTGCCGAGCGTGAAGTCGGTGATCTGGCCCGCGTTCCACGGCAGATAATCGAAGACGAAGCTGTCCGCGCCGGCGCCGCCGGTGAGCGTGTCGGCACCGTGGCCGGCAATCAGCGTGTCGTTGCCAGTACCGCCGATCAGCGTCGAGCCGTAATCGTTGGAGGTGATCGTATCGCCGAGAGAATTGCCGGTGACGGTCTGTGCCATCGTCCCGGTCAGCGTCACATCCCTCACGTCGGTTGGTACGAGGTAGTTCGCGGCGGCGGTGTCGACCGGGGTGGAGCTGCTCGGCGGCGTCGCTGGCGTTCCCGAGGACTGGAACAGCAAATCTTGGAGGCTCAGGCTCGCGGGCGAGACACCGTCGAGGGTCGTGATCAGCGTCAGGCCCGGGTTCGAGGGATTGTGCGAATCGACATAGACATTGGTGCTGCCGCCGACCGCGACGAAGGCCACATAGCCGTCGGCGATCGGATTGCTGCCGGTATAACCGATCGCGCCGAGCGCTCCGGTGAGGTCGATCTTGTCCGTGGCGGGGTGGAAATCCGTGATCTGGCCTGAATTCCACGGCAGGACGGGAAACACGAATGTGTCGCTGCCGCCGCCACCCGTCAGCACATCGGCGCCGTGACCAGCGACCAGCGTGTCGTTGCCGATGCCGCCGGTGATCGTCGAACCGGCATCGTTGGAGATGATGACATCGCCGAGCGCGTTGCCCGTCACCGCCTGCGACGATGCGCTGACGAGCTGGACGTCGTGGAGATCGCTCGGCAAAATGAAATTGGCCGCGAGCACCGGAACGGCAGCCGATGTAATCGACGCCGGCAGGCCCGAATAGGCCCGGATGTAATTGATCTCCATCTGGGCCGGCAGCGGCGTCGTGCCGTTGACGTCCCCCGGCCAATAGCCGCCGACCGCGAGATTGGCGATCATGTACATCGGTTGATTGAGATCGGACGGTGTCGCCGCCTGAAAGACCGCAATTCCGTCGAAATACCAGGTGATGAAATCGGGCTGCCAGTCGACACCGTAGGAGTGGAATCCCGTCGACATGTTGGCAACGATGGTGCCGACGCCGTCATTGACCTCCGCTCCCGTGCCGCTGGTGGAATGCACGGTCGTGTAAAGTTCCGACGTATTATTGCCGAGGACCTCCATCGCATCGATCTCGGGCGGCCATGCGCCGCTTTCGGGCAGCAGCCAGAACGCGGGCCAAAGACCTTGGCCGGCCGGAAGCTCGGCGTTCATCTCGAAATAGCCGTAAGTCTGGCTGAACGAGTGATAGGTGTTGATCTGGCCCGAAGTGTATTGGTAGCCGCCGATCAAAGATTGGATCGCGGCAGATGCCGGCGCGGCCGTCAGCGTCAGCACGCCGTTACTGACGCTCCAGGGCTGCACCGAAGCGGTCGGCGCGTAAGTCGAATTGATATACCATTCCTGCTCGCCGTTCGACGGCAGCGAATATCCGCTTCCGTTCAGCGGTACGTACGGCGCGGTCGTGTCCCAAGTCCCCGAGGTCCCGTTCCAGAGACTCAGCGAGTTGAATTCGTCGTTGAAAGTCAGAACGGATGGAGACGACTGGCCGCTGGAATTGTCCGTCATACCGAATGAGTCTCCAAACACATTGTGGCGAGCTAGCGGCAAATACGGCGAATCTGTGTCTTCATTTACTGGAGATTGTGTCAAGAGACACGTTACTGGCAAGTTAAAAATGAAAGAAAAATCGTTTACGGCCAAGGTTAAGCTAGTAAAAACCGAGGCTCCGCGCCATTTTGTTCTGTATAGTTCAGCTTAAGTTTACCGCATAGCGGTTGAGCGAGCATCAGTTGCACGCGTGAAGATACCGATAATGCGACCGCGAGTCGGACACAATCGCGCCACAATCGGCATAGAAGGCCGCGCGTTGCGGCGGATCGAGCGTTATCGCCCGCGTCAGACGGCGTCGGGGGAGTGCGCAGATACCGCGCCTGGGAGCTCGACCGGAAATGCGGCAGCAACCGGCGTGGCAACGGCGACATGTTTTGGCCGCGCGCGATGAAAAAAACGCATCAGCGGCCGTTCGACGAATTGATAACAGCCGCTTCCAACGGCGAGCCCGCCGATCACGCTCACGAGAAGAATGACCGGAGCTGCGCTCATTCCGATCATCGCCAGGACACGAGCGCAAAAGGAAATAGCCAACCCATGCACGAGGTAGATCGAATAGGAAGCGTCGCCCAGAAATTTGAGGATCGGCCAATCAGGCACGAGGCCCCGCCAGTCGAGAGACACAGCGCCGGCGACGATCAAAAATGCCGGAACGCCCCAAGCGAGCAGCCGCACCGGCTCGATATCGATTCCCGCCGCGGTGACGACCACCATCGACGCAACGCCAACCGCAAGAGAGGAAAATCCCACGATCGGTCGCGGCAGCAGGCCATCCGTCCAGGCCTTGCCGAGCCAGACCCCTGACAGGAATTCCAGCAGCAAGGGACTGGTATAGGTGCTCCATGCCGGATCGGAGGAAGGCGCCCAGTGACCCGACAGCACAAAAAATCCCAGCACCGCGGTGAGCGCGAAGGCGCGGATCCGGACCGCCATCGACAATGAAATCGCAAAGACCGCGTAGAAGAACACCTCGTAATTGAGAGTCCAGCCCGGGACGATGAGCGGGGCTATGAGTCCGCTCGGATCGGCATGGGGATAGAATAGAAGCGACTTGCCGACATGGCCGAGTGTCGGCCTGAGGTTGGGAAATAATGGCGGCAGCGCTAGGGCCGTCCCCGCCACCGCCAATGTGACCAGCCAGTAGAGGGGGACAATGCGCGCCGCCCGCCGCGCGAGAAACTGCGCCGGCCGCAACGGGTCGCGCGCGGTGATGACCCACATGATAAATCCGCTGATGACAAAAAAGATATCGACCCCGGCCGCTCCTACCCCGAACGAGGTCCCGGCGCGATCCGCCGCATGAAAAACCAACACAGCGACGGCGGCAATCGCACGCATATATTGTATGGACAGCAGCTCGCGCCGCTTGCGCGGCGGCGATTGCGCGGCCTTCGCCGACGAATCGCCGGGCTGCTCTGCGATCGACTGATTGGACATCCGCTCACCCGTTTATTCCCATCCCCAGGGGCTTTAGGACCGACGGTACGCAAACGCGCTACCGAAGATTTAGCTCCCTCGAAAAGGAACTCGGGCGCCGGTCGCCCGTTAAGGTTGGGAAGCATCTGGTGTGGAAATGCCTGTGAACGTACCCGTTCTCGTGACCCGAGCTCACATTGGCAAGGGTCCGGGAATCGTCTTGATCTCGTTCGCCGCGCCGGCTGGCGAGCTGGGCAAGGGCTCGGTGGGCAATGTCGAAGTAATGCGGATCGCGATGACGCACACAACCTTCAAAGAATTCGTCGGCCTGTTCAATTATACATTGGCAGAGCTTGGGCTGGCGCAACCGGTCGCTGCGCCCAACCTTGCCGGCGAGGCACAAAAAGGGTTCGAGCGCGGTCCCCGGCCACGCGCCGTCTCCGAAAAGACCTGAGCTTGCTGCGCGTGCTCGGAGCGGGACGGCGATGCAGGTAAGCGACGCAACGCGCCGGCCGATCGAGGACCCACAGCTCGACGGCGACGATCGGCTTGGCATCGACGTCTGCATCTGCACCTATCACCGGCCGGAGCTCTTCGACACACTTGAGGCCGTGGCGACGCAAGAGGGGCGCGACAAGATCAGCATCCGTGTCATCGTCGCCGACAATGCCGCCGAACCCGATGCGCGCGCGTCCATATGCGCGGCGGGCGACAGGTTGGGCCTGAACCTGATCTATGTGCATGCGCCGGCGCGAAATATCTCGATCGCCCGAAATGCGTGCCTCGCAGCCACCCAAAGCGATTGGATCGCCTTCGTGGACGACGACGAACACCCATCGCCGAGCTGGCTCAAAGAATTGCTCGCCGAGGCCAGGCGCGGCGATTGGGACGCGGTCCTTGGACCGGTCAAGGCGGTTTATCCCGCGACGGCGCCCTACTGGCTGGAGGCAGGAGACTTCCATTCGACGCGGCCGGTTTGGGTACGAGGCCACATCGAGACCGGATACACCGGCAATGTCCTGTTGCGACGCGCGCTCGTCCAGCGCGCGGGGCTCGAATTCCGCCTCGAGTTCGGCCGAAGCGGCGGCGAGGATCTCGATTTCTTTTATCGACTGCGCGATCGCGGCGGCCGCATCGGCTTTGCGGCGAACGCTTTGGTCTACGACCCCATCCCGGCGAATCGCACGAGCCTCGCGTGGCTGTTACGACGCAAGTTTCGGCAAGGCCAATCTCACGGCACGCGATTGCTGGAATCAACCCATCACTCGTTACGGGCCATCGTCGACCTTCCGGTCGCTTTGGCAAAGGCAGTGATGCTAGGGCTCGCTGCCGCCGCGTGTTTGCCCAAGGCCTCATCGCGAAATCGTTGCTTGACGCGCGCGGCCTTGCATTGCGGGGTGGTGGCGCGGATCGCAGGCCTATCGGAGATCACGCTCTATTGAGCGGACTCGATGAGGGGACTCCGGGTGCCGGCCGGCGAAGCGATTGCCTGCTCGCTCGATGATGTCGCTTTTCTCAAGGCCTCCAGCAGACGCGCGGAATCGCGATCATCCGCGATAAACGCGCTTCTCGGCACGGCACGGCTGGCTTGCTTTAGTTCGTCATAACATGCCGGCGTCAATTGCAGCAAAAACGCCTCCAGCGCACGGTCCGCCGAGCCGAGGACCACGCCAATGCCGTGAGCCTTCAACCAGCGCGCGGTCTCGGTCTGGTTCAGGGCAATCGGAACCGCGTTATACGCACCACCCTCGTAGATGCGGTTCGGGAGCAGCCAGGAAGAATTGGCGTCTTCCTCGAAATAGTCGATCGCCCAATTGAAATGAACGTCGCCGTAGAGAGTCTCGAGCTCCGACGGATCGTAGAGCCCGCCGAAAGAAATCCCCGGCGCGCGGTCCACTTGCGCGTCGAAATTCTCGAATTCGACTCGAGAAGGCCGGCCCCGGATCGTCAGATGGATCAGGTGCGGGTGGCGGAGAGCCAAATCGCACAACAGATCGAGACTCTTCCGGCAGCGAATCATCCCAAACCACCCGATCCGCCAGGGTGGCCCCGAAGGCGGATCGGACACGGGCCGCGGCATGTCGATTCCATCGAGCGCCGGCAACACCTTATTCTCGACCAGGAGAACCGGGAGCCGCAGGCCGTGATTCACCCCTTGCCGCGGCTCGAAATATTCGCTCATGAAGGCGGGCGCGCTGATCACGAGAAGATTCGCCTTTCGCATTAGCGTCCGCTCGATAGCGCGCAAAACGACGCCCCAAATCCGCTTCGACAAAAGCAGCCGATGGATATCGAGACATTCGTAGACCAGGCGCGCGCCCGGCGCGAATTTTCGCCGCGTGGCGACGGCAAGTGCAAGCATCTCCAGGTTGCGGGCCATAATGACATCGCAATTCCGGATGCTCTCGGCCCACGCGCGAACGCCGATGCAGCGCTTTAACACCATTACGGCCCGCTGCGCGAAGTTTCGATCCAAGGTGCGGCCGAGATCGACGGGCTTAACCCCCACGCCGCTGTAATCGACGATTTTCTCGTCGCGGCGAAAGCCGAGCAGATGCACCTCATCGCCGGCACTCGCGAGCATGCGCACGCGCTTGCCGACGGCGGGATCGGCGAGGTTATGAACAAAATAGGCGATTCGCACGGGGCATCCAATCCAATGGCGGGCGTCTAGGGCAGCTCAGCGGGTACGTTTCGATTCGCCGCCAATAGCCAATGCAGATCTTCCCAAAGGCGGCGCCACGAAATCGCCGCCAGCACCGACGAGAAACTCACCAACCCGCACAGCACCAAAGCCACGAGCTGAAGCCAGGGATCCCACGCGCCGATCTCGCGGCGCAGCACCGATATCGCGAGCACCATCGCCAACGTTGCCACGATCGGGGCGAGGATCTCCGAAGCGATCGCGTGGGTCGAAATAAGCAATTGCCGCGACAACGTGCGGAGATAGACCGGCGCTGCGAGCGCCGCGCCGAGGCTAAAACCCGCCGCCACACCGACGCCGCCATAGCGCGCGCCGATCACCGTACCTGCGCCCAGCAAAACACCGCTGAGCAATACCAATCTGAATTGCTCCGCAGACCGTCCCAACCCCATCAAGGCCGCGCCGATGAAGCTATAGAGGCAGAGGAAAAACCCCGCGGGCGCCAGCCAGGTGAGGATGGGCGCGGTGCCGAGCCAGGTCGATCCGAGCAGCAGCTTGACGATCAGACCGGCCAGCAGCGCCAAACCGCAGAATGCCGGCGCGAGAACGATCATCAGGCCGCGCAGTCCCTTCAGTACCAGCGGCCTTGCCCCGACCCGATCGTCGCCCCATTGGGCAACCCCGGCGAAAATGGAAAGATAGAGCGGGCCCGAGATGATCAGCTCGGGCACCCGCACGAGCTGATAGGCCATCGAATAATGGCCGGCCGCGACCACGCCGATCAGACCGCCGATGACCATCGTCGGAAGGTTCTTGTTAGCTAAATTGGCGAGATTGGCGCCGACCGAATGCAACCCGAAATGCAGATAAGGCCACACCAGCGCCGGCCGGCAATACAGCATCGGGCGGAAACCCGACGCCGGAATGAGCCAGCTCGCCTTCAATACCCACAGGACGCATTGCTGAATCACCAGACTCCAGGGCCCGAATCCCGCCAATGCCGCGCCAATAGCCGCAGCCGACGACACCAAGGTGGCAACCACTTCGCCGGCTGCGAATAAGCTGAATTTTCCTTCGCGCGAAATCCGCGCATTGGAGACCGACAAGCTTCCGCCGATCGGAAGGATCACGGTCAGCGCAATCACGATCGGCGTGAGACCGGGCTGCGACATTATCCGGCTCATCGGCCAGGCGAGAAGCGAAACAATCGCCGCCAGGGTCACGGAGACCAGCAGCGAGAGCCAGAATATCGTCGATTCGAGCTCCCTTGATGATCCCTTCTCGCGCACCAGCGCGTTTCCCAACCCGACGTCGGCAAGCATGTTGGCGATGAGGATAAGCGGCATCGCAAGCGCAACCAGCCCAAAGGCCGAAGGTCCGAGCAGACGGGCAAGGATCGGCAAGACGGCGAGCTGCAAGCCGAGCTTGAGGACATTGACGACCGCGAGGGCCAGCGTTCCCAGCATCGCTCGCCGTTCGCCGACGAGAATGGCCGCTCGCCACCCCGTATGAATGCTGTGCGGCAGTTGAATGACCCCGTGTCTTGCTCGTCTTGCTCTGCGGCTCCCTAACGCGCCGTTCCGGCGAAGGTTCCGAGACAACGCCGGTAAGGGCGATCACGAAGAGCGCGCGCCACAGTCGATATCGAACCGCTGCCGTGAGCTTGGCCGTTCGCAAATTGCAGAGGTTAAAGAAATCATAATTCCTGCGTGAGGAATTCACTCCGCGGCCTCAATTCGCTTTTAGGGTTCCGATCGTACGCGCAAATTGCTCGTCGAGTTTTGATCATGCATGTGAATCTTTCTTTGGCCATCCCAACGAGTGACCGCGTCGCTGCACTGCCCCGAACCCGCGGCTCAGCTTTTCCGGCCGTCGCGCCGCGAAGCTGTGACGACGCCGGGGGTCGCTGTCGAGATTGCGATCAACCAGAAGTCTCCCAATTCATCGCTCGCGAGCGCGCGGCAGGCGCTCGTGCCGATCTCCGATCAAAGCGCCTGCCATCGTTTCGTAGGCCAGCCAAGGAAAGTGAGAAATACGATGTTAGTACAGACCGTCGAGATCGATGCGCGAAAGCCGCATGATCTTTTGGAGGCCAAAGGTTTCGAGGTCGGGCTCGCCGAGCTCATGCCCTTCATGCGCGCCCTCTCCCGGTCGCTGACGGGAAAACGGGAACTTGCCGAAGATCTGTGCCAGGAGGCTATGGCGAGCGCGTGGCAGGCTCGCCAATCGTTCACGCCCGGCACCAATCTGAAAGCCTGGCTATGCACGATCCTGCGCAATGAATTCTATTCCCACCAGCGCCGGGCTTGGCGGCAAGTCCCTTGGGCCGCCAAGTTTGCGGATACGATTTCGGCGCCGGCTGGGGCCCAACAGTCGGCGATCGATCTTTGCGATGCGGCCTCCGCGATGAATGCCCTGCCGGACCCCCAGCGCGAATCTTTGATTCTGGTTGGGATCTGCGGCTTTTCCTATGTCGAAACCGCGCTGCTCTTGGGCAGCACATTGGGGACGGTCAAAAGCCGGGTCGCGCGCGGCCGGGACTCTTTGCAAGACATATTGAACCGGCAGAATCTGGGGCGGATCGAATTGCGTCCGGCGAATCGCCATGCATTGAATAAATGGCTCACGCAGCTCGAGCAACTGAGATTCAACGGGTGTCGGACGCTCGATTCGGGCGACTTTGACGAATTTCGCAGGGCTCATCGGATGCCGAAAATGTCCGTCCGCTGCCTCGAACCCGTTAGAAAGACGCGGGTTTGCGGGGTCGAAGCGAAGGGTTCGACGTTGCGGCCTTGCACGGCGGCAGGTTGGAAGGAGCCGCTTCCGGCAAACACCAATCTCGTCTGCGATATCGGGAAAATCGCGCCCGCTCGCGAAAAGGCGTCGTGCCAGGCTACCGGCTGACAGCCGCATCCTTGTCGATTCGATGAAACTTTTGTAACGCATCGCCGTTCTAGGACGCAAGGTGACGAAGCCGCGCGCCAGTGAAGGAATGGGTTTGCCGCGATGACAACCGCCCACCGCTATGCCGTCCTGTTCAAAGCTTTCGCGATCGACGAGTT
>Ga0307373_10008791_pt1 | contig 15273 bp, 9 predicted proteins | sample OX2MG_FD_202534 | JGI IMG/M metagenome (GOLD analysis project Ga0307373, IMG submission 202534) | Soil microbial communities from Risofladan, Vaasa, Finland - OX-2 | ecosystem: Environmental > Terrestrial > Soil > Coastal area > Acid sulfate soil | place: Finland: Risofladan, Vaasa | collected... | reverse complement strand
GAGGTCTGCAGCCCGTGGGTTTGCTGATCGCTGTTCACATCGCGCAGTTCGGGGATGTGCTGCAGGCGGTCGAGCAGCAGCGGCGCCCAGTGGTTGAGCTCGTCCAGGTTTTCGGTTTGCAGGGTGTACTGGAACTGGGCGTTGCTCATGCGCCCGCCGATGCGCACGTCCTGGTTGGATTGCAAAAACAGCTGCGCCCCCGGCACCTTGGCGGTGGCGCGCCGGATGCGGGCGATGACCTGGTCGGCGCTGGCCTTGCGCACGTCGAGCGGCTTGAGCTGGATGAACAGGCGGGCCGTGTTGGTGCGGTTGCCGCCGGTGAACGAGGCCAGCGTGTCCACGGCTGGATCCTTGAGCACGATGGCGTTGAACTGATTCAGCTTGTCCCGCATGGCGGCGAAGGAGAGCGCCTGATCGCCGACGATGTTGCCGTTGAGTTCGCCGGTGTCCTGCTGCGGGAAAAAGCCCTTGGGGATGACCACATACAGGTAGCCGCTCAGCCCCACCGTGGCCAGCAGCACGGCCAGCGTCAGCAGTTGGTGGCGCAGCACCCAGTTCAAGCCGGCGCCGTACTCGCGCTTCATGGCGTCGAAACCGCGCTCGAAGAGGCGGTAGACGAAGCCGTGCTGGCCCCGCTCATGCCGCAGGAAGCGGGCGCAGAGCATGGGGGTGGTGGTGAGCGAGACGATCAGGGAGAAACCGATGGCGATGCTGAGCGTGACCGCGAACTCGCGGAACAGCCGGCCCAGGATGCCGCCCATGAGCAGAATGGGGGTGAACACCGCCACCAGCGAGGTGCTCATCGACAGCACCGTGAAGCCCATCTCCTTGGCGCCCAGCAGGGTGGCGGCGAACGGCGCCATGCCCTCCTCGATGTGGCGGGCGATGTTCTCGATCATGACGATGGCGTCGTCGACCACGAAGCCGGTGGCCACGGTCATGGCCATGAGGGAGAGGTTGTCGATGCTGTAGCCCAGCAGGTACATCACGCTGAAGGTGCCCACCAGCGACAGTGGCACGGCCACGCTGGGGATGGCGGTGGCGCGGGCATCGCGCAGGAAGGCGAACACCACCAGCACCACCAGCAGGATGGAGATGAGCAGCGTGAACTCGACATCGTCGATGGAGCTGCGGATGGTGGGCGAGCGGTCCTGGGTGACCAGCAGGTGCATGCCCGCGGGGATGGTGGCCTGCAGCGAGGGCAGCTCAGCCCGGATGCGGCTCACGGTGTCGAGGATATTGGCGCCGGGCTGGCGGAAGATGGCGATGGTGATGGCGGGCTCGCCGTTGGCGGTGCCGGCGTTGCGGTAGTCGGCGGTGCCGTCGTAGACGTGGGCGATGTCGCGCAGGCGCACCGCCGCGCCGTTGCGCCAGGCCACGATCAGGGGCTGGTATTCGGCGGCGGTGAAGAGCTGGTCGCTGGAGTTGATCTCGATGCTCTGGGCGCCATGGCTGAGCATGCCCTTGGGGCGGTTGGCGTTGGCGTTGTTGAGGACTTGGCGGACCTGTTCGAGGTTGATGCCGTAGCTGTTCAACTCGCGGGGATCGGCCTCGACCCGCACCGCCGGCTGGGAGCTGCCGTAGACGAAGACCTGGCCCACGCCTTGGAGCTCGGCCAGCTTCTGCGCCACCACCGAGTCCGCCTCGTCGTAGACCTTGGCCATATCGACCGTGGTCGAGCGCATGGCCATGTTCATGATGGGAGCGTCGGCGGGGTTGATATTGCGGTAGCGGGGGTTGCCCGGCATGTTGGCCGGCAGTTGGCCGCGGGCGGCGTTGATGGCGGCTTCGACCTCGCGCCCGGCGGCGTTGATATCGCGGTTCAAGTCGAACTGGAGGGTGATGTTGGTTGAGCCCAGCGAGCTGCTGGAGGTCATCTCGGTCACGCCGGCGATGCGGCTGAACTGGCGCTCGAGGGGGGTGGCCACGGCCGAGGCCATGGTCGCTGGGCTGGCGCCAGGCAGACCCGCCATGACCGAAATGGTGGGGTAATCGATCTGCGGCAGTGGCGCCACCGGCAACTGCCGGAAGGCGGCGATGCCGGCCAGCAGCAGCGCCGCCGTCAGCAGCGAGGTCGCTACCGGGCGGCGGATGAAGGGGGCGGAAACGCTGCTGACACCGAAATCCATGGGAAGAAGGAAGTTGCTAGTGAGTAGTTGCCAGTTGCCAGTTGCCAGTTGCCAGTTGTTAGTTGTTAGTTGCGCCGCCTACTTGACCGGGATGAGGCCCTCCAGGTTGGTGGCATCGGCGGGGCGGCGGAAGCGGCGGCTGAGCCAGTCGAAGGCGAGGTAGACGACGGGGGTGGTGTAGAGGGTCAGCACTTGGCTGACCATGAGGCCGCCCACGATGGCGATACCCAGCGGGCGGCGCAGCTCGGAACCGGTGCCGTGGCCGAGGGCGAGCGGGATGCCGCCCATCATGGCGGCCAGCGTGGTCATCAGGATGGGGCGGAAGCGCAGCAGGCAGGCTTCGTAGATCGCCTCCAGCGGCGGCTTGCCCTCCTTGCGCTCGGCCTCCAGCGCGAAGTCGATCATCATGATGGCGTTCTTCTGCACGATGCCGATGAGCAGGATGAGGCCGATGAGGGCGATGATGCTGAACTCGGTGTGGAACAGCATGAGCGCCAGGATGGCGCCCACGCCCGCCGAGGGCAGCGTCGAGAGGATGGTGATGGGGTGGATGTAGCTTTCGTAAAGCACGCCGAGCACGATGTAGACCGTCACCAGCGCCGCCAGAATCAGCATGGACTCGTTGGAGAGGGAGTTGATGAAGGCGGCGGCGGTGCCCTGGAAGCTGGGCTGCACCGAAGCCGGGAGCCCGATCTCCTGCTGGGCTGCGTCGATGGCGTTCACCGCCTGGCCGAGCGAGGCGCCGGGGGCGAGGTTGAACGACAGCGTGACCACCGGGAACTGGCCCTGATGGTTGATGGTCAGCGGCGCCGGCAGCTGTTTGATCGTGGTGAACGTCGTCAGCGGCACCTCCGTACCCTGGGCGGTGGCCACCCCGCTCAGGGTCGCCGTGCCGCTCACCGTGCCCGCCGCCGCGGTGCCGACCGCGGCGTTGCCGCCGCCGCCGCCGGCGCCGGCGTTGACGTAGATCTCCTTGAGCGAGTCGGGGTTGAGCTGATACTTGGGATCCACCTCGAGGATGACGTGGTACTGATTCTGCTGGGTGAAGATGGTCGAGACCTGGCGCTGGCCAAAGGCGTCGTAGAGGGTGTTGTCGAGCGTGGCGGGGATGATGCCCAGGCGGGAGGCGGCGTCGCGGTTGATATCGACTTCGGCTTGCAGGCCGCCGTTCTCCTCGTCGCTGGCCACGTCGGTGAGCTGCGGCATGGCGCGCATCTTGGCCAGCAGCTTGGGGATCCACTGCTGCAGTTCGGCGGCGTTGGCGTCCTCGACGCTGTACTGGAACTCGGTGCGGCTGACGCGGTCCTCGACGCTCAGATCCTGCACCGGCTGCATGTAGAGGGCAATCCCCGGCACGGCGGCCAGCTTGGGCTGCAGGCGGCGGATGACGTCGGTGGCGGACACGCCCGGGCGCTCGTCGATGGGCTTCAGATTGATCTGGATGCGGCCGTCGTTGAGGGTGGTGTTGGTGCCATCGATGCCGATGAAGGAGGCCAGGCTGGCCACTGCCGGATCCTGTTGGATCACCCGCGCCAGCGCCTGCTGGCGCTCGCCCATGGCCGCGAAGGAGATGTCGGGCGGCGCTTCCGAGATGCCCAGGATCACCCCCGTGTCCTGCACCGGGAAGAAGCCCTTGGGCACGATCACATATAAATAGACGGTCAGCAGCAGGGTGGCGAAGGTGACGATCAAGGTCGCGGCGCGGTGGCGCAGGACGACCTGCAGGGTGCGGCCGTAGAAGCGCACCAGCGCCTGGAAGCCCTTCTCCGAGGTGCGGAACAGCCAGCCTTGCTGGGACTCGGGGGTGTGCTTCAACAGGCGCGCGCACATCATCGGCGTCAGCGTCAGCGAGACGAACGCCGACATGAGAATGGTCACCGTCAGCGTCAGGGCGAACTCGCGGAACAGCCGGCCCACGATGTCGCCCATGAACAAGAGCGGAATCAGCACGGCGATCAGCGAGAAGGTGATCGAGATGATGGTGAAACCGATCTGGCCCGAGCCCTTGAGCGCGGCCTCCATGGGCGAGTCGCCCGCCTCGATAAAGCGGGTGATGTTCTCGATCATGACGATGGCGTCGTCCACCACGAAGCCGGTCGAGATGGTGAGGGCCATCAAAGATAAGTTGTCGAGCGAGAACCCCAGCAGATACATGAAGGCGAACGTGCCCACCAGCGACAGCGGCACCGCGATGCTGGGAATGACGGTGGCGGCGACGCTGCGCAGGAAGATGAAAATGACCAGCACGACGAGCAGGACGGTGAGCATGAGCTCGAACTGCACGTCCTTGACCGAGGCGCGGATGGTGGTGGTGCGGTCGGTGAGGGTGGTGACGTGGATGGAGGTGGGGAGCGAGGCCTGCAGGCGGGGCAGCAGCGCCTGGATGCGGTCCACCACGCCGATAATGTTGGCGCCGGGCTGGCGCTGAATGTTGAGGATGACGGCGGGCGAGGCGTTCGCCCAGGCGGCCTGGTTCACGTTTTCGGCGCCGTCAACCACGCGCGCGACATCCTTGAGGCGCACGGGATTGCCGTTGCGGTAGGCGATGATGAGCGGGGCGTAAGCGGCGCTGGAGGTGAGCTGATCGTTGTCACCGATGGTGAAGGAGCGTTGGGGACCGTCGAAAAAGCCCTTGGCCTGATCGACGTTGGCCTGGCTGAGGGCGGTGCGCAGGTCTTCCATGCTCAGCCCGTAGGAGGCGAGCGCGGTGGGGTTGACCTGCACTCGCACCGCCGGACGCTGGCCGCCCGCGATACTGACCAGGCCGACGCCGGAGACTTGGGAGATTTTCTGTGCCAGCGAGGTCTCGGCGAGGTCCTCGACCTGGGAGAGCGGCAGCGTAGTGCTGGTGAGCGCGATCGTGAGGATGGGCGCGTCGGCGGGGTTGCTCTTGCTATAGATGGGTGGGTTGGGCAGATCGGGAGGGAGGACGGTGCCAGCGCCGTTGATGGCGGCTTGCACCTCCTGCTCGGCCACGTCGATATCGAGGTTGAGGTCGAATTGCAGCGTGATCAGCGAGCTGCCAAACGAGCTGGTCGAGGTCATCTGGTTGAGGCCGGGGATCTCGCCCAACTGGCGCTCGAGCGGCGCCGTGACCGAGGAGGTCATGACGTCGGGGCTGGCGCCGGGGTAGAAGGTTTGCACCTCGATGGTGGGGTAATCCACCTGGGGCAGGGCGGAGACGGGGAGCTGCTGATAGGCGATGAAGCCGGCCAGCAGCACCGCCACCATGAGCAGGCTGGTGGCGATGGGACGGAGAATAAAAGGGCGGGAGGGGTTCACGGCGGCTTAGCCTCCGTGCGCGGGCGCAGCCGCGGGGTTGCTGGCGGAGCGGCCGCCGCGGCGGCTTCCATGATTTCCAGGGCTTCCAGGGCTTCCATGGCTTCCAGGGAGGCTGGCGGCGCCGGCGCTGTCGGATGCCGGGTGGGCGGGTTGGATCGAAACCCGGCTGCCCTCCTGGAGTTTGTCGGCGCCATCCACCACCACCGGTTCGCCCGGCGCCAGCCCGGCGCTGATGCCTGCCTGATTGCCCTCGGTTAACTGCACCGTGACCGGGCGCATGCTGACCTGGTTCTGGGGCGAGACGGCGAAGACGTAGCTCCCGTTCGGGCCCTGCTGCACCGCCGCCGGCGGCACGATGGTGAGGTTCTGGTCCGTGCCCACCTGCATGCGCGCGTTCACGAACTGGTTGGGAAACAGGGCGTTGTCGCGGTTGTCGAACATCGCCTTGGCGCGGAAGGTGCCGGTCGAGGCGTCGATGGTGTTGTCGATCGTCAGCAGCCGCCCCGTGGCCAGCAGCTTGGTGTTGGTGCTGTCATAGGCGGCGACGACGGGGTGCTGGCCCGCCTGCAATTGCTGGAGTACCTGCGGGAGCTGCGCCTGCGGCAGGCTGAACAGCACGGCGATGGGCTGCACCTGCGTGATCACCGCCAAGCCGTTCGTGTCGTTGGCCTGAATGATGTTGCCGGTGTCCACCAAGCGCAACCCGATGCGCCCGTCGATGGGCGCCGCGATGCGGCAATAGGACAGGTTGAGTTTGGCCGTCTCGATAGCGGCTTGGTCGCTGGCGATGGCGCCCTTGTACTCGTTCACCAAGGCGGCTTGGGAGTCGAGCTGCTGCTTGGGGAGAATGTTTTGCTGATAGAGCGCCAGGTAGCGCTGGTAGTCGAGCTGGTCATCATCCAAGACGGCGGTATCGTGCTGGAGTTGGCCCTGGGCCTGGTCCAGCGCCGCCTGATAAGGCCGGGGATCGACCTCCAGCAGCAGATCGCCGTGATGGACCATCTGCCCCTCCTGGAAGTGGATGGCGGTAATTTGGCCGTTCACGCGGGAGTGGATGGCCACCGTGTTGGCCGGCGCCACGGTCCCAATGCCGCGCAAGTACACCGGAATGCTGCCCTGGGTGGCGAGCGCGGTCACCACCACGGTGGGAGCGCCGCCGCTCCGTCCGCCGCGGCCGCCGCGTCCACCGGCGGCACCGGCAGACGCGGTGGCGCCGGTGGCGGTGGTGTCAAGCGGCCGGAAGTGCCAGCCGACGAAGCCGGCAATGACTAGAATCAGCAGCCAAATCCAACCCGAGCGCCGCCGCCGCGGGCTCGTTCCAGTGCCGGCGGAGACGCTCTGCCCGAGGTCGAGCGGCGGCAAGCGAGGACTTTCCATCGTCGGGAATACGTCCCCGTGCGGGTGCAGGTTACGTCGGCAGGGGACTATATCTCTACCACTGGCAACCCCAAGCCGCGCGCCACCTCACTGCCCGCTCTCGGGTTTGCGTGCCGCAAACGTGATCATGATCGCCTTCACCCCCCAGGTCGTCGGCTGTTCGGCTTCTTGCATGTGGAGCACGTTGAATCCGGCGAAAGCCGCCGTCAGATCGCGGCGCTGCATGAACGTGTAGCGGAGCACATGGTCGGGAGTTTCCAGCCCCGATTGCCGTACCGATACGGCTTGCACCACGACCAGCCCTCCGGGCCGCAGCCCGGCGGCGATCTTCGGCAATAGGTTCCGGTACGCAAAGGGGAAGTCGACCAGCACCACCAGATTCCAGCGCTGGCTGCCGAAATCAAAGGTGTTGATATCCTGGTCCACGGTGTGCACCGGCAGGTGATCCTGTTGCGCCTGCAGCCGGGTGAGACTGAGCCCCACCCCTGAGATGTCCACCGCCGTGACCTGATAGCCGTGCCGCGCCAGGTAGAGCGAGTTGCGCCCGTTGCCGCTGCCGATATCGAGTGCCGTTGCCTGGGCCGGGGGCGCCCCGGCGGCGGTGATCGTTGCCACCAGAAAGGGGGTGGGAAGAGTGCTCCGGCGCCCATGCGCGAGGGCATAGACCAGGTCGTACTCGGTTGCCACGTCCGCGCTGGAGTTGACCGCTACCGGCGCTGCCGCCGGCAGCGGCTGCAGGCGGCAGCCGGTGAGCGCTGCCATCGCCACGCCGAGGGCGAGCCAAGTTGAACCGAGTGGATGTTTCACGGGAGCCGACGGTGGATCCTAGTCTACACGGGAGCGACCCAACGAAAAGTGGCGAGCCACATTTGCGGCCAGGTCCACACCATGGTGCGGGTGGCGCGAGGTGTCAATTGGAGGGCTGGCCGGTGCCGGGGCGGAGGATGCTGAAGAGCGTGTCCAGTTCCTGCGGCGTGCCGCGGAAGATGTTGACCGGCGGGCGGCGGTAGGTGAGCATTTGCTGCCAGATCACGTCCTCGAGGCTGGAGTTGATGCCCCAACCGCCCATGTACTGCAGCTTGAGGTCGGCATCGACGTTGAGCGGAGCGCCTTGCGTCCAGCCGCGGAGGTCGCGGGCCTGGCCGGCGTAGGTCGAGTAGAGGCCCATGGCCGAACTGAAGCCGATGTCGCTGAGCGATTGCCGTACGAGCGCGTAATCGGGCTGGTTCAGGCGCGCCTGCACCGCGTCGAGGTTGATGGTCAGCGGGCCGGCCTGGCCCATGAGCACCAGGTCGTAGCCCTGGCCGTTCACGGTGTTGCCCCAGACGGTACCGTTGGGAAATACCGCGAAGAATGTCGCCAGCTCGCTCTGCACGGTGGCCACGTCGCTTTCGTACAAGGGCACGTAGAGGCTGAAGTAGCCGCCGGGGTTGAGGTGCCGCTTCACCGCCTCGAAGTACTCCTTGGAGTAGATGGCGGCGGTGCCCTTGACGAAGATGTCGAGCGGATCGCTGGCAATCACGTCAAAGGTGTCGCGCGTGGTCAGCAGGTAGTGGCGGGCGTCGTCATAGACGATGTGGGTTTTGGGGTTGTTCATGACGTCGTAGTCGACGTTGCCGAAGTACTTGGTTGAAGTGGGCGGGATGACGGGCTCGATCTCGCAGATGGTGATCTTCTGGACGGTGGGCAGGCGGGTGAAGGTGCCGGCGCTGACACCGGCGCCGAAGCCAATGCCCAGCACCGATTTCGGGTTGGATTCGAGCAAGGAGGGCAGGAACCCGACCATGCGCTGCAGGCGCATGTCGAACGGTTCGGTGGTGGCCTCGACGTGACCGTTGACGTCGACCTCGTAGTTGCCGTCGTTCCATTGGGTAATGGCGACCGAGGAGTTGCGCCCCTCGACCACATCGAGCACCTTGGAGCTACCGAGCGAGGACGCCATTTTGCGTCCATAGGCGACCAACTCGCCGGGGACGCGGTGGATGGAGATGGCCAGCGCCACGCACAACACGGCGGACGCGGCCAAGGCCAAGCCGACGGTGCCGGCGGCGCCGGTTAGGCCGGCAGTGCGTTTTTGGCGGGCGCGGGCCAACTCAGGCGCCCAGGCGATCAGCGCCGCGGCGCCCGCGAGCAGCAGCAGCAAACGCTCGCAGTTTTGGGTGCCGATGGCGGGCACCAGGGTGATGCTCACCGCCAGCGCGCCCACGATGGCGCCCAGGGTATTGGCGGCGTAGACGGCGCCGACGCGGTCGCTGGGGTCGTCGCCTTCCCGCGACACCGCCGCCAGCGCCAGCGGGAAGCTCGCGCCCCAGCACAGCGCCGCCGGCAGTATGGCCCATAGGCACCGCACCAGATCGAGCTGGAAGGTGTACCAGGGGCTGATGGTCAGCATGGGGTTGATGGGCCAGTAGGGGAGCGAGCTGGCGATCATCCAGCCGGTCCAGGCGATGGCGCATGCCAGCAAAAGCTGGCTCCAGCCCAGCGCCCAGCGCGGCCGGTAGCGGCGCGATAGGCTGGCGCCGGCGGCGCTGCCCAGGGCGAGGCCCACCAGAAACACCGCCAGGATGATCGAGAACGCGTACACGGTGGCGCCCAGCAGCATGCCGAACAGCCGCGTCCACACCACCTCAGCGCCCAGCGCGGTGGCGCCCGAGAGGGCGATGACCAGGTACACCCAGCCATGGCTTTCGCGGTCGCCTGCGCGGGCGGCTTGGTGGGACGCCGGTTGCCGGTCGCTGCTGTGTGTCTCCGCCTGCGAGGTCATGGGCGTGCGGGCCGCCATGGCCCAGCTCAGCGCCGCCACCACCACGTTCACGGCCACGGCCACGTAGGTGGTGATGGCCATGTCGAACTCGCGCAACAGGTAAAAGCTGGCGAAGAGGCAGCCGAACACCGCCCCGACCGTATTGCCGGCGTAGAGCATGCCCCACATGGCCACGCCCCCGGCGCTGGTCTCGATCCAGGCCACGATGGCGGGCAACGAGGCGCCCATCAGAATCGTCGGTGGCAGCAGGCACAGCGAGCACAGCGCCGTGCGCAGCAGCATGTTCGATAGCCCATCGGCGGAGGCGGCGAAGTAGACGCGCTCGGCCAGCGGCATGATGAGCATGACGAGCAAGGCCAGCACGCCGGTCATGAACTCCAGCGCGGCGTAGAGACGCAGCGGGTGGATGTTCTTGCCCCGCGCCCGCGCCCGTTTCAGGCACCTGGGCAGGGTGATGCTGCCGATGCACAGCCCGCCCATGAAGGCGGCCAGCAGGAAGCCCAGGCACACCGTCTGCGAGCCGATGGCCAACTGCAGCATCTGATACCAGACCAGCTCGTAGATGAGCGCCGCGCAGCCGCTGCCAGCAAACAGCAGGACCAGCAGGGGGTACCAGCGCTGGGCGGACACGGGGGTGGACACGGGCGTGGCGGTGGCGGGGGTGGAGGACATTGGTCTCGCGGATACCTCAAGTCAACGACTGATCGAGCCGCATCATATCACCGCGGCGTGGCCGCTGGGCGCGCCGGCCCAATGAAGGCTGGCAGGCCTCGGGGGTCGAGCCGTTTCCGCTGATCGCACTGGCGGGACAAGCCTGGGTGTCAGTACGACAAACCGCGGTGCGGCGTTTCAGCGCCGGGCCTGCTTTTTGGGAGGCTTGAAGGCAGAATGAAGAATATGGCAGACCTGTCGCTGAGGAGCACGGTCGAAGCCGTGCTGCGGGAGCTGGCCCCACAGGTGCTCGGCGCCATGGTGCGGCGGTTCCGCGATTTTGCCGCGACCGAGGACGCCGTGCAGGAGGCCTTGTTGGCGGCGGCGCTGCAGTGGCCGCGCGCGGGTCTGCCGCAGCAGCCCAGAGCATGGCTGACGCGAGTCGCCGCTCGCCGCATGATCGATCACATCCGCAGCGAATCCGCCCGCCGGCTGCGGGAGAGCGATGCGGCTTTGGATGTCGCGTCCGCACCGGATCCAATCCCCATCGACGAAGACGACACGCTGGGGCTGCTGTTCCTGTGCTGCCACCCGGCGTTGAGTCCGGCTTCGGCGATTGCCTTGACGCTGCGCGCCGTGGGCGGCTTGACCACGGCGGAGATCGCGCGTGCCTTCCTGGTGCCGGAAGCCACCATGGCGCAACGGATCAGCCGGGCCAAACAGACCATCAAAGCTTCAGGCATCGGCTTCCAAGCGCCAGAAGAGCGAACACAACGGCTGAGTGCCGTACTGCACGTCGTCTACCTCATGTTTAATGAAGGGTATACCGCTGGCCTGCCACGTGACGAGCTGGCCATCGAGGCGATCCGGCTGGGGCGGCTTCTCCATGAGCGCCAGCCGGAAGAGAGGGAAGCCGCGGGGCTGCTGGCGTTGATGCTGTTGACGCAGGCGCGGCGGCAGGCTCGCATGGACGCCGATGGCCAGTTGATCCCGCTCGCCGCGCAGGATCGCACGCTTTGGGATCGTCGCCAGATCGGCGAAGGGACGGCGTTGCTGGCGGCAACCCTGCCGCAGGGGGCAGTGGGCCCTTATCAGTTGCAGGCCGCCATCGCTGCCGTCCACGACGAGGCTGCCCGGGCGGAGGACACCGACTGGCCCCAGATCCTTGCCCTCTACGACCTCCTCCGGCGCATGTCGGACAACCCGGTGGTCAGAATGAATCATGCGGTGGCGGCGGCGATGGTGTATGGGCCGGCGCAGGGCCTGGAGCTGTTGGCCGATCTCGATCAAGACACCCGTCTCGCCGGCCATCCCCGCTTGCAAGCGGTGCGAGCACACCTGTTGGAGATGTCGGGAGCCGTCGAAGGCGCCCTCATTCACTTCCGGGAGGCGGCGGCCCAGGCGGCGAGCGCCGCCGAGCGGAGCTACCTCGCGCGCCACGCGGCAGAGCTGGAAAAAATCATCGCCGCCGATGTCGAGACGGCCGGATTGGCTCCGACTCCCTGATGAAAGGAGCCGAAATGTCCCGATTGACCCCCTATCTTTTATTCGATGGCACTTGCCGCGAGGCCATGGAGTTCTATCAAGCCTGCCTGGCCGGAGAACTCGAGCTCACGAAAGTGAAGGATTCCCCGGCCGGAAGCCAGATGCCGGCCTTCCAGCACGATAAAGTCATTCATGCCCGGTTGCGGAGCGGCGAGCTGGACATTTCCGCCTCCGACTGGCTGCGGGTTGGACAGAATCCAGTTCGCGGCAACACGGTTTGCCTTTACCTGAGCGGAGGCACACACGAGGAGTTGAAAGCGGTGTTCGACCAACTCGCCCAGGGAGCCGATATCACGGACCCGTTGCAGGAGATGTTCTTTGGGACCTATGGAGCGCTCAACGACAAATTCGGCGTCCGGTGGATGTTCCGTACCGACCGGAAAGCCCAGGAGCAAACAAAGTGAAATACATCCTGATGATGACCGGTAGGCCGGCGGGGGTGGAGAGCTACCGGGCTTGGCCCGAGCCGGCCCGGCAGGCGCACATGGCGGTGCTCACGCGCCTGCAGGCGGAGTTGCTCGAATCCGGAGAGTTCGTGGCGACCGAGGCGCTGGCGGGCCCCGAGCAAGCCAAGCTGGTACGCGGGGAAAAAAATGGCGTGCCGATTACCGACGGTGTGTTCCCGGAATCCAAAGAGTTCCTGCTGGGCTACTGGATCGTGGACGTGAAATCGCCGGAGCGAGCGTACGCCATCGCGGGACGCATCTCGGCCGCGCCCGGCCCCGGCGGCGTCCCTACCGGCATGCCGATTGAAGTGCGGCCGATACCCGCGCGTTAATCGGTGCGTAAGAGGACGGTGAGGCGTTTGGGGCCGTGGGCGCCGAGCACCAGCATTTTTTCGATGTCCGAGGTGCGGCTGGGACCGGTAATGAGCGAGTAGAGCGAGGCGGCGGGGGATTGCGAGCGGGCCGCGAGGAGGGCGGCGTCGATTTCGGCGTGGAGTTGGCGGGCGTGGGCGTAGACGATGTGGGTGGGCGGCAGGATGGTGGCGGCGCGGCCGCCGCAGAGGCTGGAGATGAGCACCGAGCCGGTGCGGGCGACGAGGGCCTCGCACAGGGTCAGGCTGGCGATCCCGGCGGGCTGGGCGGGAGCGAACTGCAGGATGGTTTGCGTGGCCGCGGGCAGGCGGGCCGCGAGCGTCCGCAGGGCGGGCGCGTCCTGCACGTAAATGGTGCCGTCGCCGCCTTCTTTTTCCCGGGCGAGCACGGCGGTGAGGCAATCGGCTTCGTTGGCGGCGGTGACCAGGTGCAGCTCGGTGCGGTTGGCCTCGCACTCGGCCTGGAAGCGGGCGAGCGGATCGGCGATGGGTGCGAAAACGGCCGTGCCGGCGACATCCTCGGGGAGGCCACCCGGCGGGCGGTCGGCCAGCGCGGCGCGGATGCGGCCCAGGATGTGGTCGCGCCCCTTAGGCATGCGCGCCCCGTTGCTGCCGGGTTCGCTGCCACCACTCGCGGAACGACTCCGGCGGGGGCTCGGGCAGGTCTCGGGATGCGGTCCAGGGGCGCAGCAGGTCGAGCCGGCTGCCCTCGGGCACCCATCCGTTTTTAAAGCGCAGCAGGTGGCGGGCCAGCTTCGCCAGCCGGGCGTAGCGCGCGGCGTCGCTCATCATCCAGCGAAAGGCGCGCATGCCGATCCGTTCGGGGAGCGGGCGCACATGCTCGAGGACGCTATCGTGCCGGTTTTCGATCAGATGATGGTGGAGATCGATTTCGACCGGGCAGACCTCGGTGCAGGCGCCGCACAGCGAGGAGGCGAACGATAAGTGGCCGAATTCTTTTTCGCCGCGCAGCAGCGGGGTGAGCACGGCGCCGATGGGGCCCGAGTAGGTGGTGCCGTAGGCGTGGCCGCCGATGGTGTGGAACACCGGGCAGACGTTCAAGCACGCCCCGCAGCGGATGCACTGCAGCGTGTCGCGCCGGTCGTGATCGGCGAGCACGCGGGTGCGTCCATTGTCGAGCAGGACGACGTGGAACTCCTCGGGGCCGTCGGCCTCGCCGGGCTGGCGCGGGCCGCCAATGAGGCTGCTGTAGCAGGTGATGGCCTGGCCGGTGCCGGCGGTGGACAGCAGCGGCCAGAACAGCGCCAGATCGGTCAGGCGCGGCAGGATTTTTTCGATGCCGGTGAGCACCACATGCACGGGCGGCAGGGAGGCGGTGAGGCGGGCGTTGCCTTCGTTCTCGGTAATGGCCACCATGCCCGCGTCGGCGATCAGGAAGTTGGCGCCGGTGATGCCCATGCCGGCCGAGGCGAAGCGCGCGCGCATATAGTGCCGCGCCGCCATGGTGAGATCCTCGGCCGAATCGGCCCCGGCGGGCGTGCCCAGCTTCTCCTGAAAGAGGGCGGCGATCTGCGCGCGGCGCAGATGCATGGCGGGCGTGACGATGTGATACGGCGGCTCCTTGCGGAGTTGGACGATGAACTCGCCCAAATCGCTCTCCACCGCTTCCATGCCGGCGCCCTCGAGCGCGGTGCCGAGGTGCACCTCCTCGCTGACCATCGACTTCGACTTGATCACCGCGCGCACGCCGCGGCGGCGGGCGAGGTCCACGATGTAGGCGCGGGCGTCGGCGGCGGTTTCGGCCCAGAAGACGTGGCCGCCGCGGCTGGTGATGCCGGCCTCGAACTGGACCAAGTATTCGCCCAGGTGCGCGATGGCATCGGCTTTGACGGCACGGGCGCGGTGGCGGGCCTCGCTCCAACTGGCGAAGCGCTCACGGCCGGTGGCAAAGGCGCGGTTATAGGTGCCGAGGCTGGTGCGCACCGTCTCCTGCTGGGGGCCGTCGTGGGCGGCGCCGGCAGCGGCCTGCTCGAAGGTATGGAGGGTGGAACTCACGCGTCTTGCCTCGTGCCGGCGCCCGGCTGCGCCGCCCGCTTGGCCGGCGGCGCGTCGCGGGGGCCCCTGAGCCCCGCTCGTGCGCCGCCGGCATCTCCTCTAGTGCGGGCGCTTGGCTGCGCCGACCGCTCTGCGCCCGAGGCATGAGGTTCCGCGTCAAGGCCCGCGGCCAGGATCTCCGCCAAGTGGATGGCGCGCGCCCGTCCGGGCTGGCGCGCCAGCGTGCCGCCGATCTGCATCAGGCAACTGGGGTCGCAGGAGGTGACGAAGTCAACCCCGGCGCGTTCGACGTTGGCGGCCTTGCGCTGCCCCAGGGCGGCGGAGATGTCGCTCATCTGCATGGAGAAAGCGCCGCCAAAGCCGCAGCACTCGGTGGTCTCCTCCATCTCGACCAGTTCCAGGCCGCGCACGGCCTGGAGCAACTCCCGCGGCTGGTCGTGAAGGCCCAGTTCGCGCAGCGCGTGGCAGCCGTCGTGGAACGTCACCCGATAAGGAAAGTAGGCGCCCACGTCACGCACGTGCAATTGCCGCACCAGGTATTCGCTGAACTCGAAAACGCGGCCCCCATCAGCAAAGAGCGGCGCGATCGCCCGCTGCAGCACGGCGTCTCCCTTGGCCAGCGCGGGGAAGAAGTTGCGCACCATGGTGGTGCACGAGCCCGACGGGCACACCACGGCGTCATAGGCTTGCAG
>Ga0307373_10008790_pt1 | contig 15276 bp, 13 predicted proteins | sample OX2MG_FD_202534 | JGI IMG/M metagenome (GOLD analysis project Ga0307373, IMG submission 202534) | Soil microbial communities from Risofladan, Vaasa, Finland - OX-2 | ecosystem: Environmental > Terrestrial > Soil > Coastal area > Acid sulfate soil | place: Finland: Risofladan, Vaasa | collected... | reverse complement strand
GGGAAAGGGGGCCTATCGACCGATCGTGCGCGCCCGGGTGCCTCTGACCACAATTCCCGAGTCTCGTGCCCCGCCGAGGCTCCTTCTACCACTCTATGAATAATCCGGGCTAGGCGGTTTCTCCCAATTGGACACCGCTTTTTACAACCAGGACCTGGCCAGCCTGCGCACCTACGGCCAAATGCAGGACGGCACCGGCTTCCGCCGCACGCGTTTGCAAGCCTACGGCAGCGTCAGCGAGCACACCAACTACATCATCGAAATGGACTTCGCGCAAGCCGGCCGGCCAAGCTTCTTCGACGTGTGGGCGGAGCAGACCAATTTGGGTTGGCTCGGCACCGTGCGCATCGGCCAATTCCGGCAACCCTATACGATGGACTGCCTCACCAGCGTCCGACATTTGGAGTTCCTGGAACGCAGCACCGCATTCAACTCGATGGACCCGCTCCGCCGCGTGGGAATCATGTCGTACAACATGTCGGAAGACAGGAACACGATGTGGATGGGCAGCGTTTATCGCCCCAGTTATACTTTTCTGAACCCCACGAACAACACCGTCACCGACGCGGTGACTGGGATCGACAGCCGATTCGGAAACTTCGTCGGCAACAGCGGCGGTTGGGCGACGGCCTGGCGTGCCACGCACTTGCTCTGGTACGACGAACCGGCCGAGGGCCGCTATCTGTTGCACGTCGGCGGCGGCTACGACTATACCCAGATCGGCGGCAATGGCGGCCCTCCCAGCGCCGCCAACGGCGATTTGTACATTGCGCGAACCATTCCCGGCGTTTTCGTCGGCGAAGTCCAAAATATTGGCGTCACGTCCAGCGGTACACCGAACGTTGCAAACTCTGGCAACATCCCCGCCACGTCTTTCAGCTTCTACCACGCCGAACTCGCGGGCCAGTACGGCTCGGCCCACTTCCAGACGGAATGGATCGCCACCTCGCTGCAAACTTTGACTGCGGGAAACATCATGATGAATGGCGCCTACTTCCAGACGGGTTACTTTCTGACGGGTGAACACTGCGGGTACAACCGTCAATTCGGTGTCATGGATTACAACGTCAGGCCGAACACCGAGTTCTTCGGCCTGGGACGCGGCAAAGGCATCGCCGGCTGGGGCGCGTGGGAAGTTGCCGGCCGTTGGGACTACCTGAACCTTCCCAACGCGGGCTTCGCCCCACCCTCGGCCGCGGCCGTCGCGTCTGGGGCCACGAACGCCGGCACGAACGCCGCGAATCCGAATCCCGGCACGCTGAACATCGGCACCGTGGCACTCAATTGGTGGTGGAACCAGTACACCCGCGTACAATTCAACTACATGAGCGTCTGGCAGAACAGTGACTTCGCCGTCTACGGCAAGAGCCACACCAACGTCTTCGCTCTCCGTTTTCAGGTCGAGTTCTGAGTCAACCCCGAGGGACGGTCCTCCCATGCGCGCGATTCGGTTCTTGGTGCTGGTTTTGTGCGCGGTCGGCGGCTGTGCGCAAACGCGATCGTCGCAGGTCTCGAATCCAAGTATGTCGTCGCCGTCGGGTGGCGCCCACGGCTCGCCGCAACTGCCCAGTGCCAACAGCACGCCGCAATTGCCCAGTGCCAGCATCGCGCCGCAACTGCCCAGTGCCGGATGCGTCACGCAATTTCCCAATTCGAACGCGGCGCAACCACCTGGCGCGGCGTGTGTGCCACCGCCGCCGACCAAGAAGCCGCCGCTGTGGCGGCGCCTTTTGCCCTGGGATGACGACGACGACAGGCCGAGAACCCAGAAGGAAATCGACGACGATTTCAAGTGGCGGAACAACGGTTGACGCGGCAGGGTGGGAGTTACGACAAAGACTACATGAGCGTCTGGGAGAACAGTCACTTCACCGTCTACGGCAAGAGCCCCACCAACGTCTACGCTCTCCGTTTTCAGATCGAGTTCTGAATCGGTTCACACCCCGAGGGACGGTCCTGCCATGCGCCCGATTCGGTTGCCGCTGGTGCTGATTCTGTGTGCGATCGCCGGCTGTGCGCAAACGCGATCGTCGCAGGTCCCGAATCCAAATGTGTCGTCGCCGGCGAGCGGCGGCAACTGCGGACTACAACTGCCCAGTACGACCAGCGTACCGCAACTGCCAAATGCCAGCGTCACGCAAATTCCCAATCCGAACGCGGCGCAACCGCCTGGCGGCGCGTGTGTGACACCACCTCCACCGAAGAAGCCCCCGCTGTGGCGGCGACTTCTGCCCTGGGATGACGACGATGACAGGCCGAAAACCCAGAAAGAAATCGACGACGATTTCAAGTGGCGGAACACCTAGGGTTCTTGGCGAGTTGCCCGCGGTGGACCAGTCGATACGACCATCACTGGTGGCCGCGGGCAAGTCAAGCGCGCCGCAGAAAGACCATTGGCCGCTGGACAGTTGCTCGCACCTTTGGACAGATTCTGTCCACCGAATTCTCGCACCGCTTGTCCGCGCGACACACCAACAGTGAAAGCGTGCATCATCGATGCTCCGCCGACAAAGTACCGGCGGACAGAGCCTGGGCTGATAAAAACTTGGGCGGAATGGCCAGAAACGCCTTCACCCACTAATGGTGGTGCCGGTCTTAGCGCCGGCCGTGGTTTCTTGAGAATCGCCGACGATTTCAACCTCGTCGCAGGCCTTCAAGACGTCAACGCTGGTCAGGTCGGAAACGTACAGGCGCCACGCATTGGGAACGTCCAACCGATCATGTCGCACGGGATCGTGGGCATCGTATCCGGCGGCGCGCAGGACTCCACACAGCCAAGTGGCGTCGGCGAACGAGGCGATGCGCGTCAGGAAATAGCCCCTCTCCAGCCTGCGCGGCCAGACTCGAATCCTATCAGCCATCTCACGCCTCACTTGTGGAACGCCGAAGAATCGCCCGGCCGGATGACGAGCAAATAACGTGCCACACCAGACGTTCGCCGGGATCGCCCATCCAGTTCCCTGCTTAGATCCAGTTGACAGACAATGAAGGGTGATCGGATCAGCGTCCACCACCATTTTGGCGGGGTGCTCACCGAAAGAACGATTGCAGTGAATGTACCGATTGTGCCGATTTTGATGTTCATGCACAGTCGTGTTGCCGTGTCTCGACCACGCAGGTGCTGACAACTTGTCACGCGGTTCGTTGCTCGTGCGGACGCTTGGCCGCCGCCCGCGCAACACGGGAGTGGATATCGCCGACAATGCGAGAACTGCTCGTCCGGAGGCGCGGCCGGCCGTCGCTGGTTGCGCCGAAGTCGTTGCTGGCGATTCTCGTGTCGCTCATGAACCTGGTGGCATCGCCGTCCGCACAAGCGACGGACGACACTGATAATGCACTTGCGGCCATCGAGCCGGTCGATGCGCGCGCCAATGCCGCCGACGCTCGGCCTGCCGCCGACGCTCGGCCTGTCGCCGACGCTCGGCCTGTCGCCGACGAGTACCGTGGTCCAACGACGCAGACCGTGGCGCATCGACGGCGCAAGGGCAATCAAGAACGACCCAACGGAATTCCTCGCTCTCCATACTGGGAAATGCCGAACGTCGTCGTCACGCCCGCCGCCGACTACCCCCGGCCCGAGTGCCTGGAGAACGACGATCCGGACAGCTTCTGGTATTCCATGCGCCCCAACATTTTCAACGTGCCCGTCGAAGACGAATGGGACTTCTTCAACATCATCAACACCGACCGGCCCGACTTCACCGACGCCGTCTACTCGGTGGGCAAGGGGGTGACCATCCTCGAAACGGGCTACACCTTCACCAAGATCAACACCTTCGACGAGCACGTCAGCACGCGGCAGTTGCCCGAGTCGCTGCTGCGTTATGGCGTCACCGACGAGTTCGAGTTGCGATTGAAGTGGCCGGGCTACTTGATGTCGACGGTCAGCGACCCACGCAGCGGCGCCACGCAAAACACGTTCGGCGGCGAAGATATCGACGTAGGGTTCAAGTACGAGATTTTGCAGCAGAAAGGCTGGCGGCCCATGACGACGTTGGTGGCGGGAATGACGCTGCCGACCGGCACCCCGGGAACCAGTGCCAACTTCGTCGAGCCCCACTTCAACCTGCTTGCCGGTTGGGGCTTTCGCCGTTGGGCTTATCTCAAGTGGCAAACGGGCTGCGACTTTCTCCACAGCTCGAGCACGCGGATCGTGACGCCGCTGGAAGGAGCGTCCAATCCCACTTTTGTCGCCGTGCGGGCCCCGGTGAACTCGTGGCACGAGTCGCTCTCGCTCTTGACGCAGTTGACGAAGCGAGTGGGGGCCTTCCATGAGTGGTTCATGATTTCCGGCACGGGCGGCGGCGACACACGCGCGCAGCACTTCCTCGACATGGGGCTTTATTTGTACGCAACGCCAAACGTCCAGTTCGACGTTCGCGTCGGCCGGCAAATCAGCGACCGCGTCGACGACTTTTTCACCGGCGCCGGATTTTCAGGTCGTTGGTAGCTTTTGGACGATTGACATTGGCGGGACGAGATCGGGCGAATAGGCCTCGGAGGCCGCGGGATTACAGCGTGTAGTCCGGATGTTTGCTTCCGTCGGCCTCGCCGTGCATGAAGCGGAGGTAGGCGCGCGAGATTTCGCCGCGGCGTACGATACCGATGACTCGTGGCACCTCGCCGTCGTCAACAAGCGGTAATTCCGGCTGATCGTTTTCCACGAACAGTTCCAGGGCGTGGTCGAGCGAATCTCGCGATTTGAGCGGTGCCACGTCGCTACGCATCAAGTCATTCGCGACAATCAGCGCGTCGATGTGCGGCGACTGTGAAGCCAGATGCACTTCTTCCATGCTGACGATGCCTAGAAAGTGCCCCTCGACGTCGGTCACCGGCAGTACGTGAAAGCTGGAATTTCTGAACTGTTCGAGAATTCGTGGCAGACCGTCGCCGGGAGCGAGCGATGGAAAGTCCTGAGGCAACGACACGAACTGCCCCACACTCATTCCGCTGAGCACTTCGCGAACGTAATTTCCCTGGTGGGCCGGCGAACGGGCTCGACTGACCACCTGCGAACTGTAGATCGACAGCTCGTCGGAGAACAGGAACGCCAGGCTACAGACCCACAGCGTGGGCAGCAAGAGGTTGTAATTACCGGTCATTTCGCTGACCATCACCAGCGTCGAAAAGGGCGTCTTGGCGGCGGCGGCGAAGAAGCCCGCCATGCCGACGATCACGAAACTGGCCGGATGGGGCGCCAACTCCGGCCAGATGTGGTGCAGCACGATGCCCAACGCGCCACCGCCACAGCCGCCGATGACCATCGAGGGGCCGAACACGCCGCCGGAGCCTCCGCTGCCGATCGTCAGGGCCGTCGTCAAGATCTTGCCGATTGCGATCGCCAACAGCGCCGCGGCCAGACCGAGGCTTGCCTCACCGCTGGGGGCGATGTCCATCGCGTCCTGCAGGGCGCCATAACCAAACGAGAGCACCGACAACACCTCGGGTTGGCGGCCAAATACTACGTACAAACCGAGCGCCACCACGCCGCTGAGCCCGGCGCCAATGGCCGGCTTGAGCTTCCGCGGCACGCGCAGCCGCCGGAACAAGTACGTCAGCCAATAGAATGTCCGCGTGTAACACATCGCCAACACGATCATGAACAGGGCCAAAACCAGGTACGGCACCAGGGACAGAGGGTTGTCGAAGGTCAAGGCCGCGAGCAGTTCCGGCGGCAACGAAAAGAGCGGCGACCAGCCAAAGACCGCGCCGAACGTCGAGTACGCGGTGACGCTGGCGAGCCCGGCGGGAATGATCACTTCCGACTCGAAGTCGGGCGAGCTGTAGAGCACTTCGGAGGCAAACAAAGCGCCGGCCAACGGCGCGCGGAAGATCGCCGCCACACCCGCCCCCATGCCCGCCGCCATCAAAACGCGACGATCCGCGGCGCGAAGTCTCAGCGAGGTTCCAAGGTACGAGCCGAACCCGGCCCCGATCTGGGCAATGGGCCCTTCACGCCCACCGGAGCCGCCCGTACCCAACGTCAATGCGCTGGCGACGATCTTGACCAGCGGAACGCGGGGCCGGATGAGTCCCTGTCGACGATGATACGCCTCGATAGCGGCGTCCGTGCCGTGCCCTTCGGCCTCCGGTGCGAAACTGTAGACGATCCAGCCGCTGGCCAGGCCACCCACCATCGGTACAAGCAACAACAGCCAAGGTCGCAGCGGCGTTTGAGTATCGGACAGGAGAGGAGGCTCGCCGCCCGGGCTGTGCGGGCGGTAGCCGGCGACGCTGTCGAGCGCAACGTGCGATACGACCTGACAGGCCGAGAAAAACACGACCGCTCCCAAGCCGGCGATCACACCGACGAGCATCGCCAATCCCATCAGGCGCGCCTGCGATCGCACGCGCCGACGTCCGAGTTGCCACATCTCTGGAATCCATCGCAACGGGTGCGAAGGGACAGGCGCCGCGGTCGAAGGGTCAGACATGTTGCGCAAATCTCCGAGTTTCCATACGGCGGTGGCCCAGGGCGGCTTCCTTGTTTACAGCATATGGGAGAAAAACACCAGCCGCATCCCGGCCGGCGACTGAAAAGCGACCGACATCGGTGACAGGCCGACGATTGAAGCACGGGGCCAGGTGCCGAGCGCGAAACTCCTGAATTCGACAAACTTCGTCGCGGGTGCTAAGCTTCGCGATAGCTCGGCTTTTCCGGCGCGTCCCTTCGCCCAGCAGGGCGCGCGGGCCGAACCCGCCGAGCGTCACAGCGCCGCGCGAACGGCACCGCAAGCGTCTCCCGGACGAGGGGAAATCGAATTGGCCAAGCGCATTCTGTTTCAACCAAACGAGTACCGTGAACTCAATCCGTCGGAGCAGGGACTGCTGGAACTGGCCTACCAGAAAGCAATTGACGCCCTGCGACGGACCATCACGCCCATTGGTTTTTCCGCCTGTTCGCTGGCCGACAACACGGCGCACGGGACCGACGCGAACTATCGTTCGGTCTGGGCGCGCGATGGCGCGATGACGGTCATTTGGAGTCTGGATCTCGACGACGACGATTTCCGCGCCTGCCAGGCCGCCACGTTGCGCACACTCTGGGCGCGCCAATCGCTCAACGGCCAGATACCCGCCAATGTGAACCTCGACACCGGGCAGCCGGAGTACGCCGGCGTCGGCGGGATCGCCTCGATCGACAGCGGCCTTTGGGTCGTGGTGGCCACATGGCGACTCGCTGAACGGACGGGCGACTGGTCGCTGCTGACGGACCACGCCCATCAATTGCAGAGGGCGATGGACTGGCTCGGCGCGCACGACTCGAACAACTGCGGCATGCTCGAAGTGCCCGAGGCCGGCGACTGGACCGATCTCTTCGCGCGCAGTTATCACGTGCTCTACGACGAAGTGATGTGGTACCGTTGCCTGGTTTGTTACGGAAGGATCTTGCGGCAACTGGGTAACGACCAACGCGCCGCCGATTACGAGAAGTGGGCGGCGCACGTCGTCGGTGTGATCGTCGACAGCTTCTGGCCCAGCACGCGGCACGTCAAGCACACGTTCGCCGACGCGCAGTTTTCCTTGGGCGACGCTCGCTACCTCATGGCGCAAATATCGCCGTTCAGCTTCAGTTGGCGGTGCGACGTCTACGCCAATTTATTGGCCTATCTGTTCGACGTGGTGGATCGCGAAAGGGCGATGATGACTTTCCGCTTTCTATGGGGGGTGGGCGTCAACGAGCCCGGCCCGGCCAGGAACCTCTATCCGCCGGTGCAGGCCGGCGACCAGGAATGGCGAGATTACTTCGTGGTCAACCTGCTGAACTTGCCCAACCACTACCACAACGGCGGGGTTTGGCCCTTTATCGGCGGGCTCTGGGTACGTTACGTCCACAAGCTCGGCCTGCTGGATTTGGCCCGGCGCGAATTGGTCAAGCTGGCGCGTCTCTGCTCGCTGGGCGTGTCGCAGGAATGGGAGTTCAACGAATGGCACCATGCCGAGACGGGCCGTCCGATGGGCAAGGCGTTTCAGGCTTGGAGCGCCGCCAGTTTCGTTCAAGCGTGTCACGATCTGCACATCGATCCCGCCTCATCGCACCATTGACCTCCGTTATCCGCCTAGGCGCGGCCGAAAGGCCGCCCACGGAACTCCCGGGTCGAATTCCAGCAACTCAGGAAGTCGTAGACGTCGTCTTCCGCCGGATCCTCCGAGGGCGAGTCCGCCACGTTTTGCGAAGTTGCGACGGCTGACGTCGACCCGGCGGCGGGCCCCGCGTGTCGAAGGACAGCCCCAGGGCTCGACTCTTCCGCCGGCCCGGTTCGCGGCGATTTGGTAACGAGAAGTAGAATGGCGCAGCCGATGAACGCACTGCAGACTGAGCCCACCAGGACGCCGACCTTTCCCGCCTCGATCAGTTCGCCGTCCAACCCCAAGTTCGCGATGAACAGCGACATCGTGAAACCGATCCCGCCTAGGCAACCCGCGCCGCACAAAACGCTCCAAGTGACCCCGGCCGGCAACCGCGCCAGGCCGAAGCGCACCGCCAGCCAACTGAATGCGACGATTCCGATCGGTTTACCCAGAATCAGTCTTGGTTTAGTTGGTGTCATGGCCACGTCAGTTCAGAATATGGTTACCCATGATGTTGGCGATGGTCCATGCCGCAATCGCTACCGCGGCAAAGGTCCGCACGAATCTCGGAAAAGTTGCGATCGTGGAAGGTTCACCGAAACTGTCGCGTCCTTCCCCGGACTTGAGTTCAGACCATCGCGCCATCAGTATCATTCCCACAACGCCGAAAAAAATGGCGTCTAGGCGAGTGAGCCAGCCGTCTCCAGCCGACGCGATTTTGAGGCCGATGATGACCAACGTCGCCGGTCCGATAAGCATCCATGTAAGTCTGGCAACCAGCAGGCGTAAACTGCTCGTACCATGTTCAGTGGGCGAATTCATATCCGATTTCCTTCATTAGGAACGTGCCGTCGAGGTCGCTTACAAGCAAGCTTCTGTTTTCCACGGTTCATCTTCCTTGCGATCGGTCCATTCCAACTAGGCTGCGCCCAATGCGTCGCCAGGCAGGGGAAGGCGATCAAGGCCGTGCAAGACCTCGAGCACCTCTTGGCTGATTCCGGACCACGTGAACCGGGCGCGGGCACGCTGCGAGCCGTACTTGGCAAGCTGGTCCGCCACTCGCGGATAGCGCAGCACCTGGCACAAGGCATGGCCGAAGGCCTCCGCGTCGAATGGGTCCGCGTACAGGGCATCGAGCCCGAACGTGATCTGCTCCCAGAGTCCGACTTCGGTGGTCACCACCGTCGGCGTGCCACAGGCCATGGCCTCGACGGCGGCCATCCCAAATGGCTCGTAGCGGCTGCTCAGGGCAAACACGTCGGCGGCGCGGTAATAGTTGGGTAGCAAATCATCGGGAATGTAATCGCGGAACAACACGCGCTCGGCGATGCCCAGCTCGGCCGCCAGACGCCTCAGCGCCGACAACTGCCCCAACTCGTCGTCGTTGAGGCGCGTGGAACCCACGGCGAGCAGCAAGCGGGCACCGGGCACGCGTTCGAAAACCCGCGTGGCGGACCGCAGCAGCAAATCGTAGCCCTTGTTCCGCGCCAAGCGGCCCAGCGCCAGCACGATCGGCCCTTCAGCGTCCAACGCGAGCTTGAGGGCCTGTCGCGTCGCCAAGGAGACGGGATAGAAGCGGGTGTCGTCGTAACCGGGGGGGATGACGCGGATCTTGTCTCGCGGCACGTCGTACTCGCCGTCCGACAGCACTTCGCGTTGTTGCGGCGTGGTTGCGACCAGCACGTCGCACTCATCGTAAACCGCCTTTTCGTCGCGGATGCGGCGGCGAAAGTTGTAGCGCCGCTCCATCTCCTCCGGGGCGAGCTGCATGTTATCGCGTTTCCAAGCGCCGATCGAGTGCGGCGTGTGGACGTGCGGCACGCGCAGCCAATGGGCGAGCGACCGTCCGGCCAGGCCGCCGTCCCAGTAATGGCTGTTGATGAACTCGTAACGCAATTGGTTTTGCCGCACGTAGCGGATGACGCGCGCGACCCACTCGGGAATGTGCTCGCAAAGGTATTCCTTGGGAATGAACTCCTCGCCGCCGCAGGGAAATCTCACGACGCGGACGCGCTCGGTCACTAGTTCGGCGGCGGGCTGGGCCTCGAACTGACGAGTGAAAATGTCGACCCGAAAACCCATCCGGCCAAGGCACTTGGCCAGTTCCAGGACATAGACGACTTGTCCCCCCGTGTCGGGCTTGCCCAATTCCGGCTCGGCCGAGACGTAGCCGTGCGTGGAAATCATCATGATTCGAGGCAGAACGGCGTCTGACATATTGAACCTCCGACTGAATCGTCTCGCCGATTCCACAAGCTTGGGAGTGGCCGTGCGATCGCGGGCGCGCCGCGAACAAAGTGCGGTCGCCAGCGAGGGAATTCCGCCGAATAATCCCAATCAGCCGGCAATCCCAAAAAGCCGGCGAATCGAGAGAACGTGAAAGGAAGGTGAACCGACTAGGCGAAGAGCACGACGCCAAACCGGTGGCTCACCATCCGCCGCCGTTGGTGATGAACAGGCGGAGATACAACCCGTGCTCGGAGGTCGGGTTGACGTTGACGAGTTGACTGGTGGGTTCCGAGGTCATGATTAGGATTCTAGGGCCTGGACTTCCACATTGCAACCCCTCTTCCTGAACATTCCTGAACGCCCAAAGGTGAGCATCGTGACAATCCGACACGTCGGCAGTCGCAGTGTGCGGATTGACGGCTATTCGGGAGGGACCTATTTCATGTCGCCCAGCTTGCCGAGATCCTTTTTGCCGCCGATCAACAGCAGCAATTGGTCGTCGGTCAAGCGGAATTCGGCGTCGGGGTTCAAGGTCAGCTTGCCGGTCAGGTGGTCCTTGACGCCCACGAGCAGACAGCCGTAACGTCGCCTCAAGTCGGCCTCGCGCAGCGTACGACCCGACAGGCTCTGCGGCACCGCCATTTCGGCCAATTCGTTCTCGCTGTCGATCGTCAAGGCGGCGAGCACGTTCGGCCAAGTCATGCTATCGGCGAGTTGCACCGCCATTTCGGCCTCGGGAAACACTACGCGCTCGACGCCCAAGTGGTCGAGGATCTTTCCGTGCTCCGCACTGATGCCTTTGACCAGCACTCGCCGGGCGCCAAGCTCACGGGCATGCAACGCCGCGAGCAATGAAGGCTCGATGCTGTCTCCCAGGCTGATGAACACGGCTTGGGTCTGCGCCACAAGCAGGGCTTCGAGCGTCGCGCGGTCGGTGACGTTGGCCACGACGGCCTCGTGCAGCACTTGCTGAAGCTGCTCCACGCGTTTTTCGTTCATGTCGACGCCGGTCACTCGGCAGCCGTTGCGTGTCAGCCGCGTCGCCAGCGCCGTGCCGAACGAGCCCAAGCCAAGCACCAGAAACCGTTTGTCGCTCTTCATGCGGTCAACCTACCAGGATCTCGGCCGTTGGGTAGCCGAGCCGGTCGCTTGCTTCGACGCGCGCGACGGCGGCGAACACCGACAACGGCCCGAGGCGGCCAAGGAACATCAGGCCGACCAGGATCAGCTTGGCGGCCGGCGCTAGACCCGGCGTGATGCCCGTGCTGAGGCCCACGGTGCCCAACGCCGAACACACTTCGAACGCGGCATCGAGGAACACGTTTTCCGGCGCGTGGTGGGGCGCGTCGGCTTGCTCGACGAAAAGCAGGCCGGTCAGACCGACCGCGGCGACGAGGGCGAACAACAGCAGGGTGGCCGTGGCCCCGTCCACCGTCGCGTCGGCGATGGCCCGGTGAAACACGGTGGGCCGGCGCCGACCGCGGAACTTCGACCAGGCATGGCACCCCAGCACGGACAGAGTGGACACTTTGAAGCCGCCGGCCGTCGAGCAAGGCCCCCCGCCGACGAGCATCAGCACCATGAACACGAACAAGGTGGCATTGGTCAGTGAGGCCATGGGCACGGTTTCGAAGCCCGCTGTCCGCGTCGTCGTCGATTGGAAGGCCGCCACCAACAGCTTTTCGATCAGTGGCATGCCACGCAGGGCGTTGTTCCATTCCAACACGAGCACGGCCAGGGTGCCGCCGGCTAAGAGCACGAAGGTGCCGACCAACATCAGCCTGCAATGCGCGCTCAGCCGCGTCCGGCGCCCGCGGAACGCGTCGCGCAGGGCTTCGGCAAGTTCGCGGATCACCGGGAAGCCAAGCCCTCCCAAAACGATTAACCCCATGATGGTCAGGTTCACCGCCACATGGGCGCGGTCGGCAGCCAGACTGGCGTCGCGCAGAGAGAAGCCCGCGTTGCAAAACGCCGAAATCGCGTGAAAGCACGATTCCCAAACGCTCCACGTCGAAAGCCCTTCGCGGCAGCCCCAGGCCACGAGCAGCGCGCAGCCGGCGGCTTCGCAGGCCAGCACCATTCGCAGGATTTGCCACAGCGTTCGGCGCAGGTCTCGCCCTGCGCCGCCCAGGGTGTGCCGGACGATTTCCTTGTGGCGCAAGCTCTCACGGCCGCCCAGGCGGAGGACCACGAACGTGGTGACCGTCATGATGCCGATGCCCCCGACCTGGATCAGCGCGAGGACGACGGCCTGGCCGAAACCGGAGAATTCGTTGCCGGTGGAGCGGACCGTCAAGCCAGTCACGCAGGCGGCGCTGGCCGAGGTGAACAGGGCGTCGACGGTCGTCAGCGGCGTGGCGCCCTCGACGACGGCGAGCGGCAGCCGCATCAAGAGTGTGCCCACCGCGATCATGCCCGCGTACCACGCGAACGCGGCGCGGGCCGGATAACGCAGCAGCGAGCCGCTGAAACGAAGCATCGGTTTGGTTATGTTCCCGTGAGGCCCCTCGGCGAAGCGACGGTTTCGATCGCGCACGCGCGTCACGTTAGCCGTTTTATCGCCGATTGGCTACGCCTTGCGTCACGAATGCAAACCCGCTGATGATCATCTCAGGCGCGTTCCCCAAGGTTGCGTTCAGCATGCCGCCTAGGGTTGATGTGCTCCCCAACGGCAGCGGGGTGACGTCCATTTTCTACTTGACTGCCAGCACGACCTCGACTGGAACCCACATGCGCTTTATCGCCGTACGCTTGACGACGAGGCCGGCAGCCTCCAGCGCACGGCGAACGAAGATCGGCCGGCAATCCATGAGATTGGGGAAATGGCGGTGCGTCCACTCGAATACCCGAAGCACGGTTCCCGGCTTGCCTTCTTTCGACACCGCGACGACGACAATTCGTCCGCCCGGCCGTAGAACGCGGCGGCATTCGGCGAGTACGCGTGGAATTTCCGGCGTGTCGAACAGCTCCAGCGTAAAGCTTGTGAATATGGCGTCGAACGACGCCGCCTTGTAGGGCAATTTGGCAGCATCGCCGCAGCGGAGTTCAACTCGCTTGGCCAGGCCCGCTTGCTTGAGTGTCGCCAGGGCGAAGTCGCGCATTCGATCCGAAAGATCGATTCCATATACATGCCCCTTGGGACCGATTGCCTCATCGTAATCGGTCGTAAGCGCCCTGCCGCCGGGCTCATTAAATCCGTCCATAATTCCACTCTTGGATTCCGAGCTAAGAAGCTATCGCAAGGCCGCCGCGCGGGGGGAGTCGCGCGCCACGACGATTCACCCGGCCTTGCCTTGCAGGTAGCGAGCGGTGTTTCCGAGAAACTTCTGTCGGCACTGATCCATGCAGAAGAAATACGTATGGCCGTTCACCTCTTCCCGGGCGCCCGCGAGCAGCTTGTTGATTCTCGCTCCGCAAACCGGGTCGACCACGAGATTGTCATGCTGGTAGGCATCGGCCTCGGTGAGGCGGAAGTAGATGTCGACGAACTCCAGCAGCTTGCCGTCGACCCAGGCCGCGATCGTCTCGTCGTCGGGCTTCTCGACCGCAAAGTTCGCCTGGTCTCCTTTGTCGTACTCGAACAAGATCGGCAAGATCTCCAACGAATAGGCCACTACGCCCTTGATCACCGCTTCATCAGCCGAAACGCTGAACTCGACCTTGGTGCTGGCGGGGAACATGGCCGTATGGTCGAACACGCAGGCGGCGCGGCGCGGCCGCGCGGGATCGGACGGTTCCATGCGAGCATTGTCGAAACACCTGGTCAGACGTTCCAGCCGCGGCGTGATGATGGCGGTGATCAGCCGCCGCGCGAACGGATCGAAACGCTCGATGCGCAGTTCCCGGGCCGTCATGTTAGCCACGAACTTCGCCTTCCGCTCGCGCCGCTGTCCTTCGACGACGGCCAACTTGTCTCTTACGAGCTGTTCGAATTGATCGGGATCGTTCATCATCCATCTCCCTCATGGGTGCGAAATCACCTTCGCGCCCCGGTTGGCACCGCCAACTGGCAGAAAGGCGGCGCCACGCGCTATTGTAGCGCAATCTGTCGATAGTCAAGTATCGGGCGGTACTTGCTCCAGTGCTTCAGGGATGGGGCACCACGGTTCCCAGGGGGCGTGGCACACGAGCTCGCTCATGGGCCTGTACGTTCATGATTCTTCTCCCTTGGATTCAATCTGAATTCAATCTCTTGACCCGGATGGCGTTTCCACCCCGTTCTTCAGCCTCCGTGCCGTGCGTTGCCACGACCGCACTGCTGACGACCACTCCCCTTACAAGGTGGTCGCAAACGACGTGCCAGACTGGCCGCCGGGACCGATGCGGCGCGCGTTCTGCGAAGGCGCCGCGCCTCGAACTGTCGCGAAGCTGTTTTCGAACGCCTAACCGGGCGTTGCCGCACGCGTGCGTGCGGAAACGCGCGCCAATTTCATCGTTTCGTCGGGAACCTCGCTGGAATGGTCGCGATTCGCGAACGGCACGCAAAGTGCATTGCATGGTTCCCAAAGATTTCAACCTCACACCCGTAATAGGAGACCAGCCGTGCAAACGATCGTCGTCCGACAGCCATCAACAAGGAGTTGCTCAGTCATGAAACGCGGCATGAAGTACCAATTGCCGTTCGTCGCCGCGGCCCTCGTGGCGGCGTCGCTGACGTTGGCGTTCGCCGGCGATGAGAAGCCGAAGGCGCGGCAAGCCGCCGCGAAGAGCAAGGCCCACCGAATCCACGCCAAGAGCAAGGCGCCGCAGGTCGACGCGAATGGCAAGGCGGAACAAGGCGGCGCGTACCATGTCGCGGCGGGCAAGACGTACAACATGCAAGCCCAGGACCACGCGCGGATGCTGCAGAAATACGCGGACCTCGGCGACAAGGTGCCGGGCGACGTCGTTCAAGACCATGCGGCCGCGATTCGCTTCAACACCAAAGGGGCCAAGAAATCGTTTGCGCGCTTGGCCGAGTCGGACCCGGACAAT
>Ga0307373_10008789_pt1 | contig 15277 bp, 15 predicted proteins | sample OX2MG_FD_202534 | JGI IMG/M metagenome (GOLD analysis project Ga0307373, IMG submission 202534) | Soil microbial communities from Risofladan, Vaasa, Finland - OX-2 | ecosystem: Environmental > Terrestrial > Soil > Coastal area > Acid sulfate soil | place: Finland: Risofladan, Vaasa | collected... | reverse complement strand
GATCGCGATCGCTCCAGGCGCCAATGCCGGAGCTAACCATTGGAGCCATCGGCCTGATCTGGGGGATGGTGCCGAGACCGGGAGTTGAACCCGGACGAGCTTGCGCTCACTGCCCCCTCAAAGCAGCGTGTCTACCATTTCACCACCTCGGCGCAGGCCCGATCTTAGCGAATGCCGGTACGGCGTGGTCGGGCGGCGGCAGGGCCAGGACGGCCGGGCAACCCATGAGCGGGGCTGGGGACGGTCATCGTGGCGCCGAGTGGGCGTGCTATCGTATTTCCTGTCTTCGGGGCAGGGTGAGAATCCCGACCGGCGGTCACAGCCCGCGAGCGGAGCCAGGTAGATGCCTGGCCGAGTAGGATCCGGCGCAATTCCGGAGCCGACAGTCAGAAGAGACAGGCCATCGGGTCTGCTCTTTGAGTCTGGATGGGAGAGGACGAACCTGGCGCGATGGAGGCCAGGCTCAGCTCCCTGCCCCATAAGCAGGGAGGCTCATGGCCGGAGCGGCGGACAACGAACCAGACCCCATGCGGCGGGCTCTGAGCCTGGCTGCCCGGGCGGACTTCGCCACCTCTCCCAATCCCATGGTGGGAGCTGTGGTCGTGAACGGGGGCGAGGTCGTCGGTGAGGGCTTCCACCACCGGGCCGGCCAGCCGCACGCGGAGGTGATCGCTCTGGAGCAAGCTGGTCCGCGGGCACGCGGTGCCGAGCTCTGGGTGAGCCTCGAGCCCTGCTGCACCACCGGCCGGACCGGACCCTGCACCAGGCGCGTGATCGACGCTGGGGTGGTCCGAGTCCACGTGGCCGTGGTTGATCCAAACCCGGCTGTTCGCGGCGCCGGTCTGGAGGAGCTGCGGCGGGCCGGGATTGAGGTGGTGGTGGGGGAGCGCAGTGAGGAGGCGGCTCGGTTGATCGAGTTCTACTCGGTATGGGTGCGCACCGGCCTCCCCTTCTTGACCCTGAAACTGGCGAGTAGTCTGGACGGAAAGGTGGCGACCGCCGGGGGTGACTCACAGTGGATCACCAGCGCCGAGGCCCGGGCCGACGGCCACCGGCTGCGCCACGCTCACGACGCCATCATGGTGGGGATCGGGACCGCCATCGCGGACGATCCTGAGCTCAGCGCCAGGCCGGAGCTGGAGCACCCCCGCCAGCCGTTGCGAGTGGTGCTCGACAGTAGGCTGCGCCTGGACCCGGGGGCCCGGCTGCTGCGCACGGGCAAGGCCAAGGTGGTGGTCGCCACCCTGACCGGTGCGGATGGCGAGCGCCGGCGCCGTCTGGAGACTGCCGGAGCCGAGGTGGTAGAGCTCCCCGCCGACGGTGCGGGGAGGGTGCCGCTCAGGGAACTGCTGGGGCGACTGGGCGGCCGGGGGATCATCAGTGTGCTGGTCGAGGGCGGGCCGACCCTGCTGGGGGCACTTCAGGCAGCGGGCCTGGGCGACCGGGTGGTCGCCTACCTGGCCCCCATCATCATCGGTGGCGCCGGCGCGCCTGGGCCCTTCGGGGGCGACGGAGTCGCCAGGCTGGAGAAGGCGTGGAGATGGCACTGGACCGAGGCGGCCAAGGTAGGGCCAGACCTGCGCCTGACCGCGGAGGTGTGAGGTTGTTCGCTGGCATCGTCACCACCGTCGGCCGGGTCCAGGAGTTGCCCGAAGGGCTGCCCGGGCAGCTGGTCCTGGGCCACCCGATGGAATTGATTCCGGGCGCGATCGGCGACAGCCTGGCCGTGAACGGCTGCTGCCTCACCATCGTCGCGGCCCGCCCCGGACAGGTCTCTCTAGAGGTGATTCCGGAGACCCTGCGTCGGACGACGCTGGGCACCCTGGGCGTCGGAGACCCGGTGAACCTGGAGCCTGCCCTGCTGTTGCAGAGCTCGGTGGGCGGCCACCTGGTGAGCGGCCATGTCGACGCCACCGGCCGGATCATCGCCATCAGTCGGGAGCAGAATTCGCTTTGGCTGGAGGTTGAGGTCCCCGCCTCGGTGGCGCGCTACTGTGTGCCCCAGGGGTCGATCGCACTTGACGGCTGCTCGCTGACGCTGGTGACGGTGGAGGACCGGCCTCCCCATGGCGCCGTGGTCCGGGTCTCGCTCATTCCCCACACGGTGGCCCAAACGATCGCCGCTGACTACCTTCCCGGGGTGCTGGTGAACCTCGAGGCGGACCAGATCGCCAAGCTGGTGGAGCGCCTGCTCGGTCCCCACCTGGCCGGTCGGGGGCCGTTGGCTCCCGAGGGGGAGGGGAGGTGATGCGATCGTGCCGTTGACATCTGTGGACGACGCCGCCCGGGCCTTCGCCCAAGGCCAGTTCGTGATCATCATGGACGACGAGGAGCGGGAGAACGAGGGCGACCTTTGCGTCGCGGCTCAGAGCGTGACCACCGAACAGGTCAACTTCATGATGCGAGAGGCCCGTGGTCTGATCTGCGCGGCAATGGAGGGCGACCGGCTCGATCAGCTCGACCTGCCCCCCATGCTCGACCACAACACCTCCCGCTTCAGCACCGCCTTCGCGGTCTCGGTGGATGCGGCGGCGCCCGAGGTCACGACCGGGATCAGCGCCGGAGACCGGGCCCTAACCCTCCGCGCGCTGGCGGATCCCGAGTTCCAGGCGACCGAATTCGTCCGGCCCGGGCACGTATTTCCCCTGCGAGCCAAGCCCGGAGGGGTGCTGGTGCGCGCGGGCCACACCGAGGCCGTGGTGGATCTGGCCAAGCTGGCGGGCATGACCCCTGCCGGGGTCCTTTGCGAGATCGCCAGTAAGGATGGCAGCATGGCGCGGCGGCCGGAGCTGGAACGTTTCAGTCGCCGTCACCACATCCCGATCATCACCATCACAGATCTGATCGCTCACCGCCGCCACCGCGAGCGGTTGTTGGACCGTGGTCCGGAGACCAGCATCCCCACTGAGTCCGGGCCATGGCGGGCGATCGGCTTCTCGGACCGGATCACCGGCGCTGTGCACCTGGCGTTGTTTCTGGGCGCGCTGCCTTTGCCTGAGCCGGTCTTGGTCAGAGTCCACAGCGAGTGCCTGACAGGTGACGTGTTCGGCTCCCTGCGTTGCGACTGTCAGGCTCAGCTGCACCAGGCGATGGGGGAGATTGCCAAGGCGGGGACCGGCCTCATCGTCTATCTGCGCCAGGAGGGCAGGGGCATCGGCTTGATGGACAAGCTGCGCGCCTACGCGCTCCAGGACGAGGGGTTGGACACCGTCGAGGCCAATCTTCATCTGGGCCTACCCGCGGACAGCCGTGACTACCAGATCGGGAGTCAGATAATCGCCGACCTGGGCATTCACCGGCTGCGGGTGATCAGCAACAACCCGCGCAAGTACTACGGGCTTCAGGGCCATGGCCTGGAGATCGTCGATCGAGTCCCAATCGTGATTCCACCCAATCGCCACAACGCCCGTTATCTGGCCACCAAGCAGGAGAAGATGGGGCACCTGTTGGGTGACCCCAACACTGGCGCAGGAGATCCACTATGAAAGAGACCAAAGGGGTTCTGGATGGGCACGGCTTGAAGGTGTGCCTGGTGGCCGCCCGTTTCAACGAGACCGTGGTCACGCGACTGGTGGAGGGCGCGCACCGGGCTCTCCGCCAACACCAGGTCGGCGAGGACGACATCGAGGTGATCTGGGTGCCCGGGGCCTTCGAGATCGCGGTGGCGGCGGCTGAGCGACTGCAGCGGGGAGGGGTCGACGCGGTGGTGGCGTTGGGCGCCGTGATTCGGGGTGAGACCCCTCACTTCGAGTATGTCGCCCAGGCCGCCGCCTCTGGGATCGCCGAGCTGGGGGTGCGCCATCGGGTGGCCGTCGGTTTCGGGGTGCTGACGGTCAACACCGTGGAGCAGGCGGCCGAGCGGGCCGGGGGAAAGCTGGGAAACAAAGGCTGGGAGGCCACCTGTGCGGCGCTCGAGCTGGCCTCGGTGCTTCGCGCCATCCGGGCTGACGGCTGATCCTGCCGGAGTGTCCATCCGCGCGGGGGGCGCCGGCCAGCAGTCGCTCTGGGCACCTGGTAACGGCGGCGGGCCCGGCCCTGGCCGCGCAGCGAAGGCAGGTGTCAGGCGGTCAGATCAGGCCGACTTGGTGCTGGTGCGCAGGCAGCGGGTGCAGACCCGCATCTTCTGGGCCAAGCCGCCACCCTTGGGGGCGATGTGGGCGGTCACCAGGTTGGGCATGAACCGGCGCCGGGTGTGCACCTTGGAGTGGCTGACGTTGTTGCCCGCCACCGGGCCCTTGCCGCAGATCTCGCACCGCTTGGCCATGGCAACCTCAAGTGATCGATGAGTGGAGGAGCGCTGTCCTGGGACGGCCCCGAAGTATGATTCCGGCCGCAGTTTACCAGCCGGGACCGGGATCCGCGTCCGGGAGCTCGACCGTCGCGCCGCCACCAAGCATAGGCTGTTAGGTAATGCCAATCGCAAACCCGCTCATCCAAACCCATCCGCTCGGTTCCGTCGAGCTCTCCCCGCGGGTGGTCTCCGCGCTCGCCGCCAGAGTCAGCGCGGAGTGCTACGGGGTGGCGGGGATGGCGGCGCGCGGACTTCGAGATGGCATCGCCGAGCTTCTGAACCGGGAGAATGTCGAGCGCGGCATCGAACTCCGGATCGAGGACCAGGGCATCGGGGTCGACCTCTTCATCGTGGTGGAGCACGGAGTCAGAATTCTGGAGGTGGCCCACAACCTAATGAGTGCAGTGGGGTACAGCCTGCACCACAACCTGGGCGTCAGGGTGCTCGAGGTGAACGTCAACGTGCAGGGGATCCGCCCTCCCCAGTCACCCTATGGAATGGCCTAGGGTGGCCACGGTAGCGGTTCCGGACACGGTCACCGGGGCTGGCCTGAGGCTCGGTCTCGCCCGCGCTTTGGAACGGCTGGCGCAGCAGCGAGATCGCATCAACGATCTGAATGTCTTCCCGGTCCCGGATGGGGACACCGGGACCAACATGCATCTGACCCTGGCGGCGGCGCTGGCCGAGGCCAACCTGCTCCCGGCCCAGGCCCCGGTGGCCCAGGTCGCGCAGGCGGTCGCTCACGGCTCCCTGATGGGGGCGCGGGGAAACTCCGGGGTCATCCTCTCCCAGATCTTGCGGGGCGTGGCTGGCGGCTGCTCCCACCAGGATCAGATTGGCCCAGAGGTGCTGGCCCGCTGCCTGCGGGAAGGTGCCGAGGTGGCCTACCGGGCAGTCAAGAGGCCGGTCGAGGGCACCATCCTCTCGGTGGTGAAGGACGCTGCCGCGGCGGCGGAGCGAGCAGCGGCCGAAGGCAAGACCACGGCCGAGGTTCTGCAAGCTGCCGTCGGCGAGGCCTGGAGCGCGGTGGAGCGCAGCCGGGAGCTGCTGGACGTGCTGCGTCAAGCCGGAGTCGTCGATGCCGGTGGCTTCGGATTGGCGGTCATCTTCTCCGCGCTGGTGGAGGTGATGATCGGCTCCGACGACATCGAGGTGCCGGCCCTGTCTCGCGCCGGTTCGAACGGCGCCCGACCCGGGCCCCTGGGAGTGCTGGCGACGGACGCCCCGGCGAGTGGATTCGGTTATTGCACCGAATTCAGCCTGGTCGGATCTGAGCTCGATCCCATGGAGGTGCGAGCGAGGCTGGGCAGCGAGGCCGAGGACGACTCCGCTCTGGTGGTGGGGGACCCGGGCCTCATGCACGTGCACATTCACACCCAGGAGCCATGGGAGGTACTGACGCGGGCGGCGGAGCTGGGCAAGATCGAGCGCCTGAAGGTCGAGGACATGACCACCCAGCACCACGAGGCCCGCCTTCGGGTCGGCGCGGGGAATTCCCACGAGGGGAGGCTGGCGCTGGGAGTGGTGGTGGTGGCTCCCGGTTTCGGCTTCCACCAGCTCCTGCTCGGGCTCGGGGCGGCAGCGGTGGTCGAGGGGGGCCAGGGGATGAACCCCTCCACCGAGGATCTGCTCAAGGGGATCGAGCAGGCCCAGGCCACCCAGGTGCTCCTGCTGCCCAATAACCCCAACTTGATCCTGGGCGCCGAGCAGGCAGCCCGGGTCAGCCGGCACGAGGTCAGCGTGGTGCCGTCGCGCAATCTCCCCCAGGGGGTCGCCGCGCTCTTGGCGTTCGACCCGGACGCCCGCTTGGAGGTCAATCGCCAACGGATGCAGAGGGCCATGGCGGAGGTCCACGCTGTCGAGGTCACCAAGGCGGTCCGGGCCAGCCAGTACCAGGGCGGCGCGATCGCCAAGGGGGATGTCATCGCGATCTTGGATGGGGAGCTGGTGGCGGCAGGACAGGATCTGGCGGAGGTCGTGCTGGCCGCGCTGTCCCAGCTGCGGGTGGACTCCCTGGAGGTGGTCACGCTCTACCGGGGCACCAGCGTCCAGGTGGGCGACAGTGAGCTCCTGGAGGCGACGATACGGGCGCGGTTCCCCAACCTTGAGGTGGAGCGTCACGACGGGGGCCAGGCCCTCTATGCGTACATAATCTCGGCCGAGTAGCCATGGCCATCAGGATCGTCACCGACAGCACTTGCGACCTGCCAGAGCAGGTCCGCCGCGCCGCCGGAGTGGTGACGGTGCCGCTCCGCCTGCACTTTCAAGACGAGGTCTTCCGGGATCGGGTCGACCTCAGCGACGCCGAGTTCGTGGCCCGGCTGGCGGCCGGCAAAGTGCCCCCCAGCACCTCCCAGCCACCGCCCGGGGAATTTGAGGCGGTCTACCGGGACCTGCTGCGCGAGCCCGGCGATGAGGTGATTTCGGTTCATATCGCCGCCGCGCTGAGCGGCACGGTCAGCTCTGCCAGCATCGCCGCGGGGGCGGTCGATCCCCGCCGGATCCACGTCGTGGACAGCAGGTCGGTCAGCCTGGGCACGGGTTTTCTGGTGCTGGAGGCGGTGGAGCGAGCCGCCCGGGGCGAGCCGGCGGCTGCGATCGTGGCCTACCTGGAAACCATGCCGCCGCGGGTGGGCATCATCGCCCTCCTTGACACCCTGCGCTTTCTGCTCCTGGGAGGGCGGATCGGCAAGGTGCGGGCGATGCTCGGAACCGCCCTGTCGATCAAGCCCCTGATCGCTCTGGGTCCGGACGGATCGGTGGTTCCCGTGGGCCGGGTGCGGAGCCGGTCCGCCGGCATCAAGCGGGTCGCCGAATTGCTGGCCGAGCACCGGCCCCTGGCCCGCTGCGGAGTCGTCTACGTGGGCGCCGATGACGACGCGCTGGCGCTGGCGGAGCAGACTCGGCGGACCTACCCCGATATGGACATTCTGCGGCAGCACGCCAGTCCGGTCCTGAGCACTCATGCCGGTCCGGGCACGCTCGCCTACTGCTACCTTGAGGCCAGCCGTTAGCCGACCAGGGGCCCGGGTGGCTGCGGGACCCGTCCCGTTGGTCGCAGCCACCACGGCCCCGGATCTGGACACCCCGCTGGCTCAGCTTCCCCGGATCTCCCAGGAGCGGCTGCAGGGGTTGCGGCGACTCCGGCTGGTCACGGTCCGGGACCTGCTCGGGCATCTGCCGCGACGGTACGACGACCAGCGCGAGCGGGTGAGCCTGGCCGAGCTGACGATCGGCCGGGCGGCCACCGTCGAGGTTGACCTGGTAGCGGTTCAGGCCCGGCGGAGCCGCCACCGTCACATGGAATTGCTCGAGGCCGAGGTCGGCGACCGGACTGGGACCGCGCACGTGATCTGGTTCAACCAGCCCCATCTCCGCCACCTGCTGCACCCGGGCGACCATGTGACCCTCCATGGCAAGGTGACCCGCAGCAAGCAGGGCGGCCTGCAGCTGCAGAATCCCGAGGTCGAGCGGGAGCACAAGTGGGAGGGGCAGCCCAAAGTCGGGGTCCTGGTCCCAACCTATCCCGAGACCGCCCATGTCACCTCGCGCTGGTTGCGCGCCCAGGTGGCCTCCCTGCTGCCCCTGGCGGAGGGGGTCGAGGAGACACTCCCGGAGGAGGTGCGAGACCGCGAGGGTCTGATGCCACTGCCGACAGCGCTGCGCCAGATGCACTTCCCCGACGACCAGGAGCATTTGGAGCTCGCCCAGGCCAGGTTCGGCTTCGAGGAGCTGTTCTATCCCCAGCTGGCGGCGCTCCTGGCCCGCCGGCAGCGGCTTTCCCGGACCGGCACCAGGAGCCCCTACGATGTGGCGCTGGCCCGCCAATTCGTGGCCGGACTGCCATTCAAGCTCACCGACGACCAGCGGAGGGCCGCTCACGAGATCCTCATAGACCTCGATCGGCCCTCCCCGATGAACCGACTGCTCCAGGGCGATGTGGGCTCGGGCAAGACGGTGGTCGCGGCCATGGCGGCGCGCATGGCGATCGCGGCCGGGCACCAGGTGGTGCTGATGGCGCCCACCGAGATCCTGGCTAGGCAGCATTTTCAGACCCTGTGTGACCTGCTCTCGCCGATCGGGATCTGGCCCCGATTGTTGGTGGGCAGCACCAAGGCCGCGGTGCGGCGGGAGATCATCGGCGGACTGGCCGCCGGCGCCGACAAGCTGGTGGTGGGCACCCACGCCCTGATCGAGGGTGAGGTGCAGTTCCCCGAGCTGGGCCTCTGCATCGTCGATGAGCAGCACCGCTTTGGGGTGGCCCAGCGCCTGCGGCTACGGGACAAGTCCGAGGTCAACCCGGACTTCCTCTCCATGACCGCCACCCCGATCCCCCGCTCGCTCAGCCTCACCCTCTACGGCGACCTCGACGTGAGCCAGATCCGGCACCTGCCCCCCGGGAGGAGACCGATCCAGACCCGACTGGTGGAGCCGGAGCAGCGCCAGCAGGCCTATGACTTCATTCGGACCGAGGTGGCCGCGGGCCGGCAGGGTTTCATCATCTGTCCCTTGATCGAGGACTCGCCCGCGGGGGAGGTGCGCTCCGCGACCGCGGAGTACGAACGATTGAGCACCGAGGTGCTGGCGGATCTCCGCCTCACCCTCATCCACGGCCGCCTCCCTGCCCGGGAGAAGGCGGAGCGGATGGACGCCTTCGCGGCCGGCCAGTTCGATCTGCTGGTGGCGACCAGCGTGATCGAGGTTGGGGTCGACATCCCCAACGCCACCGTGATCGGGATCGAGGATGCGGATCGCTTCGGCCTGGCGCAGTTGCACCAGTTCCGGGGCCGGGTCGGCAGAGGCGAGCACGACTCCCACTGCCTGCTCTTCGTCGGGGCCGCAGACCCGGGGGCCAGACGTCGCCTGGAGGCGCTCATCAGCCACCAGGATGGCTTTGCCTTGGCGGAGATCGACCTCCGGCTACGGGGCGCCGGGGACCCCTACGGCCTCCGCCAGCACGGCTTCCCCGAGATGCGAGTGGGAGACCTGTTGGATGACGGCCTGCGCGAACGCGCCCGGCGGGCGGCGGAGCTGGTGCTGGTGGCCGACCCCAAGCTCGCCGACCCGGTGTTGCGTCGGGGCATTCACGGGTATCAGGTCGTGTTCGAGTTCGACTGAGCGGCGGCCCCGTAGGGCGCGCCCGGTGCCGCCATCCGGGGCAAGCCGTTGACCCTGAGCGGCTCCAACCCAGATGACCGGTTCCGGACCTGGCGGCTGACACCACCTGAGGAGTTGGCCGGTGCTGCCCCGACCATCTCGGGAGCCACCGCTGAGCGCAGCCGACCTCCTCAGCCCGGCAGGGTCCAGTCGATGGTGGTCGGGCCATTGACTCCTGGCCGCAGTTGGGGGGCAGCCAGCCCACGCCGACAAGGACCGGCCCCGCGGGCGAAACCGGTTGCGGCCGGGCCTCGTTCCAGCTCAGGGGCCGGACAACCCCGGACCGTGTGCGCACAACTCGAGGCTACCTGCTTCTGCGCAAGTTAACGCTGATCGCGGCGCTGGTGGTGGTGCTGGCCGTGGCATTGGCCGCGCTCCAGTTGCTGCGCCCGCTGCCCCGGCTGGAGCTGGTGGCGGTCGGAGCGAGCGCGGTCACAGTTCCGGGCGCAGCTCCAGCGCTGCCGTGGCCCACCACGGGTGAGGCGGACGTGGCCGTAGCGGGAATAGGCACCGTGGGCTCGTCGGGGGGGGATCAGCCCGAGGCGATCGGCAGCCTGGCCAAGATCATGACCGCGCTGCTGGTCCTCAAGGCACGTCCACTGGGACCGGGCGCCTCGGGTCCGACCCTGACCATCACCAGCCAGGATGTCGCCACCTACCAGGCCGACCTGGCGGGGGGCCAGTCGGTGGTGGCGGTGGCTGCCGGGGAGCAGCTCAGTGAGCTCCAGCTCCTGCAAAGCCTGCTGCTCCCCTCGGGCAACAACATCGCCACCCTGCTGGCTGACTGGGACGCCGGAAGCCAGGGCGCCTTCGTCGCCGACATGAACCACATGGCCGCCCAGCTCGGTCTGGGGCATACCCATTACGCGGATGCCAGCGGGCTCTCCCCGGCCACCGTCAGCGACGCCCAGGACCAGACCAGGCTGGCCGAGGTGGCGATGGCCAACCGCCCCTTCGCCGGGATCGTGGCCATGCCCCAGGTCACCCTGCCGGTGGCCGGGGTCGCCTACAACGTCAACGGCCTGGTCACCCATGACGGAATCGTCGGAGTCAAGACCGGATCGACACCTCAGGCGGGGGGCTGCTATGTATTCTCCGCCGAAAGGGTGGTCGGGGGGCGCCCAGTCACCATCATCGGTGCGGTGCTCGGGCAGGGCGGCACCAGCATCCTCACCAGCGCGCTGGACGCCGGTGAGGCCCTGATCAACGCGACTTCGAGCGCGCTGACTGATCTGATCGTGGTGCCGACCGGCGGCGAGGTGGGGAGGGTCGCCTCCCCGTGGGGAGGCGGAGTGGCTCTCCAAGCCAACCGGGGCATCGCCCTGGTGGGCTGGCCCGGTCTGGTTTTTCACCTCCGGCTGGCGTCCCTCCGCCTGGGTAGCACCCTGCGCCGGGGAGTCAAGGTGGGCGGCCTCCAGGTCAGAGTGGGCGCCACCGTTGTGGCCCGAGAGGAGATCTCCAGCCCCGGAGCGATCACCGGGCCTTCCCTGCGGTGGCGCTTGACCATGCTCTGATACCGGTTGGGCGGGCTGCGGTGCCCCGGGCGCGGCCCGGCCCTGCCTGCCGCCCGTGCGATGCTATGCGCGTTGTCAGCACATCCGCGATCGGTTGCCAGAACCAGGGCCCGGAGCCGGGCCGTGCCAGGGGCCAGGCTCACCGGCGGGGAGGCGGCGGGCCGTCATCTCCTGACCCTGCCCGATCCGGGTCTGCGAGCAACCACCGGTTTGGTGCGGGCGGCCCTGGGCAACATCCTGGGAGAGCGCCTGGGGTCAGCTCGGGTGGTGGACCTCTTCGCCGGGGCCGGCAGCCTCGGGCTGGAGGCGCTGTCGCGGGGGGCGGCCTGGGCAACCTTTGTGGAGTTGCAGCGGGCGCATGCCGCAGTGATCCAGGCCAACCTGGAGATGCTGGGCTTCCAGGCCCGAGGCGAGGTGGTGGTGGCCGACGCCCTGGCCTGGGTCCGCCACCTGGAGCCCGCCCTCAGGGCCGCCGATGTGCTGGTCATGGACCCGCCCTACCGGGATCGCGGGCCGGAACTCTGCCAGGCGGTCCTGGCCCAGCTCGGGGTGGCGGCGGAGCAGCTGTCGGAGTGGGATCCCGTGGTGGTGGTGGAGCACCACCGGCAGCTGACGCTGCCAACCACCCCCGGGGCGCTAAATTGCGTGCGTACGGCTCGTTACGGCACCACCGAGCTCTCCTTCTACCAGAGGTCCACATGACAGCTGCGGTCTATCCCGGTAGCTTCGACCCCATCCACCAAGGCCACCTGGACGTGATCGAGCGGGCTGGGCACATCTTCGACCGGGTCGTGGTGGGGGTGCTTGACAACTCCCTCAAGGCGTGTCTCTTCAGCGCCGAGGAGCGGGCCCAGCTGGTGCGGGAGAGCCTGCCCCCCGGCAGTAACAACGTGGAGGTGGTGCACTTCTCCGGGCTGGCGGTGAGCTTCGCGGTATCTCAGCAGGCGGGCGTGATCGTGCGCGGGCTGCGGGCGGTGTCGGATCTCGACAGCGAATTCCAAATGGCGCTCATGAATCGGCGCCTCGAGCCCAGGGTGCACACTGTCTTCTTGACCACCGGGTTCGCCAACGTCTACCTGAGCTCCTCGCTGATCAAGGACGTCTGCGCCCACGGCGGCAGCATCGAGGGGCTGGTGGCTCCCAGCGTGGCGGAGGCGCTGCGGCGCAAACTGGCGCCGGGAGCGGATCCCCGTCTTGGGGGCGTTTGAGGAGGCAGGATGAGCGATATTTCCGACGAATTCGACCTTGAACCGGAGCCGGTGTCGATCATCGATCTGCTCGATCACCTGGAGTCCTTGGTGAACCAGAGTCGGCGGGTCCCGCTCACCCCCAACATCGTGGTCAACGAGGAGGACATCCTCGACGTCCTGGACCAGATCCGAGTGGGCATGCCCGAGGAGATCAAGGAGGCCCGCATGGTCCTGGAGACCCGCGACGCGCGCCTCCGGGAGGCGCAGGAGCAGGCTGAACAGACCCTCGCCGCGGCGCAGGAGCGGGCGGAGCGCCTCACCGACGATCATGAGGTGACCAGGAGAGCCGGAGCTGAGGCGGATGCCATTCTCACCGACGCCAGGGAACGGAGTCGCAAGATGCGGCGCGACGCCGACGACTACGCCCGAGAGCGCATGGAGGAGTTGGAGACCCAGCTATCGACCGCGCTCTCCCAGGTCCGGCGCGGAGTGGAGGCCCTGGAGGCGGGTCGGGAGGGAGCCTCCGACGACAAGCCCAAGGGTAGGGGCCGCCGGCGCTGAGCCATGCCGGTCGGTCCGCCTGTTAGACTCCCTTGACGTATGGCACTTCCCAAGGAACGAATCCCCAAGGCGCGTCGCGACCGGCGCCGGTCCCACCTCGCCCTTACGGCGCCATCGCTGGCGCCCTGCCCGCGTTGCCGGCAACCGCGTCGGCCCCACAAGGTCTGCGCCAACTGCGGGCATTACAAGGGGCGCGAGGTCATCGCGACTGAATAGCCCGGCACCTCGAGCCGGAGAGGGGGAGGACCTGGTCGACGGTTCGGTGGCGTTGGTTTTCCCGGGCCAGGGGGCGCAGGCGCCGGGCATGGGAGCGGAGCTGATCGGGGCGGGGCTCTCGCTGTCCCTACTGGATGTAGCTAGTGGGCAGGGGCTGGACCTCTCCAAGCTCTTGATCGACGGCACGGCCGACGACCTGCGCCCCACCCAGGTGGCCCAGCCCGCGCTGTACTACTGCGGGGTCGCCCTGGGGCGGCGGGTGCAGGACTTGGGCTTGCGTCCGCGGCTCGCCGCCGGCCACAGCCTGGGCGAGTACTGCGCCCTGGTGGTGGCCGGGGCGCTCGACGCCGAGGACGGCATGTGGCTGGTGCTGGAGCGCGGCAGGCTTATGGCAGCCGCCCCGGAGGGCACCATGGCCGCCGTCCTCGGCCTAGGTAAAGGAACGCTGAGCCAGATCTGCCAGGAGGCGTCCTCGGCCGGGGACTGTTGTGTGGTTGCCAATGACAACTGCCCTGGGCAGCTGGTGATCTCGGGTTCGCTGGAAGGGGTCAGGGTGGTGTCCGAGCGAGCCCTTGAGGAGGGTGCGCGCCGGGTCATCCCGCTCAGCGTGGGAGGGGCGTTCCATTCCCCGCTGATGGCGGAGGCGGCGCGCGAATTCGCGGCCGCAGTCGACGAGATCACGATTCGCGAGCCGGCCTTCCCGGTGGGCTCCGGGGCGCTGGGGCGGTTGGTGTCCAGCGCCGATGAGATCCGGCAGAGCCTGCGGGTCCAACTGGAGAGCCCGGTTCGATGGACCGAGGTGGTCATGGCGATGGCTGGCACTGGCACATTTTTGGAATGCGGCCCCGGCAACACCCTGGCGGCACTGATCCGGCGCACTCTGGAGGGTGTGACCGTGCTTCCCGTGGGATCCCCGGCGCAGGCGGAGGCAGCCATCGGGCTGGTGCTCGATGGCGCATCCCTAGCGGCGAGGCCATAAGGGGGACATCCTCCTCATAGAATGAACGCCAGGTTGCCCCGGTGCAGAACGCGAGCCGCGGCGCTCGCTTCCATTCCGCCCGTCCTGCGATGAAGTCCTTCGTTCGCCGGCTGGTGGGGGGCGGGCATTCCCAGGCGCCCCCGGAGGGGGCATCGGGTGAGCCCGGCCCCGTCCGGCGCGAGCTTGAGCCGGGGTCTGGTCGCGGAGGTGGTGCCGAAGGCTTTACCGTATTGCCCGGGGAGCGTCTGAGCGGGGCCGGGCCGGTGCTCAGGACGGCTTCCGACCTGGATCCAGCGCTAACTCAGGCAGGTTCGGATAGGCAAGTCGCGGAAACTTCGATGACAGCCCCGGCACAGCCGGACAGCACGGCGACCACAGGTCGTCTAACGAGGGGTAAAGATGGCAGACATGACTTGGGACAGCTTCCAGGCGATAGTCGTCGAACAGCTCGGCGTCGAAGCCGATCAGGTGACGCCGGAGGCGAACTTCGTGGAGGATCTCAACGCGGACTCGCTGGACCTGGTGGAACTGATCATGGCCTTCGAGGAGGCTTACGGGATGGAGATTCCGGACGAGGACGCGGAGAAGATACAGACAGTGGGACAGGCGTGGGACTACGTGAAGGAGCACTCGGACCTGGCCAGCTGACGGCCTCAGCGCCCGCCCCCGCCCGCCGCCGCCGGGCCGGGGCGGGAGCTGAGGATCTGGCTCAGCAGGCGGTGGAGGCGGAGCGTCGCCTGGACGACCTGCAGGAGCGCCTGGGGCTGCGTTTCAAGCGGCGGGAGCTGCTCCGCGAGGCCATGACCCACACCTCCTGGATCAACGAGCGAGGCGATCAAGGCCGGGACAACGAGCGCCTTGAGTACCTGGGCGACGCGGTCCTGGAGCTGGTGGCGGGAGAGTATCTCTTCAGCCGCTTCCCCAACTACGACGAGGGCCAGCTCACCCAGATGAGGTCGTCCCTGGTGAGCACGGTGGCCCTCGCCCGGCTGGGGGAGCAGCTCCTCCTGGGCGAGACCCTGCGCCTGGGTAGAGGGGCGGCCAAGTCAGGCGCGCGCCGCTTGACCTCCCTGCACGCCAACGCTTTCGAGGCGCTGGTGGGGGCCATCTTCCTGGACCAGGGATATCGCAAGGCCGGTAAGGTCTTCCTCTCCCGCATCGGCGACCTGAGCGCCTGGACCGACCCCAATTTCAAGGGCCGTATCCAGGCCCTGGCCCAGGAGCGCTATGGAGCCCCGCCTCAATACCAGACGGCGCCGGCCCCCGGCGACCCCAGGTCCAGGGTGTACGTGTCCCAGGTCTCGGTCGATGGCCATGGGCAGCTCGGGGAGGGGCGCGGTGGCACCAAGCAGGCAGCCGAGCAGGCGGC
>Ga0307373_10008787_pt1 | contig 15278 bp, 14 predicted proteins | sample OX2MG_FD_202534 | JGI IMG/M metagenome (GOLD analysis project Ga0307373, IMG submission 202534) | Soil microbial communities from Risofladan, Vaasa, Finland - OX-2 | ecosystem: Environmental > Terrestrial > Soil > Coastal area > Acid sulfate soil | place: Finland: Risofladan, Vaasa | collected... | reverse complement strand
CAGCGATTTGCGGCTGGAACCAGGCGGGCGTTTCGATACGCAGTTTCGCGTGGATTTCGATCCGGAGCGGAACCGTTTGACGGCGATCGGCTCGCTGGTGAAGATCCGGCCGTACCGTGAATCATTCTTGACGCTGGCTGATTTTTCGACGATCAACGTGCCGCCGATGTCGTCCGCAAATCCGGGAATCCTTTTGCCGCGGTCAAATCAAGTGCGGGCGCTGGTGGGCTATGGGAGCCTGAACCGGCGCGGATGGAACACGGCGCTGGGGTTCAGCTACGATGTGAGCCGGAGCTTGTTCCAGAGCCAAGTTGCGCAGCTTTCCTACAACGGCTCGTGTTGCGGAATTGGATTCGAATACAGGAGGCTGTCGCTGGGCGCGGTGCGAAACGAAAATCAATTTCGCATTGTCTTCTTGATTGCGAATCTTGGATCGTTTGGGAACTTGCGGCGGCAAGAGAATATTTTTTAAGGACGGAACGTGAGCAACCTCGACTACCTGACGATTTCCGAGGCGAGCAGGCTGCTGCGACAGAAGAAAGTCTCGCCCGTGGAGCTTACAAAAGCGGCGCTCGAACGAATCGAAGCGCTGAATCCGCGGCTGAACGTGTTCATTACCGTGACTGCCGAGCGCGCGTTGCGCGAAGCCCGCGCTGCGGAGCGCGAAATCGCGGGCGGGAAATATCGCGGTCCACTGCACGGGATTCCCATCACGTTGAAGGACAATATTTGCGCTGCAGGCGTGCGAACAACAGCGGGCTCGAAAATCCTCGGAGAATTTATTCCGCTGGCGGATGCGGACGTGGCGCGGAAACTTTCGCGCGCGGGCGCGGTGCTTCTCGGCAAAACGAATCTGCACGAATTTGCATACGGGGTTACGACGGAAAATCCGCATTATGGCCCGACGCGAAATCCGTGGAACCTGGAATGCATGCCGGGCGGTTCGAGCGGCGGTTCAGCGGCGGGCGTGGCCACCGGACTGGGATTTGCATCGGTGGGCACGGACACGGGAGGTTCAATACGCATTCCCGCCGCGCTGTGCGGGATTGTGGGGTTGAAGCCGAATTTCGAGCGCGTAAGTTGCGAAGGAATCGTTCCTCTGGCGGTGACTTTGGATCATGCGGGTCCGCTTGCGAGAACCGTGGCGGATGCCGCGATCATGCTCGACGCGATCTGCGAACACGAAGAGGCGCAGGGCGCTTTTTACAAAGCGGCGTGCGGGGGTTTGCAAAAGCGAGGGAAGAAAGCGCGGTTGCGGCTTGGCTGGCCGCGGGGATATTTTTTTGAGCGCGTGGACGTGGAGGTGAGACGCACGATCGAGGCGGCGGTGAAAGTTTTCGAGGAGCTGGGCGCGCAGATGGAAGAAGTGTCGTTGCCGCATATTGGAGAATCAGTTGAACCGAGCACGCAAATTGCGCTCGCGGAGGCGCTCGAATACCATGAAAGCCAGGGATATTTTCCGGCGCACGCGGCGGATTATGGTGAAGACGTGCGGAAGCGGCTGGAAATGGGGGGCGCCGTGCGCGCGGTCGATTATTTGAAGGCACAACAAGCGCGCGAGCAAGTGCGCGCCGATTTCCGCGAGGCATTTGAACGAGTGGACGCGATCATAGCGCCAACGGCGCCCGTTGCCGCGCCGCACATCGGAGAAGATTCGGTCAAGATCGGCGGCGAGTCGCAATCGGTGCGCGGAGCGTTGGTGCGGATGAACCGTCCCGCGAATTTTACGGGCTTCCCCGTGATTTCCGTGCCGTGCGGATTTACGCGGAGCGGATTGCCGATCGGGATGGCTTTGCATGGGGCGCAATGGGGCGAAGCGAAGCTGCTGCAAATCGCGGCAAGGTATGAAGGCGCGACCGAATGGCACGAGCGCCGTCCGATTTTACGTTGATTGCCGCCGGCGACTCTCGGTTGAGCCGCAAAAACAGGTCCGCGTTTCAATGATGTCCTGATGGGAATGCCATTTTACAATTTGCGTTCCGTATTTCGTTTTCCATGGGCAATGCGCCCGGATGCGAGGTTAGGCGCTGTCCAGCGTAGAAACCCCAAGCGCCGGTGACGATCCCCGCGAGAACGTCGGCTACGTAGTGGTAGCGTCCATAGACCGTCGAAACGCACATACACACGAAAAACGGTAGGCAAATCCAGAACAGCCAGCGGCGATAACGCCATGACGCAAGAATCGCGACGGTCGAACCGGCGACGTGCGCGGAAGGGAACGCCGCGCCGCGCACGAGGGCATAGCTTTCGAGCCAGTGGATGAGGTGGGTGCAAAAACCGCCGGAGAGCCGCACCGTTTCAAGCGACGCAAGCGAAAAGTGAGGGCTTTCGACAGGCAAGAGAACAGAAATGAAATAGACGGTGTAATGCGCGACGGCGGTCGAAACCATTACGGCCCAAAATGCGCGGCGGTCTTTGGCAGCGTAGAGCAAAGCGGGAAGGATGACTAGGTAGAGAAAATACGTCATGTAGGAGAACTGCATGAAATCGTTGAGCGCGGGAGAGGCGAATTGCGCGAGCCAGACCGAAGGATTCACGCCCGTGAGGGCATGATCGAAGGCGATGAAGTAACGGTTGAGCCAGAAAGGAAAAATGGCTTGGACGAGACCGTTCAGTTCTTCAAAAAGGAAAATGTAGAGTGGCAACGGATACCAGTGGCGCGCGAAGCGAAGAACCTTGACGCCGGGATTGTGCGCGAAAGCGATGGCGAGCGCGACGATGGCAGCGGCTACGGAACAGTGCGCGGAGAAAAGAATCGCGGGATGCGCGATATTTCCGTGGAAGATGACGATGACGGAAGTGACCCACGCGAGATAGGCGAGAGAAACCCACTCGAAGGCACCGCAGGAGCGGCGAGCTTCGGCGAAGAACGCAGCCAGCGCAAGTATGGATTGCGCATGAGTGAGGACATTATTCGCGGCATTTTCCGCAGTGTGGCGGGTCTCAAAGGCCGCGAGCGAGTTTCGAAAAAGGCTGATGGTCATACATTTGCTCCCTGGGAATTCATCGCGAAGAAAATTCCGTACAACAGTGAAACGGCTTTGGCGTTTCGTTGATTTCCGGCAGACCAGCTTGCGACTCGCGCCAGCGTAATGTGGGCCAGGCGCGCCGTCGCGCAAGTCGGTTGAGGCGATTCGAAGGATTCACTGCCGCCGGATACGCAACCGTTTCGAGCATGCGGAGATCCGAGAGGCTATTGCCGTAGGCGAAACTGCGCGCGAGGTCGAGGCAGTGCACCTCGGCGAGATGAACGATGGCACGCTGTTTTGCGGCGCCGCATATGTGATCGCCGGCAATTTCGCCAGTCCAGCAACCGTGGCGCGCGACGAGTTGCGTGGCGACAATCGTGAGCGGGGCCGGAAAATACCTGGTGATGAGTTGTGCGAGTGGAGCAGGAGCCCCGGTAATCAGGAAAATGTGATGGCCTTGCGAGAAATGAAATGCGAGGCGGCGAAGGCCGGCAGAGAAGAACTTCAGCGGACGCGATTCAAATCTCTTGGACCAGTTTTGGGCGGAACTCGCAGAGACTCCTGAAAAATAGGCCTTATTGGCTTTGACTTCAGCGCACGTATTTCCCGCCATGCGACTGAGAAGGCCCCCGGCGTAACTGGCGAATTGCACGCGCCCGATCAAACCGCGCGTGAGGAGATAAAAAATAAAGCGAAGTTCGAGCGAGGGCGGAGGCAGCAGCGTGCCGTCGAGGTCGAAGAAAGCTCCGATATTGCCGCTAGACTTCATCGGACGCCGCTCGTGATGATTTTGGAGGGTGCTGAAGATGCGGCAGAGAAATAGTGGCGGCCTTCCCAAAGAACGGGCACGGCGCGAATCAGGCAGAAAGCAACCGTCGCAAGGACGAGGGTTTCTGCGGCTGCGCGAACCCAAGCGACTTGCGCGGGAGATAAAGCAGCGGCTGGGAGCCGAATGAGGGTAAGCTCCACGCCAAGATAGCAAAAACAGAGACATTTCATGGTTCCGTAGGCTGCGCGGCTGACGCGCGATGCAACCAAGGCGCGTCCCCACCACGTTTGCAGCATGGAATTTGTGCCGAAACCCGCGCGTCCCGCACGCACGGCGAGGCTACGAAGAAAATCGGTCGAGGCGCCGCGAACGAAAAAAAGAACGGGCACCCAGAGAGAGACGAGGCCTGTCACGGCAAAAAAAGTGAAGAAGAGATTCTCGACGACGCGGTCGCCGAGGATGTCGAGTTGAGCGCCGAGAGGTGTGGAGAGTTTGCGGCGGCGGGCGAGATAACCGTCGAGAGCGTCGAGCGTGATGGCGGCGATGGTAAGTGCGAGAGCGGCGACGTCGCACCAAAAAGTGCGTGCGAAGAGCGCAACCGCGGCAAAGCCCATGAGGACTCGCAAGAGCGTGATTTGATTTGGTGTCATGTGTGCCTCGGGCGGCCATGATGCGTGCAGTGGCCGGCGATGGTGTGTGAAGCAGGAGAGAAACCAAATCGTGGGGCGGGCGCAGGCGGAGCGTTTCTTGCTGATTCTTGGCTGGTTACGAAATGAGGCCGCGCGACAATGGGGAACCCTCAAAGGGATTTAGTGAATGGTAGAAGCGGCAGCTGGAGGGTTTTTCTGGGCAGTATTTTTCTGTATTCTTTTTCTTGGTGGTTTTTTATGACGTTAGTATGGGCAGGCTAGCTTTGTAAGCATTTTAGGAAGTGTTCCGTCGAAAACGTTCCGGGGAATGCGTGCGGATTGCGGAGCGGTATGCGAAAATTGCGGAATCACCTGAAGCGTAGAGGCACGCGTGACATCCAATGGCAGAATGAAAAGCGTAGGCACATAAGATGAATGTGACCGTATTTACTGCGGTGCTGGCGGGACTGATCTCGTTTCTGTCGCCTTGCGTTTTGCCGCTGGTACCCGGATACATCTCAATGCTTTCGGGCATTGGCGTCGATCAGCTGCAGCAAGGAAAAGGATCACGCGGCGAATTACTGCGTTCGGCATTTGCGTTCGTAATTGGATTTTCGATTGTGTTCATCAGTTTTGGCGCTTCGGCGAGTGCGGTGGGAACGTTTCTGCTGCGCAACCGGAGCGAGCTGGCACCATTCGCAGGCGCGTTCATTTTGCTTTTCGGGCTGCATTTGATTGGAGTGCTGGCGAAGATTTCGGTGCGCGTTGGGTTAGTGATAGGCGCTTTGCTGGTGGCGGCTGGGATCGCGATGGCGTTCCTGCTGCAGACATTTCCCCGCGACTTCAGGCCGATTCACGTGTTTGCCATCGCGCTGATTTTTCTGCTGGGGCCGGCGATGACGCGTTGGCTGAATCGCGACGCGCACTTCCGCAACCTGGGGGGGCAGCCGGGCGTGGTGAGCGGATTTTTGATGGGATTCGCGTTCGCGTTTGGATGGACTCCGTGCATCGGACCGATTCTGGCGACCGTGCTGGCGCTGGCCGCGACGCAAGACACAGTGCTGAAGGGGATTTTGTTGCTTGCAGCGTACTCGGCGGGACTGGCGATTCCGTTTTTGCTGACGGCGGTGGGAATCGGGCAGTTTCTGAAGTTCTACAAAAGGTTCCGGCGGCATATTCACGTGGTGGAAATACTCAGCGGAGTGCTGCTGCTGGCGATTGGCGGGCTGATTTTTATGAACCGGCTGACGTGGCTTTCGGGTAAACTGACATTTCTGAATCGTTTTTCGCGTTAAGAGGAGATTGGATGAACGGGGCTATTTCGCGATGGGGCGCCGCAGGGATGGTGTTGGCGGTGTCTTCTTTAGTGTTTGCCGGGTGTAAAGGGATGGGCACCTCGGTGTCCGATGGGTCGAAGCCAACATTCATAACAAAGAGCGGGCCACCGAACGAACCGGACGTTACGTTTCCAGAATTGCAGGGCGGCGATTTGCCGCTGGCGAGTTTGAAAGGCAAAGTGGTGCTGGTGAATTTCTGGGCCACGTGGTGCGAGCCGTGCCAGATCGAAATTCCGTGGATGATTGGATTCCAGCAGAAATATGCGAGCCAGGGATTCACGATTTTGGGCGTGGCCATGGACGATGACGGCAAGAAAGTGGTGGATCCGTTCGTACAAAAGAGCCAATTTGACGTGGATGGGAAGAAGACGACAATGAGCTATCCCATCATGCTGGGAAACGAGGACATTGCGGAAAAATTTGGCGGGCTGATTGGATTGCCCACCAGCGTGCTTATTTCGCGCGACGGAAAAGTCGTGAAGCGGTTCATCGGATTAGTCAATCACGACCAATTGAAGGACGAAATCGAAAAGCAACTGGCGGCGCATTCGTAGGGTGAATTTTCATCCTCTGCCGGAGCAAGTTATCAAAACTATGTTGGACGAACGGGAATTTCAGAAAAAATACGAGGAAGTGTTCGAGCGTCTTCAAAAGAGGCTTTTGGCCGTGGGCGACGAGTGCGGATTTGAAGTCGAAGGCGGAAGCGGGAAGATCGAGATTTTATTCGAGGATGACGACGAGACGCGATTCGTGATCAGCCCGAATTCGCCGGTGCGGCAGATATGGATTTCGGCGCTGACGACGAGTTTCAAACTGGGGTGGTCAGAGGAAAAGAACGCGTTCGTGCTGGAGAAAACGGGCGAAAAGCTGGATGAAGTGATGAGCCGGATTCTGAGCCAGCAATTGGGCGCGGCGGTGACGGTGTGAAAATGCGAAAAGCAAAACGCGAACTTGTGCGTGGCTCGGCCCGCGCGGTGGTGTTGATTTGCTTTGGCTGGCTCGCGTGGGCGACGCCGCTGGCGGCACAGGACGTGCTGCCCACTGCTTCCTCCGTGGCGAGTCCGAAGACGTATGTATCGATGACGCCGGTGCCGCGCGGAAGCACGTTTGAAATCGGCGTGGTGGTGGGAATCATGCCCGGATTTCACATGAACGCGCACAAAGTGACCGACGCTTATTTGATTCCGACGAATTTGACGGCGAGACCACCAGCGGGAATCAAGGAATTACAGACGACGTACCCGGAAGGGATGAATCTAAAACTTTCATTTTTGGACAAGCCGCTCTCCGTTTACACAAAGCAATTCACCGTGCGCGCGGAATTTGCCGTGGCAGCGAATGCCGCGCTCGGAAAAAAAAATCTGCCATTTACGCTGCAATACCAAGCGTGCAATGACAGTGCCTGCCTGCCTCCGGTGAAGGTTCCGGTGATTGCGAAAATCGACGTGGCGCCAGCGGGAACGAAGACGCGCGCGATGTCGCCGGGTATTTTCAGCAGCAAGCCAAAGTAATTCTGCAGCAAATCGCAAAAAAAAACAGCTACCCAGAGAACGCGCCGCAGGTGCGTGTTGGCGAAATGTGTTCAGGGCGCGGCGACAAAAGGCAAGGCGCGGCGGAGACGCGCTATGACACGCGCCTTACCGACAACAAGCATGGTTTCAAAAAGAGGCGGAGCGACGGCGCGGCCAACGATGGCGACGCGAGTGGCATTGATCAGCAGACCGGCTTTGACGCCCTCCGCTTCGGCGAGAGCGCGAAGGGCGTGATCGCAGGCATCGTGATTCCAATCGGGCAGCGCATCCAGCGCGGCGGCGAGTTTGCCGAGCAAATCCGGCAGTTTTGGGTCCTTCCAGAATTTTTTGCGCGCTTCGGCGTCGTAATCGAAATCATCCGAAAAAAAAGCGCGCGCCCAGGTAGCAAAATCCGGAAGGAGACGCGTGCGCGGACGAAGAATGTCGACCGTATGTGCGAACCATTCATGTTCAGCGCCATCCCATTCTTCGCGCCAGAGGCGATGGCGCTGGAGTTCGGCTTTGACGTAGGGAAGAAGCTCGTCGATGGGAAGCTTCTGGAGATATTGGGAATTGAACCATTCGAGTTTGTCGCGATCGAAGATGCCGTTGGTGCGGCTGACTCCGGAAAGCGAAAAACGATCGATGAGGTCGGCAGTGCGGAGGAATTCTTCGTCGGAGCCGGTGGACCATCCGAGGAGCGTGAGGAAATTGCGGAAGGCTTCGGGGAGGAAACCTTCGTCGGCATAAGAAGTGACGCTGGTGGCGCCGTGACGTTTGGAGAGCCGCGTGCGATCGGGACCCAGAATCAGGGGAACGTGGGCGAAGACGGGAGGGGTTGAGCGCAGGGCCTCGTAGAGCAACGCTTGCTTGGGGGTGTTCGACAGATGATCGGCTCCGCGAATGATGTGGGTAATGCGCATGTCGATGTCGTCGACGACGACGCTGAGCTGATAGGTGGGCAATCCGGACGAACGCAAGAGAACGAAGTCCTCGATTTCATTGTTTTGGACTTCGCGCGGACCGAAAACGGCGTCTTCAAAGCGCGTGACGCCAGAGCGAGGAGAAGCGAAGCGAATCGCGTGCGTCAAACCCTGGCGATCCTTTTCCGCGCGCTCGGCGGGCGTTAAATCGCGGCAAGGACACGGAGGAACGCGCGCGGCTTTTTCCGCGCCCTCTTCTCCTTCGACGATGGCATCCGCGCCGGCATACTGGACTGCCTTGCAATAGCACGGGAAAGCAGCACCGTTCGCGAGAAGGCGCTCGGCGGCGGCGCGATACATTTCCAAGCGTTGTGACTGGAAGTACGGGCCCTCGTCCCAGGGAACGCCGAGCCAGCGGAGGCCTTCGAGAATTCCGTGGACGAGTTCGGGCTTGTTGCGCTCAACGTCGGTGTCTTCGATGCGCAGAATCATCGTGCCGCCTTCATGGCGCGCGAAAAGCCAGTTGAACAGGGCGGTGCGGGCGCCGCCTACGTGGAGATAGCCGGTTGGCGAGGGAGCGAAGCGGACGCGAGGTTTTGTGGTGGAGGGCATGGATGCTGGAGCCGAGATGAGCGCGTCCTTTCCTATTTGGGAAAACGTTTATCTTAACGGAATGAGGGGGCAAAATCGAGTCGGCGGGCGGAGGTGTCTGATTCGCGACACGGGGTGGAGGAATTCACTCTGAGTGTGCGGCGGAAATCTGGTAGGATGCTTTCGTTCCTCAGGGATTCCGGTCCGCAGCGCAAAACGAACCGGTGATTCAAGTCTGCTCGCAATGTGGCGCAGTAAGCAATCAAGCAGTGGACGTGTGCCCGTTCTGCGAGGCGGCTTTAGTGGTGCCGCAGGCCGCGCACGCGAGTCAGGCTCGCGCTGCCGCCTCCGCTGAAGAACCAGAATGGCGCCGCGAGGTTGCGCGCCGCTTGGAAGTTTACCGCTCGCGCCGCCATCCTCAAGAGGGGGAGGAAGAATCGCAGCCGATTCTGCCCTTCAGCCACAACAATTGTGCCAGCCACAACCATTCCAGCCATAGCGAGTCTGACGATGTGATCACGACGGCGACGGCTCCGCGGACGCTGGCGCGCCTTCGGCCCACGCAGCGGGTTGAAATTCACGTTTTGCAGCCGCAACTTGATTTTTCCGTGGTTGAAAATTATCGCCTACATCCGGGCGGTGCGGCGTTGCCAGTGGCCGAACTGTCGAATCGCCGGCTGGCGGGAACACTCGATGCGGCTATCGTGTGCGGCGTCTTCGTTGGCTTCCTTGGACTTTTCCGGTCGATGGGCGGGCAGCTGGGTTTCGTGCGCATGGATTTGGCGGTATATGCGGCGACGCTATTCTTGATTTATGCGATCTATTTCTGCCTGTTCACACTTTTTTCTGGCGCGACACCAGGGATGCACGTCCGCGGCCTCTCCGTGGTGGCACTCGACGGCACTTTCCCAGAGACGCGCCAGCTCCTGTGGCGCAGCTTCGGGTATTTGCTTTCTGGCGCGACCCTGATGCTGGGCTTCGTCTGGGCGCTGTGGGACGAAGAGCGGCTGACGTGGCAAGACCGCATCTCGCAAAGTTATATCTGTGCCGCCGCCGACGATCTTCCCAACGAATCATGAATGAGTAGCTAAGGCGCGCCTGCCTTCCCCAAATCTAAGACGGACGCGCAGCCATCCGCGCGTGGCCAGCGAGCATCGAAAGATACTAGGCGTGCCCTGATAGGCGCATGAATGGGCGCCCTGATGACGACTGATAAAGACGCCGTGGGATGCTATAATCCAAGCTTGATCAAATTGGCTGTTTGCTAGCGAAACGGCAAAGCACCGGGGACGGGAAAAACACATGAGTTCATTCTGGAAGAAAGTCGTCGTTGGACTGTCGCTGCTGATTTTTGCGTACGTCGCCGTCGGATACGTGAAGGGCAAGACGGGAGACGACAAGTCATACATCTCGCTGACTGTCTATAGCGAAGTGCTGCAGCGCATTCAGGACAACTACGTGGACCAGCCGGACATCCACAAAGTCACTTCCGGCGCGCTCCACGGACTTCTAGATTCCCTTGACCCGCAATCAAGCTATTTGAGCCCACTCGAGTACACGGACTACAAAGAAAAAGTTGCCGACAAATCAAAAGGCGGGGTCGGCGTAACCATCTCGAAGCGCTTCGGCTACGTGATCGTGGTCTCCATTCTTCCCGATAGTCCGGCGCAGAAGGCGGGGCTGCGCGATGGAGATCTGTTCGATTCGATTGCCGGCTTCTCGACCACGGAAATGTCCATAGGGCAGGCGCAGGTTTTGTTGACCGGCGAACCGGGGCAAACCGTGAAGGTGGATGTAATTCGGCGTGGCACGCAGCAACCATTCAGCGTGACCATGGCATACACTAAACTGCAGCCGCCGCACGTGCTTCAAGAGCAAATGCAAAAGGACATCGCCTACATTCGTGTTCCAGCGTTCGAGCCCAATACTACAAAACAAATTCGGGACAAACTGGTGGAATTCCAGCGCCAGGGCGCCAAGAAGCTGATTCTTGATTTGCGCGATTGCGCTTCAGGCCCCAGCAACGAAGGAGTCGATGCTGCACAGCTTTTCCTTTCTTCCGGCACAATTGCAACGCTTCGCGGCCAGACCATTGCGACGCAGACTTTCTCCGCCGACCCATCCAAAGCTGTTTGGAAAGGACCGATGACTGTGCTGATTTCGGGCGGGACCGCAGGACCGGCGGAGATTCTTGCCGCCGCGATCGCGGATAATCATCGCGGTGATACCGTCGGCGAGACCACGTTTGGCACGGCTTCGCAGCAAAACATAATCCCGCTGGACGATGGGGCCGCTCTGATCCTGACTGTTGCGAATTATTTCACGCCCAACGGCAAGTCCATTCCGAAGGAAGGCGTTGAGCCCACGGTGCAGGTGAATCCGCAGGCCGTGGACGATGTTGCGCAGCTCAACCAAGACCAGCTTGCGCCGCCGGCTCCGGGGCAGCTTCCGTCCGCGGATGATCCCGTGGTAAAACGGGCCATCGAAATTCTGCAGGCCCCCGCCGCTGCGCCGAAGGCCGCCTGACTTTCACGTGGCGGTGAAAAGCGAAGGGGTTCGACGTTGTTGTTTTTCTGGTGCTCCTCCGCGTTTCATTTTTTCCACACTTTTCCTGATGGTGGCGGTGCTGGCCGCCGGTTGTTTAAAAAAATCGCCGCACAGGTCTGAACTACGTTCAATCACGCGCGATCTGGTGGCTGCGGCACAGAAAGCGGCTGGTCGCGACGCTGAGATTGTCATCCGTCCGGAAATGGGTGGGCGCAATGGCGACCGCGCGCAGCTTGTTGCCGACAATATCTTCATCAACCTACCCGATGCCGCAAAAGCTCCCGCCGTGGAAGCTGCTCTCGACCGCGCCGCAGCGCGTTACCACTTGTCCCGGCGGGTTCCGCGCTCCAATTCGCCCGGGGTGATTCGCTTTGACTACTTACTGAATGGCCGCCGCACACAGTCGATTCACATCGCCATGCCGAATTCAGCAAACGCGAATCGTGCCGGCAAAAGTTTAGCAACCGCTCCACACCTGGCTATCATCATCGACGACCTGGGCAGCGATCTCGCGCCGGCCGAGGCGCTTCTGAAAATCCGATGCCCTCTCACGCTTTCCATTTTGCCGAGCCAGCCCCATTCGGCGGAAATTGCGGACGAGGCATTCCGCCGCGGCGATCAAGTGATGCTTCATCTTCCGATGGAATTCGAGGGCAACGCCGCAAAGCCGGAAGCCATCGAGCTGCGCGTGGGCATGGGCAGCGGTGACGTCGATCGTTTGCTTGTGCAGATGCTTGCGGCTGTCCCGCACGCGGTGGGCATAAATAATCACGAAGGCTCGCGCGCGACCGCCGATCCTGCGCTGATGGCTGACGTCATGGCCGTGCTTCGGCGGCGCAATCTTTTCTTCATCGACAGCCGCACCACCGCCGCCACGGTTGCATACGATGCCGCGCGCCAAGCTGGGGTGCGCGCCGCGTCACGCAACGTGTTCCTCGACGATGTCGAAACACGCGAAGCAATCCTCCGACAGCTCGACCTCGCCGAGCGAGACGCCGTAAATGACGGCTCCGCGATTGCGATAGGCCATCCGCATCCCGCGACAATCGCGGCGCTGGAGCAGGCGCTGCCGCAACTCAAAGCTCGCGGCGTGCGGCTGGTGTTTGCGTCAGCGCTGGTTCACTGAGGTAGACTTCGTTTTTGGGCAAGCGGTTCTCTTCAATTGAGAATTTCCGAAAGCAATACCATTACATGCTCAGCGATAGCGCCTGCCGAGGTGAGCGCGGGCGACTCCATGCCAATGAGCTGGACGACATTCGGGAATTGCGGATCGCGCTCAATAATAAAATCGGTTGGGTGATGACTGCCGGGCGGCGCGAGTTTCGCGCGAATGCCTGTGTACGCGGGCATCAAATCTTCAGCGCGAATTTCCGGCAGCAACGGCTGGGCCATGCGCACGAAATCCGCGACGGGCGGGCGGTTGCTCTCGTAATCATTCTTGTCCGCGATGTAATGCGCCGTGGGTCCGACGAGCACACCGCCCCACAGTGTTTTGGTCAAATGCACGCCGAGGCTCAAGCCCTCGGGATGCGGCAGGGGATACACCAAGCCGCGGACCAGGTCGCTGCGAGCGCGCACGATTTCGCAATACTCTCCACGGACGGGATAAATCCGGTGCTTCGCCATCTGTGAGCCCATCAGCGCGGCCACTTCATCCGCAAACAATCCGGCGCTGTTCACCAGGCAGCGCGTTTCGATTTCGCCCGCCGAACTTCTGACGCGAACCAGCTCGCCTTGCGCGTCGATTTTCTCGACCTTCGCATGCGTGACAATGTCCGCGTCCTGCTCGACGGCAATTCGCGCGTACGCCTTCACTAATTCCTCGCTCGCCACAATGCCAGTCGACGGCACGTCGATCGCCGCTGTTCCCGCAATGTGCGGCTCGCGCGCGCGAATCGCAGCGGCATCAATGATGCGCAGTCCTTCGACTCCGTTTGCGCGGCCACGCTCGATCAGTTCAGTGAGTTTTGGTTCTTGTTCGTGCGAGGTGGCGACAACGAGCTTGCGAGTATTACGGTGCGGGACACCGTGCGCGGCGCAAAACTGGTAGGTCAATTTGTTTCCGTGAACACACAGAGATGCCTTGAGCGAGCCAGGCGTGTAATACAGTCCGGAATGAATTACGCCGCTGTTTCGGGAGCTCGCGCCCATGCCGAGCTTCGGCATTTGTTCGAGAAGAAAAACGTCTGTCCACTTTGCGGAGGCGGCGCGCGCGATCGCGCATCCCACCACGCCGCCTCCGATGATTACGATGTTGGCCCGATCCATGGCAATGACCTGCGTGAATTCGCGTGAGCGATTGTGACGCGGAGTTCCCACCCTTCGCAAAGAGGCTCAGGATGGGGCACCCGTAAACGCCCTTCCGTCTGCCGTTGCGTCGCGGCGTTCACATCCGCTGTTCGCTGATCTTCGCGTTAATAATCGCCACCGGTGCCTTGAAATAGCGGCGTGAACGGTACCGATTTTGCTTCCGTTCCATCATGCACTGCGTAGGTCATGGGCTCGCCATTGCCGTAGGAAGACCACAGCGAGGCCGCACCGTACACGCCATCTTTATTCAGCGCGTAAAACTGGAGATCAAACATTTTCAGGCGCGACTTGTCGAAATCATAATTGTGGACGACGCGATGGAGCGCCTCCAGGCACGCATCGGTGGGCGACATTCCTTTGCGCATCATTTCGACGACGGTGTGGCCGCCCGCGATCTTGATGTCTTCCTCGCCGCGCCCGGTCGAGCCCGCGCCGCCGACATCCTGGTCGAGAAAAAGCCCGGCGCCAATGATGCACGAATCGCCGACGCGCCCGGAAATTTTCCAGGCAAGCCCAGAAGTCGTGGTCGTGCCCGACATTTCGCCCTTCTCGTTTATCGCCAGGCAATTGATTGTTCCAGTGGGCGGATGCGCGACGACCTGCTTGATCCACGGCGCCCAGGCTTGGCGTTCCGGCGTGTCGAGCAGTTCGGCGAGCTGCTTGTTGAAGTCTGGCGCGTCAAGGCCCGGACGCCAATCCTTCGAGGTTGCCGCCTTCCACGCGAGCCACGCAAGGCGCGACTTGTCGGTCAGCAAATTCATCGGCTCGAATCCCTGATCGATGGCGAACTGCGTGGCGCCGCGGCCAACGATGAAGGTGTGATTTGTGCGCTCCATAATGACGCGGGCTACTTTCGCGGGATTCTTGATTCTCTCGATCGCGCCGACCGCGCCGCAACGCCGCGTCGGTCCGTGCATTACGCAGGCGTCGAGTTGCACCACACCGTCTTCATTCGGCAATCCGCCGTAGCCGACCGAGTTGTCGTTCGGATCGTCTTCGACGGGCGTGACGACGGCAAGCACGGCGTCCATTGTGTCGCCCGTGGAGCGCAGCACGGCCATTCCGGCGTCGAGATGATGCAGCCCATTATGGGCGGAAATAATCGTTGGGCGCTTGCCCGTTGTCGGACCCGGCTGCCGCTTTGCTAATTCTTGCGGCTGCGCCGCTTCGCTGACGCTTGCGGGCAGAGTCGCGCCAAATACTTTGCCGGCGCCCGCGGCTACTCCTCCCGCCAGCGCTCCCACGCAAAATTTTCTTCGCGTTATATTTTCCATTTCATTCCTCGCGGCGAAATTGCGGTTTCGCGCGCAGCATATTCTTTCAGCGCATTTCCTTCAAGCGAAGACTTTCGCGTCATTTGGGGAACTCGCGTCACACGCCAGTATTGGGCCAGTTTGAATTTTGACTCTTTGTGCCACGATCAAGAAATCCAAACTGACCGCACTATCCACTCGCCTGGCGTATTGACAGTTGTGCTAATCGCGTACACAATCCGGCGCATTCGTCCTAATCGACCATGGTTCGCCTGGAAAATCTGACCAAAGAGTACGACCTGCCGCCGGTGAAGGGAAGTCCGGCGCAAGTGGTCGCCGCGGACCGCTTGAACCTTACCATTGGAGACGGTGAGATCTTCGGCTTCGTCGGCCCCAACGGCGCGGGCAAAACCACAACGCTGAAAATGATTTGCGGATT
>Ga0307373_10008786_pt1 | contig 15279 bp, 9 predicted proteins | sample OX2MG_FD_202534 | JGI IMG/M metagenome (GOLD analysis project Ga0307373, IMG submission 202534) | Soil microbial communities from Risofladan, Vaasa, Finland - OX-2 | ecosystem: Environmental > Terrestrial > Soil > Coastal area > Acid sulfate soil | place: Finland: Risofladan, Vaasa | collected... | reverse complement strand
AAATTAAAGAGTATTTTTTGCGCCTCAGTAAGTTCTCCTGTCGTATCTCCCGCTAAATCTTTTACTTTCTTGCTGTATTCTTTGTGAAGCTCATCGATTACTCTTTGATAATTTTCATCGAAACGCAAAACTGTCGGCGACTTCATGCCTTTTACGAGATTCGGAACGATTTGCGGAGCGTATTTGGCGATATTCTTCATCCGCAACTCCACTTCCTTAAGAGAGGCTCCGGTGCCGAATATGATATTAGAATCAACGTTTCCGGCATCGCTCTTCGAGAATTTCTCGAGCATTCTCTTCTGCGACTCCTCGATTAAATCTTGCGCATTCACCATATCCCCCTTCTTGTAGGTCGTCTTGTCGTTTTCGTCTTTAATGTCTTCGAGGACCGGCGCTTTCGCCCCGTTTTTCTTCCGATACCCTTCGGCTTCCGCATCGGCGGCGACTCGCGCCTGCTTTTCCGCTTCTTCCGGCGGGTACCCTTGCGACATCGCCTCGCTACGATTCCGCTGAAACGCTTCTTCGCGGACCTTTTCCTCGGGCCGTTCGCGCTTCACTGCCTCGGCGGCTTCCGCCGTAGCCTCCGGATGTCCTTTGCCTGCGGCAATCGCCGCATCATAAGCCTTGCTGCGAATGGCGTCTTCCTTGGCCCCTGATGCTTTCGCTTCCTGCGCAATCACCTTTTGTCCGCTGCGGAAATTGGCATCGCTGAAGAAAAGTTTATCCGCATCTTCCGCGGCCTTCTTAAGGCCGTTCAGGGCGACGAAACTTTCGTTATCGAGCCATTCCGTAACGGGCTTGCCATTCATAACATCGGTTGCCTTGAGCCTCTTTTCCCTGACGCCTTTGTCGATCACGGCGGCTATGAATTGATCGTTCCTGCTTCCCTGGGCCTGTAGCTTCGCGGTTTCCCAGTCCTTCGGCACATTTCTGCTCTCTTGGCTCACTATATCCTTATTGGAAGCCCGCTTTTCAATTGCGGCGCCCGCGAGCGATGCCCCGCGACGAGCGATACCACCGACCACGGGTATCTTGCCGAGGTCGATCTTTTTGCGACCGATATTGAAACGACCCAAATTGCCTTTTTGTAAATTCTCAGTGAGCTTATCGCCACCCATTCCCCTGTACGCCGCGCGCGCGCCTTTCTTTGTTTGCTTGCCCGCATATCCCTGCACGGCCGTGCCGGCGCTCTTCACCATCCCGAGCGCCACGTTCGCGCCCGTGATCGAGAGTGAATTCGCGGCGAAAAGCCCGCCGATCGCGAGGGCGAGGACGACCAGTTCACCGGGAATCGCCTGAAATGTGCTGGGGCTCGCTCCCGTCTGTGCCACTATTCCCGCTAGCGCGGCATTGCTTCCCGTGGCTCCCGCTGCTGCGGCATTTCCGGCATAAGCGCCATTGTTCGCCTGAGTAAGTATCGCGAGATAAAGGAAAAATACCGTAATCACGGGAAAGAAGGACCAGCGGATGAAAAGCTGCCACCATTTTCTGAAATTTCCGGAAAAGCCGGGAAAGATCCAGAGCAGCCAGGCGAAGGGCGCAAGGATAAGAAGGAAGGACAGATAGACATAACGGATCATCAAAAGCACCGCAAGCGCGAGAAACGTAAAAGCGATGACGCTTGTGAAAGCGATGGAGAAAATCATCCCAAAGATTGCCATGAACGTAGAGCTTATGGCAGTGTTTGCGTTTTGGAGACCAATGCCACCAAACTGAACAAGTGAAATGACCTTAGCCGCCTGATACGCGAGATTGATGAACGTATTCCAAGCGCTACTCCCCCCACTGCTCCCCGCCCCGGTTGCCGACGAAGCGGCGGTCGCGGGAGGCAAGTTGAATTTGTTCGGATTGAATGCATTTGTAAGGTTCGTCACGAATGCCTGGTTGGCGCAGCCGCTTACCGTACAAGTGACACCGGCACCCGCGGGGAACGGCGCCATGAAATACGTCGTCATCTGGCCGGCAAAATTGATGATGACGCCGCCGATCACGAGACTGAAGTTCACCATGATCGCCGCGACGATGAGCTTCCAGAGCATTTGCTTCACGCCATACGTTTCGTTGCGAAGAATCGTCGCAATCGCGATCACGATGATGCCCAACACGAAGCCGAGGTTCGCGATCGAGAGCGCCACACTCCAGCCGGACTGGACGATCGGCGAATTCACGATAGTGTCGTTGAAATTGAGCGCGAGTTGCGTAAGCCATGCGCCAACCTGTACAAACAGAGTGATTACGCTAACAATGAACGTCGTAATACCGAACAGTAGACAAGTGATTAAATTGCCGCTACCACTAATGGCACACTGGAGAAGGTTCAGGTTCGCGGTATTATTGGGGGTCGTGGCTGGCGCCGTAGGTAGCGCCGGCTGCAAACCGACGATCGACGGGTACACCGGGGTCGTCGGCAGTGAACCGACGCCGCTTTGCGCAAACGCATTCGGCGCGATCGCAAAGAACACTAACGCGATTGCGCATATCGCCGCGCCCCGTGCAAACATTTTTTTATGTCGATGAAAAAATATCATTGTATTAAATGCCTTTCACATACGCGCCGAGAAGACCGGTTCCTTTTGTTACCAACGCATTAATGACGGACGTCGTGAAGGAGGCCAAGATACCCGTGATATCGGTCGCGTTCACGATCAAGCTTTCCGGAGCGCCCAGTCCCGTGAAAAGCGAATTCGCGACCGCGGCGCCCGGCGTCGTGGGCTGCGGCTCATTGCCATCCGGACAGATGACGCCCTGGTACGGCGCGCTGCCATTGGAGCAGAGATATTGCCCCGAGAAACCTTGGCCGGCGCCGGACCGCCCCTTAATCCCATTCTGCGCCTCGTTTCCTTTCTGACCCACGATTTGGCTCGCGATAAACAAACTGCCGTAGTAGTTGTTGCTGGGGATGCCGCTCGCGCCGTACGCGAGCCAGCCGCCGTTTGAAAAATTGTTGTAAAAACTCTGGATATTGCCGACGACCTGCTGGAGGGTACAGGTATTTGTTGGATAAGCGAGACCACTATAATAAGAATTCAGCTGTAATTGAATGAGGTTTTGGAAGGGGGAACAGAGCCCGGGTACGATTTGGGAGATTGCGTACCCCGCCCCTTGATTGAGCGCGTTGCTGAAAAGATTTTTCCAATTCAACACGAACGAAGGCTTGCCGCCGCCCTGAATCCAAGATACGACCGCGGTCTGGAAATTATTGATGATCAGGTTTTTCAATATTTGCAACAAGATGCTGTTCACCACATTCAGAATCATCTGCGCCACGGTCGCCGTCGTTTCCGCTTCCGTGATCGGGTCGAAGACGATGCCGCCGAAACCGAATTGCGCATGCGCCGTCTGAACGCCCAGAATATAATTGATCGCCTCGGCGAGGCCTCCGGGATTTTTTGCGCCCGCGTCGGAGAGCATGCCGCCCTCCGCTTTTTTCGCTTCGTTCGTAAGATTTTTGATCGCGAGATTATATTTCGCTTCTTCCGCCTGCGCGATCATCGCATTTTTCAAAGGATCGTCATTCGAGTTCGCGAGAAGATTCAAATCGTTCTTCTCGTAAGTAAGCAGTTTGAGAAGCGCTTTGTGAAACGCGACGAGCGGCTGCGGAACGGGAACGGACTCGAGCGCCTGCACCGTATCGCCGATCGTACCCGCGAGAGGTGCCGCGTCATTCGTCGATTGTATATTATTTGCGTCCGCACTCGCGAGGTAAACACTCATGACCTTGCTCATATTCATCGCATACGCCGCAGTATCACTGCTTTGGGAATTACCGATCACGGAAATCGGCAGTGCATTCGCCTCGGCATCCCAGTCGGGGATCTTTATATTTTTGAAAGACGGGTTTTTAAAAAGGTTATTCGCAACGCTTGCGACAGTAGGGGCGGCAAGCATCTGGTTTTGCCCGTCCCCCGCGTCTTGGGGACCGGTAGGATTCGCCGCGACTAATTCGTGGGCAAGTATCTGTGAAGCGTCGTTCGTGAGGTTCGAAGTCGGCGTGAGCGGCGGAAGATCGGAGTTTGCTGTACCCGCAGAAGCTGTCGGAGCCGCAGATAATGCGTCCACGTTCGCGAGCGGCTCGACAAACGCATTCGCCGAAACGGCCGGCGCGCTTACGCCGTCCCCCGCAGAGACCCGAGCGGTATCGTTCTGCGATGCGGGAGCACTATTCGACATAATCCCCGAGAGCGCGAAAGCAGACGATGCCGCCATGGCGGCCAGAATCAAAAAGACGGTAACCAACTTCTTGAAATCAGGCATTTAACTAAAGTATAGCTTATTCATGTGTGGAGCGACTGTGTATAGCTTTTCTAAGCCTTGCGGCGCTTAGGCAGAATGAGGCGGCATTTTCTCGTCGTCTCACGGAAAGAGAGGGGAAAGGGCGTCGAAAACCGGCTAAAATGAGCCGGCAATCAGGGAAATCTCTTCTACCGAGAGGTCCTGCGGCCGTTTTTCGGGATCAATGCCGAGCGATTTCAATTTTTCCGCAATTTCTTCCTTGCCCACGCCCGCGCCGGCGTTTTTTGCCGCCACATTGTTCAAAATCGTTTTCCGCGGCTGGGCAAAAAGCATTCGCACCGCGCGATAATAATATTCGTCTTTTATTCTCGATTTTTTATCCTTTATCTTCAGCAGGATGATCGCCGACTCCACCTCGGGCGTCGGGGAAAAATCGTTTTTTCCGAGAAAGCCGACGATCTCCGGCTCGGCCCAGAATTGCACGCTCGCCGCAAGCCGGTTCATCCCCGTACCGACATTTTTTTTGGTGAGAGGATCCATGCGCGGAGGCATGGCCGTAATCCGCTCCGCGACTTCGCGTTGGATCGTGAACACGCACCGCGCGGGCTTCCGCTCGAGTTCGCCGATAATCCGGAGCAGGTGCCCGGTGATATAATAAGGGATATTGCCCACCAGTTCGTAAGCTCGTAAGCTCGTAAGCTCGTAAGTCAGTGCGGGAAGCATTTTTAAAACATCTCCATTAATAATTTCTACATTGCGTAGCTCGCGAGCCGCATAGCTTACGAGCTTACGAGCCAGTTCTTCGTCCTTCTCGATCGCAATAATGCGGCAATCTTTTTCCTTGCACGCTTCGAGGAGCGGGAAAGTAAGTTCCCCGTGCCCCGGCCCGATTTCCACGATCGTTTCGCCGACGCTCAATTCCAACGCGGCAACGATCTTTTCGATCGCCGAATTATTTTTTAAAAAATGCTGGCCGAGGCGTCGCATGGCTGAGTGTGGGTGAATGGTTACAAATTCGCGCAATTATATTTTTCGATTTCGCGGGCAGTATTTCCTTTTTCGAATTCGAATATCGTAGGCTTATCGAGAAGAAGCATCCGCACATCGGACGGATCCGCCGCGTAACGGCAGAAATATTTCGCGACATTTTTATACGTGTCCGGTTCCTGGTATGGTCCGCTCCGGAATTCATCCGCCGCCCATCGATCGAGATCGAGCTTCGCGATGCCGGATCCCGCGCCGGTTCCGATCGGGCTCGCGGGACCGAAATACTTCCACAATTCCGCCGGAAGCCGCGCTTCGAGGGAATCAACCGCGTAAATCTCGGCCTGGGCATAATTTCCCGAATAGATATTGAAGGAAAGCGGCGAATCCCAGAGATTTACGAGGCTTAAACCCGGCAATATCCCCAAAAAGGCAAGTATAACATAGTGGACGCCAAGCCGCGGGTTAAAGAGTATTTCTTTTGCGCCCGCCTCTTTTTCGTTGAAAAACAAGGTGAGAACGATTGCGACGGAACAGAGATTCCAGATCCAAGCACTCACATTTGAATCACCGCGAATAGGGCCGATGAGAAAAAAGATGGTGCCGTGCATACAAAGCGCCTCGATAAGCGCGAATTTCCTTGTTTTTTTAAAGAGAAGTTCTATGCCGATGCTCGCTTCGAGGATGGGGGCTATGACGCTTGCGGCGCGAAGAAATGCGCTGCCGAGAAACGGGAGGGTGATTGTGACCGGCAGGAGAAACCACGAAAGCTGGTCTCCGAAATACGGATTCACCTTTTGCACGCCGCTCCAGAAATAGATGCAGGCGACCGCAAGGCGGCAGCAATTCAGGATCGGTGAGGCAGCCCGATCGTCCCCTTTTTCCCAGGGATACCACGCGAGCGCGAGCAGGAGGAGAGAGTATTCGTAGAACGACGGATACATCCGCGTCCGATCTTCGAGGAAGAGAATTGCGATGAGGGCGAGCGATACGATAATATATTTTCGCGGTTTGTGAGCGACAACGGCAAGCACGAGAAAGAATATAAGCAAGGACGACAGGATATAATCGGCCCGGAAAGAAATTGCCGAAAAAATATTGAATGCGGGCATGAGCGGATAGAGCCGCCCGGCGATCCAGAGATCGTGCGCGACAAACATCCCAACAATGAAGGATACCGCCACAAGCGCCTTGAGCCACGTTATTCTTTTTACGCCATCCATAAAAATCATTGTACAATGGCGTTCCCGCTTCTCATATTAATCGATCCGGACATAGTCGAGTCCGTCATCCGACTCCTCGTCCTCCGCGGGCCGGACATGAAGCTCGATGAGATCCTGCGGAATTTCCGAGATGAACCGCGACGGAATATCGTAGAAGCTTATAAATAATTCTTTTCTCGCCCGCGTCATCGCGACGTACATAAGCCGCCGCTCTTCCTCGAGCTGCTCGTCGCGCTCGACGGAACGCCCATGCGGAAGCAATCCCTCGCTCACGCCCGCGATGAACACGCGATCGAACTCGAGTCCTTTCGCGAGATGGATCGTGGAGAGGTGGACAGGATCCGATATTTCGATATCTTGGAGTTTCGAACTCGGCGCATCCGTCGACTGGACGAGCGCGATATCCTGGAGTAAATCGCCAATGCTCGCGAAGCCCGAGGCAAACTTCAAAAGCTCCGCTACGTTCTCTTGCCGCTCGGCGTAATTCGCGAAATTGCGTTCCAAATATCCCAGGTAGTCCGTCGCCGCGATGAACGCGTGGATGAACTCAACCGGCGCCACGCGCCCATCCGCCGCAGCGGCGCAAATTTTACTTATTTCGACGAATTTTCCCATGGAAAAGTTCTTGTCGAGGCGCTCCCGACTCACGGAATCCGCGGGGTTCCCGGCGTATCTGAGGCCGGCCACAATGTCCTTGATTTCCTTGCGTTCGTAGAACTTCAGTCCTCCGAAAATGCGATAAGGAATCCCGCGCCGGATAAGCGCCTGCTCGATCGCCCGCGACTGGGCGTTCGTTCGGTAGAGCACCGCAATACTTAGCTCATTAGCTCGTTGGCTCTTTAGTTCGTTAGTGAATCCGTCGATTTTTGTCGTCTCTGGCAAACGAGCCAACGAGCTAACGAGCTTAAGAGCTTTACCAGCGATCCACTCCGCTTCGTCATCCTCATCCATAGCTTCGGCGACGACGATCTTCGCACCCGCTTCGTTCCTTGTCCACAGATTTTTCGGGCGCCGCGCAAGATTGTTTTTTGAAACTGCCGACGCCGCGGCGATGATGTTCCCGGTCGAGCGGTAATTTTCTTCGAGGAGCACAACCCGTGCGCCGGGCCAATCCCGTTCGAAATGCAAAAACGTTTCGAGGTTCGCATACCGCCAGCCATAAATAAGCTGTTCGTCGTCGCCGACAAAACTCGCGTTCCGGTGCACGCCCGCAAGAAGCTTGACCAACTCATACTGCGCGGGACTCACGTCTTGGTATTCGTCGACGAACAACGCGTCGAATTTATTCTGGTATTTCTGCAGAATGTCCGGATGCGCGCGGAACAGCGCGACCGGTTTTTCGATGAGATCGTCGAAGTCGAAAGCATTATTATCTTTGAGCGCTTTTTCGTACAACAAAAACGCCTTGAGTGCGAGCACGTCGGACGGATAGCGGGAGCGCTCAAGCTCCGCGAGCGATCCGCTTTTATTTTTGATCTCCGAAATTTTCTCGGCGATCTGCGTCGGTGTTCTCGTATCGCGCTTTTGTCTGCGATCCAGTGGGTCCTCCGATTCGCGACTTTTTTCCGGCGCAATTTTCTTCGCTATCTTTTTAATAAGGTCGAAAGAGTCGTGGCCATCGAAAATGGTAAAATTTTTCCTCCTGCCCAGATTATGGGCTTCGGCCCGCAAGATCCGGGCACCGAGGGAGTGGAAGGTGCATATTAACGGCTCGTAAGCTCGTAAGCTCGTAAGCTCGTACGATTTTTCGGCAGTGCTCGACTTGCGAGCTATGGGGCTTGCGAGCTTACGAACTCGCTCTTCCATCTCCTTCGCCGCCTTATTAGTGAACGTGATCGCGCAAATCCGTTCCGGAGCTACCCCCTCCTCTATAAAGTGGGCGAGTCTGGCGGTAAGGGTTTTTGTTTTACCCGTCCCGGCCCCGGCTACTATTAAAAGCGGCCCCCGCGATGCCTCGGAGGCCGCCTTTTGCCGGGGATTGAGCTGTGCACTATGCTTGTTTTGGTCTGATTGCATAAGGATTCAATGAAGGCATGGTGAAGTGGACTTGGGGGTTGGATATGCTACAGTCATTAAGTACCATTTTAAGCTTTCAAAATAAACCCCTAGGGTCAAACACCCCTCGGGGCATTGATTTTTCAGGGGTCCAAGGTTAGGAAACCCAATGAAAACGATACTTATAAAGCTTCTTGAGCTCATCCGATCGTCCGCAAATAGGACGAAAAAGCCATTAGGAATGGCGGTTTTTTTGACGGTGGGCCTTATTATCGCAAGTTTTTTCATTATTTCCAAGAAAACTGCTTCAGCCGGGGAACGGGGCGTACTTGGGGGGCCGCTAGACACAAGCAACCTTTCTTTGCCCGCATCCGATGATTTATCGACAAGCTTCGGTGCGGCGATGGGCGGCGAATTGCCCGACGCCGCAAACACTCCTGCCGGAGATACTTTGGCCGGTAACGTTATCCCGGGAAATGACCTGCTCGGAAGCGTGAGCGATCCCGGCCAGCCGATCGGCCCGGTATTCTCCCGCGACAGCCTCATCCCCTACGCGGTGCAGAAGGGCGACACGCTCTCCGGTATCGCCGAATATTTCGGCATTTCCCTTGATACGCTCGCGAATGCCAACCCCGACGTGAAAGCGCAGTTGATCAGGCCGGGAGACATATTGAATATTTTACCCACCTCGGGCGTTGTCTACCAGACAAAAAGCGGCGACACGCTTGAATCCGTCGCCAATTATTTCAATGTGCCGGCAAATAATATTCAGGAATTCAATAAATCGGTGAATTTCGGCACGCTCACCGCCGGCATTTCACTCGTAATCCCGGGCGGCAAAGCCGGACTTGCTTCATCGCACAGCTCTCTGCCCAATTTTAACGGCGATTTTATCATGCCGGCGAACGGATATAACTGGGGCACCCTCCATCCGCATAATGCCGTCGATATCGCCGCCTCCTGCGAAACGCCGGTCGTGGCATCGGCGGAAGGGCTCGTCGTACCCGATCCAAATTTCGGAAGCGGCGCGAGCGGCTGCCCGGCCGCCGACACGCCGAGTTCCTGTAACGGCGGCTACGGCAGGTTTGTACTCATCGAACACCCTTTTGGAAATAATATCGAAACGCGCTATGCGCACTTGGATAAAGTGCTCGTAAACATCGGTGATTACGTGCAACAAGGCCAGGAAGTCGGCACTATGGGACAAACCGGCGATGCTACCGGTTGCCACGTGCATTTCGAAGTGCTTGGAGCCCAAAATCCGTTTGCAAAGTGATCGTATTGTTTTCGCAACAGCCATTGCGAAAACAATACGATCATCCCGGAAACCGCGAAGTGGTTATCCGGGATCCACGCCGTTATCCTAATAAGTGCTGGGTGGAAAAATAATTTCCTATACTTCTTCCCGTAACCGGTAGCTGAATGCCTCCGCAAGATGCTCGGCGGAAACTTTTTCTTTTTCTTCAAGATCCGCAATCGTGCGGGCTGTTTTTAAAAGTCGGTAATAGCCGCGCGGTGAGAGGCGGGATTTATCGAGCGTGGACAAAAAATTTTCCGCTCCGCGGTCGAGCGAAATCATTTCTTCCGCCTGGCGCGAACTCATTTCGGCGTTCGTATGAATGCGCAAAGTTCGGAACCGATCCGCCTGGATCTCTCGCGCGCGTTCGACGCCGCGCTTGATCGCGGGATTCGCCGGCTCCATTTTTTTTGCCGCGCGCAAATCGGCGATATCCACCCGCTGCACCTTGATCTGAAGATCGATGCGATCGAGAAACGGCCCGGAGATCTTTTTTTGATAGCGGATCGCTTCGTATGGCGCGCAGCGGCATTCCTTTTCCGCATCGCCGAAATAGCCGCAGGGACACGGATTCATCGCGGCGATGAGCGTGAACTTCGCAGGAAAAATAAGGCTGCCTTTCGACCGCGCAATATGTACCGCGCCTGATTCCATGGGCTGCCGCAAGGCCTCAAGAATATTTTTCTGGAACTCCGGCAATTCGTCGAGAAAAAGGATGCCGCGGTGCGCAAGACTGATCTCTCCCGGCTTCGGATCCGTGCCGCCGCCGACGATTGCGGCGGCGGACGCCGTCTGGTGCGGCGCGCGGAACGGGCGGCGGCTCATGAGGCCGCCCGGCGCGATTCCCGCGGCGCTCCAGATTTTCGTGATCTCGATCGCTTCTTCGCGCGAAGGATCCGGTAAAATTCCCGCGAGCGCCTGGGCGAGCAAACTTTTCCCCACGCCGGGAGGCCCAACCATGAGCAAATTGTGCATTCCCGCGGCCGCGATCACGAGCGCTCGCTTCGCATTTTCCTGCGACCGGATCTCCGAAAAATCCGGCGTATCCGAACCGTGCGCCGCGATCGGAGCAAACACTGTCGGCGCGATGTCCGCGCGTTCTTCCAAAAAATCGACCGCGCCGCGAAGCGTTTCGACCGGGATCACTTTTATATTCTCCACCGCTGCCGCTTCATTTGCGTTCTCTCGCGGCAGAAAAAGATATGTAAAACCTTTTCGTGCGGCGATTTCCGCGATATTCAATGCGCCGCGCACCGGCCGCAGCCGCCCGTCGAGCGCAAGTTCGCCGATAAACACCTTGTCCGTTGCATCGAATTCCGCCATCTGTTCCGTGCCGCGGAGATAACCGAGCGCAATCGCCAGATCGTAGTGCGATCCATTTTTCTTCACGTCTGCGGGCGCAAGGTTCACGGTGATCTTCCGATTCTCGCGGTTCGGCGGCTTCACGCCGGAATTCTTGAGCGCGGAATTCACCCGCTCCTTCGCTTCATTGAGCGCTTTGTCGGCGAGACCGACGATATTGAAAACATGCAGGCCGACATTCAGATCGACCTCGACCTCGATAAGCTTCGCATGCACGCCCTCGAGCTCCGCCGAATACACCCGCGCAGGATTTTTCATTTCTCCATCTTACACGATGGAGATAAAATTTTTATAAAGCGATTCTTGACACGAGTAACGGCTTACTCATGTCGAGAATCGTCCCGGTAAAAGCCGGGGTTTATGCTTCCGAAAGAATTAATACCGAAGCATGGATCTCGAACCAAGTTCAGGATGACGGAAGAAGTCCCGGATCGGCACATCCAGCAAGCCAAAACCTTATCGCCCGAATGCTTTCTTACAATTCTTGCACAGCCTCGATTCCGGAGAAGCGGCCAGGACTTCTTTCTCAATCTCCCCGCTGCACTTTTCACAAATACCATACTTCCCTGCTTTTATTTTCTCGATCGCCGAATCAACCTCAACGATCTGCCCCTTTAGCCCCTGGCCTGCGGCAAGCTGATTATCGAATGCCTCGGTTTCGTTCTTTTCCTCGTCAAAGTCATCGACATCGCTTCCAAAGTCTTCCGGCGTCTCATCTTTTTCAAGCTCACCCAAAAGCTCCTGGCGCTTCTTCTCGAGTTGTTTTTTATATTCTTCTATGTGTTTACTGTCCATGGATATGTTGCTTATAAGGTTATTGGTTAGCCGGTGCAACGTCAATAGATGCCCGCGATAACCGACTTTAGAATTTATTGATATTCGGCGGATATAATGTACGAATACCCCGGAAACCAAATAATCCGGCAATCCGGCAATTCTATGGCAAAACACCCTCTATGGGTTTAAATAGGAGAAAATTCGTTAAATATGCATTTTGACAAACTTTTTTGTTTGTTTATCAGCATGCTTAATAAATTGAAAAAACCCATTTTCCTTATAAAACCTATGCCTACTGTAAAACAATGTAATTCGACAAACAATTCTTATAGGATTTAAGCGTTTTTACTGATTGTTTGTCGACAAACACTAGCCATGGGAGGTAAAACTACCAACTCAATAGTGGGGGCGCTCGGGGAGGATATCGCCTGCCGATATATAAAATCGAAGCGTTATACGGTTTTATATAGGAATCATAGGCAGGGATGGGATGAAATTGATATCATTTCCCGATCGCTGAGTTCAAAATTGGTGTTTTTCGAGGTGAAGACGATTTTAGGGGACGTGAGCGAAAATGAGCCAATCATATTACCAGAAGACAATATGACTTCGGCCAAGCTTAAAAAGCTACGCAGGGGTTGTACAATGTTTGTCGGCAAACATCCCGAATTAATAAGGGATGAGGTGGGATGGCAAATCGATCTTTTGGCAATAGTCCTTTTAAAAGGCGGCCTCGACAGTAAAGGGCCAACGATCCGGCACTACGAAAATATTTGACACCGGTGGTCGAGGGTGTATAATAAAATCATTAAACACTCGCTTTTAAGCGGGTGTTTTCGTCCTTATGGGTCGCGAAAAAAATTAAAAATTAATGCTCGAAAAATGATCAACGTCAAAGAACTCGCGAAGGCGTTAAAACAAGTTGCGGAGGAGAAAGGATTGCAGCCGGAAAAGGTCCTGGAGGCTATCGAATCGGCAATCGCGGCGGCATACAAAAGAGAGTACGGGGATCGCAGTGCAATCGTGAAGGCAAAGCTCGACATGAAAACGGGCGAATTGAAGTTTTGGCAGGTGAAAACGGTCGTCGATGAAACGACGGTCCGTTTCGTTGAAGAAAGCCCGGAAGAGGAAGTAAAAGGCGATGAAAAAAATATAAAGCAGGCGATCGCGCCGGAAGATGAGGAGATGAAATTGCCGCGTTTCAATCCGGAACGGCATATCGCGCTCGAGGAGGCAAAAAAAACAAAGAAGGGCGCGGTTCTCGACGAAGAGCTGACGTTCCCGCTTGAAACGCACGAAGACTTCGGGCGCATTGCGGCGCAGACGGCGAAGCAAGTCATCCTCCAAAAACTTCGCGAGTCGGAGCGCGATTCGATCCTGAATGAATGGCGCGATAAGGAAGGAACTATTGTAAGCGGCGTCGTACAGCGTTTCGAACGAGGCAACGTTTATATAGATTTGTCAAGGACTATCGGCGTAATGTTTGCGAACGAATCTATTCCCGGAGAACATTACCGCGCCGGCGAGCGTTTGCGCTTCCTTGTGCTTACCGTACAGGAAGATGCGCGCCTGCCCGGCATTATTCTTTCGCGATCGCATCCGAAATTCGTTATGGAACTTTTCAAGATGGAGGTGCCGGAACTCGCCGAGGGAGCCGTGGAAATAAAGGCGATCGCGCGCGAGCCGGGAAATCGCACGAAGCTCGCCGTCGCTTCGACGTCCGATGGCGTTGATCCCGTGGGCGCACTCGTCGGCCAGCGCGGCACGCGCGTCATGGCGGTCAATAACGAATTGGGCCAGGAAAAGATTGATATTATCGAGTATGCGGAGGATCCGGAAAAATTCATTTCGAATTCGATCTCTCCCGCGAAGGTGCGTTCGGTCGAGATTATGCCGCGCCGCGAAGCGAGAATCTACGTGCCCGAAGACCAGTTGAGCCTCGCAATCGGCAAAGGCGGGCAGAATGTGCGGCTTGCGGCAAAGCTCACCGGTTGGAAAATCGACGTACGCTCCGAGAAGCGCCCGGAAGAATCGCAGGAAGGCGGTATTGCCGGATCGATCGATGCCGACCAGATTCCCGTGGAACCGGAGGATGGGGACGAAAAAGGAGATCTCTCTGTGTAATTGTTGAATCAGGATTTCCAAATAAATCAAAACAGGCCGGAAAATAAAAAAATATATAAATTATGTCACCTATATTATTTTCGATTGTGTGCAGTGTGGTCGCGATCGCGTTTTCGCTCGTTCTCGTTCTGAAAATATCCCGCGAGCCGGCGGGTGATAAAAAAATGCAGGAAATCGCGCAGGCGATCCAGACGGGCGCGAAGGCATATTTGAACCGGCAGTATAAAACGGTCGCGGTTGTCGCAATCGTAGTGGCTCTTCTTATCGGTTGGCTTTTGAACATCACGACGATGGTCGGTTTCCTCCTGGGAGCCGCCGCCTCGGCGCTTGCGGGATATATCGGCATGAATATGTCCGTGCGCGCGAACGTGAAAACGGCGGAAGCGGCGAAGTCGGGGCTCGGCAAGGCGCTGGGCATCGCTTTCGAAGGCGGATCGGTCACGGGGCTCCTCGTCGTCGGGCTTGCGCTTCTCTCGGTCTCGGTTTTTTATGCGATCACGAATAATGTGACGGCGCTCGTCGGCCTTGGTTTCGGCAGCAGCTTGATTTCGGTCTTTGCCCGCCTCGGCGGCGGCATTTTCACGAAAGGCGCCGATGTCGGCGCTGACCTTGTCGGGAAAGTTGAAGCGGGAATTCCGGAAGACGATCCGCGAAACCCGGCGGTGATCGCGGACAATGTCGGCGACAACGTGGGAGATTGCGCCGGCATGGCCGCGGATCTCTTTGAAACTTATGCGATCACGGCGATCGCCGCGATGATCCTCGGAAACCTGGTGTTCCACGGCAACGCGCAAGCAATCACATTGCCGCTCATGATCGGCGGCATCTCGATAATCGCCTCTATATTAGGGGTCTTCTTCGTGCGGTTGGGCAAAACACAATCAATCATGGGCGCCCTCTATAAAGGGCTTGCGGCGGCGGGCGTGCTCGCGCTCGCCGGTTTTGCGTGGCTCTCAAGCAGTTTTCACCTCTATCCGTACGGAGCGGGGACGCAGGCGGTCGTGAATCAGCTTTCTGCGGGAAACTATGACACGCAGGCGCTGAGCTTCTGGATTCTCTTTCTGCCGATGCTTATAGGTATTCTCGTCACCGGCCTTATCGTACTCATTACCGAATATTACACTTCAAAAAGTTTCCGTCCGGTGAAATCGATTGCGCAGGCATCGACGACCGGCCACGGCACGAACATCATCACCGGGCTTTCGGTCGGTATGGAATCGACCGCGCTGCCGGTAGTCGTGATCGTCGCGGGGATCCTCACGGCATATTCTTTCTCGGGCCTTT
>Ga0307373_10008784_pt1 | contig 15282 bp, 14 predicted proteins | sample OX2MG_FD_202534 | JGI IMG/M metagenome (GOLD analysis project Ga0307373, IMG submission 202534) | Soil microbial communities from Risofladan, Vaasa, Finland - OX-2 | ecosystem: Environmental > Terrestrial > Soil > Coastal area > Acid sulfate soil | place: Finland: Risofladan, Vaasa | collected... | reverse complement strand
CATCCCGCCATGACCCATCGCGATGCCGTCGTCGACCGCGATCGTGTTGAACTCGCGGCCCACGCCGCCGGCCGCGGCGACCGCGTCGGCGACCAGCCGTCCCATGTCCCGCAGGTGCACGTGCCCGGGGACGAACTGGGTGAAGCTGTTGGCGATCGCGACGATCGGCTTGCCGAAATCGTCGTCGGTCATGCCCGTGGCTCGCCACAGGGCACGAGCGCCGGCCATGTTCCGGCCATGAGTAGACGTCCGCGAACGCAGAGCAGGCACCGCCAACCTCCAGGTCATCTCGCGTCATGCGCAGGGCGGCGGGTGACAGCTGGCCGCGCCCACTCATCCTAGTAACGTCCGCACCACGGGAAAGTCAGGTTTGCTCGTCTCCGGAGCCCGCAGGTGCCCGGTCCCGTGGCTGCTGCCCGCCGGCCGCGGCGGGCGCACGGTCGAGCGCGATGAGCCGCCGGCAGAGCGTCACCAGGATCAGGCCGATGGCCGCCTCGGCCAGGCCCTCGCCCAGGCCGCGGACCGCGAGGATCTCCAGGACTGATCGCACGTTGCGCGGCTCGGGGGCGAAGGTATTGATCTCGCTCGCCACCGTCACCGGCACCAGCACCAGCAGCGCCACGGTCCAGAAATGCTGGCGGACCAGGTGCGCGGACCGCCGCAGGGCCGCGAGGACCGGCTTGTTCTCGATCTCGATCACCGGGCCGACGACCGCCAGGAGGTTGGCGGCGACCAGCCCGGGGATCACCAGCGCGATCACACCCACCAGTACGATCAGGGCCACGAGCAGATCGGCCCCGATCAGCCGTCCCCACGGCAGGGTCCGAACGATCTTCCGGACGGGCGGTCTGTCGCTGCCGGTTTCCCCGGCGCCGACGAGCTTGGACAGGAACCCGGACAGGAACACCGTCCCCAGCAGGGTCACTCCCGAGGCGCTCAGGTCGGCGGCGAGCGTGACCGGCAGGTTGGCCCGGTCCACGACATCCTTCACGACGATGTCAGCCAGCGCCGTGACGAGGGACACGACGACGGCAACGGCCAGAATCCGCCATCCGTAGCGCCGGCCCGCACGCGCTGCCGCGACGAGCACCGCCCGCACGCCCAGCGGCGGCTTGTGTCGTCCGCCGGCCTCAGGTCGCTTCCCCGGCTCCTGCCCACCGCGAGGCGTCATGGGTCGCCAGGCTACGCGGGCACAATGAAGCAGGTCAGAGGCGGGTAAGCATCGCCAGGGACCAGCGACTGTCGCACTACTACCGCGGTAGGAACGACCTGAGTATGCTGTTTACGTGAAGGTTGACAAGCTGAGCATCTCGCTGGAACCGGAACTCAGCGATGCCGTGCGGTCAGCGGCTGCCCAGGCCGGCAAGCCCGTGTCAGCGTGGCTGGCTGAGGCTGCCGCCAGCAAGCTGCGGGCAGAGGCACTCGCCGCGTTCCTGGCCGGCTGGGAGGCCGGGCACGGAGCGCTCACCGCTGCGGAGATCGCCCGCGCGGAGCGGGAACTCGGCTTTGCCGCGGGCGAGCACGCCGCGTGAGTGCGCTGATCCTCGATGCCGGTGCGCTGGTGGCGGTGGACCGCGATGACCGCGCGGCACTGGCCAGGCTCCGCGTATCCCAGCACCACGGCCTGGAGTTGCGCACCAATGCGATGGTGGTCGCCCAGGTATGGCGTGACCGGCACGGCCGGGATGCGAACCTTGCCCGGCTGCTGCGTGCGGTCGACGTGCGGTCTGTCAGTCCGGACGACGGCCACGCGGCCGGCGTCTTGCAAGCCGGGGCCGGAACAGCGGACGCTATCGACGCGACGGTAGTGCTGCTTGCCGCCCCTGGTGACCGCATCCTGACCAGTGACCCGGATGACCTGCGCTGCCTGGCTGATGCGGCGGGGAACCGGCCGGTCATCATCTCCTGCTGAGACCGAGCGCGGCCGGCGGCATCGCGAGAGTCCCGCCGGCGGCACGCTCGTCGCGACGTTCACAAGGTGAATCCGATCGCGCACACCTGCGCACGGCCGCTTTCGGTGATGTCACCTGGCTGCCAGGGCGGCAGCCAACTGGCGTTCTCGCGGTCGGGTGCGAAGAAATGATCGTGGCCCACCGTGGCGCAGCTGCGGAGGCCGACGTACGCGCCGATCTGGAACGTCGAGCACAACCGCCTGGACGTCGTCGGCCCGCGCACGCATCCGGACGCCGGTAGCGCGCGCGATCCGGAAGGCGGTGTCGCTCCCGCAGTTCGTCCAGCCCGTCGTGCTGGCAGCGGTGACAGCTCTTTGCCCGTCGCCGGGTTTCGGTGCCCGTCAGTCCGGTGAGCAAGCAGTGGTCATGAGCAGTGCGCCGCCCGCGGGTCGTACTGGTCGGGCGGGGATCGGCGGCCATCAGGCCAGACACATCATGGCGGCTGTTCCTCTCTCAGGCCATGGCATCCTGGTGGGCCTTGTCTGCATTGCGGTCGTGGCCGGCCTGCTCTGGGTACCTGTCCTTGGCGACCGGCTCACCGACACCGTGAGCAAGCACGCGCCACGGGTATTCCCGCGGATACTCCTGCTCGGGCTTGGCCTCCTGACACTAGGCCTCGTCGTCCACGTCCGGATACTTGATGTCGTGGGCGGATGCCTGGCCGGGGTTGTCGTCCTGGCTGTGGTCCTGGACAACTACTGAGCGCTCACCTCAGCCCGCGCGGCCTCGGCCTCGGGGACGGGCGGCACGGGCTGCCGTCAGAAAAATGTGGTCAGCTCGCCTGGCACGACGCCCACCGCGAGCTGCCCTACCGGCTCGGCCGCCACCGCAGCCGGCGGCCTGGGCCTGCTCGCCGTCACGCCCTGACGGGCCGGCCCTGCGGCGCGGCTGGCCAGCTCGGCGCTGCTCGTTCGAGTAGTCCTCCGGCGCCAGCTCGATAACGTGGCTGCCCGCAGCTCGCTCCCTGGACGCCAGCACCTTGAGGATCGCGCTCTTCCCCGATCCTCCAGCTAGCAGCGATCGCGGGTATGGCTAGATCTGTAGCCGGGCGTACGCGATGGCTGAATGAACCGCAGGCAGGTGGTGGTGGACCGATGGCTGGCAGCGCAGGACTGATGTCCACGGCGGATCCGCGGCAGGCCTGGCAGGAGGCTCTGCGGGCGGGCCTGGCGGGGCTCAGCCAGGACCCGCTGAACTGCGAGGTGCCGCCCGCGCTCCTCGACGGCGAGGTAACGCCCACGAGCCGGTTCTTCCGCCGCAATCACTTCGCTATCCCGCTGCTCGACGCGAGCACCTGGCGGCTGGAGGTCGGCGGACTGGTGCGGCGCCCGATGATCCTGGGTCTGGACGAGCTCAAGCGCTTCGGCCCAGTGTCGACGGTCGCCGTGCTGGAGTGCGCGGGCAACGGCCGCAGCAGCTACGTCCCGGCCGTGCAGGGCGAGCAGTGGGGACATGGCGCGGTCGGGAACGCTAGCTGGACCGGGGTGCGGATGGCCGACGTCCTGGATGCCGCTGGTGTACAGCGCGGCGCGGCGGAGGTGGTGTTCCGAGGCGCCGACCAGGGACCTGTGAGCGGCTCGACGGAGACGATCGCCTTCGAGCGGAGCCTGAGCGTCGCCGATGCGAGGTATTCCGGTGCGCTCCTCGCGTTCGCCATGAATGACGAGCCGCTGCCAGCCTGCCATGGCTATCCTGTCCGGCTGGTCGTCCCCGGCAAGTATGCGGTGGCATCGGTGAAGTGGCTGACCGACATCACGGTCACGAGCTCGCGGTTCGACGGGTTCTTCCAGGCTGAGCACTACGTGTTCGAATGGCCGCGGGCCGGCGCGGTTGTGCGCCAGCCCGTTGCCGATCCTCGGGTCCGCGCCCTGATTACCGCGCCGGCGACGGGTGACCGGCTGCCGCACGCGGCCTTCCAGATCCGGGGAGTCGCCTGGTCGGGCGCGGCGCCGGTGACGCTCGTCGAGGTGAGCGTGGCTGGCAGTCAGTGGCAGCCGGCCACGCTGGTCGGCAAGCCAGGCCCGCACGGCTGGCAGCACTGGGAATTGCCGGTGCAGCCTGCCAGCCCTGGTGAGGTGATCATCCGGGCCCGGGCCACCGACGGCGCCGGCCGCACCCAGCAGACCCAGCCGGAGTGGAACCGGCTGGGTTACGGCGGGAACTTCATCCACGTGGTCAGCGTCCTGCTGCGGTAACGGGCGGCCCGCCGGCCTGCGATGACGGGCGGCGCCCGGGAGATCCCCGCAAGCTGGTCTGCCCACCCGTTACTAGTAATCGATTGCTAGAAACGGCCTGGTAGCCTGAGCGGGTGGCGAGCTGGGGGTTCCTGACCAATCACGCCCGGGTACTTCTGTGCATCGCTCACGACCCGGGTGCGCGCTTGCGCGACATCGCGGCCAGGCTGGACATCACCGAGCGCAGCGCTTACGGCATCGTCACCGACCTGACCCAGGCAGGGTACGTGGTCAAGGAGAAGGACGGCCGCCGCAACCGCTACCAGATTCAGGTCCACCTGCCGCTGCCTGACCCCACCGGCCGCGAGCGCACCGTCGGCGAAGTTCTGGCCCTGCTCGCGGGCGGCGACCAGCCCGGCACCGAACTGCCCCTGCCAGGCTGACCGGCAGGCGCTCGCCCTGCAGGTCCAGGGTGACGTTCCCCGCCGTGAAGGCACTTGACGGTGCGCTCGGCGCTATGAGTCACTTGTCATAATGCCTGGTACAACCCTTTGATGACGAAAGACCCGTCTATGACTGACGTCGATATCGATGGCCTGCGCCGCCGGTATGCCCGCGAGCGGGCCAAACGGCTTCGACCGGACGGTAACGATCAGTACGTTGAGCTGAAGGGTCAGTTCGGGCGCTTTCTCCGTGACCCTTACACCGAGCGTCTCGAGCGGGCCGAGAAGCATGATCACGTAACTGTGACTTTGGTCGGCGGAGGTTTCGCCGGTCTGGTGACCGGCGCCCGGCTCAGCGAAACCGGCCTAGCTGACGTGCGCATCGTCGAGAAGGCCGGCGGGTTCGGCGGAACGTGGTACTGGAACCGCTACCCGGGCGCGCAGTGCGACACGGCCTCGATGATCTACATGCCGCTGCTCGAGGAGACCGGGTACAGGCCGTCAGAGCGGTATGCGCATGCGCCGGAGATCCTCGAGCACTGCAACCGGATTGCCAGCCGGTACGGGCTGCACGATAACGCCCTGTTCCACACCGAGATAACCGACCTCGAATGGGACGCCGCCCGCTGCCGGTGGATCGTGCGGACGGACCGGGGCGATGAGTTCACTTCGCAGTTCGTAGCGATAGGGACCGGTCCGCTGCACGTCGCCAAGCTGCCGGGCATCCCCGGCATCGAGAGCTTCGCCGGCCGCGCGTTCCACACCAGCAGGTGGGACTACGCCTATACCGGGGGTGACCCGGAAGGCGCGCCGATGGACCGCCTCGCCGATAAGCGGGTAGCCATCATCGGTACCGGCGCGACCTCGGTCCAGTGCGTCCCGCATCTGGCCGGTTCCTGCAAGGAACTGTTCGTCTTCCAGCGGACGCCCTCCTCGGTGGACGTGCGCGATAACCAGCCGATCGACCCGGAGTGGTTCGCGGGCGTGGCCGGGCCCGGATGGCAGGAGCGCTGGCTCGAGAACTTCGTCGCCAACATGTCAGCCGGTGAGTTTCCTGGCGAGGACCTGGTGAACGACGGGTGGACCGACCTGGCCAAGCGGATCCGCGGCCGGCTCTCGGTACCGCGCCAGGACCCGGCCAGCTTCCAGGACCTGCTGGACGACTTCGAGAGCGCTGACTTCGAGAAGATGAGCGAGATCAGGGCACGGGCTGACGCGATCGTGCAGGATCCGGGGACGGCGCAGCAGCTCAAGGCCTGGTACCGCCAGCTCTGCAAGCGGCCATGCTTCCACGACGAGTACCTCAGCGCGTACAACCTGCCCTCGGTCCACCTCGTCGACACGGACGGCAGGGGAGTGGAGCGCATCAGCCCGGCCGGGGTCGTCGCGGCCGGCGTCGAATACCCCGTCGACTGCATCATCTACGCGTCGGGATTCGAGGTCGGTACCGAGCCGACCAGGCGTTACGGCTTCGACATGACCGGCCGCGACGGCACCAGGCTGTCGGACTACTGGTCGGCCGGGATGCGCTCGATGCACGGCATCCACGTGCACGGCTTCCCGAACGCCTTCCTGGTCCAGCTCGGCCAGGGCGGCAACTTCGTGGCCAACGTCCCGCACAACCTGGCCGATACGGCCAGGACTGTCGCCGCCGTGGTCTCTCACATGATCGATAACAAATTCGACGGCGTCGATGTGACCGGGGAGGCGGAGGACGCCTGGATGGAGCTGCTGGCTCCGAATCCCGTCATGACGTCGTTCCTGGCCAATTGCACCCCGGCTACTACAACAACGAGGGCCAGGGCACCAGCCCCCATTCCCTGCTGGTCGGATACCAGCACGGAGCGCCGGCCTACTTCCGCTACATCGGCCAGTGGCGCAGCTCCGGTGATTTCCAGGGACTGGAATTCAGCCGAGCTATGGCGGTGACTTAGACGACGCCCTTGGTGAGCAGGAAGCACCCGTAGGGACGGTCCTCGGAGGTCGCGATGACCGCGAAGGCTTCCTTCGTCCTGGCGTAGAAAGCAGTCCGCTCAAGCGATCCGACCGAGATGACCCGGCCCTCGGCTTCCTCAGCGAGCTGATGGAAGTCGTTCTGAACGTCCGGGACGGCGCTGGGGTCACCGACTACCTCCATCCGGGTCACTGGCTCTTCGACGAACGTGTCGAGCGGGAAGAGGCTGAGGATGGCATGCCCGGCGGTACAGACATCGGTCCCGTCAAGCCGCGCCAGGCGCCGCGCCATGGAGGTGGCCGGGAAATTCCTGTCTACCAGGGCCACCTCGTCGCCGTGGCCCATGGCGGCGAGGATGTAGAGCACATCGGCGTTGAGCAACGCCGGTATCCCCTTGAGCACGTTCGCCTCCGGCTTCAGTTCGGGCCTCGGTAGCCGCTATCCCTTGAGCGCACCTGCGGTCAGGCCGCTGATGAACTGCCGCTGCGCCACCAGGTAGAGCAAGACCACGGGCGCGGTCACGATGCTGAGGGCCGCGAAGAGCTCCGGGTAATTGGTGCTGTGCGCGGTGGTGAAGTTGACCAGGCCGAGCGGCAGCGTTTCCAGGTTCGGCTGGTGGATCAGCACGCTGGCCATCAGGTACTCGTTCCACACGCTGGTCCCGGTGAAGATCAGCAGGGTCGCCAGTCCCGGCTTGGCGAGCGGCAGCACGATCCGGAGGAACGCCTTGAACCTGTTGCAGCCATCGATCAGAGCGGCCTCTTCCAGCTCGCCAGGGATCGACTGGAAGAACGAGTACATCAGGAAGATGCCGAACGGCAGGTTCTGTGCCGCGTAGACGAGGATCAGGCCGAGCCTGGTATCGAACAGGCCGAGGCTGACCTCTGTGGTGAGCACGGGAACCGCGGTCACCCCGAACGGGATCATGATTCCGGCGAGCACGAAGTAGTAGATGTAGCGCCGGAGCGGGAAGTCGACCCTGGCGAACGCATACCCGGCCATTGAGCACAGCGGCAGGGTCAGGATCAGCGTCCCGAGCGTGGCGATGATGCTGTTAATGAACTTCTGCCCGAGCTGCACATCGTTCCAGGCCAGGGAGAAGTTACTCCAGCGCCACACCTGCGGCAGGCCCCAGATGTTGGTGTAGAACTCGCCGAGCGACTTGAAGGACCCGAGCAGCATCCAGACCATCGGGTAGATCGTCAGCACCACCAGCACGCCCATGATGAGGTAAGTGCCCGGGCTGAAGGCAGCAATCCTGCGGCGAAGGCCCGGGCCTGGGCCTGTGCCCGGGGCGCGGGTGAGCGTGCGCGGTGGGGTGGCGGAGCCGGCGGTCACCGCAGTGGCTCCCGGCCTCTGGTCATGACGGCGAGCTGGACGGCGCCGATGATCGCCACGCCGACGAACAAGATCATGCTCATGGCGTTGGCCAGCCCGACCTCCTGCGCGCTGAACGTCGTGGAGACGATATACGTCAGTGCCACCTGGGTCGAGTTGAGCGGGCCGCCGCCGGTCATCACGTAGACCACGTCGTAGTTGGCGACGAAGGCCCCGGTCAGCGCGAGCAGGGTGCTGAACGCGATAACCGGTCGAATGGACGGGACGGTCACCCGGCGGAACGTCTGCCAGCGGCCAGCGCCGTCGATCGCCGCGGCCTCGTAGAGCTCCTTCGGCACGTTCTGCAGCGCGGCGAGGTACAGCACCATGTGGAAGCCGGTCCACTTCCAGACGTCCACCCACATGACCGACCACAGCGCCAGGTGCGGGTCGCTCAGCCATCCGGGCTCCAGGCTGCCGAGGCCGATGCTCTGCAGCAGCTTGTCAGCCAGGCCGAAGGTCGGATTGAAGATCCACGACCAGAGCACGCCGACTACGACGAAGGAGAAGATGACGGGCAGGAACCCAGCGGTCCGGAAGAACGCCCGGCCGCGCAGCTTGCGATTCAGCAGCACGGCCAGGCCAAGCCCGAGCACGTTCTTGACGATCGTGACGCCGATCGCGTACTGGAAGGTGTTGCGCAGCGACAGCAGGAAGACCGGATCCTCGAGCGCGTACTTGTAGTTCCGCAGCCCGAACCACGTCATGGTGGGCGACAGGCCATCCCACTGATACAGGCTGACGAACGCGCCGCGGAACAGCGGGTAGATCACGAAAACGACGTACAAGAGCAGCGCAGGGGCCACCATGGCCAGCCCGAAGAGCTTGCGGTTCAGGCGGCGCCCGGAGGGCCGGCGCCACGGCCGCACAGCGGAGGCCGCCAGGCCTGCTGCCGACGGCATGGCCTTCGTGGTCGTGTCCAGAACGCCTCCTCCAGGCGCACCGCTCCGGCTGCGTGAGCCTGCAGCCGGAGCGGGCGGCTCGTCCTAGTGCGTGATCTGGATGTTCGGGACCGTCGCAGGCTCGACCCGCGCCCACTGGCTCTTCGGCCAGCCGCTGAGGAAGTCGTAGGTGTAGTTCTGCTGCTGGCGAAGGGTGCTGAGCTCGGTCTGCACCGACTGAGCAGCCTGCATCGCCGTCTGGTGGTTGAAGAGCACGCCCTCGATCGCGTTCTCGACGGAGGTGGTCACCGGGCTCGGCCACATCCAGTCGAGCCAGCCGATGGTCCTGGGCAGGAAGTTCTGCCTGAGGGTCGTGGCGAGCGGGTCACTGGAGGACGGGACCGCGGCGATGGAGGGCACGGTCGGGTCGAGCGTCGCGAGGATCTTCGCTGCTTCGGGCGGGCTGGTGGCGAATTCGATGAACTGGTCCGCCTTCGGCAGGTCGGCCTTGGGGATGAAGGAGGGGATGGACAGTGCTCCTTCAGGGGCGCCGCTCGGCTGCGCGACCACACCCGGGGTGTTAACCACCAGCGGGAAGGTGAAGACGCCGATCTGGAACTTCGGCTTGGCGGCCCGGAGCAGCGGGAGCGCCCACGTCCCGTCGAACATGATCGCTGCCTTCTGCTGGATAAAGGCGGCAATGGCGCCGTTCTCGTCCGTGGCCAGCGAGGACGAGGTGAGCAGGCCATCCTTGGCGAAGTTGGCCACGTCCTGGAATGCCTGCACGGACGCCGGGCTGGTGAACTTCTGCTTGCCGTCCAGCATGGCGATCGTGTCGCTGACGGACTTGTTGCCGGATGTCTGGGCGAAGGCGTTCATGTACCACATCGGCCATTCCCAGGTGTCCTTGCCGCCCTCGACCACGGGCTGAGCGCTCGTCTTGGCCTTGATCACGCTGGCCGCGTGGACCATCTGCGCGAAAGTCTGCGGCGCGGCCAGGCCGAGCTTATGGAACAGGGTGGCGTTGTAGAAGAACACCGAGGAGCTCTCTACCGACAGCGGCACGCCCCAGATGTGGCCGCCCAGGGTGAATCGGGCCACCGTGCCCGGGCTGAACCGGCTGAGGTACGGGCTGACCATCTTGGTGAGGTCCATCAGGCTGCCGGACTTGACGAAGTCCCAGATCTCGGTGCCGTTCGTGACGATATCGACGGTCTGCCCGGCGAGATGCGCCTCGTTGAGCAGCTGGGGCACGCCCGTGAACTGTCCCTGCCAGGTTGCGACAACCGTGCAGTGGTACTTCGCCTTGAAGTCGGCGAACACCTGCTGCCAGGCGCTGGCCTCGGCCTGGGAGCTGCGCGCCTCGCCGAGCATGTGCAGTCTGCAGCCCGGGCCGGCCGCTCCGGCCGGCGCCGAGCTGCCAGATGAGATGGTTCCGTTCGAGCATGCGGCGGCGACAAGGGCGGCAGCGACGGCGATGACCACGGCAGCGGCGCGCTGGACTCGGTGCATGGGGGGCTCCTCACCTCACCGGTGCTGGCACCATGCCCCGGCAGTCCGTTCGGACGGGGTAGATACGGCTAGAGAAGGTGCATGGTGGGAACGATTCCACTCCGTTCTCATACCAATGTCAAGGACTATTTAGCGGTCGTTACTGGAAGCTTAGGTACAGCCTGTGAGACGATGCAGCCCTATGGCCAGAACGGACATGGGATCGATCCCAGAACCTGCGCGGCTCCGGGACGTGGCGGCTGCCGCGGGCGTGTCATTGTCGACCGCCTCGCGAGTCCTCTCCGGAGCCGACGGCGCATCTCCGCGGGCGGTCGCGTCCGTGCTTGCCGCCGCGAAGCGGCTGGACTACCGGCCCAACCTGATGGCGCGCGGGTTGCGCGGCAGGGCCACGGGACTGGCGGGCATCGTGATCCCCGAGATCGGCAACCCGTTCTTCGCCGAGCTCGTCGAAGCCCTGGAGTCCGCCCTGCGGGACGCGAACCTGGACATGATCCTGGCCGATTCCCGTGGCAAGGTGGACGATGAGGCCCGGCGCCTGGAGACGCTCGTTGACCGGCAAGTTGACGGCCTGATCCTCATCCCTACCGATCACCATTCCAGCGCCCAGGCCATGCGCCGGGCCGGCCTGTCGGTGCCGATCGTCCAGATCGATCGCCAGGTCGACGGGTTCCCCGCCGACTATGTCGGGGTGGACAACGCGCTAGGCATCCGGCTGGCGCTCGAGCACCTTTCCGCACAGGGCTGCCGGACGGTCGCCTTCCTGTCCGCCGAGACGTCAAGCTCCACCGGGCGGAGCCGCCTGGACGCTTTCCGGCTGACGCTGCCGCGGGTCGCCGGGCTCACTGAAGGGCCGGTGCTGCTCGGGACGTTCTCCATCGACTTCGGCCGCACCGCGGCGGGCTCTCTGACCCGATCAGGGCAGCTCCCCGACGCGATCGTATGCGGGTCCGACCTCATCGCCCTGGGTATGGTCCGGGAGTTCGGCCAGTCCGGCATCGCCATTCCCGAGACCGTCAAGATCACCGGCTTCGACGGGATCCTGTTTTCCGAGCTCTGCGATCCGCCGCTGACCACGGTCCGTCAGCCCATCCAGGCCATCGCCGCCGAGTCAGTCCGGCTGCTCCGGTCGCGGATGCAGGGTGAGACCGGCGCTGCCCGGCGCAGTGAGATCGCGCCATCGCTGATCGTCCGCAGGTCCTCGCAGCTGGCCGCGTCATGCTAGGCGCCCGGGTGGCCGTGGTCGGTAGCCTCAACGCCGACGTGACCCTGCCGGTCGAGCATCTCCCCGGTCCCGGCGAGACGGTCCTGACCCGCGGACCCGCGCACCTGGCCTTCGGCGGGAAGGGCGCGAACCAGGCCGCGGCAGCGGCGGCATTCGGCGGTCAGGTGGCCATGATCGGCCGGGTCGGGAATGACGATAACGGTCACCGGATCGTCGCGGACCTCGCCGCGCGGGGGATCGATTGCTCGGGCGTGCTCCTCACCGACGGCGAGCGGACCGGAACTGCGATGATCGCGGTCGACCGCGCCGGAGAGAACCTGATCATTGTCGACCCGGGCGCGAACAGCCGGCTCGAGCCGCGCGACGTCGCCGCAGCGCCGCTAGCTCAGACTACCGTCCTGCTGGTGCAGCTCGAGATCCCGCTGCTCGCCGTGGCGGCGGCGGTCCGGGCATCGCAGGCGCTGGTCGTGCTGAACCCGGCGCCCGCCATGCCCATCGATCCCGCGATCCTCGAATTCGTTCACGTCCTCGTGCCGAACAGATCCGAGCTCGCGGCCCTGGCAGGGGCGCGGCTGCCGGGCTCACTGGACGGGATCGCCCGGCTGGCCAGCAAGATCGCTGACGCGACCGACATCGTGGTGACCCTTGGCGAGGACGGTGCCCTGGTCGTCCCGGGCGATGGCGGCCCGGCAACCCACATCGCCGCGCCCCGCACCGACGTAACCGACGGCACCGGGGCGGGCGACTGCTTCTGCGGGTCCCTGGCCGTACTCCTCGCCGAGGGCGCTGACCTGGCCAGTGCCGCCCGGGTGGCCGTGGCGGCCGCGACCATCTCCACGACCGGCCGCGGCGCCCGGGGCCGCCTGCCGGGGCGGCCGGAAGCCGAGCAGCTGGCCGCGGGACTGCGCGGCGAGCAGGCTGACAGCTAGCTGCCGCAGGTTCATCCGAAACCGGCGTCCGATCCAGCAGACAAGGAACGCACATGGCACACACCAGCCCCGCAGCGCCCGCAGGATCGGCCGCCTTCGCCCACCCAGACGCTGCGCACAGCCCGGCGGCCTACTGGTTCTGGCACCAGCTCCCGGCAGCGGAGCAGATCCGCGAGCAGGTCGGCCAGATGCTCGACGGCGGCTACCGGTCATTCCAGATCCAGGCACGGCTGGCCTACCCGATCGCCAGCTACCTCGACGCCGAGTACCTGGCCGCGTGCCGGGTGGCGGTGCAGGAGGCCGCCCGCAGGGGAATGACCGTCGGCATCTACGACGAGTACAACTGGCAGAGCGGCCAGGCCGGCGGTCAGACCGTGCGAGGCCGCGACCAGCTCAGGGAACGGCACGTCTTCTGGTCCACGGTCCGCGCCGAGTCGCGCGAGGGGACGTACGCGGCGCGCTGCACGGTGGACCAGATCCAGTCCTCCGCCGCCGACCTCGGGCCGGCGGGCGTGGCCTGGCAGTATGACGAAGCCAGGGTGGCGTGGGCCGACTGGGAGCTGATCGCCGCGCTGGCCTACCCGGACGAGGGCATCACGGGGACCGGCCAGATCCGTGATGTCACCTCATCGGCGCGGATTGCCGACAGCAGCGAATCGGGCTGCACCGTGGAGATCGTCGGTGGCGCCGAGCTCGCCGGAGCTCAGGTCACCGCCTTCGTCGCGGCCAGGAGCGCAACCTCCCGCGTGCCGAACTACCTGCTGCCCGAGGCCGCACAGCGGTTCGTCGAGGTGGGCTACGAGCCGTTCAGGCAGGCATTCGGCGAGCATTTCGGCACGACCGTGCAGTACATCTTCTTCGACCAGCCGCACGCGACCTTTCACGACTGGCCGCAGCGGCACGGCAACCTGCGCTCGAGCCTGCCGTACGCGCCCCAGCTAGCCGACGCCTTCCGGGCCAGCACCGGGCGGAGTTTCGAAGCTGCCCTGCTGGCGCTGGTGACTGATGTAGGCCCGCACACGCGGTCGATGCGATGTGACTTCTACCAGGCGTTCACTGAGCTGGCATGCGGCAGCTACCTGGGGACTCTCGCGGCCTGGTGCCGGGAGCACGGACTCGCGCTGTCCGGCCACGAGGTACTCGGCCATGTGGGGTCCTGGCACCCGAGCCGTGCCTTCTCGACCTGGGACCTGCGGGTCAACTTCGGCCTGGACTACTTCGGCCTCGACGCTTATCGGGACCTCACCGGCGTCGACGCCCAGGACTGTGTCCCGCAGCTGAGCGCCAAGATGGGCGACTCCGTCGCGCGATCGAACGGGCGAAGCGGCTGCATCGTGGAGCAGTACATGGGCCGCGGGCCCGACGCCGGCGACACCTATGCGGGGCACTGGGGCCTCACGCTGGAGGAACTGCGCGCCCAGGCGATCCGGCTGACGCTGTCGGGGGCGCGGCAGTTCCTCTTCCACGGCTTTTACCAGACCGACGGGACCGACGGCGACACGTCGCTCTTCACCAATCCGCGGTTCGACTTCCCGCCGGGCATTAACTTCGAGCCGTGGTGGCCGTTCCACCGTGCGTTCGCTGACGAGACCGCGCGGCTGTCCGCCTTCCTCGACGACGGTGCGCCTGCGTGCGATGTCGCCGTCTTGTATCCACTGCGGACTTGCTGGGCCGAGGGCCCCGGGCACAGTTACGGAGATCACCTGGAATTCTGGGCCTCGTTTCTGGCCGAGGCGGGCTTCGGCTTCCACCTCGTCGACGAGCGCGACCTCCTGCGGGCGGAGATCAGGGACGGGCGGCTGTGCCTGCCCGGCCGGGCCTACCGGTGCCTGGTCTTGCCGTCGGCGACCATGCTCGGGTCGGCGGCCAGCGCCGCTGTGCTGCGGGACTTCGCGGCCAGCGGCGGCATGCTGGTGTCCTCCGGCCAGGTCCCCGCGTACCTTCAGAGCGGGGATGACGAGGCGCTGCGGTCCGCGTGGGGGGCGATCGCGAGCAGCCGTCCGGCGGGTCAGCACTTCGACGGCGTGCCGGACCGCGCGGCGGCCTGGCAGCTGCTGGCACCGCTGCTGCGCGATCATCCGCATGCGATGGCCGAGCCGGGGTCAGGCGGCCCGCTCTGGCAGTGGGCGGGGAACGACGCCGACGGCTGGCGTGTCGCGCTCTTCAACGACAGCGTCGCCCCTGCAAGCGTCACCATCGCGACCGGGCTGCCGGCCGTCGGCTGGCAGGAATGGGATTCCAGGACCGGCAGCTGCCCGTCGTGGCAGGACGAGGTAATGGCCGGCGGCCCGCACGTGCGGATCAGCATGCGACCCATGGAGCTGCGGCTGCTCCGGCTGCGCTCCGTGCCCGTCACCTCCGGCGGCGCGGATACTCCGGCCAGGTCGAGCCCGGCAGCCAAGCCTGACGCGCGGTCCGTGCCGCTGACCACCGGATGGACGCTGCGCATTCCCGGCCGGGCCGACGTGCCTGTACCCGTCGAGGTCAGCAGCGGCTGGGAACGGCAGGGCTTTGCTGACTACTCCGGTGTCGGGATCTACTCCTGCCAGTTCGACCTCCCGAGCGAGGGTGCCTGGCAGCTACGGCTGCCCGCTGTGCGGGCCGCCGCCCGAGTGACGCTGAACGGGCACGCCGTTGGCGGGCAGGCGTGGGCGCCGTACGAGTTCCGGCTGCCGCCGGAGCTGCTGCAGCCCACGGGCAACCACCTGGAGGTCGCGGTTTTCAGCGCCGCCGGCAACAGGTACTACGCAGGCACCCCGTACCAGGCCGCACCGGAGGCCAGCGGCCTGCTGCGTCCGCCGGTCCTGGTCGCCGCGTAGCCGTTCGCCCGCGCGGGGC
>Ga0307373_10008783_pt1 | contig 15284 bp, 13 predicted proteins | sample OX2MG_FD_202534 | JGI IMG/M metagenome (GOLD analysis project Ga0307373, IMG submission 202534) | Soil microbial communities from Risofladan, Vaasa, Finland - OX-2 | ecosystem: Environmental > Terrestrial > Soil > Coastal area > Acid sulfate soil | place: Finland: Risofladan, Vaasa | collected... | reverse complement strand
ACATTGGTTGCATGTTCAAGTGTGAGCATCGCTTCAATAGCATCGGCGTTGCTCGTTTTGATGTAGCAGGCCTGCGTCAAAGCTACATTCGAATGCCGCAAGATAGCTTGTATCGTTTTGTCGGGTACCCCCAGTCGGTGCAGGTTTGTCGCGAGGCCTCTTCGAAAAGCATGCCACCCGTGCCATGGAAGTCCGGCCTTGAGAAACGCAGGGCGGATGATATCGCGAGCAAGCCTGGCCATGCACATGGGCTTGCCCACGCTATTTGGGAAAACCAGCCCTGATGTCGGGTTTCTCATCAGCGCGCGATGGAGTTCAAGGCGCTCCGCAAGTCGCGGAATGATCGGAACAGAAGCGGCACTCTTTTTCGTTTTGGGCTCTTGGATATGTTTGCGCCAGACCGATTGGGTGATTCGTATCTGTTCTCCGTCGAAGTCCTCCCATAGGAGGCCACGCAACTCACCTTCGCGAACTCCGGTGAACGCAGCCGTTGCGACCACGGTCACAGCCGGTTCAGTGAGCACGTTGAGCATCTGCCTGATCTCCTCAAGGGAATAAGCGAAGGTAACGAAAGCCACATCTTCATACGTCCTGGTCTCGAAGGTCCCCGTCGAGGAGCCGTACAACAACACACGCAACATCATCTCCGGCGCATAGGCGGCTTGGCCGCGGCCAAACGAATCGCAAACCTGCCGTCGTTCGCTTGAATAACAGTGACATGATCGAGAGACTGAACGATCCAATCCGCCTCAGCGAGGTCTTCTGCACTATGAGACGACAAAACCGCAAGCACCTGGCAACCCGCGGCTTTACCTGCCTTGATTCCGGTCGGGGCGTCCTCGACGACCAAACATTCTGACGGCTTCACACAGAGTACCCTGGCTCCCATTTCATAGGGCTCCGGATGGGGCTTTCCGTAGGTTACGTTGTCGGCCGAAATGACGTTTTGCGGTAGCGTAATCCCTGCGAACTGAAGCCTGTTTCTCATCAACCGTTCCGAGGCAGACGTAACAATAGTCCACGCGTTTTCTGGAAGCGCCGCGATGAGTGATTTGGCACCCGGCAAAGCTATGACGCCGTTTTGGTCTTCCGCGTCGAAGTTCTCCAGACGAATGAGTTCGACAAATGGATCGAGATCAGGTCGAAGCGCACGAAGGGTATCGATGGTGCGTCTCCCATGCGTGGACTGAACGGAGAAACTTCCCTCCATGCCGTGAATACGGGCCCAGCGCAACCAGCTCCTCTCGTCTGAGCCGGTCGAGCTAATGAGAACTCCATCCATGTCGAAGAGCACGCCGCGTACATGCAAAGTCGGGCTTGCCAGAGGCCATCTCCCTGTGCCTTTCATTTTCCTATCTCCGGTTTGGGCATACGAACGAGTAGTACTGTGTTATAAGCGTGGAGTACCGCAAAACGTGCAGTGGCAGAGCTGGCAAAACATAGATCGGCCAGGAGAATGCGCAGTGCCGCGATGGAATGCAGGTCATGCTGTTGCGGGCGGATGCGCCCCTCGAGGTCGGAAATGGCGCAATAAATAAATAAGGGTAGCATTCACGATGCATGCCGGTCGTGATCAGGATGCCCTTGCCAGCCAGATAATGATTCATTGTATCCAGCATCTCCTCGCCCACCTAGGTCATGACCGTATAAAGACATATCCACTAAGGCACTTTCAGGGTGACAGAATAGGCGGCATAGTGAGGACATGCAAAGCCACCATCGGGTGCATGTACAGTTGGGGAAGCAGGATCGTCTGCGTCTGGCCGGAATGCTGAGAAAAGGGCAGCGGTAGGCGCGCGCGCTGCGGTGTGCTCCGATCCTGCGCCAGCTGAATCAGGGACAAGAGTCGCCGCAGTTGGCCAGCAACGTGGGTATGGTTCCAAAGACTGTACGCGATTGCACGGCGTTGTGAGGCGGAAGGGCTGGAGTCGGCGCTATATGAGAAGCCGCGACCAGGAAAGCAGCGGGGGCTGGACACTGGCCTGGTCAGCGGATTGTCGCCATAGTATGCTCGCCGCAAGGCTAGGCGCGACGGAGTGTGCGATTGATTGCCGAGGAAGTGGTGACGCGGAAACTGGCGCCTCATGTGGGCCAGGAAGCTATCCGCATCCTGCTTCAGAGTCACGAACTGAAGCCGTGATTGGGGAACAAGCTGGTGCATCCCAGAACCGACTGAGGAATACATCGCTTGCGTGGAAGACGTCCTGAGCCGGTATGAAAGGCCGCTGTCGGAGAGAAAGCCGGTGGTGCTGCACGTCGATGTTCGTCCGCCGCGACTCGAAGTACAAACCCTGTGGCACGGCTAATGTCTTTTGCGGTGCGCAGGCCAAGGCGAGGCGGCATTTTACCAAACTGCCCCAGACCGCTCCTCGCCGCAGTCCGCCGATTACCCGCCGGAGATCGCTGACAGCTATCCGGAGGCCGACACCCTTCATCTGGTGATGAACTATCTCAGTTCACAACGCCGCCAGGCAGCCGTGGATCGGTTCGGCGAGAGATCGGCGATTTGCTGTGGGAGCGCTTCACGGTGCGTTACACGCCCAAACACGGAATTTGGCTGCGGCGGGAAGCCATGGCCTGGGACCCGAATGTGAACCGTGAGCGAGCCCTGATCAAGACCAGACAATCGCCGGCACATTCATCATTCGCTGGAGAATAAGAATTTTCCCCAAATCCTGTCTACGTTCAGCGAATTAGCGCGATCAAGAGCGGTTTCTTGGAGGCAGGTTTCCCTCAATTGCCTCTGAGTGGCGGTCAGCCCTCTGCAGCTTGGTGTCGGGGGAACAGAACGACATAGGCGTGGAAGAAAGCTTGACAACCAAAATAATAAATGTAATGTCTAACATAGGTAATCGGTTTCTGTAATCGATTACCTATGTTATGCAAGCTCTTGAAAATCGTGGAATCTACAGATGGATGAAACTCCTGACAGAAATGTGTGTGGCTTGAAGATCATTGGAGCTGTTGACATTGGTGGTACCAAGATCAGCGTGGGCGCAGTAACGGAAACGGGCGCGATTGTGAAGCGCCTTGAATGTGCTACGAGACCCAAAGAAGGATTCGCCGCTGCGATGGAGCGTATCAAAAATATGCTTCGAGAAGTCATTGGCGGGGGCTTCAAATTGGAAGGCATAGGGATCGCCTGCCCTGGGCCACTGAACCCATTTACCGGAATCATAGGTGACGTGGGGACGTTGCCCGGATGGGAGGGTTGCAATCTGATGGCGGGGTTTGAGTCCGAGTTTGGGGTACAAGTTGCTGTCGAGAACGACGCAGATGCGGCAGCACTGGCAGAGGCGAGGTGGAGAGCAGCGAAATGCAATGAGCGCTTCATCTACGTCACAGTAAGTACGGGTATAGGCGGCGGCATCGTTCTATCGGGTGAGTTGTATCGAGGCGCAACAGGTGCTCATCCGGAACTTGGCCATCAGATCATCGATGCATCTGGACCGCTTTGCTATTGCAGGGCACACGGATGCTGGGAAAGTCTGGCCAGCGGCTCGGCAATTGTTTCTTGGGTAAAAGAGCAGCAGCCTGATACTGCAGTGGGAACAGCGGAGGAAGTATGCATACTTGCCCAGCAAGGTGACCCGCTGGCGCAACGCGCCGTGGCAAGGGAGGGATATTATCTAGGACTTGGTCTGGCAAACCTGGTTACGGTGTTCACTCCCGACGCGATTGCCCTGGGTGGTGGTGTGATGAAAAGCGGTCATCTTTTTCTTGACCGTGCGCTCGAAGTAGTGCGGGAAGTGTGTACGCAGGTTCCTGCAGAGAAAACGCAGATTACGCTCGCATCCCTAGGCCCGGACACGGGACTCGCAGGTGCGGCGCAAGCGTGGAACTCCAGATATCACTGATGTATATATGTGAGACCGCAGACTATTGGAGGACGTTCTAAAAAAAACTATGAACGTGTCGAATAGCCGATACGAATTTCAATTGCTTGGCACTGGATTATTGGGGTGAAATCATGCAAGTAAAACCGTCCAGGCTTGCCGAGGATATCCAAGCGCAGCCGAAGTCCCTCGCCTGTGTGTTGGAACAACAGCGCGGAAATGGTCTATCTCCACTACTGCGCGCAGCCTCTCTTCTTCGCGCAGCAGAACGGATCCTGATTACCGGGATTGGCGCATCCATGTTTGCGTCAATTGCCTTGGAAAACTTTCTTTGCTCTCGTGGTATCGATGCGGTCGTTGTCGAGGCCGCCGAAATGCTGCACTATCGTCACAACGCCTATCGCAATGCGGTCGTTATCATGGTTTCGCGTTCGGGTGAGTCGATCGAAATCACGAGACTCCTTTTAGCTCTTAAGGGACGTTTTCCCATTATTGGCGTAGTGAACGAGCCTGCCAGCGTGCTATCACGGGAAGCAGATGTGAGCCTTCATATCGGCAGCTTGTGTGACGAAATGGTGGCCATCCAGACCTACACTGGAACCCTACTGGCATTGCGGTTATTAGGCTCTGCTGTTGTGAACGAACTGGATGTGGTTCTGGCGGAGGCTGAGGCGATTTTGCCGGCATTTTCTCATTTTGTTACCAGCTGCTTTGCGGATATTCATCAATGGGATTCTTTCCTCGAAGCCGACACAATCGTACATCTTCTGGGGCGCGGACCTTCCTGTGCTTCCGCCTCGGAAGGGGCGCTATTATTGAATGAAATTGCGAAGGCCCCTGCGGTAGGAATGCCAGCGGCATCCTTTCGGCATGGCCCGGTAGAGCTTGTTGACCCGGGATTTCGGGGCTTGATTTTCGCGCCGTCTGGATGCACGCGAGAGTTGAATGTAGCCCTTGCGCGGGATCTTGTGCGTTTTGGCGGACGCGTCCGCATCGTTGGACCTTCACAACCTAATGTCTCGGACTTAGAATGGCTTCGCACTCCGGCTGTGCCAGAGATGGTGGCCCCATTATTTGAGATCATTCCTGTACAGGTTGCCGCGCTTCGACTGGCACAGTTACGATGTATACCGGCTGGAAGCTTTCGCTACGCTCCTCAGGTGGCAAGAGATGAAGCAGTCTTTACTTCTGCATAGTTTCTGTGGGTTACAGCCTTCAATGCGGTGAGGATGATTGACTTTGACCACTGAACTATCTAGCAGCCTGCGGTGCAAGTCTGAAATCAATACAAGCGTCGACGACAGAGACTGTAAGTGATTGGATTCAAGGATCGCAATTCCCGAACAAGAGGCTGTTTTCGAGGTCGAGCTACTTCTACCATGAGCTGCCGGCAAAGAGAACTGAACCTATAGTATTGAGTCCGGAAGAATATAAGGGATTTTCTGAATGGCCTTGCATGATACTTTGAGAGCGCGCTGGTTTTGGTACTCCATGCTCTGCGTACTATGCTGGGGAGGATGGGCGCTTCTTTCAAAGCTTGGCTCTCGGGAGATACCTCCAGAAACCATGCAATTTCTTTTTACGATCGGTACATTACCGGTCTGCATAGTTCTTCTCATCGCCCGGCGTTTCAAGTTGGAGCGTAGTCCGAAGGGAATTTTCTATGCCATCCTGAATGGCATCCTTGCTGGAGTCGGAGGGCTTGCGCTGTTCGCCGCATATCACACCAACAGCAACACGTCGCTCATTACATCAGCAACGGCGCTTTATCCGGTGATTACGGTTCTACTTGCAGTGACGGTTCTTCGTGAGCGGTTCAGATCGGTTCAGGTTGTCGGACTCGTTTTCGCGGCGATCGCATTTGTGATCTTTTCTCTATAAGAGGGTTCCCGGGATGCATGTCGCTCCGTGGTTCTGGTACGCAGCCGTCACGCTTGTATCGTGGGGAGTGGTCGGGTTACTCCAGAAACTTTCGACCAATTTCATTTCTGCGGAATCAGCCCTTATCTGGTTGGTTGTCGGATTCCTCTTGCTGGAACCTCTAGTTTATCCGGGGAAAGCGGTGTTTCATTACTCCCAATGGAACATCATGTGGGGGCTGCTGAGCGGCATATTGAATGCGCTTGGGGCATGGGCTCTGTTTGCGGCAATGAAAAATGGAGGAAATGCATCGATTGTTGCTCCCGTGACCGCTTTGTACCCGCTGGTCGTTATCTTATTGGTTCCGTTTGTTTTGCACGAATCCATTACCATGCTCCAGGTAGTGGGGATCGTATGTGCGCTGATTGCCGTGGTGCTTCTCTCAACCGAACCCGCAGTATGAATCGTTCGGCACGGGAAACTTATCATTGCTGTCAACGGAAATTCATGAAAAGCGCATTCCCTACAGCCTGCTATTCACTTAACTGTGGAGGACAGTGACAACACATCGTCAAAAAGTTAAAATTCCAGAAAAACGCACGTTTTACTCTTTGACGGCAGGCGCAGGATGGAAGACTCTCTGTTTTCTAGCGAAGAGGCCTGACTTAGGATGTGCTGGGTCCCCTGTACTTCAAAGCTTTTTTTGAGTTGCCGGTGCGGTGGAGCCGCGAACGACCAGATTGGTTTCCAAAGTATACTCAGCTCCTTTTTTCCGCTTGAGCTTGAGCATCTTGTCCAGTGCTTGAAATGCTGTGATACCAAGCTGCTCGCGAGGAACACTAATAGTTGTGAGTGGCGGGCGTGACAGGGATGCAAAAGGTATATCGTCTATGCCGACGATGGACACGTCTTCCGGGATTCTGACCCCAGCTTCTTCGAGCGCGCTCATCACTCCCATCGCAATAAGATCGCTTCCACAAAATATCACTGTCGGAATCTCAGGAACAGAGAGGATGTCACGCACTGCGGATGACCCTGCATCCACGTGATAATCGCAACTGGTAACCGGGAAAGGGGCCATGCCATGTTGCTTCAGCCCGGCGATCAATGCCTGCCGAATATTCGCAGCTGCGCGACTGATCTCTGGGCCGGAAATTATGGCAGCGCGGCGATGGCCAAGCGCCGTTACATGCTCGACTGCCTGCAAGACTCCGCGATGGTAATCGATAGTGATGTTGCTGACTAGTTTGTCAGGGGAACACAAATTACAGAAGACTACGCCGATTCCTGCTTCTACCAACGCAGGTGTTGCTGTATCGTCGATCGACGAAGTCATGATAGCAACTCCGCGAACATCGCTTTCAACCAGCTTTCGGATTACGGATTGGGTACGTTCCGTACTATATTCGGTATTCAATAACAAAACATCTAGGCCCCGCTCCCAAGCCATGGCCTGGAATCCGCGGATGACTTCTGGAAAATACAGATTCGCAATCTCTGAAATCACCAAGCCGAACAAATCGCTTTGGCCAGTTGCAAGTCTTCGAGCATGAACATTTTTATAGTATTTCAGCTCTCTCACAACCTCCAGCACACGCTTCCTAGTTTCCTCGGATATATAGTGTGTGCTGCTGAGTACCCGAGATACGGTTGCTGGAGAGACGCCAGCTCGATTTGCTACATCTCTCATCGTATAAACCATAGTTTCTCTTTTCTTTCTGAATGCCTCCGGGCTGAAAGCCGGTGGGCTGCCTTGCGACTTAAAGTTCCGGGTTGCGGCTCAAGCCGCCTGAAGTGCTCGGCGGAGACGCTTATGATTGTGAAGTTTTCTCCATCTTCTCCCCACTTCTGATTCTCGACATACTCTCGGATCGTCTTCTCATCCACCGCGCCCACGAATGCTGTCCCAATATCTTCACATGCCACATCGCGTGCTCGGCCAATATTTTACAATCACATGCCAAATTTAGAACGAATGCCTGGACCTGGAATCTGCAACTAAAGCCCTTCGCATTGCCATACAGCATACTCGGCGCGATCGACGACGCGGAAGCAGAATCGGTGCTTTTTTGCCTGTTATCGGTCGGGAATTCTAATTGCCGCCCGCCAGTCGCTAGTGATATCGCAATCGGGTCGGGCCACTATTAATAGTCCGTGGTGCAAGTAGCTGAATTCCGGGCCGTCCGGCTTCGAGTTCTGATTTCGCGATAGATGTCGGCAGGGCAAGAACCGGGCTGGTTGGGGATTCCACTGAGCTGTCGGACCGATTCTGGCCGGTGAGCAACCGGAAAATCTGCAAAATCAGCCATGTTGCCCTGTCCTTCAGTTCCGGTGCGTACCCGCGCCCAGTAGTTGGCGCATGACCAAGCACAGATTGAAGGCGCTCACATGGGCCAACTGCCGTTTCAGGAAATTCTCTTGTCCGAGTAGGTGGCAGCGCCGCATCCCGCCGGTTTCATGCAGTGGGCGAAGCTGCATGAAACCGGTTCACCTCGCCGTTTCAGCAGGCTCTTGCCGTAGCCGCCTTCCACCCGTCGCCGGTTTTCGCAGACCGCTTGCTATTCCACGGTCTTGCCATGCCTGCTGCGTTTTCCCTTCTGCCGCCTTTCCGGAATGTAACCACGCACTCCGTAACTCTTCACCCGCTGAGGGCTGCGCCAGTCAGATAGTCCTTGTCCGCAACCAGCTCTTCGATGCCGTGGATGTTGATCTTCAGTGCGTGGGTGTCGATGGCCACACGCTTGCCCACGATGAGTCCGCGCAGCGCCAGCATCTCCAACGCCCAGGCGAACACTCCTGTGTGCGTGTCAGGATCGATCAGCCGCCGGGTGCGTGAAATCGTCGAATGATCCGCGTGTTCTCGTCCAGCGCAATGCCTACGGAGCGCTCCAACACCAGCGAATCCGCCAACCTCGATGCGATGCCGCGCTCGGCGCCCGTTCCGTCAAAACATCCGATCAACAGAGAGCGGAAGTAGATGCCCGGCGTCAGCGACGGACGACCAAACTGCGGAGCATGGAACCTGGCGCAAGGATCCTCGACAAATTCTGTCGTAGCTCTCCGCATCGAGCACAGCATTCAAACGCCCATAGAGGGGATGCCTCGACCGTGGTCAACTCCCTATGCGCCACCCACTAATCCTCTTGCCGTTCGCGATGCCGCCGGCTGCCCATCGCGGTGCATCCAGATTACAAACTGTCCCTGTGGATTCTATATCTAAATCTAACAGGGCTTGCACCATGGGGCAGTTTCCGTGAGTATTCGTTGACTCCACGGAACTTACCCGTGAAAGTTCACGACATGTGGCTCTAAAAAACTCACAAAATAATGCTTGACAAAAGATAAGTGGCCTCTATACTGAACAGGAAATCGGTTGCAGAAAGCGGTTGCCTGAAAGCCGTTACCTAGCGTTTATAGCCTCATCTTTTTAGATCGGCCCCCAGTTTTGTGAATCTGTTCTTGTCGGCCATATCTCTATGGGCTCGGATGCCTTGATTGGCCGGTAACCGAAGCGATTTCGTCACTTTTAAGGAGGGCGGGAGATGCGCGTGAGTATAAGCATGAGTCGTATCAAGTGGAGCTTGGTGGTGCTACTACTAGGTTTCCTTCCAGCACAGATGTGGGGACAGGCTGTAGGCGCAATCTCCGGAACAGTCGCGGATCAAGCCGGAGCAGTCATCACTCAAGCAAAGGTGACCGCTACACGTACTGATACGGGAATTTCTCAGTCTACCTTCACGAATGGCTCTGGAATATTTATATTTCCCAACCTTATGGTCGGCACCTATAGTGTCGCGGTTGAGGCTGCCGGATTTAATGCGAAGAGTATGAATGACATCACGCTCGATGTAAGCCAGCAACGCGAGTTGTCGTTCACTCTTGGTGTGGCCGGGTCTGCCCAGACGGCGGAAGTAACTGCGGCGCTGCCAATCATGAACACGACAAACGGGCAAGTTGCTGGGCTCGTAACGGAGCAACAGGTGGTAGACATGCCCTTAAACGGACGCAGCATTCAGAATCTGGTGATGTTGCAGCCCGGCATGGCTCCAGACCAGGGAAGAATGGGCTGGCTGGCTCCGCAATGGGCGAGTAATGGCAATCGAGGGGAGACTGAAGTTGCGCAGTTGGACGGTGCCGACGCGACAGATGCCGAGATGGGCACAGTTCAGTTTTGGAACTTTAACCTGGATGCAATCGCTGAGTTTAAGGTCCTACAAGCTAACTACTCGGCAGAGTTTGGCCAGGGCGGTGGTTCTATCACGCAAATTGTGACCAAGTCCGGTACCAATCAATTACATGGTTCCGCATATGAATTCCTTCGCAACAATGCACTCGACGCCAAAAATTATTTTGCAACCTCCGTACCGCCGCTCCATCGAAACGAGTTTGGCGTCAATCTAGGCGGGCCAATCCTAAAGAATAAATTATTCTTCGACGGCGAGTATGCAGGTCTTCGCGAGACGCTGGGCGAGCCAACCATTATGTCCGTTCCTACAGCGGCAGAGCGAACAGGGCTGGTAACCATTGGCAGCTACCAATATCAAGTCCCCCTGAACTCAGTTGCGGCATCTGTGCTGAATAAGTATCCACTGCCAAACCAACCTACGGGAGTATACGGCGTCAATACTTATAATATTGATTACTCGGTGCCTAGTAGCATGAATCAGTTCTCGGTCCGAATAGACGACACCATTTCAAGCAAAGACTCATTATTCGGGCGTGCATCTTACATAAATAACACCAATAGTGACAACACTCCTGTTGCCGCAATCGAGAATCCAGCATTTACCGACCACCTTTTCAATGATCCAAGAAATTTCGCCGTCGGCGAAACGCATATTTTTACACCAAATCTGGTCAACGTCGCTCTTTTCGCTGTTAACCGGCAAGTAGAAGGCGATGTTCCAGGAACGACGTCGACAACGCTCACGACGCTTTCTGATAGCGGCTATTCAAATTATGGGGCGGTTAGTTTCATTACAAAATATGTAGAGACCTACTATAACCCATCGGAAAAGATTATATGGACTAAAGGAAGGCATAATTTTACCGCTGGCGCTCAGTACCGTTATGGCCAAGACAATGGCATAGGTGTTTCTGGTCAAGGCCCGAATGGCGTATATACATTTTCACCAGGGACGCCACTTCCTGAAAGCATTCCTTCCACCGATGGGGGGCCTACCATCCTAGCTGGGACGGGGAGTCCAAGTGATAAGGTCAGTTTGATGGAAGGTGCGGATTATAATTATGAACGCAGCACTCCCATGACGGGTTACGGGCCTCAGGGTGGATTTGTACATTGGGGCCTTCGGATCTGGAATCTGGGTCTATACTTACAAGACGATGTAAAAGTAAATGATAAATTGAACTTAAATTTAGGTCTGCGTTATGAATATCAATCGGTACCTTATGAAATAAGGAACCGTCTGGCCACTTTTGTCGATCAGGGGCCATTGTTTGGGCATCTAGTGATTAACCCGCAGCCCCTCTACAAGCCAGATCGGGCCAACTTTGCTCCACGCTTAGGTTTTGCCTATCAGCTTACCCGTAAAACGGTGCTCCGCGGTGGATGGGCGATCTTTACGAATATAATTCCAACAGTCTATCCCGACCAAGCAGCTGTTTTATTCCCGCTGGCGACTACAGGTATTCGCGTTGGTGCGCCTTATTCGCTCGCGCCTCTATCTGTAACTCTGCCGACTTTATATAGTACGGGCGGAGTTGCGATGCCTCCAAATGGAAATACTACTCTTATTCCTCCAAACACTCCAGTAAACTACGCAAATGTCGCAGCTGTGAACGGAGTTCTGAGTGGAGATTGGGCATCTGAAGAACTAAAAAACGGCTATACGCAGAGTGCCAATCTTACCATAGAGCAACAACTCCCTTGGAATATGGTGCTCTCGGTTGCCGGAGTAACGACACAAAGTACCTCCCAGTATAATCAGCTGTGGCCAAACTCCTATACCGGGGCCGAACCAGCCTACACTCCTTACAGCGCCGTAACGCCAGGAGTGGGTGCCTTTTCACTCTTCTATAATCAAGGTCTACTTGATTATCTCTCACTGCAGACCCAGTTACGGAAAGTTTCCCAGCATGTGCAGTTTCAAGTCAACTATTCGTGGTCGCAAGACCTTACGACTAGTGATGACATCTTTAGCGGCAATGGGTTTGGAGCAGATTCGCCTGAATTTCCTACTTGCGCAAAGTGCGAATACGGACGCGCTATGAATTTGGTTCCCCAGCGACTTGCCGCGAACTTCACCTATGTGTTTCCAGACGCGTGGGGATCAGTGCCTAAGCTAATCAGCCGCGGGTGGGAAGTCGCGGGCATATTCAACATACAGAGCGGCTCCCCATTTACAATCCTATCCCCCTACGGTACCCTGCAATACGGTAACGGAGGCGCGAATCGGCCTTTCTTCGTCGAGACGGCGCCGAGGAACTCTAATCACGGTGTGCCGCAGTTCTTTTCGAACAATGTGTTGGCAAACCCAGGAAGCTACTGGTCAGTTCCAACTACTACAAGTCCCATTGCCGGAATTGGTACCGTACAGACTGCACCGGGCAACGTTCAAAGAAATTCCTATATAGGACCCACATGGTGGAACCAAGATTTGTCTTTGGTCAAGGACACAGGTCTCCCCAAGGGGATGAAGCTGCAACTACGGGCGGAGTTTTTCAACATATTCAACCATGCGACCTTCGCAAGTCCGCAGAGTCAGCTCACGAGCCCTACTTTCGGGCTATCTACTGCGACAGCATCCACCGAACGGCAAATTCAGTTAGCTGCAAGGCTGATGTTTTGATGCAAGATATATCGAAAGTAAGAGTTTAAAAGAGAGGGCCGAATGATGGATGAGTTAACTCGCCGTAAATTTATGCAGGCCAGTGCAATTGCAGCAGGAGGGCTCTTTGCAACGAATGCAAAAGCTATCATACTCGAGCCGCAGGGGCACTCTATGCCGGGCAAGCCAGTCGGCCCCAATGACCGTATTCGCTTTGGAATTATCGGTGTCGGGATGGAAGGCTCTGGTGTGCTGGGAAGCGCATTGGCTCTTCCTGGAATGGAATGCGTCGGCGCTGCAGATCTATACGATGGCCGGCACGCGTTAGCGAAGCAAATCACCGGCAATCCAAATCTCCAAACGACGCGAGATTATCGGGAACTGTTGGATCGCAAAGATATTGATTGCATTCTTGCCGCAGTGCCAGATTTCTGGCATAAGCAGGTTGTAGTGGATGCGTGTGAAGCAGGGAAGGACATCTATTGCGAGAAACCGATGTCGCACACGATTCCAGAAGGCTTTGAAATGATCCAGGCAGCCGAGCGCAACAACAGGATCGTACAAATTGGCGCGCAGCGGGTCAGTTCCATGTTATGCGGCAAAGCACATGAAATGTATCACGGCGGGGCCATAGGAGACATCACTATGGTCGAGTTGTCCCTGGGGCGCAACAGTCCCACGGGGGCATGGGAATATCCTCCTCCATTGGATTTGTCTCCCTCCAATCTATCGTGGGACACATGGCTGAAAGATACTCCGAAGATTCCCTTTAACCCGTACAGATTCGCGCGGTGGCGCTGCTGGCGAGATTATGGCACCGGTGTGGCGGGGGACTTGATGGTGCATTTGATCAGCGCCATGCTATTCACCTTGGGCTGGAATGAGGCTCCTCGCTCGGCTGTATCGCTAGGTGGAATCTACAGGTGGAAAGATGGCAGGGACATGCCCGACTTGCAAACCGTGTTATTTGACTACCATGGCATTCCAGTCTACGTCCGTTTAGGCCTAAGTTCCAGAACGCCTGAGCGTGCTCTCTACATGGGCCCTAAAGGGCTTCTGGACACAAACGAGTTCGGCATCACCTACTCGCCTCAGTCCGGCGTAAACACCTCTCCCAGCTACTATGACAGCAGTTTTCCTCAGAAGATGCGTGAAGAATACGTTCGGGAATGGTACGCAACGCATAGTGTGCAGCCCGGAAAAGAGCCACTCACAGAGCAGACGGTGTATACAGGCAATGATTGGGATGACCTGAAACCTCATCTTTGGACTTTCTTTGAAGCCGTCAAGAGCCGCAAACCCAATGTGGAAAACGCTGTTTTTGGAAACCATGCCGCAATTGCCTGCCACATGGCGAATGAATCGTATTTTCGGAGGAAACAAGTGCTTTGGGACGCTGCCACTCAATCGTTGAAGGATGCTTAGCTTCTCAGCAGGGAGCCGTGTTTTTATCACCAGGAGGATTACCGCAATGAAAGTTCAAAGAATGTTGTGGAGCGCTATCTCCCTGATCGCCGTTTCCTGCGTGTGTACCTTTACGCAGGGATGTAAACAGAAATCTTCCGCTCCTTCGACCGCCCAGAATACCCAGAATTCTGTAGCGCCGTTTTTGGGCCGTTGGGATTTAACCTTGAAAACTCCCCAACGCGTGTTTCCATCCTGGCTGGAGCTATCTCAGGTCAACGGTGAATTGAAGGCCACGATGGTAGGCCGCTGGGGGGGGGCATGTCCGCTGCCGAAGGTGGACGTGAGTGGTGGAGTGCTGACGTTTGCATCGCCAAAAGAAGGAGATTGCGATACCAACGTGGCTTTCAAGGGAAAGCTTGAACACGGCACATTGACAGGTTCGGCAACCGGACCGGATGGAACTGCGTGGACATGGACCGGCGTAAAAGCGCCCTCCCTGGCAACCAACACCACCCCTCAATGGGGCAAGCCAATCTCCCTATTTAACGGAAGGAATCTGGATGGATGGCACGAATATACCGTCAATGGGAGTACGCCAACGAAGCACTGGAAAGTCGAGCATGGAACGCTTGTCAGCCCAGGTCATGGGCCTGAACTTGTCAGTGCAAATAAATTTGAGAACTTTAAGCTTCACGTCGAGTTCAAATTAGGACCTACCTCCAACAGCGGCGTCTATCTGCGCGGTCGCTATGAGGTACAAATTGAGAATGAATCCGCCGGCGAGCCACCGAGCCATCACACAGGCGGCGTGTATGGTTTCCTTGCGCCAAATCCAGAATTACCAAGAACTACAGGAAAGTGGCAGAGCTTCGACGTTACCATGATTGGCTGCAAAGTCACTGTGATTCAGAATGGAACGATGATCATCGACAATCAAGAAATTCCCGGCATTACCGGAGGCGCTTTGAATAGCAACGAAGGTGAACCGGGCCCCATTTATCTCCAGGGTAGCGAGAAGGGGCATGTAGCATTCAGAAACATAGTCATCACGCCTGCTGAGGAGTAAGATATGGTTTCTTTCCAGCAACTGCATCGCTTTGTATTCAAGTTTGACTGTACTCAAATTCTTACCCTGAGTTTTTGCTGATATAGGGGGCCGGTATGCGCAGGAGAGATTTCCTGGGGGCTGCTCTTAGTACGGCTGTGATGCAGGCGGGTACGGCGACAAAGGCTTTTGCCTATGAGCAGACCGGCTCGGCAACACTCCCGCCTTCCACGTCAGATAGAAAGCAGGCTTCGCCACGGCCATGGTCGGTGGGCGTGCTCATTCATCCGACCGTCGGTCCTGAAAGTACGATCTTGCGCGTCCAGCAGTTGGGCATGTCCAACTGCT
>Ga0307373_10008782_pt1 | contig 15284 bp, 11 predicted proteins | sample OX2MG_FD_202534 | JGI IMG/M metagenome (GOLD analysis project Ga0307373, IMG submission 202534) | Soil microbial communities from Risofladan, Vaasa, Finland - OX-2 | ecosystem: Environmental > Terrestrial > Soil > Coastal area > Acid sulfate soil | place: Finland: Risofladan, Vaasa | collected... | reverse complement strand
GGCCCGAGGTCGTGGTGGTGGGGGGGGGTGCGGCGGGGGTGGCCGCGGCTGTGGCCGCGGCCGGGGCCGGGGCCGACACCCTCCTCATCGAGGGCTCGGTCCGGGTGGGAGGCCTGGCCACGGTGGGGCTCATCAACCTCCTCCTCACCATGGACGATGGGGCCGGTCACCAGGTGGTCGGGGGCCTGTGCCAGTCCTTTATCGACGCGTTGGTGGAACGGGGTCGGGCCGCTCATCCCCCGCCCGACCAGTGGAACTCCGAGGACCCCGTGCTGGTGGAGCGCTGGCGCCGCCTCGGCCTCATATGGGGTGCCCCCGAATCGGTTCGCTATTCGGTGGCTTTCGATCCCGAAGCCTTCATCGACGTCTGCCTGGAGCGCCTGGCCGCCGCCGGGGCCCGCCTGCAGCTGGCCACCTGGATGGCCGGGGTGGCGATGACCGAGGGGCGGATAGAGGCGGTGTACGTCGAGTCCAAGCGGGGCCGGGAGGTGCTCTGCCCGGGAGTGGTGATCGATGCCACCGGTGACGCCGACGTGGCAGTGACCGCCGGCGCCGACCACGAGGCGGTGAGCATCCCGCCCCATCTCTGGTTCCGGGTGGGCGGAGTGCCCACCGGCTCGGGACAGTTCGCCTTCGAGACGATGGACGGCGGCCGGTGGCTGGTTCCGTGGGGGCCCCTCGGGCGGCGGGTGGACCCGCTCGACCCGGCCGACATGACCGCCGCCCTCATGGAGTGTCGGCGGGCGGCCCGCCAGGCCTTCGAGGCCATGAAGGCATCCTCGCCCGGATGGAGCGACGCCTGGCTGGACGACTACGCCGCCATCCTCGGGATCACCGAGAGCCGGCGCCTGGTGGGCGACTACGTCCTGGCCAAGGAGGATGCCGACCGCCGCTTCGATGACGCCGTGGCCCGCACCGGGCACTGGACCCGCCGGGACGTGGTCTTCGACATCCCCTACCGCTCCCTGACCACCCCGGCGGCGGCCAACCTGCTGGTGGCAGGCCGGTGCATCTCCACCACCCGCTACGTCCACCAGGCCACCAAGGAGATCCCCGCCGCCATGGCCACGGGGGAAGCGGCGGGGGAGGCGGCCGCCGTGGCCGCGGCCGGGGGCGGGGATGTCCGGGGCGTGGACGTCGAGGTCCTGCGGCGGCGCCTGGCGGAGGCCGGCGCCATCGTCTGACGTGGGTCGCGGTCCGATCCACCTGCCTGACCGGGTCATGACGGCCGGTCCGGTCGACGACCGGGGAGATGTTGCAGAACTAACAGCGGTTATGATCTGAGCGTACAAGTCGCGCCGGGCCAGATTCGGGTGCGACCGGTGGCCCGGGCGGGCCGGACGGGAGGCTCTATGAGTTCTGCGGCTCTGTTCATTGCCGTGTTCCTGGCCTGCGCGGTCGAGGCGGTGGAGGCCACCACCATCGTCCTGGCCGCCGGCACCGCCCGGGACTGGCGCTCGGCCCTGACCGGTGTGGCCGCCGGCCTGGGGCTGCTGGCCGTCATCGTGGCCGGGCTCGGGCCGGCCCTGACCGCCATCCCGCTGCAGTCGCTGCGCCTGGTGGTGGGCGGCCTGCTCCTCGTCTTCGGCCTCCAATGGCTGCGCAAGGCCATCCTGCGGGCGAGCGGGCACAAGGCCCTGCATGACGAGGAGAAGATCTTCGCCACCGAACTGTCTGCCGCCGGGGCGGCGGAGGCTCACCAGGTCGGCTATGTCAGGGACTGGTACAGCTTCACCCTGTCCTTCAAGGGCGTGGTCCTGGAGGGTCTGGAGGTGGCCTTCATCGCTCTCACCTTCGGCAGCAACCAGAAGAACATCCCCCTGGCCGCCCTCGCGGCCGTGTCGGCCGTGGTGGTAGTGGCCGCCGGAGGCGTAGCCGTCCGGGCCCCCCTGGCCCGCGTCCCAGAAAACTCCATGAAGTTCGTGGTCGGGGTGATGCTCACCAGCTTCGGCACCTTCTGGGGTGCGGAGGGCGCCGGCGCCCACTGGCCCGGCTCTGACGCCGCCCTGTTGGTCCTGGTGCCCCTCTACGCCCTCTTCGGGGTTCTCCTCTCGGTGGCCCTGCGGCCGCGTCCCGGGGCCAAATTGGCCTACTCGGCGGAGGCGTGATGGTGCTCTCGAAGCTCAAGGCCTTCTACGACTTCTGGTACGACTTCATCGTCGGGGACGACTGGCGGGTGGCCATCGGCGTGGTGGTGGCCTTGTCGATCACTTGGGGCATCAGCGGATCGAGGTTCCCGGCCTGGTGGCTGGTCCCCGCCGCCGTCGTCCTGCTTCTGCCCTACAGCCTGTGGAGGGCGGTCCGTACCAGCTGATCCGGGCCCGGGAATGGCCCATCACTGGCCCTCGGATTCCTCCTGATAGACCCGGCTGGCGTAGTCCTCGAGGACCTTGGCGCACTCGGCCAGGGCGGCCTCGGTGGCGGCCCGGGTGGGTGCGCCGAAGACGTCGCGCTCGCGGATCTTTTCGAACCAGCGCAGGAGCTTGACCAGGTCGACCTCGTTCTCCTCCAATTCGGCAAAGGTGAAGTGCCGGGCCACGTGCTCCTTGGCCACCTGAGCGAGGAAGTCCTGGCAGCGGTCGATGATCTCCTCGTACTCATCGTCCCGGGCCGCCTGGTAGGTGGCCATGAGGTCGGCCTCGCCCACCATGGCACTCGCGCTGAGCAACAAGGCGGTCCCCGACATCTCCACGATGTCGTGGCGCAGCTTGCGCAGGGCTCGCTCGGTCTGGGCGGTGGCCGGCAGGGCGGCCACCGAGTTCTGCAGGTAGACGGCACCCAGGCCCTTGAGCCGTCGCCACGCCGTCGCCCGCAGGCGGGTGGGCTCGGAGGGAATCCGGTACACCAGCACCAGCCACTCCCCGGGCCCGGGGCCGCCGGCGGTCAACTCGACAGGCGTCGGTTCGGACTCCTCGTCCTCAACGCTCAGCCGGGCCACCCGATGATTCTGGCGCGTCCGGGGTGGTGGAGGGAGCTCGGTCCAGGACCGGGACAAGCCGCGCTACCAGGCATCGATCCAGGGCACCCGCTTGCCCGCTGTCACCGGCAGGGGGGGAAGGGAGCGCAGGGCGGCGCCGATCCAGCGGCGGGTGTCGGTCGGATCGATGACGTCGTCCAGGGCGGGTCCGGTGGCCCGCGCCACGGCCTTGCCCGCGGCGTAGGCGGCTTCCACCATCCGGTCGAAGGCGGCCCGGCGCTCGGCCGGATCCTCGATGGCGGCCAGCTCGGCCCGGTAGCCCAGCTTGACCGCCCCTTCCAGGCCCATGCCCCCGAACTCCCCGGTGGGCCAGGCCACGGCCAGCATGGAGGCCTGGTAGCTGCCCCCGGTCATGGCTATGGCGCCGAGTCCGTAGCTCTTGCGCAGGATGACCGACAGGATGGGAACGGTCAGGTTGGCGCCGATGACGAACAAGCGGGAGCAGTGGCGGATGAGACCGGTCTTTTCCGCCTCCGGGCCGACCATGTTCCCCGGGGTGTCCGACAGAGACACCACCGGCAGGGCGAAGGCCTCGCAGATCTGGAGGAAGCGGGCGGCCTTGTCCGAGGCGTCGGAATCGATGGCCCCGCCGATGTGGAGCGGGTTGTTGGCGATGAGGCCCACCGGCCGGCCTTCGATGCGCGCCAGGGCGGTCACCATGGCCCGGCCGAACTGCGGGCGCAGTTCCAGCACCGAGCCGGTGTCGGCCAGCAACTCGATGACCCGGCGGATGTCGTAGGTCCGCACCCGATTCTCGGGTATGACACCCCGCAGGCGGCGTTGGTCGGCGCAGGACCAATCCTGCAGCGGACCCTGGAAGTAACTCAGATACCGGCGGGCGGTGGCCACCGCCTCGGCCTCGTCACTCACCAGCACATCGATGACCCCGTTGGCCTGCATCACGTCTACCGGGCCGATCTCCTCGGGGTGGAAGATGCCCAGTCCGCCGCCTTCGATCATGGCGGGGCCGCCCATGCCCAGGGCGGAGTCCTCGGTGGCGATGATCACGTCACAGCACCCGAGGATGGCGGCGTTGCCGGCAAAGCATCGCCCCGAGGTCACCCCCACCAGTGGCACCAGCCCGCTCAGCTGAGCCCACAGTTCGAAGCCGCGCACGAAGCCGTTGCCGCCCTCGGTGTCACCGGGCCGGCCGCCGCCGCCTTCGGTGAAGAACACGGTCGGCAGCTTCCAGCGGTGGGCCAGTTCGGCCATCCGGTCCAGCTTGACGTGGTTGTGGGCCCCCTGGGTCCCGGCCAGGACGGTGTAGTCGTAGGCCATCACCGCCGCCTGGCTGCGTTCCGGGCCGAAGACGTCCGCGTTGATGGTGGCCAGGCCCATGATGAGCCCGTCGGCCGGGGTCTGGGTGATCAGCTCTTCCAGGCTGTTGCGCCGCCGGCGGGCTGCCACCGTCAGCGGGCTGTACTCCACGAAGCTGCCGGGGTCGCACAGATCCTCCACGTTCTCCCGGGCCGTGCGCTGGTTGAGCTGGCGCCGGCGTTCGACCGCCTCCGGCCTGGCCGCGTCGGTGACCAGGCGATGCCGCTCGATCACCTCGGCCAGGTCGGGGCGGATGTGGTCGGGATCGAAGTCGTCCTCGGCGGGACCGTGCTCGGTGCCGGCGCCGGACGGTTCGAGGAACAGAAGAGGGAAACCCTCCACCACCGCTTCGCCCACCACCGAGGCCACCGACCGCACCACGCCGGCGGCGGGGGCGACCACTTCGTGTTCCATCTTCATGGCCTCGATGACGGCCAGGACCTGACGGGCGCCGACTTCATCTCCCGGTGCGACGGAAAGGGCAACCACCGTGCCCTGCATGGGAGCCCGCACGGCGGTGGTGCCGGCGGTGGCGCCGCGGGCGTCGGCGGTGGTGGTGGCGGCGGGCGCGCCGCGGGCGTCGGTGGCGGTGGTGCCGGCCCGGGCCGTCTTACCGTGGACCAGCACGGCCAAGGGATCGGACGAGTCGATGTCGGCGCCGGCCCGGCCCGAGCGCGGGCCGCCGTCCGTGTCGACCCATCGGTCTTGCGGATCGAGCCGAGCGTCGGTGTCGGTCACATCCAGTCCGGCCTCGATCAGTTCGGCTACCAACTCGGTATGGATCTGGTCCTGGCGTAGGGCCGGCTGGTCCAGCAGGGAGAGCAGGAAACCGATGTTGGTGTCCACGCCCTGGATGCGGAAGTCGGACAGGGCCCGGGTGCCCTTGGCCAGGAGGCTGTCCCAGCCCCCGTCGGTGTGGACGATGACCTTGGCCAGGAGAGAGTCGTAGCGGGGGCTGGTGGCATAGCCCCCGTAGCCGGATCCATCCACCCGCACCCCGGGCCCGGAGGGCGGCTCATAAGCGGTGATGGTCCCCGCCGTGGGGGTGAAGACGCCTTCGGGGCTGATCCTCTCCAGGTTGACCCGCAGCTGCATGGCCCGCCCCCGGGGTGGCGCCAGCCGGTCCTGTTCCAGGCCCAGTCCGGCCAGGGTGGCTTCCGGGTCGGTCAGGTTGAGCTGGATGCGGACCAGGTCCAGGCCGGTGATCTGTTCGGTCACGGTGTGTTCGACCTGCAGGCGGGGGTTGGCCTCGATGAAGGCGAACCGGCCGTCCCCACCGACCAGGAACTCGAAGGTCCCCAGACCCCGGTAGTTGGTGCGCGTGGCCAGCTCCACGGCGGCGGTGAACAGTTGGGCGCGTACGCCGTCGGGGATGGACGTGGCCGGGGCCAGCTCGATGATCTTCTGGCGCCGGCGCTGCAGGCTGCAGTCCCGGTCGTACAGGTGCACGGCCCGGCGTCCGTCCCCGACCACCTGGACCTCGATGTGGCGGGCCCGGGTCATCAGCTCCTCCACATAGAGGGAGGAGTCCCCTGATCCGGCCGACTCCGAGGCCGACCGCTCCAAGGCCCCGGCCAACTCGGCGGCCGTGTGGGCGGGCCGCATGCCCCGGCCGCCACCCCCGGACACGGCCTTGACCATGACCGCCCCGTCCGGGCCCAGGGAGGAGAGGAAATCAGCCGCCTCCTCCAAGCCGACGCCGCCGCCCGTGCCCCGCAACACCGGCACTCCGGCTCCGGCGGCCAGGTTCCGGGCGGCCACCTTGTCCCCGAAGACCCGGAGGGCGTCGGGGGAGGGCCCGATGAAGGTGACGCCACGCTCGGCACACAGCTCGGCCAGCCCGGGCGACTCGCTGAGGAATCCGTAGCCCGGGTGGAGGGCGTCGCAACCGGCCTCGACGGCCAGGCCGACCACAGCGGTGGCGTCCAGGTACGCCGGCGGTCCCGATCCGGCCAGGGGGCGGGCCTCGTCCACCCGGTGGCGGTGCAGGGAGTCGGCGTCATCCTCAGCGAAGACTGCGACGGTCGGTATGCCCATCTCAGCCGCCGTGGCCGCGATGCGGATGGCGATCTCGCCCCGGTTAGCGATCAGAAGCCTCTTCACGGTGGCCCGGAGCGTAGGTCCACCCGCCGGGTCCTGGCCGGGCGGTTGACACGGCGCCGGCCGGCTCCGTCTAATGAGGTGATGAGCCACCCCTTCCCGCGGGCCGCGGTGCCTGATGAGTGAGGCCGAACCGGTCAAGGACTGGGCCAGGGACTTCGACCACCTGGATGACACCTGGGCCGCCGACCCCTTCCCGATCTGGGACGAGCTGCGGGCCGCCTGCCCGGTGGCCCACAGCCCCCGCTACGGGGGTGCCTGGCTGCCGACCCGGCACGAGGACATCTCCTCCATCGCCTATGACACCGAGCGGTTCACCTCCCGGTTCATCATCGTGGGCGGGACCCGCCCTCCCGACTTCCTGGCCCCGGCCGGGCCGGTGCCGCCCATCTCGTCCGATCCGCCGTACCACCACGGGGCCCGGCGCAAGCTGATCCCACCCTTCTCCCCCAAGGAGATCGCCAAGATCGAACCGGCCACCCGGGCCTACTGCCACAGCCTGATCGACTCCCTGGCCGGCCGGAACGTGGTCGATGCCGCCGCCGATTACGCCCAGCACATACCAGTGCGGGTAATTGCCGACATGCTCGGCTTTCCTGACGAGGACGCCGACACCTTCCGGACCTTCGTGCACAGCTTCCTGGAGGGCGTGGCTATACCCATCGAGGAGCGCCTGGATGAGGTCATCGCCCTGTTCGGGTACCTGCAGGCCCAGGTGGACGACCACATGGCCAATCCCCGGGACGACCTGACCACCTACCTCATCAACCTGGAGGAGGATCCGGAGTCCCTGCGGGGCGCCTTCGATCAGGCCGGCCTCCAGTTCGAAGAGGCGGCGGCCGAAGAGACCCCGGAGCCCGAGCGCCTGCTCCCGCCCGTGCTCGGCACCATGGCCCTGCTTCTCATCGCCGGCATCGATACGACGTGGAGCGCCATCGGCGCCTCGTTGTGGCACCTGGCCGGCCACCCTAAGGACCGCAAGCGCATGGCCGAGGAGCCCGAGCTTTTCCCGACGGCTCTGGAAGAACTGCTGCGGGCCTACGCCCCGGTCACCATGGCCCGGCTGGTGCGTGAGGACATGGACTGGAACGGGTGTCCCATGAAGAAGGACGACTGGGTGCTGTTGCCTTTCCCCTCCGCCAACCGGGACCCGGAGATGTTCAAGGAGCCCGACCGGGTGATCCTGGACCGGGTGAGCAACCGCCACGCCGCCTTCGGGCTGGGCATCCACCGCTGCGTGGGCTCCCATCTGGCCCGCATGGAGCTCAAAGTCGCCCTGGAGGTGTGGCTCGAGCGCTTCTCCGACTTCGAGTTGGCCGACCCCGCCGCCGTCACCTGGTCCCACGGCCAGGTCCGGGGGCCCCGGGTCCTACCCGTAAAGGTGACGCCCCGGCCCTAGGCGTCGGCGGTCCGGGCCTCGGTGTCCGCACCGTCTTGGCCGTCAGCACTGTCTTGGCCGTCAGTGCCGTCCTGGCTGGTCGGGGTGGTGTCAGCCGTGGGGTCGGGGGTGGTGACGATGACCACAGTCATGTCGGCCCCGTCCAGGATGTGCTCCACGTTGTGGCCCAGGAAGGGGTGACCGTCCAGCCGCCTCACATTGGCGCCCAGGATGATGAGGTCGGCCTCCACCTCCCCGGCCGCGGCCAGGATCTCCTCCCCGGTGGAGTTGCCCGAGCGGACCAGCGTCCTGGGCTCGATGTCGAACTGGCGGGCCAGCCCGACCGCCTCGTCCAGCACGGCGTCGGCCACCGACACCCTCGCCTGGCCCGGGCCCAGGGCCCGGATCTGGCCGGTGTCGCGTCCGGCCCGATCCGACGCCGGCAATCCTGAAGCCGGGCGTCCGGCGGCTGACCGTCCCGAGGCCCGGTCGGCGGCCACCACCCCGGGGCGGTTGACCACGTGGGTCAGCACCACCTCGGTCCCGAGCCGGCTGCTCAGGCTGAAGGCGATCTCCTGAGCGGCGCGCGACGAGGGGCTGCCCGACACCGGGACCAGGGCGCGGGAGAATGCGAAGGGGGTCGGGGTGGACTGGTCCCGGGCCCGGCGGACGATGACCAGGGGAATGGGGCTGTCGGCCAGCACCTCGTCCACGACGGGGGAGAGGAGGCGGTCCCCTCCCAGGTCGGTGGCGCCCAGCCCGATGGCCTGGTAGCCCAGCTTGGCCTCCCGCAGCAGTTCCTCCAGGGCGTCCTCGGACGCCACCCGCCTGAACTCCACCTCCCGACCTTCAAAGACGCTGGCGATGGGATCGAGATCGGGCGTCTCACCCTCGGCCTGTACTGAAACCACCGTCACCCCGACTTCCTCGGGCCAGGCGAAGTGCATGACCTGGGCCGCCACGATGGAGTTGGGACGGCCTCGGCTGGGCAACAGCAGGCGACCACCCCGCACCAGCAGGTTGGAGCTCATCAGGCTCTCGTGCTCGAGGCGCTGGCGTTCCTCGTCCGTCCCGGCCCAGCCCCTGATGAAGACCTTGAGCAGCGGCGGGGCCATGACCGAGGTCAGCAGGGCCATGAGGACGATGGCGGTGAAGGCGGCGTTGCTCAGCACCCCGATGGACAGGCCGACCGTGGCGATGACCACTTCGACCGCCCCCCGGGCGTTGAGGGCCGAGCCCAGGGCCAGCGCCTCCCGGTTGGGCAGCCCGCCGACCCGGGCGCCGAGGAAGGCGCCGCCGAACTTGGCCCCGACGGCCACCACCAGGATCACGGCGCACCAGAGGGCTACCCCGGGTTTGGCCAGGGCCCCCAGGTCGAGCTTGAGCCCGGCGCTGGCGAAGAAGATCGGGGCCAGGATCCCGTAGGTCAGGGATTCGAGGTGACCGGCCACCTCGGGATGCTTGAACCGGGACCGGCCGAGGACGATCCCGGCTATGTACGCCCCCAGCACGGCCTCGATGCCGGCGGCCTGGGCGGCGGTCGCCACCACCAGCACCACCAGGATGGTGGCCACCAGGGAGTCGAGCGGGCCCTCGCTACGGGAGCGGACCCAGCGCAGTATCTGGTCCACGCCGCGCTGGCCGATGGTCAGGCCGCCGCCGAGCAGTACGGCCATGGACCCGATGGTCAGGGCCAGGTGTCCGGCCGACAGCCCGGCGCTGGTGGCCAGGCCGGCAATAACGCCCAGAGCCAGCCAGCCGATCAGGTCGTTGAGCATTCCCACTGCCACCGTCACCTGGCCGAAGTTGCGCCGCATGAGGCCCAGGTCACCGAGGATCTTGGCGATCACCGGCAGGGAGGAGATGCTCAGGCCGACGCCCATGAAGAGGATGAACAGGTCCCGATGGGCGTGGGGTCCGATGAAGGCGACCGGGAGGGCGAAGCCGACGGCCAGGCCGGCCCCGAAGGGGATGAGCAGGGCCCCTCCGGCCACGGCCCCGGCGGCCCGACCGAGCCGGCGGATGATGGTGAGGTCGGTCTCGAACCCGGTGAGTACGAGCAGGAGGGCGATGCCGAGCCAGCCCACGGCGTTGACCGCCCCGGACTGGACCTTGTCCACCGGGAAGAGCCAGTTGAACCCGCCGGGCCAGACCTGGCCGAGGACGGACGGGCCCAGGAGCAGGCCGGCTCCGAGCTCACCGACCACGGCGGGCTGGCCGAAGCGGCGCAGAACGCCGCCCAAGAGACGGGCCACCCCCAGGATGGCCAGCAGCTCGCTCCAGAAGACGAGCTGCTGGTGCTCGCTGAGAGAGGTGAAGTGACTCATGGGCTCAGGAGGGGCAGCCGGTGGGGGAGCCGGCCGCGCTCGGGGGTGATGTCCGCTGGGCGATTATGGCAAACGGGGAACGAAAACCGCCGAGCGGGGAGAGGGCCGGAAGCCGGAGGACGGCGGCCGCTAGCCTGCCGGCGCGTAGCCGGGGAGGTGGGGAGGTCATTTTGGAAATCATCCTGGCCTGCCACGACCTGTCCAAGTCCTATGGCCCACTCCGGGCGGTGGACGGGGTCAGCTTCCAGATCGGCCGGGGCAAGTGCTACGGGCTGCTCGGTCCCAACGGGGCGGGCAAGACGACCACCATCGCCATGGTCTGCGGTCTGGTCGGGCGGGACTCGGGGGAGGTGATGGTGGCCGGCCAGAGGCTGGACACCCACTCGGTGACCGCCCGCCAGGCCATCGGGCTCGTTCCCCAGGACCTGGCCCTCTACCCGGAGCTGTCGGCCGCGGACAACCTGCGCTTCTTCGGCCGGCTCTACGGCCTGACCGGGGCCGAACTGGGCCGACGGGTGGATGCCGCCCTGGAGACGGTGGGCCTGGCCGACCGGGCGTCGGAGCGGGTGGAGCGGTACTCGGGGGGGATGAAGCGCCGGGTGAACATAGCTGCCGGGCTCATCCACCAGCCCCAGCTCCTGGTCCTGGACGAGCCCACCGTCGGGGTGGACCCCCAGAGCCGGAACTCCATCCTGACCACCATCGAATCCCTGCGGGACTCGGGGATGGCCGTGCTCTACACCACCCACTACATGGAGGAGGCCGAGCGCCTCTGTGACCGGGTCGGGATCATCGACGGCGGCCGCCTCATTGCCGAAGGCACCCGGCGGGAGCTGGTGCACAGCACCGGCGCCCTCGACCGGGTCAAGGTGGCGGCCGAGGGGGACCTGTCCGGCTTCGGACGGGACTGTGCTGACCTGCCCGGAGTCCAGGGCGTCCACGCCCTGGACGGGCACATCGAACTGGAGGCGGCCGCCGGGCGCCGGCTGCTGCGCCCGATCATGGATCTGGCCGACCGCCATAACCTGGACGTGGCCAGCGTGGAGGTGGTCGAGCCCGACCTGGAGTCGGTGTTCCTCAACCTCACCGGGCGCGAGCTGCGGGACTAGGCCGTGCCGAGCCCTCTAAAGCCTCCGTCGGATGTGGTCGTGGCCGCCCTGGTGGCCGTGACCGAGCTGCGCCGGCGGCTGCGGGACCGCTCCCTGCTCATCACCGCGCTCCTGGCCCCCTTTGTGCTGGCCGCCATCATGGGCATCGCCTTCCGGCCTAGCGCCGGCGGGGCGCTGATTCACATCGGCCTGGTTGACCAGGCCGCCTCGGCCACCGGCCGCCAGATCGTGGCCGCCGGGCTGGAGTCGGCAGCCCTGCCTCCAGAGATCGGAATCGTCCCGGAGGCGAGCCCTGCTCAGATGGAGGCGGCCATCCGCTCCGGAGCCCTGGAGGGCGGCGTCATCGTCCCCGCCGCCTTCGGCCGGTCCTACCTGCCCGCCGACCTGCCCACCGCTCGCGCCGTCGCCAACTCTCCCCTGGCCGGGCCGGCGGCCCAAGGGATAGCCCAAGCCGTCATCGGGCGCCTGGCGGTCGGGGGGCTGGCCGAGGCGGTGGCCCACCCCCCGCCGTCGGGGGCGGCCAGCGGCCTGCCGGCTGGGCCGGCCACAGGCCCGTTGCGCCGGGCGCCATCCGGTACACCGTTGCCAGCGGAGCTGCTCTCGGCCGCGGCCATGTCCCCCTCCCTCACCATCTCCGACGAAGGGCGCGGCGGCCGCCAGAGCCTGGTCGGCTACTTCGCCCCCTCCATGGCCATCGTCTTCCTCTTCATCGGCGTCGGGGCCGTGGCCCGCAGCGTTCTGGCCGAGCGCCAGACTGGCACCATCGCCCGCCTGGCCGCGGCGCCGGTCCGGGCCGGAGCGGTGGTGTCCGGGAAGCTCGGTGGCCTGTTGCTGGTGGCCCTGACCGGGATCCTGGTGCTGTGGGGTTCCACCAGCCTGGCCTTCGGTGCCGACTGGGGTCGGGGCGGTCCGGTGGCGCTCATGTGCCTGATGACGGCGGTGGCCATATCCGGCCTGGCCTTGCTGGTGACCAGCTTCGCCCGGGACGAGGGCCAGGCCGACACCGCCACGCTGGTCATCGGCCTGGTCCTGGCCCTCATCGGGGGCAACTTCTTCCCCCCCGGAAGCCTGCCGCCCTTCCTGGGCGACCTCAGCCTGGCCACCCCCAACGGCTGGGCCCTACAGGGCTTCGGGTCCATCGCCCTGGACGGGGGCGGATGGTCGGCGGTGGTGGGACCAACTCTGGCCCTGTCGGTGTTCACCGCCATCTGCGTCGGGCTCGCCCGGCCCCGGCTGCAGGACCTGCTGGTGCCCCGGTGAGTGGCGCCGGGAGGGCGCCCCCGATCCGTTTGGGACCAGCCAACTTGTCCGGGAGCGGGAGCGGGAGTGGGGGCCAGGCCGGGCGAGCCTGGGCCATCGCTCGGGTCAACATGGCGCGGCTGCGGGGGGACCGGCGGGCCGCCTTCGCGGGATTGGTCCTGCCGATCCTCATCATGATCCTGGTCGGGGTCGTCTTCGGTGGGGGAGCCAACCGGCTCGGGGTGGGGGTGGTGGACCTCGACCACAGCGCCCTGTCGGCCCGGGCCGTCAGCCTGTTCGAGCGCTCGTCCAACTTGCACATACGGCACTACTCGACCAACGCCAAGGCCGCCGGGGCCCTGCGCCGGGGGCTGGTGCTCGGCGGGCTGGGCCTGCCCGCCGGTTACGGAGCGGCGGTCGAGGACGGTCGGCGCCCGTCCGTGTTCGTGCTCTACAACGCCGGGCAGGTCCAGTCCGAGGAGGCCCGGGCCGACCTGGTGGGGGTCCTGGCCCAGGTGGACGCCGAGGTGAGTGCGGCCCGCTTCGCCGAGGCCCGGACCGGGTTGTCCTTCCACGCGGCCATGGGCCGGGCCGAAGCCATCGACGATTCCGCCTATCGAGCCTCCCTACGCCGGCCGGCGCCGGCCAAGCTCAGCCCCTTCGCCTACACGGCCCCGTCCAACCTGGTGCTGTTCACCTTCATCATGGCGATGGCCGTGTCGGCCGGTTTCGTGCAGAGCCGCCGGCTAGGGGTGGTGAGGAGGATGTTGTCTACGCCCACTTCCCCCTTGGCGGTTATCGGCGGGGAGTCGGCCGGAATCCTCGGAGTGGCTCTGGGACAGGGGGTTTTCCTCTTGCTGGTCGGCGCCCTGGTCCTGCGGGTCCACTGGGGCGACCCGCTGGCGGTGGCCCTGGTCATCATCGTCCAGTCCCTGGCCGCGGCGGGCGGCGGTCTGTTGGTGGGCACCCTGGCCCGCACCCCGGAACAGGCGCTGGCCATCGCCATCCCCACCGGCATCGCCTTCGGGATGCTCGGAGGCTGCATGTGGTCCCTCGACATCGTGGGCCCCACCATGCGGGCAGTCGGCCACATCGTCCCCCAGGCCTGGTCCATGGACGCCTTCATCGCCCTGACCCTCCACCACGGTGGCCTGGGCAGTGTGGCCGTGGACCTGGCCGCCCTGGCCGGCTACGCCGTGGTCCTGGGCGGGGCCGGAGCGCTCATGCTGCGCCGGTCGGTGGCCGCCGACCGCTGAGGGCCGGCCGGCCGTGTGGCCGCCGCCGTTCTGGGGCAAGCTCTGGCCATGCCGGACAACTCCCTGAACGTCAGCAGCCAGCTCTTCCACGAAGGCGCCACCATCCCCACCTCGGCGGTCCACTCCTACGCCGGCGGTGACAACGTCAGCCCCGATCTGGCCTGGACCGACGGGCCGGAGGGCACGGCCGCCTACGCCGTGGCCTGCTACGACCCCGACGCTCCCACCACGGTCGGTTTCACCCACTGGCTGGTCTTCAACCTGCCCGCCACCATCACCTCGCTCGAGGCCGGCGCCGGCGGCTCCGCTTCCCCCGCCGGGGGAGTGTCGGGTTTCACCGACTGGGGCGAGAGCCGCTACGGCGGGATGGCCCCGCCTCCGGGGGACGACCCGCACCATTATCAGTTCAGCGTCTACGCCCTCGACACTGCGGTGCTTCCCCTCGACGCCGTCACCACCTACGCCAAGTTCCGCTTCATGATCCGGGGCCACGTGCTGGCCAGCGGAACTCTCACCGGTCGCTTCGGGACCTGAAGGCGGCCGCCTACTCCCCGGTCCAGCCCGGGGGGATGCGCACCGTCCGGGGTGGAAGCGGGGGAGACCAGGCGTCGGCCTGGCGGCTGCGGACCACCCGGGCCGGGGCGCCGGCCACCACGCTGTGATCGGCCACCTGGCCCCGCACCACCGAGCCGGCCGCCACCGTGACGTTGCGCCCCAGGTCCGAGCCGGGCAGCACCACCACGCCGGTGCCCAGCCAGCTGCCGGCGCCGATGCGCACCGGCGCCTCGGCGGGCCACTGGCGCCCGATGGGGAGGTCGGGATCGTCATAGGAGTGGTTGTGGTCGGTGATGTAGACGTTGGGGGCGATGGTCACGTCGTCCTCGATCAGGATCGAGCGCAGGCCCACGATGGACGTGCCCCGGCCCACCGAGCAGCGGGAGCCGATCCGCACCACCGGCTCGCCCTTCGGGTCGAGGACCTCACCGGGCAGGCCGGCGGACAGGGTCACCTGGGGCGCAAACAAGGTGGACGACCCGATGACGATGGCCGACTCCCCGAAGACGGCTCCCCGCGGGAAGGTCATGCCGCTGCCCGCCCCCATGTGGCGGAAGCGGCGGCCCCGGGCGTCATCGGGACCGACCATTCCGACGGCGCTGAACCAGTCCCATAGGTCGTTGACGGCGTCGGCCAACCAGTCCCGCTGGGCCGCTTTGAGGCGCGTGGGCCAGTACCGGGTGGTGGCCCATTCGACCGGGCGGAGCCGGCCGGTCCCGGGCCGGCTCACGATCCGGGGGCGGTGAAGGCGGGGCCGTCGGCCCGGTCCACGGTGGCGAAGGACTCCACCGTCCCCCGCTTGAGCCGGGTGGCCCGCCTGGTCGGTCGGCCCAGGGCCATCATCCCGGCCACCGCCAGTTCGGGTGCGACCCCGAGGAGCTCTTTGACCTCCGGCTCGGCCCGCACCGCCATGGTGGTGAACACGCCGCCCAGGCCCTCGTCCCGGGCCGCCAGCAGCAGGCTCCAGGCGAAGGGGTAGATGGACGCCCCCCCGACCAGGGTGTAGCGGTCGAAGTCCCGGTCCAC
>Ga0307373_10008781_pt1 | contig 15285 bp, 12 predicted proteins | sample OX2MG_FD_202534 | JGI IMG/M metagenome (GOLD analysis project Ga0307373, IMG submission 202534) | Soil microbial communities from Risofladan, Vaasa, Finland - OX-2 | ecosystem: Environmental > Terrestrial > Soil > Coastal area > Acid sulfate soil | place: Finland: Risofladan, Vaasa | collected... | reverse complement strand
ACCGGCAAGTTTAATGATCGTCACCGGCAATTCTAATTGACTTTTGACAGCCCATGATGCATTTATGCCGAACCCGCCTGTTGGCTATCACAAGCTCATCCGCGCGCAAGTTGACCTACCGTGCCTTGTAGTAAATGCCTGCATCAAGCGGTTGCGCCGCCATGCCGGGTTGTCGTGTTGGGGGGATGGCAATGGGTAAGAGGCGTCCTGCACTTGCTCCCGTGTTTGAGGGCAGTTTTGAAGAGTATGTGGTGCGGTTTATGGAGGAGCATGGCTATGTGGGGCCGTGCGACATTCCGGCGGATGAGTGCGACCGTCTTATTGCTGAGGCGGTGCGGTCAACCCCTGCACAGTTTTACCCTACGCAGGCGGAGATTGAAGCGTTTATGGAGCGTGAGTTCGACCGCATGTTTGTTGACGCCTTCCTGGGTAGTGGGATGCTGTCGGCAGAGCAAGAATTAGACCTGCGGCAATGGGCCGGTGCGCGGGGGGTGTGGGAATGAATCCCCAGGATAGCCCCGAAGTCCGCGCCGCCGTGTCGGACCTTTCGCTAGCCGTCCAACGTGCCTTGTTACGCATCCACCAACATAAATCCGCGCGGATTGCCCTGCCCCATGGATTCGCTGTAGGGGGTCAAGATTGCACGATACCCGTTCGACGGCCAAGCGCACTATTCGAACTAGTTCGACCTGCGGCCTTTTCCGCTAACACCCCCCACCCGGTATCGAACCACCTTGCCGCGCCTAACGTGATTTACTCTGGCGCGACTGGCCCCACTGGGCCAACCGGTAGCAGGGCGGCATAGCGGTGAATCCTCAGGGAGCACCCGCCAAGGTTGACGCGCGCGATTACGCCGATTTGCGCACGCTGAACGGTGCTGCCTATGGCCTGGCCGATGAGGATCGGCTTGTCCTGGAATATATTTGGCAAGATTCCTACTTCCCGTGGCAGGGTCGCCGTACCTGGGTGCGCCTCCGTTGTTCGGACCCGGACGCGCCCGATGAGTCCCTACTTCCGGGTATGTCCGCGTCCGCCTTCGGGTCGCGTGTAACTAAGCTGGCCGAATTGGGCTTCTTTGAGAAGATGGACCCGAAAGACGATGCCAACCACACGAAGTGCGACCATGAGCATGGGCAATATTGGTGCCGGGTCCATATTCGGGGCATGTGTCTACCTGTATTGCCGCTCCCTGAGCGCCCGGTCAAACCTGAGCCGGAAGAGAAGGGACCGCACGCGCCGCCTGTAGAGCCGGGTGTGTCCTGCCCTAAATGCGGCGGTCCCTGCCGCGCCTCGGCATATAAATGCACTCGCTTCGGGTGCGGTCATGAATTCACCGCGCAAGAGCGCGCCTCGGCGGAACGGAAGGCCGCGCGCCATTTACAGGTGGTGCCATCACCTGAGCCCGCCGCGCCCGAAAATGTAGAACCGATTATACACGCGCCCGCGCCGCCTGCCGCCGCGCCGCTCGCGCTCGGGCCCGTGCCGCCCAAGCGTAACGTTACGCATCCCGAACCCGAACCCGCGCCGTCCAAGACGCCACACGTCCCCACGCCCCACGCCGATGGCACCCCATACCCCCCTTTCGTGTGGGCACCCCATCCTACCGTGCGGGGCGTGTTGAGGGGCGGGCAGGGCGCCATGGGGTCGGAATCTTTGGCACGCACGCTACCGGCGCCAGTCAGGGACGCCGAAGGCGCCGCGACAACGGAGCGGGGCGCGAAGCGCATCCTTGACGGCGATGGTAAGCTTGCGGGCGATTCCGACCTGGCGCCGCTCGCAGAGGCTCTAACACGCCCCGCACCGGGCAGCAATAACGCTGAAGGTCCGTGAGGGGGGCTCGTGAACATCACTGAGGACCGCCGCTATGTGGTGGACCGCCGTGTGCTCGGCTATATGGACGCGCGGCTATACCGTGACGTGACGCCCCGTGAACTGGCGGCGCGCTGCAATATCACGCTTGAAGAGGCACAGGCGGCGCTTGAGCGCGTGAACCGGGGTTATCCCCGGCGCCTGGCTGAACGTCCTATATAGGCAGCGTGTAGCCGCGTTCCCTGCCCCTATCCTGCTACGTGTACGCGCCACAGCGGGCAATAGTCAAACCTTTCATAATCGCCAGCGGGTGGGCGACATCATGGCCAGAGTGGCGAATGACGTCAATCGCCTGAGCGATCTGGTGGTGCCTGGGCTGGATGTGGTGTTCGATTCTACCTCGGCCATGATCTTGCCCATGTTCTTCATCGCTTTCCTTCAACCGCAACTGTTGCTGGCGCCGCTTCTGTTCGTGGGCGGCTACATCCTGGCGGTGAGACGCTACCTCCACCAATTGCACCCAATCACCACCGCGCAGCGGGCGGAGTTCGGGGCGCTCAATGCCAGTTTGAGTGAATCGGTGCGGGGAATCGAACTGGTGAAGGCGGCTGGGCAGGAGGTAGCGGAGCTGGAAAAATTCGCTGTTCGGGCCCGCGCCTATCGCGACCTCTCGGTGCGTGAGGGCCAGGTTCAGGCGGTCTATCTGCCGCCGCTGCTCCTCGCGATGGTCTTTGCCCTGGCCATGGTGCATGGCCTCTACCTGGTGTCGAATGGCTCGTTGTCGGTCGGAGGATTGATCACCTACTTTGGTCTGATCAGCGCCTTCCGATGGCCGGTATTCGCCTCAACCTTTTCTTGGGACGTGGTGCGACAGGGTCTTTCGGGCGCGGAGCGCATTTTGGCATTGCTGCGGGATGAAGACAATCTGGACCAAAACGAGCAGGGCTACGCCGCACCGATGCGAGGAGAACTGCGATTCGATCGCGTGTCGTTCAGTTACGAGGGGCACCGCGCCTTGCGCGAGGCAAGCTTCCGCGCGATCCCGGGCCAAACAGTGGCGATCGTTGGCCAGACGGGCGCCGGCAAAAGCACGTTGGCCCGTCTGGTAAACCGGATCTACGACGTGGAGTCCGGAGTGATCACGGTAGATGGCGTGGATGTACGCGATTGGAAGCTGGACGCCCTGCGTTCGCGGATCGCCACGATCGAGCAAGATATATTCCTGTTCTCGCGCTCAGTCGCGGAGAATATCGAGTTTGGCCTGGGCGGACACGAGCGCGACATGGACCCCGCGAGCCGCCGGGCGGCGATCCAACAGGCAGCCAAGGATGCTCAGGCCCACGAGTTCATCATGGCGATGAAGGACGGCTATGACACGGTCATCGGAGAACGGGGCGTCACCCTTTCCGGCGGACAGCGACAGCGCCTCGCCATCGCGCGCGCCCTCCTCACCGATCCGGCCATTCTCATTTTGGATGACTCCACCAGCGCCATCGACAGCGCGACCGAGGATGAGATTCAGAAGGCGATGCGCCGCCTGCTTCATGGGCGTACGACGTTACTGATCACCCATCGACTATCCCAGATCCGTTCGGCGGATTGGGTGCTGGTCCTTCATCAGGGCGAGGTGGTGGATCAGGGGACCCATGAGGAGTTATTGCGGCGGTGCGGCTTGTACCGTCGCATCTTCGCCCATTACGAACCCGCCCTGGCGCCCGAGCCGGCGGGGGTGCGGTAGCCAACGGGCGACCGCCGGCCGCCGACGGGGGTCGGCTGGTAGGGACGGGGCGACTGAGGTCGCAAGCGGATACTGGAGGAATGCGTGGCTGATCTCTTTGGTGGTTTAGATGCCGAGGCATATGACCGGAGCTACGGGGACCGCGTCTTGCTTGGCCGCATCCTCCACTATTTCCAGCCCGTGCGGGGCCAGATGCTCGCCGTGGCGGGGTACGCGCTTCTCGGTGCATTGATGAATCTGGCGGTTCCGATCGCTATCGCCGGCGCGGTGGGCGGGCTGGCCGGCTCGCGGACCACCGGGATGGCGGGCCTGGTGGTAGCCGCCATCCTCCTCTCGGGCATCGCCTCCTGGGCCCTGAATCTGGGCCGCCAGTGGTTGATCGCGCGCGCGGTCGCCGACGTGGTCTTGCAATTGCGGCTCGACGTGGTGCAGTCCGTACTGGCCCGGGATCTCTCGTTTTTCGATGAATATCCCTCGGGCAAGATCGTCAGCCGCGTCACCTCGGACACCCAGGACTTCTCCACCGTGGTCACCCTGACGCTCGATCTCCTAAGTCAGATCCTTCTAGTTCTCCTGCTGGGCGGGGTTCTCCTGGCGATCAATGCTGAATTGGCCTTACTTACGCTCCTCATAGGGCCACCGATCATCGGCATCGCTATCGCCTTTCGCATTCTCGCCCGGAAAATGTCCCAGCGATCCCAGCGGGCGCTCGCGCGCGTGAACGCGGCGATCCAAGAGTCGATTACCGGCATGATGGTGGCGAAGGGCTTCCGCCAAGAAGGGTCGATGTACGGTGAGTTTCGCCAGGTCAACGACCAACGCTACCGGGTCAACTTCCGCGAGGGACTGGTCTACAACAACATCTTCCCAGTTTTCGTGACGATCACGGGACTGGGGACGGCGATCGTGGTCTACTTCGGCGGCCTCCGCGATCTCGACCACTCCATCTCGGCCGGTGTCTGGGCCCTGTTCGTCCAGAGCATCGGAGTGTTCTGGATCCCCTTGATTAGCATTGCCTCATTCTGGAGCCAGTTCCAATTGGGCCTGTCCGCGAGCGAGCGGGTCTTCGCCCTGATCGACGCCGAGCCGCGGGTCAAGCAAACCGACGCTCTTCCCGTGGAGCGAATCGCCGGCCGGATCGAGTTCCGCGACCTGGATTTCCACTACACGGAGCAAGAGCAGGTGCTTCGCGGCTTCAATCTGACGATCGCCGCTGGTGAAACCGTGGCCCTGGTCGGGCATACCGGGGCCGGAAAGTCGACGCTGGGCAAGCTGGTGGCGCGCTTCTACGAGTTCCAGGGGGGCGAGTTGCTGATTGATGGCCGGGATATTCGCACCTTTGAGCTTGCCGCGTATCGGCGGCATCTGGGGGTAGTCCCGCAGGTACCCTTTCTGTTTTCGGGCACGGTGGAGGAGAATATCCGCTATGCCCGCCCCGATGCGAGCGCCGCCGAGGTCCAGGCGGCGGCGGCTGGCGTGGGCGGGGGCGACTGGCTGAGCGCGTTGCCAAATGGACTGGAGACCCCAGTAGGGGAACTGGGCCGCGGACTTTCCCTTGGGCAACGTCAGCTGGTAGCCCTGGCCCGACTACTCCTGCAAGGCCCCTCGGTAGTCATTCTGGACGAAGCGACCGCCAGTGTCGATCCGCTGACCGAGGCCCAGATTCAAGAAGGACTGGACGAAGTGCTGCACCACCGGACGGCAATCGTGATCGCCCACCGCCTCTCAACTATACGTTCGGTCGATCGGATTATCGTGCTGGATCACGGGTCGATCGTGGAAGAGGGAAGCCACGAGGAGTTGCTGCGCCGGGGCGGCCCGTACGGCCGGCTGTACAACACCTATTTCCGCCATCAGTCACCCGATTACCAGCCCGGCGGCGGCTTCGTGCCGGTGGGGGTGGCCGGCTGACGGCGCAGGGACGCCTACTCCCAGGTGAGGGCGGCGGAGGACTGGTATTCGGTCACCCGAGTTTCGAAGAAGTTCTTCTCTTTCCCGAGGTCCATGGTTTCGCTCATCCAGGGAAATGGGTTTGGGACTCCGTACTGCGTGGCCAGGCCAATCCGCTCCAATCGGCGGTCGGCGATGTGTTCCACATACTGGCGACAGAGAGTGGCATTGAGCCCCAGGACGCCGTTTGGCAGGCAGTCCTGGGCGTACGCGGCCTCTAACTCCACCGCGTCGCGGACCCGCCCAACCATACGCTCCTGGAAGGATGGCGACCACAGGTCTGGGTTTTCGGCCTTAATCCCATTGATCAGATCGATGCCGAAGTTGAGGTGGATCGTCTCATCGCGGAGGATGTATTGAAACTGTTCCCCAATGCCGGTCATCCGATTCTGGCGATGAAACGATAGAATCATCACGAATCCGGTGTAGAAGAAGATGCCTTCCATGATCAGGTAATAGCCGATCAAGTTTTCGAGGAACCGGCGCGCCCCCTCGATGGTCTCGGTAGTGAAGGCAGGATCGAGCAGCCCGGCGGTCAGTTCCATCTCCAGCCTATCCTTACGTTCGATACTGGGAACGGTGTGGTACATGTCAAAGACCGCGCGCTCGTCCAGACCGAGGCTCTCCACGATGTGAAGGAAGGCATGGGTATGCACGGCCTCCTCGAAGGCCTGTCGGAGGAGATATTGCCGGCATTCAGGGTTGGTGACGTGCCTGAAGATGGCCAGCACCAGATTGTTGCCGACCAGGCTCTCCGCCGTGGCGAAGAAGCCGAGGTTGCGCATAATCACCAGCCGCTCCTCGGCGGTCAAATCCGAAGAGCGCCAGGTTTCAATATCCCTGCCCATCGGCACCTCGGCCGGCATCCAGTGATTGGCGCACCCATTCCGATAGTGTTCCCAGGCCCAGTGGTAGCGGAGCGGCACGATTTGGTTGACATCTACTTGCCGGCAGTTGATCAACCGCTTTTGCTCGGCGGCAGTTCCGGATGGTGCTTCGAGGGGTGTTTGCATCTCAATACTCCTTGATAACCACCTAATCGCGCGGTTCTCGAACTGGGGTGAAATAGGGCCTCCGGCCAAGGCCCATAGGAGCGGGCCCAGGCGTTGTGCTACCTTGAAGCCCCGGTATTTATGCCGGGGAGTCTCATTTGCCCGCCTAGCCGTGGCCTTCAGGCCGCCTTTTCGCGCAATCCAACCACCCCTGTGTACAACGGAGAGCGCGGCCAGGAAACAAGCGGCCTAAAGACCGCGCTAGCAGAGCAAATGAGACTCCCCGGCATAAATACCGGGGCTTCATCATGGCACAACCTCATCTGTCCACATCTAGGGGCTGAGGCCGGGTGTTGCTCATATCATCCACTGGAGTGGCGTCGTGGTGGGCTGCGGTCGCTATTGGCACGCCTCGCAGTCTCCGTCCAGGGAGCAGATAGCGCCCGTGGTCTCCGTTACCTCCGGTCGCGGGGTTCGCTCGATCTGGATGCCGCTGGACGGACTGGCGCTCCGCATCCAGGATGGTTGGATGCCCCAGCGGTTCACGTCCAGGGTGGACTTTTCCACCTGCGTGGCGGCCCGAGTACGGAGGTAATAGGTTGTCTTGAGTCCGCTGTCCCACGCCCGCAGGTAGGTCTCGTGGAGGTCCCGGCCGGTTGGGTGGTCCAGGTAGAGATTGAGCGATTGGCTCATGTCGATCCATTTCTGACGCCGGGCGGCACAGGCAATGAGCCACGCAGGCTCGATCTCGAAGGCGGTGCGATACCGTTCCTTGAGCCGATCCGGCACGCGGTCGATCTCGCGCACCGAGCCATCGTAATACTTGAGCGCCTCCCGCATGTCCGCGTCCCACAGTCCTTCGCCCTTGAGGTCGCGTACCAGCGCGGCGTTCACTTGGGTAAACTCGCCGGAGAGATTACTCTTCGCGTACAGATTGGTGTAGGTCGGTTCGATCGAGGGCGAGACGCCGATGAGGTTCGAGATCGTGGCCGTGGGCGCGATGGCGAGCAATTGACTGTTCCGCAGACCGTGCGCGGCGATGGCCTGGCGAACCTCGTCCCAGGGCAGGGTAGCGCCGCGATCCACGTTCACCGCCCGATCACGCTCCGCCTCAAGGAGGGCAAGCGTATCGAGTGGAAGCAGACCACGATCCCATTTGGATCCGGCGTAGCTGGGGTAACGCCCACGCTCCCGCGCCAGATCCGCCGAGGCGAGAAGCGCGTGGAAGGCAATCTCCTCCATGCTGCGGTCGGAGAAGCTCACCGCCTGGTCGCCGGCGAACCGCTCCCCACGGGCGTACAACGCATCCTGGAAGCCCATCAAGCCGAGCCCGATTGGCCGATGCCGTTGATTACCTGCCTGTGCCTCGGGAGTAGGATAGAAATTGAGATCGATCACGTTGTCCAACATCCGCACCGCCATCCGCACCGTGCGTTCGAGGAGGGGCGAGTCGATCTCCCCGCCAGGGAGAAGGTGGGCGGCCAGGTTGATGGATCCCAGGTTGCAGACGGCGGTTTCTTCCCTTGAGGTATTCAGCAAGATTTCCGTGCAGAGATTTGAGCTATGGATCACCCCCGCATGGTCTTGCGCGGAGCGGATGTTGGCGGGGTCTTTCCAGGTGAGCCACGGGTGGCCGGTCTCGAACAGAGCGCTCAAGATCCGCCGCCATAGATCCACGGCCGAGACGCGCTTGTGGCGGAGAAGCCTGCCGGCTGCTGCTTCCTCCTCATAATGGGCATAACGCTGGTCAAAGGCTTTCCCGTAGAGATCGTGCAGATCGGGAACGTCATCGGGACTGAAAAGGGTCCACTGATCCGCCGCGAGTACCCGCCGCATGAACAGGTCCGGCACCCAGAGGGCCGTATGCAGATCGTGGGTACGCCGCCGCTCGTCACCGGTTGTTTTACGCAGATCGAGAAATTCCTCCACGTCCAGATGCCAGGGCTCCAGATAGGCGCATACCGCGCCCTTTCGCTTACCACCCTGGTTCACGGCCACCGCCGAATCGCCGGCTACCTTGAGGAAGGGGACGACTCCCTGACTGGCTCCATTCGTACCACGAATATGCGCGCCAAGGGCGCGAATGTTGGTCCAATCGTTACCCAGGCCTCCGCTCCATTTGGAGAGGAGGGCATTGTCGCGCAGGCACTTATAGATGTCGCCCAGGTCGTCGGGAATGGTGGTAAGGAAGCACGACGAAAGCTGGGGATGGCGGGTGCCGGCATTGAAGAGCGTGGGGGTAGCGGGGGTAAAGAGAAACTGGGACATCACGTCGTAGAAGGCGATCGCCCGCGCCTCGCGGTCCCGCTCGCCGAGCGAGAGCCCCATGGCAACGCGCAGCCAAAACAACTGTGGCAGCTCAAAGCGGCGGCCCCGATCATGCAGGAGATAGCGATCATACAGGGTCTGCAGGCCCATGGCCGCGAACCGCAGGTCCCGCGCGGGTTGGAGCGCCGCCGCCATTTTGGCAAGGTCAAAGCCGGCGAGCGCTGGATCCAGTAAGCCCGCGGCGATCCCGGTTTCGATGTAGACCGGCAGATACGTCCGATAGGCATTTCCGGCGTCCTTCAGAGACATAGGCTGCTCTACGGCTTCCTGGTAGAGCGCGACGAGCAGTAACCGCGCGGCCACGAATGAATAGTCCGGCTCGATCTCAACCTGGGCCCGCGCGGCTAGATTGGCGGCGCGCAGTACCTCGACCTTGGGGATGCCAGGGTACAGGGTGCTCAGGGTCGCCGCGAGAAGGGGCGCGGGATCCGCGTTCAGCCCGGCGCACGCCTCCTCAATGGCGCGACGTAGATCATCCACATCGAGAGAGATGGCCTCTCCATCACGGGTAATGTCACGGGACGGCCGGGTAAAGGCGGGGTCGATCGCCCGCGAGAAGATCTGAGTAGTCGCCATGGGATATCCTTTCCACACTTCCATCATGCTTGTGCTTTACTCGTAGGAGAGCATGAACGAAAGGTGGCGCCCGCGACTCACCGCGTGACGACAGCCTCGATCACGCCCTCTCAAGCGAAGGGCACGCCATGATCGCGTCATAGATGGGCATTCGGACTCGGCCACGGGGCCTTACCGCTGCGCGACAGTGCCGGACTTACACCGGACTTTCCCCACGATTGTAACCGTGCCGTGATAGCACGGTGCCTATGGAATACTACCTGTAGGTACCCACAGAAAATATACTACTATATCTAGGCATCTCCGTCCACAGGGTTATGCGGAGGAGATCCTTCCGGGTAGAATCTTCCTGAGTAGCCAATTGAGGCGAATCAGCACCCAGGATAGGTGAGCGACGAAGGAGTGCGCATAGATGCCCAACCACGATGGGGACAGACGGGTAGCCTTGGTGACCGGCGCCAGCAGCGGAGTGGGCCGCGTGGCGACGCTTTCCCTGGCGCAAGCAGGATTCGAGGTCTACGCCGCCGCGCGGCGCGTGGCCCTGCTCGCCGAGTTGGCGGCGGAGTCGCCCAATATTCATGCGGCCCCGCTTGACGTAACCGATCGGCCAGCCGTGGATCAGTTGGCCGCCACGATTCAGGAGCGTCATGGCAAGCTGGACGTACTGGTGTGCAACGCGGGGGTGAACATTCCTCGCCGCCGTTTCGCCGAACTTAGCGTGGAAAATTGGCATCTTCTCATGGAGACCAATGCCACCGCTACATTCCACGTCATTCAGGGGTGCTTGCTTCTCTTAAGGGCGGCAAAAGGATTGGTAATCGTGGTGGCCTCGGTCTCGTCGCGTTGGCCCGATGCCTCGGGACCAGCCTACCAGGCGAGCAAGCGGGCCATGCTCGGCCTCGCCCACGCCGTGAGCCTGGAGGAGCAAGCCAACGGAATCCGAGTCAGTTCGATCTTGCCGGGGATGATCGACACCCCACTGCTAGACCGCAGACCTCAGCCGCCGAGCGCGGAGCAACGAGCCGATTCAATCCCCCCAGAGGATATCGCCGCCATTTGCGTGTTCCTGGCTAACCTCCCAGCCCGGAGTTGCATTCCTGAAATCGTGGTGACCCCTAGTGTTCTCCAGCGGATCGGTTCGATGCGGTAGTGGGGGAACCGGGGCGCGCCCACATGGTACACTGGTCCCTGGCGATACCAGGCCAAGCGTCTTCGGGAGCACTCATGGCCATCGAGATCCGCAACCCGCGTCCCCAGCCGTTTACGGTGACCACCTACCTGCCCAACGAGAGGGAGACCCAAATCTTGGGTGGTACCCAGACCCACTACGCGGTGGGCGAGAATCTTGCCAAAGGTTTTCGCACTCACGCCGCCCAGCTTGGTGTGCTCTGGCTGGTCCGCTCCGAGACCGACCTGCACTACCCACGGGCCGATGGGAGCACTGGCGTCTTCTATCCCGATGTCTTCGTCACCGCCGAGGTGGCGCTCCAGGATAGCATCGCCTATAACGTCCGCTCGGTGGGCAAACCGCCCATGCTAGTGGTCGAGGTGCTCTCCAACAAGACGGCCAAGAAGGACATTGGCCCCAAGCGGGCCGCCTACGCCGAGCTGGGGGTGGCCGAATACGTGACCTTCGACCCCCGCCCACGAAAGCAGTTGGAGTTGCACGGCTATCGGCTAGAGGATCCCGGCGTCTATCGGGAGATCGCCCCCGCGGCGGAGGGCGGGCTTTGGCTGGCTACCGTGGGTTTGCGGATGGTGGCCGAGCCGTCCCCCGATCCCTTGCGCGGTCCGTTGCTCCGGCTGATTACCCGTGAGGGAGAGCGGCTCCTGCATATTGACGAGGAGACGGAGGCGAGGCGGGCGGCGGAAGCCGAGCGGGACGCCGAACGTTGGGCGCGAAGGGCCGCCGAGCGGGCACGGGTTGGCGCCGATCAGGCGCGGGCTTCCGCGGAACAGGCGCGGACTAGCGCCGAGCAGCGGCTTGAGACTGAACGGCGAGCTCGCGAGTTGTCTGAGCAGGCGCATGACGCCGCCGGTCGTGAGATCGCGCGTCTACGTGCTCTGCTGGAAGAAACTAGCCGCGATTCCTGAAACTCACCCCGTTCGCGTTTGATCCGCGCAACCAACGCGGGGTCTGCCGTTCGCGGGTGGCCTCCCGCGAACGGCGGGGCCGGATCATATTCAATGAGCAACTGGATCTCGCGCGCCACGAGAAACCTCAGCTTTCCACCAGGCTTCGGGTGAGGGCGACGATGGTCACGAAGCGCTGGAATAGGGCAAGAGTATTCGTATCCTCAAGCACAACCTGGCGCGGGCCCTTGCGGGTGACCTCGCTGATCCATGCCGCCATGGTCGCCATGTCTGCGGTGAGAAAGGTCAACTCCAGTTCCGCTGGGTGGGCGAAGCGGGGCGCTTCCATGGCGCCAACGCGCTCGACGGCCCGCTTGGCGGCCGCGTGGATGCGGGAACAGGCTTCCTCTGGGTGGAGGTTATGGGCGGCGAAACGACTGATCGACTGCTTGACCACCACCCGCTCCGCTTGAGCGGCTATGGATTCCGCCTCCTGGGCAGTTGCCTCATCACCGCTCACCAGGGCGATCGGTACGCCGAAGTGGGAGGCCACCAGGGCGTTGAGACCCGACTCTCCCACGATCTGGCCGTCAATGCGGGCCTCCCAAATGGCCCGTGGATTATAGCTGTGAGAGAGGATAGCGGGGTCGGCGCTGATCGAACCGTGATATCCGATGAAGAAAATGGCGTCGGCCGAAGCATCTAGGCCCTCCATCATATACAGGGGCTTATGCCGGCCACTAATCAAGGAAGCGCGGCCATGCAACTCACGCGGGGTGAGGTTTCTCATGGTGTTATGGGAATCATTCACCACGAACTCAGTCGCTCCACCGGCCATGGCGCCGTCAATGGCGGCGTTCACTTCGTCCATCAACAGGCCGCGCCCATACTGATACTCCGGCCCATCACCCAGGACCTGCGTCCAATCCACGATTCCACTCACACCCTCAAAGTCCGTGGAAATGTAAACTTTCATGGCCTCCCTTTCGCCTTGTCAACCAGTATGACACACTCGCCGCCCGATAGTTTGACAGCGTGGGGCTGTCTGCTGTTATATAACACCATCACAGTAGGCGAAGGGAAGGGTTGCGGGCATGTGGCGATTTCGAATCGATCGGACGCTTCCCATTTCGATTTCGGCCCAACTCAAGGGTCAGATCGAGTTCGGGATCATGTCGGGCGCCATGCAGCCGGGTGAGCGCCTACCCTCCGTCCGCGAACTGGCGGCCGGCGAGGGGATCGCCCATGTGACCGTGAGCCATGTCTACCGTGAGCTTACCCGTGAAGGGCTGATCCGCGTGCGACCCGGACACGGCACCTTCGTGGCAGGCGAGGGAACTGGGAATCGGACCGATCTGACGATTCTCCAGCGGCTAGTGGACGGGATGGTGGGCCATGCCATGGCCCAGGGCTTCACCCCATCCCAGATTAACCGCGTGTTGACCGCGCGCCTGGCGACCGGCCATCGGCGCCGGCCTCGGATCGCCATGGTCGGGCTATTCAGCCGGGCCACCCAGGTCTACGCCAGGGACCTGGCGGAGGGCCTGGCTGATCTGGGAGCGGAGGTGTTTCCCTGTACTCTGGAAGCGCTGAAGACTGGCGACATTGACCTCAGCGAACGGGTGGCCCGGGCGGACGTGGTGTGTACCATGGCGACCAAGGTTCGTGAGGTGCAGGCATTGCTTGGTCCCTATCACCCCCCCGTGCTTCGCCTCTCGTTCGTGGCCCACCCGGAGACTTTGGCTCGCTTGCGCTCTCTTCCTCCCACGGCCCGATTAGGGATCGTCAGCACGTTCGCGGAGTTTGTTCCCACCATGCTGGCAGGGATTCGAGAGCACTCAGGAAACCTGTGTACGCCCTTGTGCGCGGTTTTGGATGACTCGGCCCAGGCCCGCCTGGTAGTGAAAAATGCAGCCGTGGTTATTTACGCCAGCGGCAGTGAAGCGGTTCTGGCGGATTTGCCGCCCTCCACGATAGCCATCGAATACTTGCATACTCCCGAGCCCGCCGGCATGGAGCCGGTGCGGGCCCTACTGGAGCGGCTGTTTCCTCAAGACGGTTTCCTGGGAAAGGAGGTGACCATCAGATCGGCCGGCGAGACGCCGGCGCCCTTGCGTCTCGGTGTCGCGAAATAACCCTTTAACGAATGGAGCACTATTGCCGTGGCCTTCTTTAGTCGTGTTTCCTCTCCTCGCCGCCTCCTTACCGCCGCGATGTTGGCGCCCATGGCCCTTGGCGGCATCGCCTCGTCCAGCCATGGCGCGCGCGCCGACGCCGGTTCCACCAGCGCCAATACCCTGACCATCGGCTGGAACATTGAGACCAAGACGCTGGACCCGGCGGGCAACGCGCAGAACCCAGATATCTGGGTGCAGGTTGAGATGTTCGACCGGCTGCTCCAGGTCAGTGCGGACGGCAAATTGTTGCAGCCGGATCTGGCCAGTAGCTGGGACATCAGCAAGGACGGCAAGACCTATACCTTCCACCTCCGGCCCAACCTGACCTTCCAGGACGGCAGTAAGCTCACCGCCTCGGACGTGGCCTTCGATATCACGCGAGCCGCCAAGCCCGCAGCGGTCTGGAGTTGGACTCTCACCGAGGTGAAGGACGCGCAGGCGCCCGATCCGAGCACGGTGGTCGTTCACCTCAAGTACCCCTGGAGCCCCTTCCTCTCCGACGTCTCCCTATTTGATACCGGCGTGTACCCCGAGGCGTATTTCAAAAAGGTGGGCGCCAGCGGCATGGCCAAGAACCCAGTGGGCTCCGGGCCGTATATGTTTGACTCCTGGGTCCGTGGGCAGTATCTGCGCCTGAAGAAGGATCCCACCTACTGGAACGCGGCCAAGTACCCCATGCAATACGTGGAGTACGATTTGATCCCGAACGATACGACTCGGCTGCTCAAAGTGGAATCGGGTCAGTTGGACGTGGACAACCTGCTGGCCGACAATCTGATCCCACAGGTGCAGCACAGCTCCACCGCTCAGGTGCAGATCAACCCCTCCACCGAGACCAACTACCTAGCTTTCAACACCAAGGTCAAGCCCTTCGGCGATGTCAAGGTACGCGAGGCGATTAGCCACGCGATCAATCGCGCCGCGATCATCAAGGCGGTGCTGCAAGGACACGGCACTCCCGCCAATTCGTTCATGCCGGCTGGGGCCATCGATTACAACCCCGCGAACCCAGGACCGTCCTACGACATCACGCTGGCCAAGAAGCTGCTCTCGCAGTCATCGGTTCCCCATGGCTTTACCATGGACATGCAAACTCAAGCGGGCCTGCTCACCGATGAGCAAACCGGAGTGCTTGTCCAGGCCGAGTTGAAGGCAATCGGGATCACGGTCAACATCCAACCGACCGATCCCACCACCCTATTCAATAACCAGCAAGTCGGGAAGTATACCTTCTGCACGAACCTCTGGACCAACGATATTCCGGACCCCGATGAGCTGGTGTCCTTCACCGCGGGCTACCATACCGGTTCCTACAATTTCTTTACCTGGTACAACAATCCACTGCTTGCCAGCCTGGCCAATCAGGCGGAGCACGAAACGGATGCCGCTACGCGGCAGAACCTGTACTACCGGATCCAGCAGATCTGGGCGCAAGATCAATGGGTCATCGCCATGTACTACAATCCATTCGTCAACGCGGCCAGCAACCACGTGCATGGCTTTTCCGAGAATCCCCTGGGTTACTTCAACCTCCAGGGTGTGACCAAGTCGTAGTGCCAGAGCGCCTAGTTTCCTCCCCCGACTGCGGTCGGGTGGTAGCGCCGGGCCGATCGCGGTCGGGGGGCCGCGTTACTCCAAACTA
>Ga0307373_10008780_pt1 | contig 15286 bp, 14 predicted proteins | sample OX2MG_FD_202534 | JGI IMG/M metagenome (GOLD analysis project Ga0307373, IMG submission 202534) | Soil microbial communities from Risofladan, Vaasa, Finland - OX-2 | ecosystem: Environmental > Terrestrial > Soil > Coastal area > Acid sulfate soil | place: Finland: Risofladan, Vaasa | collected... | reverse complement strand
GCGTCCGAAGATCAAACCGACGCAACCGGCTTCCATGGCGATCTGCGCCTTGTGAAGCGTGGCATCGTCGCCCATTTTGCTCCCACCCGAAACCAGCACCAGCGTACGTCCCGCGGAGCGCACGACTCGCCGTAAACCTTCGACGTCGGTAAACTCTAACGTGTTGTACGGCTTGGGCAGCGCCGCCGCGGAGGCCGCATCCCATTTCGGCTCGTTGAGCTTGACGATATCGCATCCGACTTCGCATGCGACGCGTGCCGCGTAGTCGATCGCGTAGAGTGAATCTTGGCCGCCCTTCGCCTTCACCGCGGCTCCGCGCGGATACGACCAGATGATCAGCGGCATGCCGTAGCGTTCGCATTCGCGGCGCACCTCGTTGCACTGCGCGATATCGACGTCTTGCGCGGGGCTGCCGACGTAGAGCGTGTAGCCCACCGCATCCGCCCCCAAGCGCACGGCGTCCTCAACGGACGAAGTCATCGGGCTGAAGGCGTCCTCGTCCGACGGAAAATTCGTCTTGCCGTTGACCTTGAGAACGAGCGGCACGCGGCCCGCGTAGGCCTTGTGATACTTCTCAGCCAGGCCGATGTGCAGCGCAACGCCGGAGAAGTTTCCGGCCACGGCGAGGCGGTAGATCCAGTCGGTGTCGAGCGAGTCCGGATTATCGAAGAAATCGATCGGCCCGTGCTCGAGGCCCTGGTCGATGGGGAGGATCATCAGGGTGCCGTTGGCCGGACCGTGTTCGTACATCAGGCGGTGAAGCCGTGCGCGCTTTCCGACCGAGAGATTCATCTGTTCGAAGGTCGGGCGCGGGCTCGTCGTGGTTGCAGTGCTCATGCACGGCGGCTTCGGCCAGGAGCGCGGCGTCGCCTCCGGAAATGGGCGTTCGTGAGCGAACCACAACGAGTAGGTTTTGTCGGATTGGGCGCTATGGGCGAGCCGATGGCTCGATCGCTGCGCCGAGCGAATATTCCGGTAGCGGCCATCGTCCACCGCCGCCGCGAGCCGCTCGAGCGGTTGCTCGAGGACGGCGTTACGGAAGCCGGCGACGGCGCGGCCTTGGCGGCCCAGAGCGACGTCGTGATTTTTTGCCTTCCGGATTCCCCGCAGGTCGAAGAATCGCTCTTCGGCCCCTCGGGGGTGGCGGCGGGGCTACGGCCTGGGTCGATCGTCATCGATATGTCCACCCTCTCGCCGGTCGCGTCCAAAAGCTTCGCGAGCCGATTGGCCGCATTAGACGTGGCGTTCGTCGACGCGCCGGTGAGCGGGGGACCGATGCGCGCGGCGAGCGGGACACTCACGATCATGGTCGGCGCGTCACCACAGGATTTCGCGCGGGTCGAGCCGCTGCTGCGCGCCATGGGCACGCCCTACCACCTCGGGCCGGTCGGCATGGGCGAGACGGTCAAGCTCGTCAATCAGGTGATCGTCGCGAACGTGATGATCGCTAACGCCGAGGCGTTGACGTTTGCCAAGCGTGCCGGCGCCGACCTCGACGCTGCTCGAAAGGTTATCGCTACCTCGACGGGTTCGAACTACATTCTGGAGCAATGGTTGCCGAAGACGTGGCTAGCGGGAACGTTTGAAGGCGGGTTTGCACTCGATCTCCTGCGTAAAGACGTTGCGGCTGCGCTCGATGCCGCTCGCAGCATGGCTCACCCTATGCCGGCATCGGCGCTGGCCTATCAGCTCTACACCGCTCGCTCGGCAGAAGGGGACGGCGCGCTCGACTACAGCGCGATCGCCAAATCATATGAACGGACCCCTTGAAACAAAACAGTCGCGCGGCACTTTTGTAAAGAGCCCGGACTTCAACAAAAAAATCTTGGTCGTCGACGACGAATCGGCGATTTTACAAACGCTGCGTTTCAACTTAGAACGCAGCGGTTATGCGGTTGTAACGGCCAGCGACGGCCGTAGCGCGATCGCCATGGCGCAACGCGAGCAGCCAGATCTCATCGTGCTGGATATCATGCTTCCCATTTTGGACGGAATCGAAGCGTGTAAGGAAATTCGCAAATTCAGCGCGGTGCCGATCATCATGCTAACGGCCAAGGATCAAGAAATCGACAAAGTGCTGGCGCTCGAGCTCGGCGCCGACGATTACGTGACCAAACCGTTTGCCTTGCACGAATTTTTAGCGCGCGTCAAGGCGCGGCTGCGTCGGCAGTCGCCGATCGCTTCTGGGCACGAAGACGCGCTCTCGCTCGGCGGTATCGTGCTCGACCCGTCGCGTCAGCAACTCTCGGTGCGCGGCAAGGACGTCTCCCTGGCGCCCAAGGAGTTCGCGCTCCTGCGCGTGCTGATGGAGAACAACGGTCGCGTCGTAACCCGCCAGACGCTGCTCGATAAAGTGTGGGGTTACGATTTCGAAGGCGAGCAGCAAACGGTCAGCGTGCACGTGCGATGGCTGCGCGAAAAAATCGAGGAAGACTCGCGTAATCCGCGGCACATCCTCACGGTGCGCAGTCGCGGATATATGTTCAAATCGTAATCGCCTTGTTGTTGCCTGCCGTTTGGGCCCTGGTCCTGGTTGCGGCCGGTGCGGCGATTGGAGCAAGCGCCGGCATCGTTTTCGCGCGAGCCCGGATGATGCGAGCCTTATCCCGCACGGCGGCGCCGGAACAACAATCGACGGCCGCGCGGGGCAGCGATTTCGAGGGCGCGTTCGTGCGACTCGTACGGGCGCTTCCGCTGGGCGTGGTTTTCGTTGACGAAAACGCGCGGGTCACGTTCGCCAATGCCGCCGCCGCGACGATCTTCGGCTTCGATCTGGACCGAGCGGTGGGATCGCACGTGATCGCCTCGATTCCCAACGTGGAACTCGAGCGCCGAATCGACGAAGCGCTCCGCGGCGAAGCCTCGATCGCGCCGCTGATGCTGGCCGGCTCGGGCGGCCGGCGAACGTACCGCGTGTCGGTCTATCCGCTCGCCGCGGAAGGCGAAGACCAGACGCGTCGCGTCGTCGTTTTCGTCGACGACCAGACCGATCTCGCGCGCCTCGACCGAGCGCGCAAAGAGTTTCTCTCCAACGTCTCGCACGAGCTGCGCACGCCGCTTTCGTCTATTAAACTGATGCTCGAGACCGTTATCGCCTCACCCGACGATGAGGCTGCAGATCTCTTTCTCCCGCAAGCGCTCGGGCAGGTCGATCGTTTAGCCGAGCTCGTGCAACAATTGCTCGACCAAGCGCGGGCCGAATCGGGGCAGTTGCATCTCAATCTGCGCGACGTCGATCTGGATGCTGTGGCGCAGCCGATCGTCGCTTCGTTCGAGCCGCAGGCATCGAACAAGGGCGTGAACTTGGAGCTGCGATCGATGCGGCCGGTGCGGGTGGAAGCCGATCCCGACCGTCTATCGCAAGTCTTCGTCAACTTGATCGATAACGCGCTGCGACATACGCCGACCGGCGGGGCCGTGATCGTCGAGGTCGATGCGCAGGGCGGGGATGCGGTTTTGCGCGTGCGGGATACCGGTGTCGGGATTCCGTACCGCGACCTACCCCGAATCTTCGAGCGCTTTTACGTGGTGGATCGTTCGCGAACGCGCATGAGCGGCGGCGCGGGCTTGGGCCTGGCGATCGTCAAGGGCATCATCGACGCCCACGGCGGAACGATCTCGGCCGAATCGATGCTCGGGAGCGGTACATCCTTTATGATTCGCATCCCGATCATGCGAGTGGGAGGCCGCGAACCATAATCTTTCCATAATCGCGCGCTAATCTGAGTATGCCAGGCTAGGTGCATGTGGCGATCGATCGATGCGCTGGATTCGGACGAGAGCGCGATGCGGCACGAGATCCTGGCGTTTCTCGATGTGTACTGCCGCGGCAAGACCCTCCAAGATGCCCGCGAATGGTATGCGGAGGCGTTCTCGACGGAGCCTTCGCCGAGCGGCCTTGGCCTTAATAAAGCTTAAGAATCAGTTAATACGTTCTTACACCTTCGCCCGTAGGATGGAAGCGCCTCGCGAAGGTTTTTGTCGCTGGCTCGAAGCGCCACTCGGAGAGTACACTGTAGTTCATGATCGCCACCAACACGGACGCCAGCGTTGCGACATCGACCAAACTGCAGGTTACGGATCTCAATGTTTTTTATGGTAACTTTCAAGCGATCAAGAACGCTCAATTAAGCGTTCCTGAAAATTGCGTCATGGCGTTGATCGGTCCGTCGGGTTGCGGTAAGTCAACCTTCGTTCGAGCGCTCAATCGCATGCACGACCTCACACCCAACGCTCGGGTGCAGGGGCATGTCTACCTTGACGGCGACGATATCTATGCGCCCGGCGTCGACCCGGTGACGATACGCCACCGCATCGGCATGGTGTTTCAACGCCCCAATCCGTTCCCGAAGACCGTCTTCGAGAATGTGGTGTATGGGCCGCGCATTCACGGCCTAAGCAATCGCAAGGCGCTCATGGAGATCGCCGAGCGCAGCTTGCGCCATGCGGCGCTGTGGGACGAAGTCAAAGATCGCCTCGATAAATCCGCGCTGGAGCTCTCCGGCGGCCAGCAGCAGCGGCTGTGCATCGCCCGCTGCCTCGCGGTGGATCCCGAAGTGATTCTGATGGACGAGCCCGCGTCGGCGCTCGACCCGATCGCGACGAGCAAGATCGAAGATCTCATCGACCAGCTCAAAAAAGAGTACACGGTGGTGATCGTCACCCACTCGATGCAGCAAGCCGCGCGCATCAGCGACTTCACGTCGTTCTTTCTGATGGGCGAATTGATCGAGACCGGGAGCACGTCGGCGATCTTCACCAAGCCCAAAGACAAGCGCACCGAAGATTACATCACGGGCCGCTACGGCTAAGTCCTCTACGCACCTGCGAGTGCGACTATAGGCGCTATCGCCGGTACGTTGAGAGACTTAAAGATTCGTTAAGCCGCGCTTAATCGCGTGTCGTTACACTATGGGCGTTACTCCTGTCCCACAACTTAGGAGCATTTTTTACGTGTTAACCAAACTCGCGCGCGTCGCAGTGACCGTGTTCGCGATGGCTTTGGCGGGCACGACGTTCGCGCTGGCGGCAACATCGGCAACACCGGCAACGACCGTCGTCGCGCAGGAAACCCCTGCGCCGAAGGCCACTCCAAATCCGTTCTCGTACAGCGGTTACGTCCGCGCCTACGACTTCACGCGGCAGAACGCCAGCAGCTCCGCCCAAGGCGGCGCTACCGGCCAAGCCAACCAGCAGTCGTTCAATCTCGGCATCAGCTTGCACGGCGAATACAAGTTCGCGAACTCGCCGTTCACGGCGGGCGCATCGTACCTGTATGCAAATCCGCTCGGCGCATGCTCGTCTGCCGCCGATCACGCAAAGGGCCTGCCCTGCGTTTCGAACAAGCAGCCGGCGACGAATCCCGACGACACGATTCCGGGCTTCCAACTGAGCACGCTCTACGAAGCGTACCTGCAGTACAAAGCCGACGGCTTCTACGCCAAGGTCGGTAACCAAGTCATCAATACGCCTTGGGCGAACGCTTCCGATTCGCGCATCAAACCGGCCGCCTTCCAGGGCGCCGACGTGAGCTACGCGATCGACAAGCAGTTCACGGTTGAGGCCTCCGATTACATTCGCTGGGAGAACCGCACGAGTTCGGCGTTCGATAAATCGACGCTGCTCACGAGCTTCCCGGCGGGCTCGCCCGGCGTCCCGAGCAACACGCTCGTTCCCGGGGGCCAAACCATCGCGACCGATGGATTCTTCTACGGCAAAGTCGGATACACGGGCTTCAAAGGCGTCACCGCCAATGCGTATTACTACGGCTTCCAGAACATCGCGAACCTTCTGTGGCTCGATGCGCGTTACCCGATCTCGGGTTCGAAACTCAACCCGTTCGTAGCGCTGCAACTCGGCAGCGAGAAGGACACCGGCTCGGCCGTGCTCGGCAAGATCGATGCCAGCGTGTTCGGCCTTCAGGGCGGTCTCAACGTTACGCCGAACGTCGCCGTGACGCTCGGGTACGACACGGTTCCCGTCAAGACCGATACCGTCACGCTTCCGGCCGGCTTTAGCTGTAAGGGCAACTCGATTGCCGGTACCGCAACCGCCGCGACCGGATCGCTCAACTACCTGCTCCCGACCGGTGGCTCGGGCAATTGTTCGTCGAACGCCAACGGCACGACCAACATTTACTACGGCGGTTTGGCCAGCCCGTACACCGATTCGTATGCCACCGATCCGCTCTTCACCACCTCGCTCACGCAGGGCATGTCGGACCGCCGCAGCCCGGGCAACGCGTTCAAAGCGCAAGTGACGTTCACGTCTAACGACAAACGTTTCGTGAGCTACGTGACGCGCGCGTGGTACAGCTACAATAACCCGGCGTACGCGCAGGCGACGTACGAGACCGATTTCGACGCCCTTTACCGCCTCAATAAGGTCGGCAAGGGCGCCTATCACGGTTTCCTCGTGCACTACCGTTACGGCGAGCGCACGCAGACCACCGCGGGCCTGCCGCTCTTCAAGTACAACCGCTTCCAGGCCGAGTACGACTTCTAGTCGCTCTCGATCGAGGTCGCACGAAGCGGAGCCGGGGTCGCCCCCGGCTCCGCTTTTTATCGTCTAGGTGACGCGAAGGGTGACGCCAAATAGTCTGGCCCGACATGACTTCAACCATGCGTGCGTTGCGAAAACTCCGCCCCGAAGCCGGCTTCGTGCTCGAAGAGGTGCCCATCCCCGAAATCGGGCCGACCGACGTGCTGATTCACGTCGAGAAGGCGGGGGTCTGCGGCACCGACCAGCACATCTACAGCTGGGATAAATGGGCGCAGGCGCGGGTTAAGCCGCCGCTGGTGATCGGCCACGAATTTATGGGAACCGTTGCCGCCGTCGGAAGCGCGGTACGTTCGGTTGCAGCCGGCGAGCGGGTCTCCGCAGAAGGCCACATCGCGGATCTCACCTGCGTGCTTTGTCGCACGGGGCAGGCGCATATCTGCGAGCGCGTCGAGATCATCGGCGTCGATCGCGACGGCGCGTTCGCGGATTATATTGCGATGCCCGAGTACAACGTCTGGAAACTCGATCCGGCGATTCCCGATGAGTTTGCCGCGATCTTCGATCCGCTCGGCAATGCGGTCCATACGGTGATGGCTGCGGGCGTCAGCACGAAAAGCGTCGTGATTACCGGCGTCGGATCGATCGGGTTGATGGCGATCCCGGTTGCGCGCGCAGCGGGCGCCGCGTCGGTGTATGCGATCGACGTGAACCCGGCAAAGCTCGAACTCGCCAAGCGGTTGGGCGCCGACGAGACGTTCGATGCCCGTACTCCCGGATTGGTCGATGAGATCAAGCGTCGTACGAACGGTGACGGCGTCGACGTGCTGCTCGAAATGTCCGGTAGCGGTTCGGCGATCGATAGCGGCTTGCAGATGGTGCGCAACGGCGGCACCGCGGCGCTGCTCGGCATCCCCAGCGATTCGATTAACATCAACCTCGCCGAACGCATTATCTTCAAGGGCCTGACGGTACTCGGCATCAACGGTCGCAAGATGTTCGAGACGTGGTACCAAACGCAGGCGCTGGTGAAGAGCGGGCGCGTCGATCTGCGCCCGATCATCACGCACGTGTTGCCGTTCGAACAGTTCGATCGTGCATTCGAACTGATGCGCAGCGGCGAAGCGGCCAAAATCGTTCTCGATCTCAAAGGTGATATCGCATCGTGAATACGGCATTCGAAACCCGCCTCCAAACCGATCTCGACGCGCTCAAAGCGGCGGGAACCTACAAACATCTGCGCCACATTACGACGCCCATGGCGCCCGAAGTGCACATGGAAGAAGCCGGCGACGTAATCGTGCTCTCCAGCAACAATTACCTCGGCCTCTCCGACCAAGCCGAAGTGATCGAAGCCGGTAAACGCGGGCTGGATACGTACGGCGCCGGCACCGCATCGGTGCGCTTTATCTGCGGAACGTTCGACATCCATCGCACGCTGGAGGAGCGGATTGCCGCGTTTCTCGGGACGCCGGCATCGTTGACGTACGTCTCGTGTTGGAGCGCGAACACGGGGCTGTTCGCGACGATCTGCGGCGAAGGCTCGGCGATTATCAGCGACGAGCTGAATCACGCGTCGATCATCGACGGCGTGCGTTTGGCAAGTAAGGCCAAGCGTGCCGTCTACAAGCACGGCGACATGGCCTCGCTCGAAGAGAAGCTCAAAGACGCGCAAGGCTGCGCGCCGATTCTGGTGGTGACCGACGGCGTATTTTCGATGGAGGGTTCGCTCGCGAAGCTTCCCGAGATCGTGGCGCTCTGTAAGAAATACGGCGCCGTGAGCGTGGTCGACGATTCGCACGGCACCGGGGTTATGGGGAAGACCGGCCGTGGAACGATCGAGCACTTCGGTTTAACCGGTGAAATCGATATCATCACGGGCACGCTCGGCAAGGCGCTCGGCGGAGCGGCGGGCGGATTCGTCGCCGGCAGCCACGCGCTCATCGATACGCTGATTCAAAAATCGCGACCGCAGCTCTTTTCGAACGCGCTCCCGGCAACGGTCGCCTGTAGCTCGCTCGCCGCGCTCGACTATCTCGACGCGCACCCCGAACTGATGGATCGCCTCCGTTCGAATATCGCGTACTTTCGCGCGGGCCTCGCGCGGCTCGGCTTCAAACCGCTCGAGGGCCCAAGCGCGATCGTGCCGATCATCGTCGGCGACACCGCGTTTGCGATCCAAATGAGCGACCGGCTGCTCAAGCGCGGGATTTTTGTGACCGGCTTCGGCTTCCCGGTCGTTCCCGAGGGCACGGCGCGGATTCGCACGCAGCTCAGCGCCAAGCTCACGGAATCGGAGATGGACAAAGCGCTCGCCGCATTCCAAACCGTCGGACACGAACTCGGCATCCTAAAGTAGCGAGGCTCGGTTCCTCGGCTGTCGAAGGGAGCTAGTTCGTCGCTTCACGATTGCGCGGCGGAAGCACGACAGCTACAGATAGTGAGAGAAACCATGCGCATACGGATTACCGGCCTGCTCGCGGCGGCGACGCTGGGCGTTCTCGCCATCACCGGATGCTCGAAGCCGGCATCGACCACGCAGGCCACGGCCGCCCCCAGCGCGAGTGCCAAGGCCGTTGCCGAGATAACCGCCTCGCCGCGGCATACGGCTGTGCCTGTGCCCGCCAAAAAGGCCGCGCCTGCGCCCACCAAAAAAGCCGCGCCTGCACCGACCCGGAGCATCATCGCCGGGCCGGTTCTTCCCGCCAAAACGGCCAAGCCGGTGAACCCGAAAACCGTCGTTGCACCGGTCCGCAAAACGAGCGCGCCCGCCATTGCTGTAGCGACTCGGGCGCCGGCAACTGCGGCCCCGGCTGTCGTTGCCGTCGTCGGCGATCCGGCACACGGCAAGCAACTCTACATGCAAAATTGTTCGAGCTGCCATGGCGCGACGGGGCAAGGCGGCATGGGGCCGTCCTTGGAGAACGAGGCGTCGCGGAAAAATCTCGATCAGGCGATCGCATGGATTAAAAACCCGGTCTCCCCCATGCCAAAGCTCTATCCGGACACCTTGAGCAATAAAGACGTGCTGGACGTCGCGACCTATGTTGAATCGCTGAAATAGCGGTTTTTGGCTAGAGCGCCCAAGCCTCCGACCCCTAGCTGCATGAGAAGGCGTGCCCGAAGGCCATCGCGCCGTGTGATACTACGCCTATGAACGGCGCTCCGACGATCATCCAGGGCGGCATGGGCGTGGGCGTCTCTAGCTGGCGGCTAGCCGGCGCCGTTTCCGGCCTGGGCCAGCTCGGGGTCGTTTCCGGGGCGGCGCTCGACCAGATTTTTGCCCGGCGCCTGCAAGACGGCGACCCGGGCGGGCATATGCGGCGCGGCGTAGAGCGCTTTCCCTTTCAACGCATGGTCGAACGCGTGTGGAAGACCTATTACAATCCCGGCGGCAGAGCGCCGAACCAGCCCTACAAGACGCTGCCGATGTGGGTGAAGCAAAACCGCCCTGCGATGCAGATGCTCTGCATGATCGCCAACTTCGTCGAAGTCTTCCTGGCTCGCGAAGGGCACGGCAATCCCGTCGGCATCAACTACCTCGAAAAGTCTCAACTACCGCATCTCCCATCGCTGTACGGCGCGATGCTTGCGGGCGTCGGCTACGTCCTCATGGGCGCCGGCATTCCCATAAAGATTCCCGACGCGATCGATCGGTTTATCGATCACGAGCCCGCCACATATCCGTTGACCGTTATCGGGGCGCAAGAGGGCGACGACACCACCCTGCGGTTTGCCCCGCGCGAATTCATGGAATGCGATCTTCCCCCGTTACAACGTCCCGCGTTTCTCGCCATCGTTGCGTCGAATACGTTGGCGACGACGATGGTGAAAAAAACACAGGGACGTGTCGACGGTTTTATCGTTGAAGGCCCCAGCGCAGGCGGACATAACGCTCCGCCGCGCGGGAAACTCCAAATCAACGAAGCCGGTGATGTCGTGTACGGGGAGCGCGACATCGTGGACCTGGAAAAAATGCGCGCTTTGAATCTGCCGTTCTGGCTCGCGGGCGGATATGCTTCCCGGGAGAAATTACGCGAGGCGTTAGCTGCGGGAGCACAAGGCGTACAGATCGGAACCGCGTTCGCCTTTTGCGCTGAATCCTCGCTACGGGACGACTACAAGCGCGCGCTGATAGAGAAAGCCGCCGCGCGCGAAGCGAAGGTCTGGACCGATCCGCTGGCTTCGCCGACGGGGTTCCCGTTCAAAGTCGCAAGCCTCGAAGGAACCCTATCGCAAGACGAAATGTATGCGGAGCGCGAGCGCGTGTGCGACCTCGGATATCTCCGCGAAGCCTACAAGACGCCTTCGGGCAAGATTGCTTTTCGCTGCGCGAGCGAACCGGCTAAAGCCTATGCCGCTAAGGGCGGAGCCATCGAGAACGCGGTTGGACGCAAGTGCATCTGCAACGCGCTGCTTGCAACGGTAGGGCTGCCGCAGATGCGCAAGGACGGCAATCCCGAAGCGGGCCTCGTTACCGCCGGAGACGATCTGACGGAGATCGTGCGCTTCTTACCGCCCGGTCAGCTCACGTATACTGCAGCCGACGTCATTTCCAACCTAACTCGCTAAATCGGAGCATGGTGAATCGTTGTGGGACTTTTAGATGGCAAGATCGCACTGGTCACCGGCGTCGCCAATCGATGGTCGATTGCTACCGGTATCGCGCGAGCCTTACACGCGCACGGGGCTCGACTCTGTTTCATCTATCAGGGTGAACGCGTTCGCGACGAGGTCGAAAAACTTGCCGCGGAACTTGGGGGAGCGCACTGCTACCCGTGCGACGTAAGTTCGGACGAAGCTCTTGCCGATTTGGCCGCAGCCGTGCGCCGAGACTACGGCCACCTCGACGTGCTGGTCCATTCCATCGCCTATACTCGTAAAGAAGATCTGCAGGGTAAGGTATACACGACTTCGCGCGACGGGTTTGCGCTAGCGCTCGACATCTCATCGTATTCACTGATCGCGCTCTCGAACGCGTTCGTCGATCTTTTTGCCGACGGCGCCAGCATCATGGCGTTAACGTATCTCGGTTCGACGGCGATCGTGCCGAATTACAACCTGGCCGGCATCGCGAAAGCCGCGCTGGAAGCGATCGTGCGCTATCTCGCGTACGATCTTGGCCCGCGCGGAATCCGCGTCAATGCCATTTCGGCCGGGCCGATTTCAACGGCGAGTTCGCGCCAGGTCCATGGACTGCGATACATTCTCGATATGGTGGCTGCAGAATCGCCGTTGCGCCGGAACGTGACGCCGGAGGATGTCGGTAAGACGGCCGTCTATCTCGCCTCGGATCTTTCGGGTGCCGTGACGGCGGAAGTGCATTTTGTCGACTCGGGCTTCCACGCCATGGGTGTCTTTGCCAATTCGCGCCCCGTAGACTCCCCGACATAGCAGGCGATTGATACCGAGGAGTGACACCGAACGCGTATATCGCATAAGGAGAAGCTATGCCACTGGTTCGAATCGATCTCCCCGCCGGTTCATCGCCCGAGTACCGCAGCGCCGTCGGTGATGTGGTGTACACCGCGATGACCGAGACGCTCAACGTGCCCAAGGACGATCGCTTCCTGGTGATCGCCGAACATGCCAAAGCCGATCTCGTGATCGACCCAACGTATCTCGGCGTCCAACGCAGCGACGCCGCGATCGTCATACAACTCACGCTCAACGAAGGACGCACCGTCGAGCTCAAGCGCGCGTTCTACAAAGCCGTCGCCGACACTCTCCACGAACGCCTCAAACTCCGCCGCGAGGACGTCTTCATCAGCCTAGTCGAGGTGAAGAAAGAGAACTGGTCCTTCGGCAACGGCGAAGCCCAATACGCGACGTAAATGAAAGACGAAGGAGGCGAAAGCCTGTAGTAGTACCCTAAGAAAATGCTCTTTCCAACGACGATCGCCGGTAGCCTCCCAAAACCGTCTTGGCTTGCCGAGACGGAGCGCCTCTGGCCGCAATGGCGCCAGAGCGGGGACGCCCTGGCCGAGGCGATGCGCGACGCGACAAGGATTGCGCTATTCGAACAGGAGCGCGCGGGGATCGACGTCGTGACCGACGGTGAACAATCTCGCGCACACTTCGTCCATGGGTTCGTCGCCGGTGTCGAAGGAGTCGACTTTGCGAAAAAGGTGCGGCGCGGCATCCGCGCCGATCGCTATGAAGCCGATTGCCCGAGCGTCGTCGCTCCAATTCGCCGCAAGAACAGCGTGCACGCGGCAGAGGTGGGTTTCGCGCGCGGCGTGACCGACCGAACGTTGAAGGTCACCATTCCCGGGCCGATGACGATTGTGGATACCCTGTACGACGGATTCTATGGCTCGCGGCGCGATCTCGCGTTCGCCTTCGCAGAGGTGATTCGCGATGAGATTCTCGATCTCTGTGCGCTCGGTGTCGACGTCGTTCAGCTCGACGAGCCGGCGTTTAACGTGTTTTTCGAAGAGGTTGACCAGTGGGGTATCGACGCCCTTGACGCCTGCATTCGCGACGTGCCGTGCAAGACGGCCGTCCACGTTTGCTACGGTTACGGGATTCAAGCGAACATCGACTGGAAACATTCGCTCGGCACTCATTGGGATCAGTACGACATCGTGCTTCCGATGTTGGCGCGCAGCACCGTCGACCAAGTAGCGATCGAGCTTGCCGGGTCGCGCGTCCCTCCGCACGTGCTCGCGCATCTCAAGACGAAATCCGTCGCGGTCGGCGTCATCGACGTCGCCTCCGACGAGATCGAACGGCCGGAAGACGTCGCACGAACGATCGAAACTGCGCTCGAATATCTGCCTCCGGAATCGATCGTCGCAACGACGAACTGCGGCATGGCCCCCATGGCACGCAGCGCCGCCTATGGGAAACTTCACGCCCTCGCCGAGGGAGCGCGAACCATGAGAGCGCGCTACGCCTCCGCTACCGCACAGCACTGATCCTCGCGCGATCGTAAAACATGCCCGTTCGTCGCTCAACAAGCTGACGCGGAACGGGCAAAGCGCAGGTTGCCGTCTAGACCCATAAGCGCCAAGGCAGCATCTACCCTGCGTTTATGACCTACGCATGCTCAAGTATGGTGGCGACTGTTGCCGCGGGCACGTCGTCTAGCGTTGCCGTTATCGCTTTGACTGCGTCGTGCAACGCAGGCAGAGTCTGCGAGACGTCTGCCCCAACAAGGGAATGAAAGACTTTTCTAAACTCCTCGTAGGATTCATGAAATATTAGTTGGTCAGCGAGAAACGGAATCTGATGGAACTTGAGTAGCCTTTGGCGCGCGTTTTCCCATTGTACCTTGTTAATGGGTTTTTGGCCTAGCTTTTGATAGGTCGCTTGTTGCAATGCTATCCACGAGACGATAAAGCGGTGTTTCGTACGCCCATACCCCTCTAGGTCATGAGCGCCTAGCTGAAAGGGCCGAAAGGACCATACCGCTCCACGGGCTTCTCCAAGTTTATCGTATGCTGCAAGGCTGCCGAAGACGAGAGAGTCTTCGATTTGCTGTGGTACATAGAAATCCGGCTCAATGTCGAGGTCATCGAGTAGAGCCTTAACTGCGGCCGGTGTGTCCTTCCTTATGAGGCGTAGAAAGGCGTGTAGCTCCTTTATAAGATTCATCGATATCTGCTTTTTCGGGAACTTGACTGCAAGGTAGTCGTGGATAAATGAGGCGAGGGCAAATGGATTCGCAAAGGGTATAATTTCAGATTCTCGGCGACCTACTGTAAGCTTCTGTAACCGCTCTAGAGCAAGTTCTGCGATAAGGCTTAGACCGTTAAGCTCATCGAGAGCCGCAATTTCTTCGGGCGACGGCGTCCCGTATAGCGGCTTATATAAGAGATCATGATCGACTTCGGCCCACGCATGCATGAAGAGCGAGGCAATTTGAACCTCGATCGAGACGGCGGCGTACCGGTCGTCCAGAGAGTCTGGTTTCAACTGAACCCTTAGATGAGTGGCGCGATAGCCCAAAAAACGGCGTGGGCTCGGTACGCCCTTCAAAGGGAATTCTTTGACACGCACGTTGTCAAAGTGCAAGTGAAACAACGCGGCTGTCGCGTCTAGGTCACCGGGATAATAGAGCGCAACGCGGACGCCGGCGAGGTCAGCTATATCCTGCTCGATGTCGTTCCGTGAAACGTACGTCTTAGTACGGTTTTCGATTTTTTGCTTTAGGCGTTCAGGATCTTTGGCGCGATCGGTAACGATGGCGCGTATTCCGTTTGTGTCAAGTATCGCTCTGCAACGATCGGCACATTCGTCTGCTACCGTTTTCCAGAAATCGTATGATTTCTTGTACGAGTCAAGAAAATCGTCGATTAGGTCTGGGCGTGGCGTCTCCATCAGTGCGGTTCCTCTTTTGAGGCGCAAGGGTTTCGTCTGAGGCGCAAGGGTTTCGTCGAACCATTCTCTGGCCCCGGTAGTGGCCAGGGTTTGCATCTCCCCTATCTGCCTCGGCGGCGTTGTTTGGTCCAATTCACGTCCCTCAAGCACGCTATTGGGCAAGTTCGCGGGGGCGCATAAAAACACGCTTTTCGTTCATTTGAGACGTATCGATGATCCATTAGGCCCATCGAAGTTGAGGAAGGCGCCTGCCCGCTAGCTTTTGCTGAGATAGAAATCGAATGGTTGGGCCAAATACCGAAAATAATGAGATTCCACGGAGTTCGGCGCTCCTAGTACGACGGCCGCCTTGCTAGGCGATAAAGGTGTTCCAAAACGGATTGGAGCGCAGGACGCCCGAGTACGCATCTGCTCGGGGACAGGCCGCCAAAGCAACCTGGTATAAAGATCATCCGAGGTCTTG
>Ga0307373_10008776_pt1 | contig 15290 bp, 10 predicted proteins | sample OX2MG_FD_202534 | JGI IMG/M metagenome (GOLD analysis project Ga0307373, IMG submission 202534) | Soil microbial communities from Risofladan, Vaasa, Finland - OX-2 | ecosystem: Environmental > Terrestrial > Soil > Coastal area > Acid sulfate soil | place: Finland: Risofladan, Vaasa | collected... | reverse complement strand
TAATGGACGGTCCATCCCCTCTGCGACCCTCCATCGAGCCAGCTAAGAACGAAGTTGAACGCATCATCCTCGCAGGATTTAAGGAGCCGCGTTCCCGCGGCGGTATGCCCATCGCCAGCCACCATTGTAGAGCGGGAACTTCTAGCGGAGCGGCCCCCGATGAACGGCCCCCAGCGCTCCGGCTGAGGTAGTGACAGGCCGCAGGCGCGCAGTCGCCGCTCGGCGTCCTGGAGAGCGCAGTAAGCAGCGGCGAGCGCTGGACCGAAGCCCTTTATATCGAATCCTTCAGGCGCCCATCGGCAATATCCATCCCCATTTTGGAATGGGCATTCCGTTCGTCGAAATCCCAGATGAGCTCAGGAGGTCGCTGGTCTGCTGGCCAGACAAACTGAAGCTTCGCGGCGAGGCATGGATGCTGAACGCGACATCATCCTTGCCCCACTGCAGGCGGGCAAGAGTCAGCTCGACACCCGACCCGCTGTCCGAGCCAACTACTGAGGTCCTGAGAGAGGAATGGAGATCTCTTTCGCTCATACTTTAATCATAGCAAATCAAGTCCGCTCCCGGAAGGCCTTGTGAACAGCCACGATGGATATCACGGCAAGACTCATTGACGCGGAGTGACCACGGGAAGACCTTGCGAATCAGAGAGCGGCTCCCCGGTATCTGGTCCTTATGAATCCACTCAGCCGGCCTTGTAAACGCCGGCGGCGGATCACCATCCTTCATGGCGACAAGCGCGAAGACCCTCAGCACGGCGCTTTGGCAATAGTCGGCTGCCAGCACGCGAACAACGCGAGCCGCTGCCCATTCTCGAGGGGGTACCTCTATATATATCGAGTCTCGGTCGCAATGGACGGATAGAGACGGAAGGCCTCCCCGGTTGCCCGCGACGCATACCAGATCTCCTTGAAACCGGCCTCGTTCAAAGTTCCCGAATTCCGGGACGACATTCGCTCCAGGGTCTGGCGGAGTACGGCTGTCATTCCGCCATCGAGCAACAGAATCAGTTGGGCAGCGTTGCTGTAGCGATGCTTCTTCTTTCCAGCGATGCCCTCAAGGATCTCGTCCACGACCTGAGACTCACTCAAATCATCGGTATAAATCCCGTCGCGAGCGAGCGCCTTCCAGATCCGGCTGTCAGCGCATTTCACGATCTGCACGCGCTCGCAAATCAAAATACTGCTATCGCGCTTCACAACCTGGGGCCGTTCGTATACCAAAACCAGGTCGGCGTCTCTATCGTCACGCGGCGCAGCGAGCCGGAGGTTCGTTCCATGAACAGCATTGTAACCTGCGGCGAATAATTGACCGACCGTCCACTCCTCAATCCTCTTGCTCGGCCGGAATGGCTTGCGAAGACGAGCCTCCCGCTTCAACTCTACACCGTCCCCATCGGCCGAAGTTTCCGTGTGCAACTCGCTCCCATCGAACATAACCGTGTGTTGTACCTCGACCACGCCTGGCTACCACAGCCCAGTGGGCGCCTCCACCTCCACCGAGAATCCTGGTAGCGATGCGCTCGCTCCGGAGTCGGAGGCAGGCGCAGTGACGCTCATGTCGCCTCCTACTGCATTTGCGGAACTGCCTGACGCCGACGCGGTTACGCTGAACGTCGCCGGCACGGCGCGTTCGGTGGCGCCAGAGGTGGCCGTCCTCACGCTGATGTTAACGACTCCGCCGGTCGCAAGCTGAGCCGCCCAGATTATCGCCGCGCTTTGCCAACCCGAGCCTCTTTCAATCCTCGCAGAGACGGACGCCTGCGCGTGCATGGTTAACCAGAGGTCGTCAACGCTCGGGCGGAAGGTAACCAGCGTATATTTGTAACTCCCCGGCGATAGCAAGAATAGAATCGTCGCGTGGCTGATGGGAAGATGAGACCACTCGCTAAGTCCAGCCTCGACCAGTTCGGCGCGCATTTCAGCCTGGGTGAAAGGCCACGCCTCGCTCGGGACCAGCACCTCATGAAAAGCCAGGACGTTGATCGTCTGCGCGAAACCGTCGGGATTGGTCACCACCCGGCAGAATCCAGCGCGAGCGGCGCAGGAGTACTCGGCAAGCAGCCGCAGAGCGTCCGTAGGGGTGTCTGGAATCTTCAGATCGCCGGATGATCCCCGTTTAAGGATTTCTCGCTCTGCCTCCACCAGCCAGGTCAGAAGCGGATTCCCTTCACATTCGCGGTCCACTGTCATTATCTTCTCCGGGCCCACCTGCCGCCGCACCCTTTACAACTCCGCATCATGGGCCGGATACGAAGCAGCGACGCTTTCGCGCCGAATCGCTGATAAGGCCCTGATCCGATCTATTTCGACCACAGCACTCGTCCTGAGCATGCTTAGCCGCGCTGCGGCCTGCGCGCGCGAAAAACCGTCGGATCATTGTGCATCTCGACAGATCACGTACCGACAGACCACCCGCCGGTCTCGTAATTCCAGGCGACCGTTGGCTGTGGCGATCACGCCGGGATTCTCGCTTACAGCCGGCAGCACAACTGGCGCCCCCGCACGACCTGCCGAAGAAGAACGAGCTGCCCGAAGACTTTACTGCTGCACGGAAATGAGGTTGCATCACGGCTGTCATCCCTCGGTCCATCCGGAGGCGTTCAGTTTCTCCAGGCCGGCGGGATAAACCCCTTTCCCCTCGGGACGAGAACTCCCGATCACGTTTCCCCCTTTTGCCGGGCGCCGCTGAATACCCGTCGCGTCGCCGCTGTGGAGGCGCGATGGCTCGCAACTACCCTCGCCCATGCCGATATCCAAACCCGAGTAACGCGTGCAGAAACTGGACGGATCGGGCGATCGCTCGATAGTATCCAACGCGTGAAAGACGATCTCTCGCTCCTGCTTCGTCATGACTGGAAAACCGTAGTAATCATTGACATGTTTGAGATCTCCTTTCGACTTCTGATAGTCCGCTACAAATGATAGGTGATCCCGAAGCCGCGAGGTGATCCTTTCGTTTCCCACCTGGACTGCCTGTCCCACAATGTCAGCGATAACCCGTAGGAGGGCCGAGTCAATCTCAACACCGATGCTGCTCCTGCCGGCTGCGGCAGCTGCAGCTATCGTCGTGCCTGTGCCTACGAACGGGTCCAACACCGTGTCACCGTACACCGAATACATATTGATCAGGCGGTAGGGTATTTCAAAGGGGAAAGCGGCGCTGCGATCCCGTAGGCCCGGATTGATCAGTTTCTGGCGTACGCCCTTCAAATCCCACATATCCGAGAACCAATGGTTCCTCTCCTCCCAGAAAAAAGCGCTCGAGTTCCTCAGCCGCTTCTCATCCTCGGACCGAAAGGACCGCTTGCCACCCTTTCGGAATACGAGGATGTACTCGTGCTCCAGCGTGACATATGCTCCAGCGGGCAGCATACCTGATCCCATGAACTTGTTGGGGGCATTGGTGGTTTTCTTCCAGACAACTGCCGGCAGCACATCGAAGCCGAGGCGCACGAAGGCCTGAATGATGCGACTGTGGTTTGAGTACAGCCGGAACCTGCCACAGATGGTTCTGGTCGCGTCGCCAATGTTGACGCACGCGATGCATCCATCACCGAGGACGCGCTCCACCTCCCGCCAAACCTTATCGAGTTCACTATGCATTAACTCAAAGGCACGGATTCCATTTCCGGCATCCAGTGCCGCTCTAATCGGAGGCGACTGGACCGCGAACGAGTCATCCCACATCTGAATCATGGGATAAGGTGGCGACGTCACAATTAGGTGCACCGAGGAAGCCGGTACTTGAGCAAGGCGACGTGAGTCCGCGTTGATTATTCTGTGCAGTGTCTTCAAGACGAAAGCCGCGCGATCTCGGCCCGGATCTCAGGGATGACGGCGGTATTTTGTGTTCGCCTCTTGTTCCCATCCTTGATCGAGAAGATATAGAACATGTTGCCTCCAAATCTCTCAGTGAATGACGCGTGAGTCTGTGCCTGTTGGCCCCGTTCCTGATAAATCCGCGAGATATGCGACGTATCGGCAACGGGCTTAATCTGAAGCCCGATATATTTGTCGCTTACGTTAATGTAAAAGTCGATGTTGTACAGACGATCCCATTCATCGGGCGCAGGGCATATCTTTACCCCCAATTCGGCCTCCAATTGGCCGTAAATCGTCTGGATCTCGGTCATGTACCCGTTGAACGTGCGGTTGATGACCATCTCGTGCATGTAGGTGATACAGTCATCCTCAGTGATCGCCTCAACCTCCGCAGGTATGACTTCGGTGATCTTAACGTAGAGCTTTTTGCCGAGCTCATCCAGGTGGTCGGGTGTGCGGACGTTCGAATAGTAATACTCGCGCCACTCATCCACGCTCCTTGGGGAACATCGTCGAATCGACTCGGATGTCTTGCCGACGTTCCTCGCGAAGTTCAACTGGAACCGGTTCATCACGCTGTTGAGGATCCACTCTTTAGCCATTTACTCCTCCACCCACGGTTCCGTACAAGGTTCGAGCGCGACGATCAAGAACCGTAAATCATAACGAGCCGTACGCCTCTCTCAGAATTCGGGGGCCGCCAGTTGCCGGCGCCGCCCCAGCCCACATCCACCTCCACGAGATTCGGCACGCCCACGCGCGCCAATCCCCAATTCGCGGCGCTCGCCCGCAGGTCGCAGCGGAACGGCCGGGACACCCTTCGCCCGGCGTCATCCTGGCCATTTGCAGCCACATCCCAGCGGCTCCGCCACCTTCCGCCGGTCCCGGTGATTCCAGATCAACCGGGGCTGTTTCGGAGTGGCATAGTATGGCGTTTGTTCTGGCACAGAGGATTCCTGTTCGAGGGCAAAGGGATACGACAAAGAGTCGACGGTGGAGCATCCTTGAGGAGTCTTCGGGAGCGCAGGCGGAAGATCCTTTGACACGAATTCGTTCATTCTTTAGGTCCAGCCCCCCCGGAAGAATCAAGCCCCCTACGGGGCAAACGGGGTGCGACCTCACCTCCATCCCCCGGCCCAATTCGAGAGGCGAGGGAACCGGCCGGAGGAGTCATTCCGGCCGGTTGTCTTCGGCTATAGGATCAGATGAACGGCAACCAGCGCGAACGCGACCACGACGGCGATAACGCAGATCATAACCCTGCGCGTAACTCTGTCCGTCACTTTTTCCAAAAACCGCTCCGATCCGTGCGCCCTCACATGTCCGAGCGTCTCGGCACGTGCCAGCCGACCAGCGAACATCATTTCGATCTCCGCCGGTTTATCCTTACCACACCCAGGGAGTAAAGCTCCCCCGTGATCATGGTCGTTCAAAGTCAAACCCTCCATGCCATCATGGTTGTTCACGGTCAAGCCCCCCAACGGAAAGGGCCCGGTGTGGTAAAATAGGAGTGTGAGCACCCCATTGCCCACCTGATTCCCCCCCATGGTTGTATACGACACAAGCCATAAGCAGCGAGCCCCTGGCCTTGTTGATGGCGTCTCCTGTCAAACAGCGCGAAAAGCTCGCGGACGACTTTCTCAAGGCGGTAACCACGGCGTTGCGGGTTATCGGCGCCGATCAATTGGCGAACCTCGCCCAGGAGTACATATAGCCTCTTGCGGACCCCCTGGTTGCGCAGTCTTGAGTCGTAAGCGACCCTCCGACACTCCTCCGCCTTCTCTTGCTCCGTCAGCAGCGCCTGATGCGGGGCGAGCATCCGCCGCATCGCTTCCACAGACATCCCTGCCGCGGCAGCCTTTTCCTGCCCGTCATCCAAACGCTCCAGATGTGAGAAGTCGTTGATCCCGGCCACGGCGCGCATCAAGCGCAGCAGATCGCCCTGGTAACGGTCCTGGTTTCGCGCCATGTACTCCAAAGGTCCAGGGGATCGGCGCCCACAGCGCGGTGATCGCCTGAGACCTCGACCCAACCGGCCTATCGCGCCTGTGGGGAGACGTTGAGGCCCACCTGTACCGGAACATGGGAAGGGTTCTGGATGCTCAGTGGGCTCGCGAGAAAGTTGGAGGTGAAGATGGCGGAGCCTGCTCCGGCCTCCAGAGCAAGCTGCGCCGAGCGATCTCGGAACGTGCAGCCGGTGACGATCAGGTTGCCGCCCGACAGCGTGATGGCCGGTACGTTCGTGCCGTGATGGGTGCGGGTTATGAAGGCCCAGTTCACGAAGTTGCAGGCGCTGAACGTCACCATTCCGCCGGCCAGGTTGGCGATTTGGTAGGCCGGGCCCCAGAACGAGCAGTTAACGAACCGGATATCGCCTTTGTTGGTGGGCGAGACCGCCACCGAGGTTGGCTGTTCGCCGGCGTCGCTCACGAACTCGCCGTTGGTGATCAGGATCCCCATCCCATGGCTGGCGTCCACTTCCACCGCGTTGTGCGAGGTGTCTGCCCCGATCCCCACCAGGTTCCCGTTCATCGTTCCGTGCTTCGATTGAATGAAGTGGTAGGCGATCTTGTAGCCGATGCAGAAGGTGTTTAAGACATATTCCCAGTCGGTCCTGGCGAAGACGAACGCCTCGCCGTTGGCCACCATCCAGGCGCGCACCTTCGGGTCGTTCGACCAGAACGGCCAGAAGTGAACGTCCTCGATCCGGCCGATATCGTAGCACTGGTCCACGAACAGCCCGGTTCGTAACGGCTGGCCGTACAGCCCTTTGACGTAATGCCGGCTGCAGGAGTGCGTGCCGAAGTCCACTGCCTGGTAGGGATTGACCAACATACAGTTCACGATGGAGATGTTGTCTCCACCGGCTCCCTGCACGCACCACGGGTAGGGGGTGAGCGCATCCGGCCGCTGATTGGGGTAGAAGACGGTGAGCCCCTTGAGCGTCGATCCCCGGTCGAGTGTGATAAAGGCCGGGCCCGTTTCGTTGCCGGCGCCTTCCACCGCCAGGAGAACACTGCCCCGATCGGGATACGCCGGCCGGCCCGTCGTCAGGTATGCCGGCGGCGCTGTCCAGACACCCTCCAGAGTCACCCCCTCCGGAACCACGAGGTGAGACGCGATGAGATATCTGCCCACCGGCACGAAGACGATCCCGCCGTGCGCGCTGACCGCCTTCATCGCCCGCTGGAAGGCGGAGGTATCGTCGTGTTTACCGTTTCCCTTCGCTCCGAAGTGATGCACGTCCACACTCGACGGCCGAGCGCTGGCCGCCGGGCCGGGAGCGGCAATGAGCGCTGCGATAATCGCCGGCAGGATCACCCACCGTAATGGTCTCTGGTTCACGCTGATCTCCCCACGTAAGTTTCGCGATCCCAGGCTGCGGTTCTGCTTTCCCCGAGAGTGCGCCGTCGAATGAGATGGTCGAGCCATCGGTACATTGTAGCGAACTGAGTGAGTGGCGCGGATCTGTTCGGGCGGCCGGTTCCCGGATTTTCTCCGGGCACTGACACAGTTCGGCCGCAAATCTGTGATGTGCTGCCAAAGAGTGTAAACTACAGGGCAGGGACGTCTCGCCAGGGTGAGTGAAGCACGAAAGGATCGTGCAGGCGCCATTGAAATCACCGTTGGCGCTCGGTAGGGAGTCTCAATAGAGATTCTTCAGCCGGCGCCGGCGGAGATTGCGGTTCTCGAAACCCCGGGCCTCTCGTGAGGAGACAACCATGATCCGCGTCAGCCCTTTCCTTCTGCTCCTCATCCTGATCGGCGCGGCCGGGAGCGCCGGCGCCCAGGATGCGCTGCTTCTGCATTACTCGTTCGACGATGGCCGCGGGACCACGGCTGCTGATACCTCCGGGAACCGACTGAACGGGGTGGTGAGCGCCGCCTGGGTCGATTCACCCTCCGGCAAGGCGCTCTTCTTCGATGGAACGCCGAGCCACGTCGTGAGTGTGCAGATCCCCGCGGGGCAGCGCTTCGGCAAGGGTTCCTGGACGTTCAGCGCCTGGCTGAAGCCCACGCGTTTCACCATCGACGACCGCCAGAACCAGCGGCGGATCTTCTCGTTTGGCGCGTTCCCGGACGCCAACCTGGTGATCGACCTGCTTGCCAGCGGCAAGATCAGCTACTACTTTTGCTACCGCCGCGGTGGGACGAATAGGATCGTCTCCACGGGCGGGTCCTCGGCGGCGGCGCTGAAGACGGGCCAGTGGGCGCACGTGGCCGTGGTGTGCGACCGCAAAGCCGGCCAGGTGGAGATCTACATTGATGGCTTCAGCCAGGGAGAAACGGCGCTGCCGACCGGCTTCGCCGGCGACTTTTCGCTTAACGGCGATCTGACGTTGGGCAGCCCGTGGCACAACTACTGGGGCGTGATGGACGAGGCGCGGGTCTATCGCCGCGCGCTGTCCAGGGCAGAGGTGAAGGCGGAGTTCAGTCGGCTGCAGAAGACGTTTGGCGTGACTTTATCGCCGGAGATGGCGGCCGCCGAGAAACAGGAGGCGCTGATGGAGTCCTTCGCGAAGTCGCACGACGCCTGGGCTGCCGGGAACTTCGCCGCCGTGCGCGCCGCCTGTGACGCGGTGATCGGGTCGAAAGCAGCCCCTGTCAGCCTGCGCAGCTATGCCGAGCTTCGCAGGGCACAGAGCTACGCGGCCCAGGGCAAGCGGGATCTTGCGGAGCTCGAATATGCCCGGATCGCGGCGAACCCGGCTTATCCCGAGGTACACCGCGCCGAGGCGCGCGAACGTATCGCAGAGCTGGCCCGTGTGGCGCGGGGGCTGCCCGCTCGAGATCCCGCCGCGTCCCGCACTGTCATCCCGCCCATCACCCACTTCGCGGCCCAACTCTTCGTTTCGCCGCGGGGCAGCGACGCCAACAATGGATCGAAAGCGGCGCCGGTGGCCGGCCTGGCCCGCGCCCGGGACCTGGTGAGGGCGCTGAAGCGCAAAGGGGTCAGGGGCGCCATCGAGATCAACGTGCAGCCGGGCGAATATTCCGTGACAGCGCCGCTCGCGCTCACGGCAGAGGACTCGGGTACGCCGGATGCGCCCGTAGTTTACCGCTCCGTTCAGCCGGGCAAGGCCGTTTTCTACGGAGGCCGGCGGATCATGGGGTTCCGGACCGTGACCGACCCGGCGATTCTGGATAGGCTGCCGGAAACGGCCCGCGGCCGCGTGTTGTACTGCGACTTGCGGGCACAGGGAATTACCGACTACGGCCAACTGGCTGTGCGGGGATTCGGGCAGCCGCCATCGCCACCGACGTTAGAGCTCTTCGTGAACGGGAAACCAATGACCCTGGCGCGGTGGCCCAACAAAGGGTTCGTGGGAATCGATAAGCTCGTAGACCCAGGATCGAGAGCCGCCGGGAAGCCTTCCGTCTTCGAATACCTCGGAGATCGGCCCGCGCGCTGGACGAAGGCAAAAGACGCCTGGCTCTTCGGCTACTTCCGCTACCTCTGGGCCGATGGCACCATCAAGATCGCGAAGATCGATCCGGGGGCGCATACCATCACCACGGCCGAGGCCTACCAGTACGGACCGCCGGGCATGGATAACGGGCAGGGCATCCAGTATTATGCCTTCAATCTGCTCGAGGAGATCGACCAGCCGGGCGAGTGGTACCTGGACCGTGAGACCGGCCTGCTCTACCTCTATCCGCCCACGGACCTTGCGAAGGCGACCGTAGAGATCGGCATGCTATCCACGCCGATGGTAACGATGGACCACGTCACCGACGTGCGGATGGAGGGCTTAAAATTCGACCTGTCGCGTTACAACGGCCTGGTACTCACCGACTGCAGCCGATGCCTGGTCGCCGGATGCACCGTCAGCCGCATGGCAGGCGACGGCATCAGTATCGATGGCGGCGAGGCCGACGGCATTCTCGGGTGTGACATCTTTTGCATCGGCCGGCGCGCCACCGAGGTGATCGGCGGCGATCGCGAAACCCTCACGCCCGGCCGGCACTTCGTGGAAAACTGCCGGATTTACGACTTCGGCCGCATCGATCGCACTTACACGCCGGCGATTCAACTCGAAGGCGTGGGTAACCGGGTGGCGCATAATATGATGTATGACTGCCCGAGCAGCGTCATGCGGATCGAAGGCAATGACCACGTCATCGAGTACAATGAAGTCTTTAACGCCGTGCAGGAGTCGGACGACCAGGGCGCTATGGAGCTTTTCGGGAATCCCACCTACCGCGGGGTGGTATTCCGCTATAACCGGTTCACCAACTGCGGGAAGACCGGCGCGGAGAAAGAAGTGGTCGGCCAGGCGGCCATCCGGTTCGACGACGCCATCAGCGGCATGACAGTCTACGGCAACGTTTTCATCAACAGCGCCAACGGTCACTTTGGGGCCGTGCAGATGAACAGCGGCCGGGACAATATCATGGACAACAACCTGTTCATCGACTGCAAGCAGGGCATCAGCGGCGGTTGGAACGCCGGCAACGGCGTCTGGCGCACGGTGGCGTCCGGGAATCTGCCGCCGGAGTTCATCGAGAACGCCCTGTACCTCAAGCGCTATCCCGAGATCGCCAACATGCTGAAGGAGCCGGGCATCAACCACGTCTGGCGCAACGTGTTCTACCGGTGCGGGCCGATGGTCACCGGCGACCGGGCGAACCTGGACCTGGTAGAGAACGGAGTCTTCGATAAAGACCCGGGCTTCGTGGACGCCGCGAAGGGGGATTACCACCTGAAGCCGAACGCCGCGCTGTTCGCGGACGTTGGCTTCGATCCTATCCCGCTGGACGAGATCGGGCTGTACAAAGATCAGTATCGGGCGAGGGTAGAGATTCCACCCGGCCTCGTTCCGGAGGGGCGAGTCAAGGCGCACTAAAGTGAGATATCAGAAGTAAGGTGAGTGATCAATGGATGACGGAGAACGGCCCCGTCACTGCGGGTGACCCCGGCGAAGTCCGGTTGACTGAATGAGGAGGAAAACGATGCCCACCCCGGATCCCCTGGATGAATTGATAGGCGAGTTGGGTCAGCGCGGCTTCAACCCGCAGGACTGGCAGCGCGTGATGGAGACGGCCGCCCGGACGGGTAGGTCGGCCAAGATGATCCTCGTGGACGACCCGAACAGCCCGGAGGGCCGGGCTGCCAACGAATACATTCGCTGCCACCATCTCCTGCCGCCGGACTACAAGCACATGCCGCTGACCGAGGTCGTCGCGGCCTGCGAGGCGCTGGCCGTCCCCGATCTACCCCTGGCGGAGCAGAAGCGCATCGTGATGCTCCTGGCTCACTCCCCGGGTGACGAGGCGCTGGCCGCTCTGAAGAGCTATCGCGAGCGGGAGCACGACCCGGCGATGACGACCTGGGGGCGCCTGGCGCAGCAGGAGTGCGAGGAGGGAATCCTGTCGAAGCGCATGGGGCAGCCGGTCCACGGGTTGGCGCTGGCGGTCTCCAAGGTGGGACGCAACGAGCCGTGCCCGTGCGGATCCGGTCTGAAGTTCAAGAAGTGCTGTGGCCGGTAGCATGCGCCTCGGCACTCAATCATTCCCCTGGTACCTTCTGCCGTTCCTCGGGCTCACCACCACCGCCATCGCCGCTCCCGCAGCCGTGCAGGTCCGACTCGATCCGCCTGCTGCCGTCTGCTTCACCCCTCAGACTGCGGTGGTCCACGTGACCAATGACGGCGACGCGCCGGCCGCGCTGAGCGTGCGGCTGGCGATTGGGATGCCGTTTGGAGGCATCCAGCAGCGAGGCGCTGCCGTTATCGCTGCGGCCCACGGCACTGCCGAGACGAAGCTCCTGTACGAGCTTTACGAACCGGGCCGGCACACCTTCACCGTGACCGCGAGCGAGGGCGGCAAGGAAGTGGCGAAGAGTGACACGGTGGTCGATGTACCGGGTTCGCCCAACGTGCCGTGGCGATTCCCCAATTATTACCGCCAGGAGCTCCGCACGGAGACCAACGGCAAGATTGTCGTGGACAGGCATCCCGGAGCCGCGGACGTGGTTCCGAAACCGGCCGACGTTCACCCGGTGGTTGAGATTGGCGCCGACAACCGTCTCTTTAAGGGCGGCCGGCCGTGGTTTCCCATTGGGCTCTACCTGACGCCCACCAGCGAACGCTCGGCTAAGGAGCTGGCCGACGCCGGGTTCGACCTGGTGAGCGTAGGGGTTATGCCGCCCGCTGCGCTGCGTCACGTCCTGGATCTGCTGCAGAGCTGGGGCCTCTATGCCTGGGTACCGGTTTCGGATCTGCTGCAGTTCGCCGACGGCGACCCGGCGCAGAAAAAGGCTGAGCTGTCGGCCCTGGTCGCCGGAGTCGGCGACCATCCGGCGCTGGCCCTCTGGGAGAGCATGGACGAGCCGGCCTGGAATGGCCAGCCCGCGTGGGGCCTGCAGGAGGGTTATCGCTTCCTGCGGGCTCTCGATCCGCGGCGGCCCATCTGGACGAACCATGCGCCGCGCAACCGGGTGCAGACGCTGGCGTTCTACAACCAGGCCACCGATATTGCGGGCTGTGACATCTACCCGGTACCGACACCCCAGACCCAGTCCGATCAGACCAACAAGACACTGGGTGTCGTGGGCGACGAAACGGCGAAGAACATCCTGGCGGTGCGCGGCGAGAAGCCGGTGTTCATGGTGCTCCAGGGGTTCGCCTGGCGCGCGCTGAACAACCGGGCGGACCCGGAGGCGGTCTATCCTACTCTGGCCCAGAGCCGCTTCATGGCCTATGACGCCATCATCGCGGGCGCGTCGGGCATCCTCTACTGGGGAGTGAACTACACTCCCCGTCCATCACCGTTCTGGTCGGACCTCAAGTCTGTGGTGTCGGAGCTTCACGGACTGAAGCCATTCCTGGAGGCGCCTCGCGAAGGCGTCGAAGCTGACATTGCGCCGGAAGGCAGCCCCGTCCGGTACCTGGCCAGGCGCGTGAGCGGCCACGTCACGCTGCTGCTGGTCAACCGCAGCGAGAAGGAGGCGACCGTGAAAGTGACCGTGGCGGGCGCCCGCGGCCCCTGGCGCTGCCTGTTCGGAGACCCCGCGCCGCGTGCCGTTGGCCGGGGTCTGGCGCTGACACTGCCGCCGTGGGGCGCGCGTGCCGTCACCGACGTCCCGGCGTGGAACCCGGTCCGGCGTGACTACTCGGCGGAAGCGCGTACCGCCCGACCGCCGCAGCCGCTGCCCACCGAGCCGGGCAACGCCATACCGAATCCCGGGTTCGAGGCGGACGACGATGGGACGCCGGCCGGCTGGGACGCGCGTCTGCCCTTCACCGTCTTTCGGGACACAGCGGTGAAGCGCTCCGGCGAGGCATCTCTCCGCATCGAGAGTCCGGGGGCGGGCGCGACGCCGCTGGCGGTGATGCAGTCCATCGTTGTCAAACCGAACAAGGAGTACCGGCTGACAGGCTGGATGCGCAGCGACACACCGGGCGTTAAAGCGCGAATCTACGCCGAGTGGCACGACGCGACCGGCTGGCACAGCTACGTTCTGCCCTGGGTCCAGCCGACTACCGGGTGGCGTGAGTGGAGCGTTGCCGTCACGACGGCCCACAACCCTGAAGGCCGCCTCTACGTAGTAGTGCAGGCGCAGGATAAGGGCCGCGTCTGGTTCGACGATCTCAAGCTGGCGGAAGTCACGTCACCCATTCTCGGTCCCTCCTGACTCGCCGGCAGCCAGGCTACCACAACCGGTTCGATAATGGCCCGGCCGGGCCGGATCGGGATACAACCACCCAACGATGCGACTTATATCAATTCTCACTCTGATCACGGCCGTCGCGGCAGGAACGGCCGCGGCTGATGTCCAGCCCCTGCCGATCCAGGACCACCGAAACCCGGTCCCGCGCGCCCGTACCGCCGCGCCAGGGGTACGGCGGGCGGGATGGTGGAACACGGACCGGCCGTTCCGGGTTGCCGTGACGCTTCCCGCTGCACGGTACGACCGGCGAGACCTGGCCATCGAGATACCCACTGATTTCGCGGCGGAGGCCGCTCGCCTGGTCGGTCGGCCGGCGAGTCTCGATCTCAATTCGTGTCGGGTGATTGCGGATGAGACCTCGGACGCTGTTCCGGCTGCGTTCGTAGATGGGCGGGTCTGCTGGCGCCTCCCGGGGCTTATCCCTGCCGGCCAGGAGCGCCACTTCCTGCTGTACTTCCGCCTCCTGGCTACCGATCTTTCGACGCCTCTCGAGGCCCGTAGCGCGGCGACTGTGGCGCCGCTGGCCGGCCCATCGCTGATCCTGCCGGATTACGCCACGGACGCGTATGGCAAGCCCTGGGATTTCAACGGGCCCGATTTCGCCGGCGTCGACCACTGGGGTGATAAGCCCGAGTACATCCCGGAGCGGAAGATCGTGGATGGCGTGATGCGCCTGAAAGTCAGGCAGGATCCGTACTTTATCTGGGGCGAAATGTGGGGCCATGGTGGTCGCGTGAACCGGCCCGTGGATATCGACCTGGATCATTACCATGTTCTGGAGATTCGCCTCCGGCAGAGCCTGCCGCACGCTCTCTGGTCCGCGTACGGCCGGGTGAAAGGCAGCGATACGCTCCTACACACTGACTTCCCGGTGGACGGGACCGGGTGGCAGACCGTGCGCGTCGATCTCACGAAGCAAGCCCGGTGGAGCGGCCACGTCACCGCCTTCCGCATCGATCCCACCAACCTGGTAGAGGCGACGGTGGACATCGCGTGGGTCCGGCTGCTGGCGGTGGATGAGGCGGCGCCGGGCGCCGTGGAGACCATCGGCCGGCCCTCGTCGCCGGCCGCCGCGATGATCATCCAGGCGCCGCAGCGCGCGCTCGTGGGCAGCGTTGGGCAAGTGGTCGTTCACGTCGTGGACGGCGCCGGCCGCCCGGTGAGTGGGCAGCCCGTCATCCTCCGGCTGCGGACGCGCTCCGACGGCGAGCTCTCATCGGATCCCGACCAGAGCAGCGACGATTCCCAACCTTTCGAGGTCCGGGGCCTCACGGATGGCCAGGGGAACCTGAAAGCCCGTTACCAGGCCAGCGAGGCTGCCGGGCCGGCCGAAGACAGGCTCACGGCGTCTGCGGATTTCACGGCCGCGGCGGCAGCGACAGCCATTTCGACCGATCCGGGGCCGGCGGCGCGACTCGTCGTCACCCCGCTCCGGGCGACGCCGCTGTCACCGGGTCAGCGAAGCTTTCGTATCACGGCGCAGGTGGCCGACCAATATGGCAATCCGCTGCGCGCTCCAGGCCGCCGCGTCAACTTTACGTGCCCGGCTGGGGTCACGATGGCGCCGGAGGCCGCTGTCACCGGCGCCGATGGCCGCGTATCGTCCACGCTGAAGTTCGACCCGGCGCGCTGCTGGGTCGCCTGGGTGGGCGCGTCCGACACAGCGGGGCTTCGCGGACGTTCCGCCGGCGTCTGTTACACGCCGGACCGCCGCGATTGGGGTGTTACGGTCGGCCGCGACGGTTACTTCGTGACCTCGAAAGGCAAGGCGTGGCTGCCCCTGGGCGGGTTCT